>Ga0315274_10015126_pt1 | contig 10937 bp, 5 predicted proteins | sample YL17G02_20_MG_FD_203700 | JGI IMG/M metagenome (GOLD analysis project Ga0315274, IMG submission 203700) | Sediment microbial communities from Yellowstone Lake, YNP, Wyoming, USA - YL17G02_20 | ecosystem: Environmental > Aquatic > Freshwater > Lake > Sediment | place: USA: Wyoming | collected...
TCGAAGAATATGGGGAAACAGCCGGTAATCAAGGGATCTGGCCTGCCGTGACCGAGTTCGCCGCCGTCGCTTGAGACTATGCAGTAAGGGTCGAGGAGAAATGCCTTCTTGTCCTCCCAATTCTTGGCGTCGAATTCGAACCTGACGTCCTTGTCCTCCCAGGCTTTGACAAGCGCCTCGGCCGGGGTGACGTTCCATGCCTTCGCGATTTCGTCGAGCGTCTTGCCGGCCAGCTCCGGATGCGTCGGGAACTTGAAACAATAGGCTTTGCAAGTTGGCCAGTACTTGCGGATCTCGGCGTCGATCGCCTTGAGGTCGCGTTTATTGTCGGGGTCAAAGGACTTGAGGTCCGACTGCCAATTGATTGAGGGGCGCCAGTTGGCGTAGATGGTCAGGCCGGCGGCGCGGGCGTCATTCATTATCGCCAGCAGCCTGGCGGCCTGATGCCATACTTCGTACGAACCCACTTTGATGTGCGATATGGAGAGTGGGATGTTGCCGGCCTCGCGGCAGATGCGGATTGCTTCTTCCGTCGCGTCGAAGACTCCGACATCCTCGTTGCGAAGGTGTGTCTCGTAGTAGCCGCCGTAAGGGGCGACGGCTTTCGCGCAGGCGATGACCTCCTCGGTCGTGACGTAGTCGCCGAGGTATTCGAGGCCGGACGAGAGGCCGTAGGCGCTGTTCTTCATGCCCTTCTTGATGATGGCGGCCATCTTGACCAATTCCTCGGGCGTGGCCTTGCGCTTTTCGCGACCGACGGCGGCGCGTCGGGCGGCGCTGTGGCCGACGAGCCGGGCGATGTTGGCACTGCGGGGATGTTTGCGGATCTTCTTGGCGTACTTGACCATGTCGAGTTCGCCGGAGCCGTCCATGCCGCCGACGAGCGTGGTGATGCCCTGCTGCACTTCGTTGGTGAGGCGACAGGAGACCGGGTCGTCGGGGGCCTGATAGCCTTCGTGCGTGTGGGCGTGCACATCGATGAAACCCGGGCAAACGACGAGTCCGGAAGCGTCGAGAACCGTTGCCTTTCCCGGCCTCAGGTTCGGGCCGATCGCCTTGATACTGTCGCCCTCGACGAGCACGTCGGCTTTTACGCCGGGCGCGCCGGCGCCGTCGTAGACCGTCCCGCCGCGAAGGAGGACGCGCCTGGGCACGGCGGCGCAGCCGCTTGCCAGAAACGCTAAGTAGGCCAGCGTCACGCACGAAATCCAGGGGCAACAGGAAAGCCCGCAGTATTGGGAACCGAGATTCATGCCAACTCCTTTCACGCTGTTCCGGTCGAACCGGATAATCACTTCTTCCCGGGAGTTTCCGGGGCATCGTATTCGAATGCGCCCATGTCGGGCGCTTTGCCCTTGAAGTCCTCGTTTATCCCCCGGATGACGACGCCGCAGTCGATGCAGGGACTTGCGGGTTTAAGCGACAGGTCGCCTTCGGAGGCATCCTTAGCCATGGGGTAGTCGGCGACGGGCGCGGGCCCGTAGTCAACGCGCGGCGTCTCTCCCGCGCCGGGGGCGGAACGGAACTCGGGGTCGGCGGCGATGCCGTGCACTTCGCGTCCAGTGGCCTTGGCAAAGGCCTCAATGGTTTCGTATGTGGTCCTCGCCAACACGTCGGAGGCGCCTTTGACGGACCACGTAAAACGGGGGCCCGCGCCGCCGGGGACCGCATAGTAGCAGTTGTAGTCGATCATATAGTCGTCGTAACCGTAGCGGACGCCGAGACCGTCGCACAGGAAGGCGTTGTTCTCGAAAACCTTGTGGGCTATCGGAATCGAGTCGATGGGCGGGAAACTTATCGCCGTGCCGCCGTACAATGTGCCGGTGGTGAGGCAGTAGGCGCTATTGTGGTAGCAGTAGGTCCACCCGAGCGAAGTGCAGTCGCCGACGTTGAGTTTGAAATTGAGGACGAAATAGGTCATGTCGTTTCTGGTGCAGTAAACGGGACCCCGCTCGATGGGGGCAAGCGAAATGGCGGAGAAGACGTTGCGGAGGCGGTTGGCGTAGATGCGCATGTTGACGCCGCCGCCGTCGACCTCGATGCCGTCGTCGCCGGTGTTGTAGATGATGTTGTACATGATGTCGAAATCGCGGTTCAATTCGAGTTCATCCGGGTGCTGCCAGGAGACCGGAGAGATGCCGTCGAAGAAACCGCGGATGGTATTGTAGCAGACGGACGTGCCGCGGCCGGCGTGTCCTGTGACGCCCTGGCGGGCATATTCGCTGGCCTTGACGGCGTTCCAACTGAAATCGACGAGGCCGTCTTCGTAGACTTCGTTTCGCCAGAAGGCGTTGTCGCGGGCGGTGTCGCGAAGCGCCAGGCCCGCGGGGGCGTTATGGATGACGTTATCCACGACTGTGCAGCCCTCGGTCGCGCGGCGGAACGTGACGGCCGCGTCGCCGAAGTGGCGGATTTCGAAGCAGCGGACGACGACATGCTTGCTGTCGGAGAGGTCAAGGCCACGCTCGTAAAGCGCGACGCTATAGGCGTGATCTTTGGGGGAGGACTCGTCGCCTGTCCGGACGTAGAGTACTCTTGCCGCCGAGTCGTAGAACCACGATCGGCGGACCTTGTACTCGTCGGCTTTGAGGGCGTCGACAGATCTATAAAGATACATCCGCTTGCCGTCCTGGGCAACGTAACCCGCGTAGCCGGTGGACGGCGTGAAATCCGCCGCGAAGACGCCGCCGCCCACATCCTTCCATTCGGAACCTTTGGGGACATCCCCGGAGCCGTCAATGACGGGTTTGTGACCCTCTGCGGCAGCGAAGATTATGGGTCTCCCCTCGGCGCCGACGACGTTCGCAAAGAGGTTGCCTTCGCGGTAGACGCCGGACAGGGCGTACACGATGTCGCCGGCTTTGACGACTGAAGATGCTTTCTTCAGAGTCTTGAAAGGCTTGTCTTTTGATCCCGGAGAGGCATCATCGCCGTCGGGCGAGACGTGGTAGGCGGTCGCCCCTGCGGCAGGCGCAAGCGCCATTTTCCGTGTGGTGACTTTGCCTTCGAGGGGCTTGGCCACGGGCGTTGCCGGGTCGTTGAGCGTGACCTTCACTTCGACGCTCTGCCCCTGGTCGAGGGGCCAGATGCTCGCCCAGACAAGGCGCCTCTGGCGGTCGAAGGTCATGTCGACTCCGTTGCGCCATTTCTCTTCGCCTGCAATGCGCCAGACAAACGATGCTTTAGCGTCGCCGTCGTCGTCGCCGGAATAGGAGACTTCAATACCGACGGCGTTATAGGTGGGATAGAATTCCATTCGGCCCGGTGAGACAGCGAGGACCGCGCCGGAATCGGTTGCTGCATACGCGGGGAGGCCGGCAAACAAGATAAGAAGAAGGGAAGTACTCGGAACTGAGAACCCAAGTTGCTTCAGCATGGCTGTCCTCCTGTCGGAAGCAGGAATGCGCAGTATTTTGCAGGTCGAGTCGCGGAAATCAAACGCCACGTGGGGCATTGGGGGCGGGGGCACGACAATACGGCGCGCCTGCAGACGGCAAAGCCAGTTGACAGTGCAATTTGCGCAATTAGATTCATCGGACCGCGGGGCGTTCGAGAAGATGGAGGCAGGCGCGGGTCAATTCGTGGTACGGTAAACATGAAGGCGAATTCCGGGATGGCCGAAGTGTATATAGAGAGGGATACAGTATGGTCCCGACGTCGTGTGCGGGATGTACGGCGCACACAGTAGTAGTCTTTGCGACCAGGCATGAATTGGCGTTGTGCCCCTGATCTTTTGTAGCGAGCCGCAGCAGGCAGGCGCCGGCATGTGGGAGGATTCGCGTGGGTAAGGAATACCGTTACAGAGCTCACATCCGTTGGGGGCAGTACGTCTTCCCCGCGTTCTTCGCGGCAATGGCAGCGCTGCCGGGATATCGTGTAGTAGACTATTTGGTGTCGTACGCGTCGATAAATAGTCACATCGCCGATTTGAGCGGCGAATTCCTGGCATTGTACGTGCTTCTTGTATTTACCATTCTAATGACCCTCGTGGTTTGGTATCTGTGCTATCGGCTGGCAGGAGTAAGGGTCGCGATTGAGGATGACGCAGTCGTCTACAGGAATCGCCTGATCGAAAAGAGAATCAGGTTCGACGATATTAGGGGGATCAAGTTTTCGGGAATTCCATACGTTGGCGGATGGGCAAGCATAGTTTCGGGGAGAGACAATATCCGGCTGACTGTAGTGTTGGAGGATATCGGGGGCTTTCTTCAGGAGTTGAAGGCGTCGCTCGACCAGAGGGGACTTTCGGATCGCTACGACGAGGCGAGATTCTTTCACCTTGTGAAGATGACGGTTAACGCAGACCAGAGTTGGGCAAGGGCGTATGAGATTTTCTGGAAGCTCGCGGGTCTCACACTCCTGAGCGCGGCCATCAGTGTCGCAATCGCGGTTGGGACCGACGCAATTCTTTGGGCAGCATTGGCGCCGTGGCCGCTGATAGTCTATATCTGGACGGAAATCGTGTTCATGCGGCGAGCCGCAAAGGCGTCGGTCCGGGAGAGTTTTGCTTTTCCGCAACGGGACGTCGCCCACGAGAGGGCCGTGTATCGGAAGGCTCTCGTTCTGGGAACTGTATTCTATCTAGTGACATTGCTGCTGATTGTGTCGGTATCAATCCTGTTGTTCTAAGCCCGGACGGCAAGCAATCGTTGCCGCTCAGAAGGACATTCCAAGATGGAGTCGCAGCGAAGCAGGCTTATGCAAAGCGCCCCTCCAACGTCAACGGTCAATCCAGCACGAAATCCCATGCGGCAAATCGTGGAGCCGGGACGGCTTCTGCAGACGGCAAAGGCTGTTGACAGTGTGGTTTGCACGATTAGAGTCATGGGACCGTGCGACTTTTCGAGGAAGGCCGGCGAGCACGCGCCGGCAGGCATTCGGGCGAAAGGCGAGCACAAGTGGGGAAAGACAGGAGGAAGTACGTCGGGCATGTCGTTTCGCACACGCACTGGGACAGGGCGTGGTACTTGCCGTTCGAGATATTCCGGGCGAGGCTCGTGATACTCGTAAGGAAGCTCCTCGACGTCATGGAGAAGGACCGACGGTACAAGTTCTGTCTCGACGCGCAGACGGTGCCTATCGAGGATTACCTCGAAATCCATCCGGAGGACCGAGGCCGAATCGAGAAGTTGGTCAGAGAAAGGCGGCTTCACGTCGGGCCGTTCTACGTGCTGCCGGACCAGTTCATCGTTTCCGGCGAATCGCTCATACGCAACATCGCAATCGGGGTGAAACAGGCGCGGCAGTTCGGATACTGCCAGATGGAGGGGTCGCTGTCGGACGTGTTCGGGCATCCGTCGCAGGTGCCACAGATCCTGGCGGGATTCGGGATACCGTCGGCGATCATCGCGAGGGGATTCTCGCCGGAGGACAAGAAACGCGGGTGGGTCCAGCGCTGGGAGGCGCCGGACGGAAGTTCGGTTATCGCCTATTTCTGCGCCGGGGGCGGGTACGCGAACATGTACTACTGGGGGATGGACTCGTTCGACCCGGCGCTCTATCCGACAATACCGGTCGACGCGGACGAGTGGTCGGTCGAACTTGCGGCGAAGCACGTCGAGAAGGTGCTTGGCGCGTACCTCGCAGGCGGAATGACGACGAAACATCTTTTCCTTGGCAACGGAGTCGACCACCAGGAGGCACAGCCGCATACGCCGCAACTTATCAGGGCGCTCAACAGCCGCCGCGGGCCGCTGAGGCTCCTCCATTCGACGTATGAGGGTCTAATGAACGCGGTGCGGCGGGAGGGAAGGCGGCTGCCTGTTATCAAGGGGCAACTCAAGTCGAGGACGCTATTCGGCACAATGACGAGCCGCGTCTACCAGAAGCAGGACTACGCGGAGATTGCGGCGACCACCGAGATGCTGACTGAACCGCTCCTGGCATGCGCGGACGTGTACGCCAGGGGGCACAGGGCGTTCAGGGAAGAGGGGCATTCGGGGTACACGCTCAACCCCGGGCAGAACTGGGCGTCGTTTGCCTCGTATCCGGCGGGCCAGGTGGACCATCTCTGGAAACTCCTGCTGCGCAACGCGCCACATGACGACATCTGCGGCTGCTCGGTCGACGCGACCCATCAGGATATGGACAACAGGTCCAAGCGCGCGAGGGAGATAACACGGTACCTCATGAACGACGCGATGCTTCTCTGCGCGTCGAGGATGGCGGAACGCAAGGCGCATTCGCAAACGCCGGTCATTGTGGCGTTTAACCCGCATCCTTTCGAACTGTGCGAGAGGCTCAGGTGCAAGACGTTCATAAAGGGGCTGACCTCGGCGCGTGATTTGGACGTCGTCGACGCGAAAGGCGGCTCCGTTTCGTTTGCCGTCGATGAGGCGAAGGCGGTTGCCCGGCGCGACTGGGACGGGAATGACTGGACAAAGGAGGCCGTGCGCGGCGTGGAGGTGTCACTGTCGCTTGCACCCAAGATGCCCCCCTGCTCTTTCGCCTTATACAAGATCGTCAAAGGCAGCGCACGAAAAGATGAGGCGGGCAGCGCCAGCGCGCGCATGGCGAACGGCGCTGCAGTTGTCAAGAATGAATTCTACAGGGTCAGGGTCAAGAGGGACGGGACGTTCGACGTTTTCGACAAGGGAATTGGGAGGACGTTTGAGCGGCTTGGAATGCTCGAAGACGTGGAGGACGTGGGCAACAGTTACGACCACAGGAGATTTCCGGGGCCGGCCAGGCGTTTCACGTCGGGGGGCGTGAATGGCAAGGTTCGAATCCTGTCGCATGACGCGCTATCGACGGCCGTGGAGGTGAAGTTTCACCTCAAGGTGCCTGCGGGCGCCACTCCCGATTTAACGAGGCGGACGAAGAGGCTGGTCGGGCTGCCGGTGCGAATTCTCTTCGAGATTCCGCATCACCGAAAAGGCGGGCGAATGACGGTTTCGGTCGACAACAGAGCAAAGAATCACGAGTTGTTCCTGGCCTTCCCGACCGAAATCGCTGCAAAGACCTTCGACTATGATTCGAAGTTCGATTTCGCGTCATATGCGGTCGGCGAGAGGGAGGCAAGGATTGACTCGGTGGCGATTGTCAGGAACAGGAAGGCGGCGTTCGGCATGGTCACGGACTGCCCGACGCTGGTGGCGTCGAGGGCGGACGCACGTGGGAAAGTGACGCTGGGGTTGAGCCTGTTTCGAGCGGTCGAGAAGGTAGCGGACATCGTTCCAATCGAGATCTGGGCGGCGTACGAGGCTCAGTGCCTGCGGACGATAACCCGGAGATTGGAGTGGACGACGGGATCGTATGCGGACGTGCGGGAGTCGTGCCTCAAACGGCGGCGGACGACAGTCGCGCCGCCGGTGATTGTACCCGTGACGCCCTGGAGCCGTTTGAGGTATCTTGACAGGCGATACACGACGCTGCCCGTGCCGGAAGGGCCGGTGATAGACATCAAGGGCAAGGACGTTCATCTTTCGGCCTGGAAGGTTTCACAGGACGGCAGCGGGTGGGTCGTGAGAGTGTACAGTCTTGCCGGCAAGCCACAGCAGTGCCGAATATGTGCGGCGGTGCCGGTTACGAAGGCGTACTCGTGCGATTTGGCGGAGAGGCCGTTATCGGCGCTCAAGTGCGACGGGGCTGGAGAGTTCACGTTTGTTCTATGGCCGAAGGAAATATGCACGCTGCTCTTGAAGCTTGATACGAGGAGGCTGGCCGGGCACATCGAGAAGAAGCCAGGGCGTGCACGTGTCGGAGAGCGGTGCAAGTAGGAATCTATCTCAACAGGTGTCGTGAGTCCCGATGTGTCGGGACTGCCGCCGCAGCCCATAGGGACGCCCCCGGGCGATACTCGCGTAATCTTTCCGATGAAACCATACTACAGCGGGACGAGAGAACTGTCAACGCGGCAGGTTGCCAATGCTCTACACCTCGTCGTTCGGCTCCTCACGGCTGGAAGAAGGGTTCGCTGCAGATGGACCGCAACGCGTCGTCCAAGGTCATGTCGGACCAGATTCCCTCCCATTTGCCGGTATGGCGCATGAACGCCAGACTGAAAGAGCCGTCACTTATATACTCCAGGCGCGCAAACCCGGTGTCGAAAAACGGCGAGTTCGTGTTTGGCCCCGGGCACGCATATCTTGACATGAAGTAGAAATAGCGGCCTCGCCACTTCGTGAAGATATCCACGATGTAGTTCCAGCGGGGGTCCTTTGGAGGAGGCTCGATGTACGAAGGTTTCAGATGAGTCTCAACGATTTCGCGCGCCATTGCGCTCACTTCATCTTTCACAGCCTTTGGCGGGACCTCTGGCCTTGCCTGAACCCATGTCCACCGCCTCTCGGGTCGTGGCGTGATGGTCATATGATTGCGCCTCTCATTCGCTGAACGAGGATTATTCCCATCCACTATCACATCTCCTTGTAGTTCCATACTTCCGCTTGTCAAGCCCAATTCTCCCGATCGTGAAGTCCGCGGCGGGCGCACACAGTACTGCGGCAGGCCGAATACCTCTCAATCGGACTTTTCCTTACTCGCGGCGTAGACGCTCCAGTTGCCTTCCTGGCCGGATTGCCAGACAAGCCAGACTTTCCCGGAGGCGTCCGTGCAGGTTGCCGGGTTGATATTGCTGCCGCCCGTCACAACGACTTTAGGTTCATCCCAGGATGTCCCCTTGCGCCTGGAAAAGGATATGCCCCAGTCGCCGCCGGGCTTCTTCAGGGTGCTCCAGAAAACGAAAAGACTGCCGGACCCGCCGGCGGCGGCAGCAGGGGCGCAGTTCTCGCCGGCGCCCCTGGTCAATCTTTCCGGCTCGGTCCATTTGCCGTCGCTCAAACGCGCGAAGCGGATCTGCCAGCCGTCCCGGGACTGCATGTTCCTCTCCTGCCAGAATGCCCACACGGTCCCGTCGGGCGTCTTTGTCAAGGATGGAACGAACCTGAATGGTCTCGCGGGGTCGTGGGGCGCCTCCTCCTCGCGGCTGCTGACAGAAAGCTCATCGGACCAGGCGCCACCCGTAAGAGAACTCGAGAAGATGGCCGGGTCGTTCCAGTTATCCTTGGCCCAACAGACGAGCGGCGCTCCCTTTGCGTCGATGGCTATCTCGGGATCCCAGTGATCATTGCATATGTATGAAAAGTGGCTGACCTCGGCCTGAGGCGCCCAGGCCTTCCCCTCCCAGGAACTTGCGTAGACAGACCGGTAGGGCATCGCTTTGCCTCCGGTTTGCTCCTCGGACTCAACTGTCGACCAGGCATACCATGCCGCCCAGAATTTCCCCTTGTCGTCGCATGCAAGGCTCGGATGGAAGCAGTCGTCCACACCGCCGCCCACTATGACCGGTTCACTCCAACGCTTCCCGTCAAAGAAGGCAGACCAGACTGCGTACTTGCCGCCGGCGTTACTCACCCAGGCAAGGCACACAGTGCCGGCGGCGTTGGCCGCGAGACGCGGACTGTAGTCGTCGAACCTGCTCGGGAAGGGGCGCTCGACAGCAAGCCAGTTCTTGCCGTCGAAACGCCGCAGGGCGATTTCGCCGTTCTCGAGGGCGTTCTCGGCCCATGCGACGTAGATGCCGCCCCTGGGGTCGGCTGCCACCGAGGGCTGATAGGCCCTCGTGCCTTCGGAGGAAACCAGCGCTGCGGGACTCCAGCCTTCGGCGGCGACAGGCGACTTTACAAATGATGGAACGCCTGAGGACGGCTCAAGTACGACGCCCGAGGAGGGTTGCTCTTTGACAAGATCCGTCAGTTTGCGGCGAAGGAGTTCCTCAGCGCCGATTTCCGTGAAGGTGCCCTTCATTCGGAGGTTTCCTTTTCTGTCGACGACGCTGATTCCCGGGTTGCCGGCCTGGTAGGCGCGGGGCGTGTCATAAGACGTGCACAGGAGCGCCGGGAAAGCGAAACGGCAGTGTTTGGCGAAGTCCAGAGCAGTCCTGGGTGTTTCGCCCCTGTCAAGGTAGAGGAAACGGACCTTCTGGCTGGCGAAATCCGCCCACATCTTGGACAGCGCCTGCCCCTCGGGCGGGCACCCGGCGCACCAGGACATCCCGAGTCCGACAACGACAATGGCGTCCTTTGCCTCGAGGACGCGCACGGACCTGCCATCGAGATCTCTCAGGACGAGGTCCTCGGCGCGGACGTTGAGGTCCATCTGCCCTTCAAAACCATCTGCCGGGGACACTGGGGTTTTCGTCCGCGGCGCGGGCTCCATTTCCTTTCCGGGAGCAGCGCCGGGTTTCTGCAGATAGAGGCCGTTTTCGTCGATGCCAAACGCGAGGCCAAGCGGCGACAGGATGTCCGTTATCGCTTTTTCGGCGGCCACATCGGTAACGACGAGGGTCTTGATGAAAGTAGCGCTCTTGCCGCCGGTGAGTTCGTGTGACCTTTGAAACTGGTATGGCACTCCCGCGGCGTCGCAGACCCCCATGACTGCAAACTGGGCCGTAAGTTTCCCGCCGTCGGGGCTCCGGTCGATGCTCACGGAGACCTGTTTCTTGAGCGCGTCTTTGTACTGCTGGACCTTTGACGGGACGCCCTTTTCGGCGGCGGAAACCGCGCCGGGCAGGATGAGAAGCGCCGCGGCGCAGACGAAGGACAGGAGCAGGCAACCTTTGGCCTTGGAAGTGTTCAGCATGCTCACCGCATACCTCCTCTCATCGTCGGCATCGACCAGGCTTCGGCTATATCAAAGAGCCCGCACGATTCGGAATTTGTCTAAGGGGCATCCAGCAATATCGTCGCAGAGGTGCGATGCCCGGCAAGAGGGGTGCCGGTCGCCCCTATCCATTTGAGCCAGACATATTTGAATAGTTACGCCGGTCGCGAAACCAGTGTGCTGGCGGGCAATCACCACACGTGAGGCAGGAGGCGGTAGCGGGTGCGCCGGGTGTACTCCTCGTAGCCGGGGAGTTCGTTGCGAAGCGTCCTGTCCTCAAGTGCCGTGCGGAAAACGAACAGCGCGACGACGACGCACGCGGGGACGTACGACCA
>Ga0315274_10015127_pt1 | contig 10936 bp, 23 predicted proteins | sample YL17G02_20_MG_FD_203700 | JGI IMG/M metagenome (GOLD analysis project Ga0315274, IMG submission 203700) | Sediment microbial communities from Yellowstone Lake, YNP, Wyoming, USA - YL17G02_20 | ecosystem: Environmental > Aquatic > Freshwater > Lake > Sediment | place: USA: Wyoming | collected...
GCCGGCGGTCTTGCGTAACGCTAAATTTTCATAAAAAAAGATAAGCCAGCCTTATAAATAAGCCGGCTTATCTGAACGAGGAGACTCGATGCTTGAGTCTGCCCCCTGGCTATCCGAAAAAAGTTTCTCTACCGCTTCGAACGTGATGCAGCTACATTGCCGACCACACGCAGATTCGTGGGTAGTAATAATTTGCTTTGTGGCACAGTCGAATTTGACTGTTAACTTGTTAATGCCCAGGACTGCCAATACCTGCTTTATGGTCTGCAAGGACAGCATCCAATTTCTCCTCAATTCGTTGCAGTCGCTTATCTATCTGGCTGAACTCGCGATAATAAATTTCCTTATCGAGTTTCAGCTCCACATCTTTGATAATTCTATCCTGACGATTACAGATTTTGCCGGCACCAAAGACAACCGATGCTATCACAATCAAGTTGATCAGGATGCCGATCTGTATCCCGTAATTTTTCAGGAAATTTCTCATGTTTTTTAGCGTCGCCTGCGAATGTGATTGCCATAGACCCTGCGTCTAAGAACTCGACCCTTGCGAGCCGATCTCATACGTCTTAGCCAGCGTCTTCGCTTGGCAGATCGCGGTGGTCCGATTTTGCCCCACTTTTTTCTTTTCATTGTTCAAGCTCCAATCTAAGCTGATTTTGCTTTAGCGATTCCGGCCTGATATTCCTGCTCAGAGTAATGCGTTAATGTGGTCAAGAACCTGCCGCCCAGGCCTCCGATAACCGGTAACAGTAATCCCAACAGCCAGCCGGGCTGCTCTATCGTGCCGATAACTTTCGCCCTTTCTGCCTCAGCTCTTTGAATGTTGATATTGGTTTGCTCAATGGCCCTATCATATAGCGCAGAATCTTTGCTGATTAAGTGCTGATAATCAAGCTGTGCAGTTACGTGCTTAGTCAGGACCTCTTCGCGAACTTCTTTAGCTTTCGCCACGCACTGCCATCCAAGAGAATTCGGGTCTTTGCCGACATAGCCCAGGGCGTCTTTAGATACGGTCGCAGGATAGTAATCATAAAATAAGCTGCAACCTGTAATTATGATGACTAAGCTCAAAATCGACAAAACCATCAAATTTTTCATTTTTGCACCTAAAAAAATGCGTAGGGCTTCGCAGGAGCCACGCAAAAGGTCGGGAGGGTAGTTTGATACCCTCCCCTACCACATTCCTATACGCGACAAGCGGCGGCGGGGCTTCCTGCCTCTTTTACGCTTCCGACCACATCCGATTTTCCAGCCATCGGCGACTCGGTGGACTGGCCGTCCACAGGCCCAACGCCGGGCCCAGCGTTTTGACCTGTAAACTTTGCCTGTATTTGTTCGCTTCATTACGCGATCCTCAATGACCGCCAAAACATATATACAAAGTGCAACGGCTGATAAAGAAAGATTTGAAAATACTCATTTTTTTTAACGATATAATCAACGTGCATATCAAAGGCAAAATAGTTATCTGTGGCATTTACCCGATCGGTCCAGATGATATTATCAGGAGAAGTTTTCATTGTCATCCAAAGAGGATCGAGCTCGTTACCTGCTCCTGTTGCGGTCACATATCCATCTGTCGCCGCCTGATAAACCGTGTTTGGCTGCAGGGCTACAGATTCTCCAACGTCAATCAAAAAAAAAATGTCTGCGATCTTAAAGTTAATCCCCGTCACTATATCAATCCAGGCATTCGCCTGGGCCGCGTTTGTTATGAACAGCCGTTCGAAGATGGTTTCAATGGACCTTCTTTTGACCAGTGCCAATTCAGGATTCGTGTTTCGATTCAACTGGATCGTTGCACTGACAGAATCAGCACTGACGTTCTCAACGTAAATATATTCGCCTACAATCTCCACCGGCTGAGCGCTGCGAGCCACGCTCAAGTCAATTCGCTGCTTATGATAATTCTCCCATTTGCGTGCGACCTGGTCCGCTAATCTATCGTTCCAGCTTTTAATGTCACGGTCACTCATTTTTTTCTCGCAAAAAGAAAATAGCCCACTGCAAATATCACCAGGGCGAGGGCCCCCATCTTTACCGCCGGCGTCTCGATAATCTTGTAGGTGCCCTCGAGGGTGCAGTAATAGATTAGCCCGCCGGCGAGAATTGTCCCACCAATTACTGCTGCAGTAACTACTATGGGTATAGGCATCTATTGTCCCTTTACTTTTACCTGAACAATAAAACCATCATCGAACATCTCATAACGAAGGACCTCAAACTCATCATATTTGCGATTGAGCCGGCTTTCGATAAGCGCGAACTGAGCAGCTCGCAGCCAGAGCCAGCTCGTTAGCCACTTGAATTTTAACTCAATAACGTCACCCGGAGCCAGCGGTGCATCTTTGTCTATTGCTAATTTCGTAGTCATAATTTTGCTATCGGAATCGCCTCTTTATAATCCACCGGCAGCCCACCATCGGCAATAAGTGCCTTGACCGCAAGCTCCCTGGTCTTTGCGGCTATCTTTCGCTCAGTCTCAATTTGCAGCTGCTCTGCAGGGTCAATCGCCGGACCTACAACCTTTACCGCATCGAGTGCTGCACGGTCCGCCACCTCGATATATTCGTAATCATCCCGAAGCGGATGCTCGCCGACCGGCAGCTCGGCCTTTGCGATAATCCGAAAATCTTTGTCTTGAATGTAACCGAATTCGGTTCTGACTCTTATCATTTTCATTTGACATTTTCCTAACTAATGATAGATATCCAATCAACTGAGCTTGCACCCGTAACTTTCCAATAATCTCCTTTCCTAACAGGCATACCACTTAAAAATTTTTGGGTTGTGCCATATTGATAGGCCTCACCGCCTCTTATTGTTGTGGGAGGGTTAGAACTATCTGTGTATCCAATAATATCAACTACCGAGCTGGAGTTATAAGCACAAACAAATCCAGGGCTTTCTGCATAATAAACCGTGTTGTTGCTTTTAGCCACCCATAAGCCGAAGTTGAACATTGGAGTTGTGACTCTTGCTCCCATCACCATTCCCCCCAGCCGACTAATTGAGCAGCTATATCTGCTATCGCATAAATGTCACCACGATAATCGTCAACACTAAAAGCCATACCCGGCAGCAGCTCAGCAACCCACTTTGACGATGTCACGGTATTTGCAAACCCGACATAAATTCTACCTGTATTTGTGCTTTTGGCCTGGACATTGCATGCCTTGCGGTTCGCGTTTGCAGCCAAAATCGATACAGCGGCTGTGCCGACTGTTTTTTCGGTGTCCCAGTTCTCAGGCGTAATATCACCCTGCAGCTGTGCAAGCACATCGTTCATCGTCAAACTTATCGCGGAGCGATTATCGACCACCATAAATAACTCGGGGGCCATTGAGGCAATCAGTACCTTCATCGTCCCCGCCTGGCCCGCCGGCGTAGTAATATATAATTTCGTAAATGGCTGAATGAAGCCGGTCTGCTTGACCCATCCTATCGCCGGCTGGTTCGTGGCGTTGGTTTTGACTTCGATGTAAGACGTCTGATCCGGTGCCTCGAATACGTAAAAGTAATTGCCGGCAAAGTTGTATGGCTTATCGACCTGGACCAGTGCCAGGTCAATCTCGATCTGCTGTGCGTTCTGCAGAGAACGAACAAGCTCTAATTGTTGTTGAAAGTCCATTATTTTTTTCTCAAAAGTAAAAACGCTATCAGGGCCAAAGGTGCGACAATCAGCCAGGGCGACATTTGCGATACATTTTGCGGCAGCATCGATGCCAGTGTCGTCCCTGTTGGCGGCACAGCTATGTTGATTGTCGGCGGAGCATTGCCGGCCTGCGGCTTTTCTAAATAAATCACTGAGCCGCTGCTTTGCGGCTGAACTTTAGGACTCAGGTATTTCGCGATCAAGATGTCGTGAATGCCCTGGCCGACTGCCCCCACAATCGTCGTCGCTGACCCCGCGATTCCTTGTGCCGTTGCCCTGAAAGGTGCGGCGAACGCTCCCGTGAGTGATTCCCACCACGAAGGGCTTGGCGTGGTTACGACCGGCAACGGCGTAGATGCTTGCCCTGATAGTGCCGACCACCCGGTGGTCCCGAGTAATTCTTCAGGTGTCATTCCTGCCATAACTCACCTCAAAATCAAAAAGGCAAAAAGTCCAATAAGAGCATACAGTAAATAGTTCGGCGACTTCTCAACCGGGACAGATTGCACGTAAGTCGTTCCTTCAGTCCCCGCCTGCCGTTGTAAAAGTAGCTGGTTAAGAGAATCGACGATCTGCTGCTGAACAGTAAAAACATCCGATGCCTGCTGCTTCTCCTTTTCGAGTGCTGCAATTTGTTCTTCTGTCGTCATATCTTAATCCCTGCGACTTTGTGCCCGGTCAGTAAAAGCACCATTGCGATAATCGCAAAAAAGATAATCACTCCCGTATTGCTTTTCGTCCCTATTACCCCGGGCTGCTGCACAAAACTAATCGTTGACTCCTTCAGCTTGCTCGTCAAGCTAGTTATTTCTGTCTTTTGAGCAGTAAGAATATCCGTATAAGTGAGCTGCTCAACCTGAGCCTTTTCTAACGTTGTCTGCGGTCCAGTTTCTGCCCATTTCTTTTTTAATGCCATCAGCCACCTGTTACAAATGAATGGATTGCCGCATTGATTTTATCCACGAATGTTGGCTCAGGGGCTGCTGAAGGCAATGTAAAGATTCGCGGTGCCGGCGGCGTCTGCAAGGCATCCATCAGACCCTGGATTTTGCGCTGCCCGGTCTGCATCATCATTTCACTCTTGGTCAATTCTAATTCCTGGCCGGCCAGAACCAATCCTGCTGCCGCTTGAGCAGCCGCAGCTTTCTTCTGGGCTGATTTCTGGGCAGCAGCTGCTTTTTGCTGGTCAATTGAACCGCCTATAGTCATACCTATGCCTGCACCTATGGCCATAGCAGCTCCAGCCCACGATGCACCAGCAGCAATAGCTCCGCCGCCAATCGCCCCCGCTATAGCACCTATCGCAGCCACAGGCATTTTTTGTTTTTCCTTAACAAAATCACTATTGGTCGTCGAAGATTTCGCAGCAGTTTTCTCATGTCTCGAACATTTTCCTGCCGATTGCCTCGCAAGCAAGCCGCAAAAAATATCTTCTCCTCTCCTCTCTGCGTATAAATAAAAAAACCATCAATGTCACCCTTCTCGTCAAATCTGATTAACGTAGTATTTTTGAGAGCTTCAAAAAAAATTCTGATTTTTTCATCGCTCCCAAAAAGTGCAAATTCAGGATAATTTTTTTTCGCAAATTCAACGAGTTTGTCGAGCATTTATGAGCCTAATCATTCTTTTGCTCAACTCTTTTGCTACATTGGGTAATTCCCTGCCTGAAACAACGATGCCCCATCCATCTGAAAATTGAACATTTCCAATTTCTTTGTCGTTCGGATCCATAACCATAAGCACCCAATTGCCTGGCTCAAGGCCGCTGGACCTGGCTATGCCATTCAAGATAAAATCTGGATTGTTTTCTTTGAAGGGAAATCCCGCCTTCTCGAATTCGTTCTTGATGGTCCTGGCAAACAATTGAGCCAGGGCAGGATCGCTACCAGTGAATTCACCGACACTGAAGGTCTTGAGCTGAGCCGGCATATTACCGCCGACAGTTTCGCTAAACGATGCATAGCCACAGCCGGCGAGCATCGCCATCAGGACCGCACACACAATTTGTTTAACCATATTTTGCCCTTTCAAAATTAAGTCCTATTTGTGAATTCCCAAAGATACTCACCAGGTTCTCAATTTTCACTCAAACAAAATACGGTCAGGCAATTCTTTTTACAGCACCAACAACTTCGACCGGGAATACCTCGATGATGTTCTCGGTCCCTGGCACTGCGACATCCAGCTCTAATGTCAGCGAGGACATATTCGTTGTGTTGAGCATTTTCGCGAGGTGTCCATCCTTGCACAGCTCGATTAGGTAGTACCCATCAGGGAATGTCTCTACGCTGCACTCCGACTTGTTACTCGCCCGCAGCCCTGCTCCGTTACGCATCGCAACAACATCAGTGCCGCTTCGCAGCGTGATGTTATTGAGGATAGTATTGACGTTGAGCTGGTCCGCTTTAGTTTTCAGGATGAATGACCTGAAAAAGTTACCGACGCCCAGCTCGATGAGCTCCTTCGGATTCGCTGCGGTAAGGACCTTGCGAATTCCGTATTCCTTGTTGTCGGCGTAAGGAGTGTAAGGATCATCTTTGCTGTCGATGTCAATGTATTCGCTGCTGCTGATTGCGACCGATGCCGAGTTCACTGTAACGGTGCCGGTATACAGGTTCGTCATTGTTGCGGCACCTGTCCCCCAGGTAATTACCAGGTCGAGTGTTGATACGTTGCCCCTAGCGGTCGAATCGAGCAGCGTATCGTTCCGGCGGATTGAATTCCACATCCCGAATTCCAGCATAGCCGCCAGGACAAATAATACTGCCGTCTGGTTCGCATTGGCCGTGTCCCAGGCTGCCACGGAAACTGTGCGAAGCGGCGGGGTCCCATTGCGAATGTTATTGAACCGCATTAAAGTTTCGAAGTCGATCGACTTGATCACCTCGCGTCCATTGCGGCGGATTTCGATGCGACTTATGAGCTGTGCTCCGCTCAAGTCCCTGGCAGCACCGGCCGGCGTAGTCATCGCCCGCGTCAAGCTCGCCGACAAGACAAACGAAATCTTGTCGTACGAAAAATCACGCGGGAGCTGCAGTGTGCTGGTTTGGTTCGCCGCGAAAGTAAGCGTGCCGAGCTCGCGTTCTATGAGTTTTTTCATTTTTCTGTTCTCCAAAATTCAATAAGCAGTTCGTGTTTGCAACAAAAAAACTATCACCAGGTGCTTAGACTCTGAAGTACTGCTTGACGCTCTCTGGTGCTACGAATCTCAGGGCGAGGAACACTATCGCCAGAGCAATCGTCAAAGTTATCAGCTGATGAGCTGACGGAAATTTGATACCTTCCATAGCAACACTCCTTTAATTTTGGGCCCGGCGGCAAATGGCTACCAGGCCGGTTAATAAACTGTGCGTTCAAACTACGCATCCTGATTTTGTATGTCAATATTTATTTCGCGACCGATGTTTTTTCCGCGTTACGCATCTCCCTGCAGGGGCTGCGATCCTCCTGGCTGTTGCCGTAACGTAAAATTTATATGCTCTGTGGTGTGCCTGGCGATGAGCTATACAGCAGAAACCATCTTGGTTAGTGGGTTTGGTGGCATAGTATTCAATGCTACACCAACGACAGTGTTTTTTTTCTTTTCGCACGTCATATCCCATAGCGTTATCCTTTCCCGCGATCACGTCATAGAGCTGGTAGTTGCCCTGATGTTGCTGTAACGCTAAAATTTTTTAATTTATGTCGAAAAATCTTTTGTCCGGCTGCCGGCATCCGCGATTTGCTGCGTATTTGCCTGAATGTCCTTCAGAATGCCCTCGATGACTTTGTCCTGCTTGATTCGATGGTCGATGTAGATGTCGAGCAGCTTTGCAATTAGATTTATAGTAACTAATACGGATGAAATAACTGCCGACACACCAACAATGTATTTTTTATCTATGTTTGTGCTCTCAAAAATACATCGTTCAATTTCTTCGACTTCGAGAGGGGTTAAATTTTTCAGCATATTCTGGTCTCCTTTATCCGTGCCCTGATTTGTAAGCGACTACGCGGGCGGCCAAGTCTTCTATTGAGCAGCTCAGCGACTTCATAAGGACCTGCAACTCCTCGAAACTCAGCTTGCCTAACTGGTGGTCTATGTATTCCCTCAAATCTACATTTATTTTGTCCAGTATTTTTTCGGATTCGTTGTTCATATTTTCATCTCTATCCCAACTGGCAGTGGATAACCGGGGAAAGGAAAGTCAGGAAGACCGATCATCCACTGCCCCTGTGAAGGAGGATTTTTGGTCATCTTTACAATAATAAGCTCTTGACCTCCTGACGTTTTCGTTTTTCGTCACGATCTCGAGATTATTTCGGTGGTTATTAAAACTATCACCATCCACATGGTCTACTTCCATCCCAGGGAGAATCGGCTCCATAATCAGCCGGTGCATATAAACCGTTACTTTATATCTGCCTCCTGGAGCCCGCATCGAAGTGGCAACATAAGTATTGCTCCCTGCCTTTTTCGCTCGCCACGCATATTTTGACAATTCAGGATAATCCGCATCGTCAACTACTGTTTTGTTATACCCATCTGACAGCAGAATTTCAGCCATCTTTTTGTGCCTTCTCTAAATGCGGGGTAGTGGGTAACGGGGAGGAAGCCCGTCACCCACTATTGTCCCCAGCTCCATAAGAAGCTCTTTCGATTTTTATTTCGTCCTGGCCATCCTGCCAGTGCAAGTATTCGTACTGCTTTAACTGGTCGAGCTTCTCGCTGATGCTTGACCCTAACAATGCGCAAAGATACTCGCGGTCCCTTGGCTCGTTCGTATTGAAGATATATAGCTCCTTCGCCTGGCTTGTCAGCAGCCGGTGGATTCCGAAGGGCCTTTGCGTGATACCGATTAGCGTAATGTTTTTGTGCCGGCCACGTTGAATGATTTGCTTGAACGAAAAAGCGATCTGATGTGAGCCGCAGAAGCAATCTATCTCCTCGACTACGAATGTCACGTTGCCCAAAGTATAAACAAGCTCTGCAATCAGCTCTATCTCTGCATCAGGGTCAATAGGCTGATAGATCAGTTTGAACGGCCGGCGATAGCTCCTCTGCCAGAATTGCACAAACTGGTCGTATTGTTCAGTACCAAAAATCACGCCTTCGATGTACTCGCCTATCGTATCGAATACAACGAGCCGCGGCTCTTTGGTGATTAGCGATTTCGCTAGATAGCTTTTGCCGCTGCCACGCTTCCCAAAAATCAAGATGACCTTTTTTTCGCTCATCCTATCTGTGGATAATGAAACTGCGACAGGCCAGGCCCTCCCTGGTCTGGAGGATTTGGTTTTGCTTCTGTTCCCTGCTCCTTTTTAACCTGTCGCGATTTTTGTTTCTGGATTTTTTGTAGTCTCGGTGACACGATAGCCGTCAACGTCAAGGTCGCATTGCACCACAGCAAAATCGGTGTCGGCAATTCCGGGCAATAATAATCCAGCAGTCCCTTGACGGCGGTGCTTAATTCAGTGACTTCACTATCGAGCAGATTCAGCTCCGGCATCTGATTTGTTTCCGCCCATAATATGAACGGAATCTTAACTGCGGCTTTGACGGCGGTATCTGTTAATTGTAATAGCGAGGGTTCCCCTGGTGCTGGAAATTCTTTTGTTAATCTCGGCCGGCCAGGTCCTCGCTTGATTGCTTCCGGGATACCGACTTGTAACTTCTCCTCAAACTCCGGCGATGCCGGCAGCGTGACTGGCTCCGCGACAATCGACTTGGCCGGCTCTGGCCTCACAACTGCCGGCTGTTGAATTTTTTTTGTTTTTATTTTCGCTTTCATATGATGTCATTTTCCTCATCTGTTTTTGGTGCGGGTTCTGGTGGCGGTACTTCTGAGCCTGCTTTTGATGCCAAGAGCTGCTCTATCCGGTCGAGCCGCTCATTCACTCGCTCAAGTGGTCCGAGCTGCTTAACGACTGCACCTTTCTTTTCGGTGAACACAAAAGTCGTATCGCACTTTTCACAATAGATTTCGTTGCCAGTCCGGATCGCTGGCTGCTGACAGTTTGGACAGAAACTAACTGTTGGTTTTTGCTCGCTCATTTTTTTTACTCCTTTTCTGAGGCTTCGCCTGCTCTGTAGTTCCAACTGATTCTAAATTTTCCGTAAAGCATCCTTTGACTTTGAAGATGCGATAAATTTTACGTGCGTGAACTCCGTAATAGGTGTATTGCCTGCCGATGTAAACGATTCGGACTCGTTGGCCGATAAGGTCATATTTTTTAATAAGATGATGCAATAGGCGGCTGCCGAAAAGCTCTACGATAGTCCCATCATCCTGCTCGATTGGATAGCTCGCGGAGCGGTGGAAATTCTGGACCGACTTATAAAGTACGCCCTGGACATAATCACCTTTTTCTTTGAGTATCACAAAGCGAGTTCCGATTTGTGGCTTGGTCCAGGGTTCAAACAGCCGGGATTTTTCTATGTGGTCGATAATTCTCTCTCCCACTTCTTCCAGTTGAGGTGATTTTGGTGAATCTTGCTCAATTTTTTTACGTCTCATAACCCATCCGTGAGTATAAAAAAACAAGGATTTGCTATAAGTCCTTGTCTTTTAATAACTTACGACACATAACATATATTATAGGGCCTATAGCGTCAGTTAATTATCGGCTGAACAGCCTAAAAACCTTTAGTTTATTTTTGACCTCCAAAACGAATAATCTGCCAGGATAAAACCCCAGCTGCCTCCTGGCAAATTAAATAATTGAGATTTTTTAGCCTTGTTGTCAGGCTGAAAAATCTCTTCCTCTGAACGACTAAACGAATTACTCCAGCGAACGACTTAAATAAACTAACGACGAGTTTAGTCGTTCTGGAGGGGAAATATATAATGTTGTATATTATATATTTCCCCGACACCCTGCCCATTTTAATCACGATTGTTCTTTTGTCAACACAAAAATTAAAAATTTTTTAAGGTGGCCGACAGCAAATCTTGTGCCACCTTAAGGGATTGCTTCCAAAAATTTACAAAACAGCGTTACGGTAAATCGACTCCCTGCTCCAGGGAGTCGCAGGCCTAGACGGCGCCATCAGTAACGCACTAAAAATATGTATTATGGCTACAAATATCATATTGACTGCTTTATATTGCTTTCCCTGATACGTCCTCATCGTTACTCGAATAACAGGGCAACTCAATGAACTTATTTTCGCCGGCGGTCTTGCGTAACGCTAAATTTTCATAAAAAAAGATAAGCCAGCCTTATAAATAAGCCGGCTTATCTGAACGAGGAGACTCGATGCTTGAGTCTGCCCCCTGGCTATCCGAAAAAAGTTTC
>Ga0315274_10015128_pt1 | contig 10936 bp, 10 predicted proteins | sample YL17G02_20_MG_FD_203700 | JGI IMG/M metagenome (GOLD analysis project Ga0315274, IMG submission 203700) | Sediment microbial communities from Yellowstone Lake, YNP, Wyoming, USA - YL17G02_20 | ecosystem: Environmental > Aquatic > Freshwater > Lake > Sediment | place: USA: Wyoming | collected...
CAAAAAATTTGACAGGGTTAAGTTATCCGTCCGCCAGCTTAAGGTTTCTGAAATGGAGATCAGTGGTGCCTATCAGAGTATCAGTCCGAATTTTGTTTCTTCCTTAAAGGTTATTATCGAGAACATAAACAGATTTTACCGTAAGACATTAAGGAAATCCTGGAGGATGAAGGATGCGGACGGGGTAATACTGGGAGAAAATTATACTCCGCTGGAGAAAGTGGGTGTCTATATTCCGGCAGGAACAGCGCCTTTAGTATCCACTGTTTATATGACCGTGCTACCGGCTAAATTAGCAGGCGTTAAAAGAATAGTTTTAATTAGTCCTCCTGACAAAAACGGGTTTATCAATCCGCACATACTGGTAGTGGCTGACCTATTAAAGGTAGATGAGATTTACCGTGTTGGCGGCGCCCAGGGTATAGCTGCATTAGCCTACGGGACAAAGACAATTCCTCGCGTAGATAAAATTGTCGGCCCGGGGAATGTATATGTGAGCGAGGCGAAGAGGCAGGTCTTTGGCGTGGTGGATATTGATATGATTGCCGGGCCCACGGAACTGGTGATTATCGCCAACCGTTATAGCGAACCCAAATTTATTATCGCTGATTTAAAGGCGCAGGGAGAGCATGCCAAGAGTTTAGCCATATTAATTACGAATTCCAAGAGTTTAGCCAAAGAGGTAAAATCTCAACTAGACGGCAATAACGGCTATATTATTTTAACTAAAAATTTAGAGCAGGCAGCTGATATCGTGAATAAGATTGCGCCTGAACACTTAGAAATTCTGGTGAAGAATCCGCAGCGGTTATTGAGGCTGATAAAAAACGCAGGTGCTATATTTTTGGGACCATACAGCCCCACTGCGGTAGGGGATTACGTGGCTGGCCCCAGTCATGTCCTGCCTACCTATGGCACAGCCAGATTCTTTTCCGGCTTATCAGTGTTTGACTTTGTAAAGAGTAACCATATCATCAGTTATTCTAAGAAGGCTTTAGAAAAAATAAAAGATCCGCTAGAAAAGATTGCTGGTATTGAGGGATTAAACAAACACTTTGATTCAGTTAAGATAAGATTCCAGCAATAGGAGCGATGGATGAAAAAAAGAACTGCAACGGTAAAGAGAAAGACTAAAGAGACAGGCATAACCGTAAAACTGAATATCGACGGAACGGGAAAGTCCAAAATAAATACCGGCATAGGCATCTTAGACCATATGCTGGAATTATTTGCCTTTCACGGCTTATTTGATTTAGATATTAGTGCTAAAGGTGATTTAAAAGTAGATATCCATCACACTAATGAGGATATAGGCATTGTATTGGGTGAGGCTTTTAAAAAAGCCTTGGGGACCAAAACAGGTATAAAAAGATTTGGCTCTGCTTCCGTACCTATGGAAGAGGTGGTGGCGAATATAGCTTTAGATATAAGCGGCAGAGGCGGGTATACGCTCAATAAACAAAAGCCAATACTTGGCGCAAAGGCTGAAAAGGATGGTTACGAATTCGGCGACGCGGAACATTTCTTCGCTGCCTTAGCTAATCATTTAGGAATGAATATAAATATAACCCTGAATCCTTCGTTAGTGTCAGATTTGCACACTACTTTAGAACCTGTCTTTAAGGCCTTGGGTATTGCCTTGGATCAGGCCACGCAAATCGACCCGCGCCGAAAAGGCGTTCCCTCAACCAAAGGTATAATTGACTAAGATGGTTGCCATCATTGACTACGGCATGGGTAATATTCATAGCGTAAATAAGGCCCTAGAGTTATATGGAGCAAAGACACTAGTCACTAATAAGCCCGAGGATATCCGGAATTGCGATAAGGCAGTTTTACCGGGAGTGGGCGCATTTGATGATGCTATGCAGGAGCTTAAAAAGCAGGGCTTGTTAACAGTTATCAATACCCATATAAAAGACAAAAAACCTTTTCTAGGAATCTGCTTAGGGATGCAGCTTTTATTTGAGGAGAGCGAAGAGGCAAAGACAGCAAAGGGTTTGGGAATATTAAAAGGCAGGGTAAAGAAGTTCGCGTATAAAAAAGGCCTTAAGGTGCCGCATATGGGTTGGAATCAATTAATTAAAGTAAAAAGTCAAAAGCTAAAAGGCAAAAGTGAATGCCCGCTATTGAAAGATATTCCGGATAACTCTTTCGTATATTTTTGCCACTCATATTATCCTGAAACGCGGGGTAAAAATATAACTGCTGCCTTTACGAATTATGGAGGAGATTTTAGCTCAATTGTCTGGCAGGATAATGTCTATGGCGTGCAGTTTCACCCGGAGAAAAGCCAGGCTATCGGATTGAAGATAATAGAGAATTTTGTGCATTTATGCTGATTATTCCTGCTATAGACTTAAAAGACGGTTGTGTGGTAAGATATGTCCAGGGTAGATTGAATAAAAAGATATATTCCCGCGACCCGCTTAAGACAGCAAGGCATTGGGTAAAACAAGGGGCGAAATTATTACACATCGTGGATTTGGACGGCGCCTCAAGCGGTATCCCTAAGAATCTAAATCTGGTAAAAGAAATCTCCAGGGATATATGCGTCCCCATACAGTTTGGCGGCGGAGTAAGAAAAATAGAAACCATCCGCACATTGCTTAAATCCGGTATTCAACGCGTGGTCTTGGGTACCAAGGCGGTGGAAGACAGAAAATTTTTAAAAAAGGCCTTTACTGAATTCAAAGAAAGGCTCATCGTAAGCATTGACGCTAAGTCCTCTAATGTTCTAATTAAGGGTTGGCAGAGTAGTTATAAAGGCAGTGATGTAATATCCTTTGCCCTGGTCTTGAAAGAAATAGGGTTTAAACAGTTGATTTACACCGATACTTTAAAGGACGGAACGTTATCCGGACCAGACATAAAAGGGATAAAGGATTTATTGAAAGAGACAGGATTAAATATTATTGCCTCAGGCGGCATATCTTCGCTGGATGATATCGCGAGGCTCAAGAAATTGGAAAAAACAGGAGTGGTAGGCGTAATTATAGGTAAGGCCTTATATGAAGGTAGGTTTACCTTATCAGAGGCCATAAAATTATCATAGCAATATGAAAGGAGGAGGTATGTTAAGAAAGGCGTTGGTTTTTTCTTTAGCAATCGTTTTTTTGGTTTCCTTAAGCGGGTGTGCTACGGGACGCAAGAAAACAAACCTGGAGGTTCAGGGCCTCAGAAATCAAATCTCAGTTTTAGAGACACAAATCCAGTCTAAGGACGAAGAGATCAATAGTTTAAAAGAATCCTTAGCCAGGGCGCAGGAGACACAACAGCAAGAAGTAGTGACAAAGAAAGTCAGTAAGAAAAAGATAATAGGAGAAGTAAAATCCAGGCCGAATGTAAAACAGGTTCAGATCGCTTTAGAAAATGCCGGATATAACGTCGGACGTATCGACGGAAAAATGGGTAAGCAGACCCGCGATGCCATAAAGGCGTTTCAAAAAGCACATGGTTTAGTTGGCGATGGAAAAGTAGGTAAACAGACTTGGAATCTGCTAAAGGATTACCTGTATAAAAAAATAAAATAAGCGAGGTTATAATTTGTTAACCAAGCGTATCATCCCCTGCCTGGATATCAAAGATAACCGGGTAGTGAAAGGGGTAAAATTTGTAGGTTTAACAGATGCCGGTGACCCTGTAGAGGTGGCCAGGATTTATGACCAGCAGCAGGCAGACGAATTGGTGTTTTTGGATATCACTGCCAGTTTCGAAAAACGTAAGACCCTAATCGAATTGGTTGAAGAGATTGCCAAAAATATCTTCATGCCTTTTACCGTAGGCGGTGGCATCAGCGACCTTGATGACATAAGAAACCTTTTAAATGCAGGCGCTGAAAAGGTCTCCATAAATACGCAGGCGGTACAATGCCCGGATTTAATTACTGAGGCTTCCCAGAAATTCGGCAGCCAGTGTATCGTGGTGGCAATAGATGCAAAAAAAATCCCAAATCCCAAATCCCAAATCCCAAAGTGGGAAGTTTATATTAACGGCGGAAGGACGCCTACAGGGTTAGATGCAGTAGAATGGGCAGAGAAGGCAGATAGTTTAGGCGCAGGCGAAATTCTTCTAACCAGTATGGATTTTGACGGCACAAAAGACGGTTATGACCTACCCTTAACCAAGACAATAGTGGAGGCGGTGAATATTCCGGTTGTTGCTTCGGGAGGCGCAGGAAAATTAGAACATTTCTACCAGGTCTTCACCGATACAGGTGCAGATGCCGCTTTAGCTGCCTCTATTTTTCACTACGGAGAATATTCGATAAGGCAGGTTAAAGAATACCTAAAAGAGAAAGGGATTCCCGTCCGTTTATGAACCCCGTTAGAAACTATTTTCTAATTGGGGTTAAAAGGAGGTTTCTAACGGGGTGAAAAAAAAGATAAAATTTAATTTAAAAAGTTTAAAATTCGACAAGCAGGGTTTGGTTCCGGCTATAATCCAGGACTATAAGAACGGCGAAGTTTTAATGCTGGCTTATATGAACAGAGAATCCGTCCGCCGCACCTTAAAATCAGGCAAGACCTGTTTCTGGTCGCGTTCCAGGAAGAAATATTGGATTAAAGGCGAAACCTCCGGGCACTATCAATTCGTAAAAGGAATAGCCTATGACTGCGATGCGGATGCGCTGCTGGTCAAGGTGCGCCAGGTAGGAGTTGCCTGCCATACGGGCAACCGTTCCTGTTTCTACAGGAAAATAGAATAATATGTATTACCCTTCATTAAAAGAATTCCTAAACTTAGCAAAAAGAGGTAACGTTATACCGGTCTATAAAGAGATCAACGCTGACCTGGATACCCCGGTATCCTCTTTCCTAAAAATCAAGAAGGATGACTATGCCTTTTTATTGGAATCTGTGGAGGGCCAGGAGAAGATTGCGCGCTATTCTTTTCTAGGGAGCAATCCGTCCCTCGTCTTTAAAAGCAAAGGTAAGAATATTCAGTTAATCTATCCCCACAGGAAATCAAGCAGGCATTTTGTTACCGAGACTACACCCTTGGATGAGATTAAGAAGATTATGCAGGATTTCAAGAGCGTTACCGTAAAGGGGCTGCCTCGTTTTTACGGAGGCCTGGTGGGTTTTATGGGCTATGATACTGTGCGTTTCTTTGAGAAGATACCCGATAACAACCCAGATGACCTGAAACTCCCCGATGTTATTTTTATCCTAACCGATACCATCTTAATCTTTGACCACGTCAATAATACCATTAAGATTGTGACTAATATTATATTGCCTAAGGGGAAAAGAAGGCTTTCTAAAATAGCAAAGAAGAGGATTTATCGCGCTGCAATAAAAAAGATAGACTCAATTCAGAGGGGTTTTAATAAACCCATTATCGAGAAGAAAGAAAAAGACAAGAGGAGAGTCTTAAAGGTATTATCTAACTTTAAAAAGAGCGAATTTCAAAATATAGTCAGGAAGGCCAAGGCCTATATAAAAAAGGGAGATATTATCCAGGTTGTTTTATCGCAGCGCTTTAAAGTAAAGATAAGGAAAACCCCTTTTAATATTTACCGCGCCTTGCGCAGCCTCAATCCTTCTCCTTATATGTACTTTTTAAAATTAAAAGACCTCACCCTTATCGGTTCCTCTCCTGAGATGCTGGTGCGTTGTGAAGAAGGTTTAGTCCAGACGCGGCCGATTGCAGGTACGCGGCCACGTGCAGATACGGAGGAAGGGGATGAGAGGTTAAAGAATGAACTTCTTAACGATAAAAAAGAGAAGGCAGAGCATCTGATGTTGGTAGACTTAGGGCGAAACGACCTGGGTAGGGTTTGCCAGACCGGGAGTGTCCGGGTTAATGAATTTATGAGTATAGAAAAATATTCGCATGTAATGCATCTGGTAAGCGAAGTAAGGGGCAGGCTCGACCATAAGAGATACGATGTCTATGAGGTACTCAGGGCTACCTTTCCTGCAGGGACGGTAAGCGGAAGCCCGAAGATCCGCGCCATGGAAATCATTGATGAGTTGGAAAATTTAAGGCGCGGACCATATGCGGGTTGCGTGGGGTATTTTAGTTTTTCACACAATATGGATACCTGTATTACGATAAGGACGATAATTATTAAGGGAGATTCTGCCTATATACAGGCGGGCGCAGGTATTGTGGCCGATTCTATTCCAGAAAAAGAATATCTCGAATCGGTTAACAAGGCCAAGGCTTTAATTGAGGCGATTAGTAACTAGAAAGGAGATCGTTTATGGCAGTGCATGTGCGTTTAAGAAGGATAGGTAAAAATCCCAAGGGAAGACCGCACTTTAGAGTCACGGTTTTTGATCAACGCCGCGGCAGGGATAGCAAGATTATCGAAGAGTTAGGTTTTTACAACCCTGTAAGTGGCGCAATAAAGATAAAAACAGAGCGCATTAATTTCTGGGTAAATAACGGCGCACAACTTTCTCAAACAGTCAAGAGTCTGGTTAAAAAAATAGAAAAGGAGGCATCCACCTCCGCTAAAGCTTCGGTGGATAGTCCTCCGAAGTTATAATAACGAAGGAGGACAAAAAATGCCACAAGGACAGCAAGTAGTTAACCCCCTGGTAAATCTCTTCCCCTTACTTCTGATATTTGTCATTTTCTATTTTATGCTCATTCGTCCGCAACAGACAAAGGAAAAAGAGCATCAGAAGATAATTGCCAATCTCAATAAGAATGATGATGTGGTAACTGCCAGCGGTATCCACGGCACGATAGTAAACGTAAAAGACAAGACTATTATCTTGCGGATAGATGATAATGTGAAGATAGAGATAGAAAAGAATTGCGTTGCATACAAGAAGGCACCGGCGTCCAATAAGGAGAGTTGAGTTATGGAGAGAAGGATTATTTATAAGTCAATTTTCATTTTAGCGGTCTTAGGCCTATGCACCTATTTTACCTTTCCTTTAAACAAAAGGATAAATTTGGGCCTGGATTTAAAAGGCGGGATGCATCTGTTGCTCAAAGTCGATACCAGCCATCTTTCAGGACAGGCAAAGGTTGATGTTGCTGACCGCGCCGTTGAGGTAATCAGAAACAGGATTGACCAGTTTGGCGTCAGGGAAACCTCCATTCAAAAACAGGGCGAAGATGAGATTGTAGTGCAACTGCCGGGAGTTACGGATAGGGAACGAGCTATAGAGATAATTGGCAGAACCGCAATGCTTGAATTTAAGCTGGTCTCTGATGACACGGAAAAATTAAAAGAGGCAATTGCAGGCACTGTTGCCGACGGTTATGAGTTAAAGTATTCCCAAGAAGATAATGAACCGCTGCTTTTAGAAAAACAGGCGGTTTTAACAGGAGATGCCTTAACCAATGCTGCTGTGCATTTCAGTCAGAGCGGATTTAATGAACCGGCGGTTGGCTTGCAGTTTAACGCTGAAGGCGCAAAGAAGTTTGCTGAAATTACCGCCGCAAATGTAGGCAGGAGATTAGCCATTGTTTTGGATGGCAAGGTTCAGTCTGCTCCCAGGATAAAGGAGGTCATACCTTCCGGAGAGGCAGTAATAAGCGGCCGTTTCGACGTGGAGCAGGCACAGGACCTGGCGCTGGTATTAAGAGTGGGTGCCTTGCCTGCACCAATGCATATAGAAGAAGAAAGGACCATTGGTCCGTTATTGGGCCAGGATTCCATAAATAAAGGTATTAAGGCCAGTGTTATTGGCAGTATACTGGTTTTTGCTTTTATGGCGGCTTACTATCTTTTGGCAGGCATTATCGCAGATATAGCGCTGATACTTAACTTGCTGATGATTATGGGTGGATTAGGGCTTTTGCCGGTTCTTTTTCCAGGGGTATCCGCAACTCTAACTTTACCCGGTATTGCCGGTATAGTCTTATCTCTGGGTATGGCAGTGGATGCCAATGTGCTTATTAATGAGCGTATCAGAGAAGAGTTGAACGCAGGAAAGAATTTACGCGTTGCCATAGCCAATGGTTATAACAGGGCATTCAGCGCTATTTTTGATTCCAACCTTACCACTCTGATTGCCGCATTTTTACTCTTTCAGTTTGGCACAGGCCCCATACGGGGTTTTGCCGTAACCTTAACCATCGGCCTTATTGCTAGTATGTTTACTGCTATAGTGGTTACGCGCACCATATTCGAAATCCTGCTGCACTCCGGTTTATTAAAAAATTCCTTGCCTATGCTGCGTTTGATAGGGGAAACAAAATTGGATTTCATCGGCAAAAGAAAAATATTTTACGCCATTTCAGTAGTCGTAATAACAGTTGGTCTCTTTTCTTATCTTAAAAAAGGAAAGCAGGCTTATGGCATTGATTTTGCCGGAGGCCAACTGCAGGAATACAGTTTTAAGACAGCGCCTGCGATAGAAGAGGTGCGCCAGGTTTTAAAGGATATAAACCTGGCTGATGCCTCAATCCAGCAATTTAAAGACAATCCCCGTGCGGTGCTTATCAGGACTTCAGAGGATAAAAGTAAGGTTCTCACAGACAAATTAAAAGAGAAGTTTCCTGGAGAGGACATCCAGATACTCAGGATAGAGCATGTGGGTCCTGTGGCAGGAAAACACTTGAAGACTAAGGCAATCTCTGCTCTTATCTGGTCGCTGGTCGGCATTTTAATCTATGTGGCCTTCAGATTTAAACACATTAATTTTGCTATCGCTGGTGTAATTGCGCTTTTCCACGACGTATTGGTGGCGTTAGGTGCCTTGGCCATTACAGGGAGGCAGATTGACCTCTTGAGCGTCACTGCCTTTTTGACGATTGCCGGTTATTCTATTAATGACACCATCGTTATTTATGACAGGGTTAGAGAAAATACCAGGCTTTTTAGAAAATTGAACCTCCGCGAATTAATAAACCTTAGCGTAAATCAGACCTTGGGCAGGACAATCCTTACCTCCGGAGTTACCTTGTTGGTGGTAATCTCTATTTTGTTTTACGGCGGAGAGGTATTGAGTAATTTTGCCTTTGCCTTATTGGTAGGTTTTATCTCAGGCGTTTATTCTACTGTATATATAGCCTCGCCTTTAGTTCTTGCCTGGAGCCGCAAAAGGTAAAAAATTGGGGTCAGAATTATTTTTCCTCGCGTCAACTCTTATAGGAAAAATAATTCTGACCCCGTTTTTCCGCGCGAGGAAAAATAATTCTGACCCCGTTTTTCCGCGCGAGGAAAAATAATTCTGACCCCGTTTTTCCGATGTTTAAATCCTTAAAAGTATACGTAGATTTTAACATTGATTTAGAGCAGCTTCTTTCTACCCTAGTTGACTATGGCTACAAGAGGCAGGATAGCGTATCAGCAGAAGGGGACTTTTCCCGTCGCGGCGGCATCATTGATATATTCCCTTTTTCATTTGAGTTGCCGATACGCATTGAATTGGATAACGATAAAGTCGTTTCTATAAAGACCTTTAATCCTTCCTCCGGAGAAGCACTCTGGGAACACAAGATAGTCATTGTCCTGCCGATAAAAAAATCAGGAGTTTTCAAGACCAGGACATTTAACGAGGAATTCCCTTTAGCGAATTTTATAGATTTAAATATCGGGGATTACGTCGTCCATAATCAATACGGAATAGGAAGGTTCTTAGGTTTAAATAAAATAAAGGTACAGGATAAATATAAAGACCATTTGGTTATCGAGTATGACCGCCAAGAGAAACTCTATGTGCCGGTTGAGGCAATGCATCTGGTACAGAAATACATCACCTTTCATGTAAGAAGGCCCAGGCTTTACAGGTTAGGGGGCAAAGAATGGTTACGGACCAAGGAGAGGACAAGGAAGGGGATACAGAAGATGGCCTGGGAGCTTTTATCTCTACAGGCAATGCGGATGAGCGCAGAGGGTTTCGCATACGCCAAAGATACGGACTGGCAGAGACAATTCGAATCCACCTTTCCCTATCGCGAAACGCCTGACCAGGTAAAGGCTACCCTGGAAGTAAAAAAAGACATGGAATCCCCTAAACCCATGGACATGCTTCTTTGCGGTGATGTGGGTTATGGCAAGACTGAGGTTGCTATGCGCGCTGCCTTTAAGGCGGTGATGAGCAATAAACAGGTTGCGTATCTGGTACCCACTACAATTTTAGCAGAGCAGCATTATCATAATTTTAGCCTGCGGCTCAAGGATTTTCCTGTGGATATCCAGATGCTCTGCCGTTTTAAGACCGATGCCCAGCAGAAGAGGATTATTGAGGGTATTGCCAGAGGTAGCGTAGATATAGTAATTGGAACACACAGGTTGCTCTCCGAAGACGTATCATTTAAGGACCTGGGTCTGGTAATTATCGATGAGGAACAGCGTTTCGGCGTAAGGGCTAAGGAGAAGCTGAAAAAACTAAGATTATCCACAGATGTGCTAACTTTAACTGCTACGCCTATACCCAGAACTTTATATATGAGCCTGATGGGCGCTAAGGATTTATCAGTAATTAATACTCCGCCGCAAAATAGATTGCCTATAAAGAGTATTGTGGTAGAATATGATGAAGACTTAGTCTGTCAGGCGATCCTGCGGGAAATAAACAGAAAAGGGCAAGTTTATTTTTTACACAACCGCATCGAGGATATTGAAAAGGTTAAAGGTAAACTCAGCAAGCCCTTGCCTGCTCATGTCAGGTTAGCTGTAGCGCATGGACAGATGCACCCTAAGGCCTTAGAAGAGGCAATGTCCCTTTTCTTAAAAGGGGACATAGACGTTTTAATCTGTACTATGATTATTGAATCCGGTATTGATATCCCCAATGTCAACACTATTATCATAAATAATGCGCATAACTTCGGATTATCAGATCTGCATCAGTTACGCGGCAGGGTAGGCAGGTTTGACCGGCCTGCCTATGCGTATTTTATGATACCTAAGAACGCAATATTAGATACACAGGCAAAAAAAAGATTAGATGCGATTCAGGAGTATGCGCATCTGGGGGCTGGTTTTAATATTGCCATGGAAGATTTAGAGATCAGGGGC
>Ga0315274_10015132_pt1 | contig 10935 bp, 9 predicted proteins | sample YL17G02_20_MG_FD_203700 | JGI IMG/M metagenome (GOLD analysis project Ga0315274, IMG submission 203700) | Sediment microbial communities from Yellowstone Lake, YNP, Wyoming, USA - YL17G02_20 | ecosystem: Environmental > Aquatic > Freshwater > Lake > Sediment | place: USA: Wyoming | collected...
CGCGTGGGCCAATTCGATAACGCCGTGTACTCGGCCGGGAAGGCGGTGGCCCTGGCGCGCGCGGCCGCGAACGAAAGCCTGGCGCGGGAAATCGAGAAACGAATCGAACTCTACAAGAGCAACCAGCCGTATCGCCCGCCGGCATGGCGAACGCGAAAATGAGGATCAGCCCAGCTGGTTTCCCACTTCTGTCGGCGGGGAAAAAAGCACCCCATCGCTTTCTTGCTCCCGACTCGCCGGATGCCATTCGACCGATGCTTGCTCGAATCGCACGGCTGACGGATCGCCCTGTCAACGCCGCAGCGGCCCGTTTGATTCGCGTTGTCAAGCCGATGCGACGTGCGCCAGCCCCTATTTCTTCTCTTCGCGCAAAGGCACCAGCATCAGCGGCAGGTGGGTGTGGTTGACGATCTTCGGGGCCACGCTCCCCGACCAGACGGCGTCTATGCCGGTCTTGCCGTGGGTCCCCATCACGATGATGTCGGCTTTCGTTTGCAGGGCGGTTTCCGCGATGACGGTGGTCGAATCGCCTCGCGCGACCTCGGTCGTCACGGTCAGCCCCGATTCTTTCATCGGGCCAATCAGGCGACTCAAATAGGTGTCGGCGTTCTGATGGGCCATCTCCAGAACCTCGGCCATGGCTTTGGGCAACAATCGTCCGGCGGCGGCGCGCTCGCCGAACAGATCGCTGATCGTGGGCACGACCATGACGATGTGAACGGAAGAGCGACAGGCCTGGGCCAAACCCGCCGCCACACTGAGCCCTTTTTCGTGAGCGGGAGAGCCATCGAGCGGCACCAGGAAACGCCGGCAGAAGAACGGCTCGGCCTGCCCGAACTCGGTGGGACGAATCAGCAGGACCGGCGTGGCGTCCAACGCAATCACCTGCTGGGCAATGCTGCCAAACAACCAGCCGCGCATGCCCCCACGCCCGTGCGTACACATCACAATCAAGTCGGGCGACAACTCCGCGACGTGTTCGGCAATGCTTCGCGCCACGTCTCCGACTTCGTTGCGGTGAACGTGGCAAGCCACGTTCGACCCGACCGGAAAGGAGCGACTGCGAACGTCCTCCAGATAGGCCTGGGCCTCGTCCGGAGCCGTCAAATGCCGTTCGCCGTGGATTTCCTGCGGCGCTTTGCGTTCGATGGCGTGGAGGAGGGTCACCGAGGCGCCCAGGAGTTGCGCCAGCCGCGCCGCCGCCGGCAGCGCCGCCTCGGCCAAGCGCGAACCGTCGAGAGGTACCAACAGGTGTTTGAACATCGCTTTCACCCCCCGAAGAAGGTCTGATGGAGCAAGTATAGGTTCAAGGCGATAATCAACACGGCGACAAGGCCAGCCGCGGCCGTCGTCAAACGACGGTTGACCAATTCCCCCATCACCTCGCGCCGTCGGGTGAACATCACCAACGGAACGACGGCAAAGGGCAAGCCAAAACTCAACACCACCTGACTGATCACCAACGTCCGCGTCGGATCGAGCCCCAGAGCGATCACCACCAACGAGGGGATCATCGTCACCAGGCGGCGAATCCACGCGGGGATATGGCGGCGAATGAATCCCTGCATGATCACCTGGGCGGCCATCGTACCGACCGACGCCGACGACAGGCCCGAGGCCAGAAGCGACAGGCCGAACACCCAACTGGCCGCGCGGCCCAGCAGCGGTTCGAGCGTCCGATAGGCCTCCTCGATCGTGCCCACGTGGGTCAGTCCGCTGTGAAAAAACGTCGAGGCGGCCATGATCAGCATCGCCGCATTGATCAATCCGGCCAGTCCCATGGCAATGACCACGTCGGTCAGCTCGAAATAGAACAGCCGCCGCAGCTTGGCCGGCTCGCGGACGATGATGCGGCCCTGCATGAGCGACGAATGGAGGAAGATCACGTGCGGCATCACGGTCGCGCCCAGGATGCCCGTCGCCAGCAGCACGCTTTCGGCGCCCTCGAACTGGGGAACAACGGCGTGGAAGAGAACACGACCCCAGGCGGGGCGATCCCAGATGGTCTCGACAAGATAGCTGCCGGCCACCACGCCGACCAGGATCGTGATGACCGCTTCGAGTGGACGAAATCCATAGCGGGAAAGACCGAGAATCAGGAACGTCGCCACCGCCGTCAACACTCCGGCGGCCAGCAACGGAATCCCAAACAGAAGGTTGAAGCCGAGGGCGGCGCCGAGGAACTCGGCCAAATCGGTGGCCATCGCGACGACTTCCATCAACGCCCACATGAGGCGAACGAGCCATCGCGGGAACTGATTTCGACAGTGCTCGGCGAGGTTGAGGCCCGTGGCGATGCCCAGTTTGGCCGAAAGCGTCTGGATGAGCATCGCCATGAGGTTGCTCAGAACAATCACCCAGAGCAGCTTGTAGCCGAACCTGGCCCCGCCCTGGATGTTGGTGGCGAAGTTGCCGGGGTCCATGTAGGCAACGCTGGCGATAAAGGCAGGCCCCAGGAACGGCAGCAAGCGGGCGAACCAGCCCTTCCGGCTGTGCCCGTCGAGAACCTCGGCGGCCGCCTGGATCGTCCCAGCGTCGCCGGATTTCGTCTCGTCGCCGGGCGAAGAACGGCTCAAAATGCCCTCCCACCGGCAATGCCGCGTGTGTTCATCGCATCTTTGAAAGGAGAACTACCGGAACGTCCACGTGCCATTTTTCGCTTTGCATCGTCAAGGCCTCAATACGTCCGCGTCGTACCCGAAACCGAATGTTCCTTCATGTGCGCATGCAAGTCGGCGCCGATCTTGAGAAGAATCATCACGGCTAATGCGGCGGGCGGCGCGCCCAGCAGCATCACCAGAAACCCGCCGGCGAGGATCGTGATGTGCATGATGACAATCCGCACGTAGGGCTTGCCCATCTGCTTCGACACGGCTGTGTATCTACTCGTCACGGTTGTGTACGCATATTCTTCTTTCGCAACGAAATTGGAGAAGAACGAAACGCCGTGGCTGACGAAAAGCGAAAGCAAAGCGACAACGGTGGTGGCGTTGAAAACAATCGGCGCTAACAGACGCGACGACAATGGGGACTGTCCGCTGAAAAGAACGAATATGAACACCAGGTGGACCGCCATGAACATGCCGTAGTGAACAACAAAGAACAGGACAACAGGCACCCCCCAGACGCCCGCGATCATCAGGATTTTCGGAATGTTGTAGAAGCCGACGATGGCGCTCTCCATCCAGTAGAGAAACATGATGGAGAACAGGCTCCAGCGGAAAAACAGGACGCCAAGCAGCGGAATCAAGTTGGCGAGAACAAGTGCGATGACCGACGGAGTGATCCGGCCCGTCGCCCGGAAACCGGTCTCCGAAGGCTCGGTGAAGGTGCGCTCCACATCGGGGGGTTCGTGGTCCAATTTCGCCCGCTTCTCAGCGTCCGCGAAGGGTCAAGGGCATCCTTCCCGTCAGCGAATCACGGTACGAACGTTGATGCCGCAATCAGTCGGTAATCCGGCGCTTGATGTCGGGGATCGTGTCGGGCTTGCCCGCCTCCATGACGCGGCTCTCGCCGTCGAGAGCGGTGACGTTTTCGTACACGCCCTCATCGCGCCGGACCAGCTTGGCGAATCCCTTGCTCTTCAACTCGCTATCGGTCGTGGGAGTACAGACATAGACCTTGGAGATCATCCGTTCGACGGCCTTGCCGCACGTCGGACAGACCGAGAGGCGGCCGTCGCTGATCGCCTGATCCAGTTCGAAGCGCTTGCCGCGGTCGCACCCCTGCCCCACATGTTCATATTCATAGACGGGCACGGCGTGTCACCTCCTTTGCCCAAATCCGGTTGGCCGAGGCCCCGCCTTCATCAAACCTCTCGGCTGATTCTGCCGGGCCACCCATGACGTGTCAAGTGCAAGAGGCAGGCTCGACCCGACAGAAAAGACTTGCATTCACAGGCCCGGTTGCGATAAGAGAATCTTGTGCCTCAACGTGGCGGTGGAACGATGCGCAGACTGTATCGGGCACCGATGTATCGTTCCGCCACGTTGCACATATTCGTTGGCGTTGCCTGGTTGCGGAAAATCGCACGGGGTGGAGGTCGGGCCGATGAAACGAACGTGGGGAGTGCTCCTGGGAGCGGCAATGGCCGCCATGTCAAGCGGCGGTCGAGGCGAGGAGGCGCGAAGCGGCGTCAGCCCGTCGGTGGCGGCAATCGCCGTTCCGAGCAAGTCGTCGTCTGCCGTGGATGGAAGACTATCTCCGGCGATCCAGGCCGTCCGGCATCGGATCGCCAAGGCCGCCTCTCCGGCCAAGCTTTCCAATCGCCTGGTGCGCGTGAATGACGCGGGCGAGGTCCAGGTGTACGTGCGCGCGCGCAATGGATTGAAGGCGGCGCTCACCCAGATGGTTTCGTGCGGGTTGCGGCTGGAAGTCGTCAATGCGAAGATGAACCTTGTCCAGGGCTGGATTGCATTGGACGCAATCGAGAAATTGGCCGGCCAGCCGTCGGTGGTTTCGATCACGCCGCCCAGCTATCCCCGGCTGCGCGCCGGATCGGTGATGACGGAAGGCGACCAGATCCTGGGGGCGGACGTCGTGCGTCAGTTCGGGGTGGACGGGGCCGGCATCAAGGTCGGCGTTCTTTCCAACGGCGTGGACAACCGGGCCGTCGCGCAGGCCAGCGGCGATCTGCCGAACGTTTTTGAGATTGATCCCGATCATCCCGGAAGCGGCGACGCGGGCACGGCATTGCTGGAAATCATCTATGACATCGCGCCAAGGGCCGACCTGGCCTTCTCCGGGCCGCGAACCAGTCTTGAATTCATTGATGCGTTGGGTTATCTGGTCAATACCGTCCATTGCCAAGTCATCGTGGACGACATCGGTTTCTACGAAGAGCCGTATTTCGAGGATGGCCCCGTGGCCCTGGCCGTGGCCGGCGTGGTTTCGCAAGTCGTCTGGGTCAGCGCGTGCGGCGACGACGCGCGCGGCCACTATCAGGCCGTCTATGAAGACATCAATCCCGGCGCCAGCGGTGGAGCGAATGATTTTCACGCATTTGCTCCCGGCGACCCTGCGATGCGGATTCGAATCGAGCCGGCCACGCAGGTTTCGATCTTCTTGCAATGGGCCGATCCGTTCAACGCCTCGGGCAATGACTATGATTTGCTTCTGTACAACGATGCCATGACCACGGTCATCGCCTCGAGCCAGGCCGTTCAGAACGGCGACGACGCCCCGCTCGAAGCGTTGACGTTTACCAACGAGACGCCGGGGCCGATGCGGGCCAACGTCGTGATTGCCCGCGAATCGGGCGACACGCGCACGCTCGAGCTGTTCATCCTCGATGCCGCTCAACAGGAATATGTGACCTCGTCCGATTCGATCTTCGGCCATCCGGCGGTGCTGGGCGTTCTCTCGGTGGGCGCCATCAATGCCTCGGAGCCGGGCCACGACGCGATCGCGCCCTACAGCTCCCTCGGTCTGTCCACGATCCTGTTTCCGACGTTGGGCCAGCGCAACACGCCGCGGCTGGTGGCCATTGACGGGGTGTCGGTCAGCGGAGCCGGCGCGTTTCCAACGCCGTTCTACGGCACGTCGGCTGCCGCCGCTCACGTGGGGGGAATTGCCGCGTTGCTGTGGAGCTCCACTCTGTCGTTTACGCCGCTCGATCTGAGAAGCCGGATCGAGAGCACGACCACGGACCTCGGCATCGCGGGCTTCGACATTGTCTTTGGCTTTGGGCGAATCAACGCCGACAAGGCCATCCCCACGCTACGGGCCACGCACTGGTACCTGCTGCCTTGATGACAGCCTTTCGCCGGAGTCTCGGATTCTGTCCCGCCGTTCCAGACAATGTTTCTCTTTGCATGAATACAGCATTGAAGTTGTCGTTGGCAATCATTGCATTGGAGAGAAGAGCGTGCAGGGCGATCAGCAACCGGCTTCCTCAAACGTCTCGACGTTCATCGTCCAAGGCTGTCGCGACAGTTGGCAACGTTATCGCGAGTCGCTCGAAGCGCCGAGCGGGGATCGGCCTCGCTGGGACTGGATTGTGCTGACGGCGGGCGACAAGCATCAGGCCCGAACCTTTGAGATGCAGTTGGATTGGCGACGCAAGGCCGGGCTGCTGCCCCAGGCCACGCGCTGCATTGTCGTGCCCGATCCGGAAGGCCGTCGTGTCGGCAGCGGCGGCGCGACGATCAATGCGCTGGCCGAGGTCGGGCGGCAAATCGCACGGTCGGCGGGGAAACGGCGTGCGGCCGATCGCGATGGCTTGTTCGCTCGAAAACGAGTGCTGATTCTTCATTCGGGCGGCGAGAGCCGTCGGCTCCCACATTGCTCGGCCTTCGGCAAGGTGTTCGCTCGGGTGCCGCGCGAGCTGCCCGACGGCCGCGCCTCCACCTTGTTCGACGAATTCCTGATCTCGCTGTCGGGTCTCCCCTACCGGATGCACGAGGGGGTGTTCGTGGCGTCGGGCGACGTGGTGCTGCTGTTCGACGCGCGCCAGTTGGAGCTGTCGTCTCAGGGCATTGTGGGGGTGGCCGCCGGCGCACCCGCCGAGGTCGGCGCTCATCACGGCGTTTATCTGCTGCGGCAAGGCAGCGACCGGGTTCGCCGGTTCCTCCACAAGCTTCCGCTCGATCAGTTGCAGGCGGCGGGCGCCGTGGACGGCGCGGGAAACGTGGCCATAGACACGGGGATGGTCTGGTTCGACCCTTCGGCGGCGGCCCGGCTTCTCGGTCTGTTCGGCGCGGACGAACGACTGCGGTTTGCGACCGGCGGCGCGTTTTCGAAACTCGTCACCCAGGGCGGCTTCGTGAATCTCTATAGCGATTTGCTGATGCCGCTCGCCGCCGAAACCGAGCGCGACCACTATCTCGACGACGCCAGCGACGGCGTTCCCTCGCCGACGGTCCGCCGGCTGCGCCCGGCGATCTGGGAGATGTTTCGCGGCGTGCCGTTCCGCGCGCAATCGCTCTTCCCTGTCGAATTCATCCACTTCGGAACCACGGCCGAATATGTCGAGGTCATCGCCGAAGGCCTCGAAAGCCGCGCGGCGCTCGGTTGGACAACGCCTGTGGCCAGCTTCGTCGCCGATGAGACGACCCGAGGTCCCGTCGTTCTTGGCTCCTTGGTCACTGGGACTGTTTCGGGCGTCGCGCGACAGAGCGTGGTCGAGGACTGCTGTCTCGGCGGCGAGGTCGCGCTTGGCGAACGCGGCCTTCTCTCGCACGTCTGGACGGATCGCCCCCTCTGGCTGGCAAACGACGTTGTCGTTGAGCAATTGCCGATCGCGGCTGCCGAGACGTCGCCCGCCGCCGGTTTCGTGACCCGCCTCTATGGCGTGAACGACAACCCCAAACTGCGTTTCGACGACCCATTGGCGACGTTCCTCAATCGCCCGTGGAACGAGTGGCTCGACCGGGCCGGCGTCGCGCCGAAAGACCTCTGGCAGGGCGGCGCCGCCCGCGAGAAGTCGCTTTGGACGGCCCGGCTCTTCCCGGTCGCTCCAACGCGCGACGAAAGTTTCGCGCTGGTCGAGTGGTTCCAGCAACCCCAGGCGGCCGGCGACGAGCTCCGGCGCCGATGGCGCGCGGCCAAACGCCTTTCGCTCGGCGAAAGCACCGCCCGCGCCGACGTTGTTCAGATGCTCAAGAATCTCTGGAAGCTTGACGACCTCGTCCATGTGCAGCAGTTCTGCGCCGCCGTCGAGCAGGAGCGCCCCAGCTCCGACATCGCCGCCATCCTGGGCGGCCGGCCGGCGACCCTTCGCCGCCGCGCCGCGACGGCGGCCAAACGCTTCGCCCAAAGCAACCGCCTGATGTTCGCCATCCACGGCCTCAAGGCCCTGGCCGACGCCCTTCTCGCACAGAAGGCCGAACCGGCCTGTCTCGAAGACGGTCGGCGCTGCGAAGACCGCGCGTTCGATCTCCTGGCCGAGGCGATTCGCAAGGCTACCCCCAAACACGACGAGATCGTAGTCGAACCTGACTCGACAAGCCAACGGCCCCACCAGACGGTCGTTCGCGCGCCCGCGCGCATAGACCTCGCCGGCGGCTGGTCGGACACCCCGCCGTTCAGCGTCGAATATGGCGGCACCGTTCTCAACGCCGCGATTCAGCTTCGCGGCCGCCTGCCTATCCAGGTCGAATGCGAAGTGCTCGATCGGCCCGTGCTCGTTCTCGAAAGTCGCGACCTCGAAGTGTCGCGAACGTTCGACCGCGCCGAAGCGGTGCTCGACTACGCCGACCCCAGCGACCCGCTGGCGCTTCACAAGGCCGCGGTGGTCCTTGCCGGCGCGGTTCGCCGCAATGCCGGACGGCGCCGCGAGGGCGATCTGGCCCGTTCGCTCGAACGGGCGTTGGGCGGCGGCCTTCGCGTATCAACCGAGGTCGCACTCCCCCACGGGTCGGGTCTGGGCACCAGCAGCATTCTCGCGGGAGCGCTGCTGGCGGGGCTACGGGTCCTGCTGGGACAACCTGTCGAGTTCCACGCGGTCTATGACGAAGTCCTCTGTCTCGAACAGATGCTCACGACCGGCGGCGGCTGGCAGGATCAGGTCGGCGGGATGGTCGGCGGGATCAAGCTGACCACCACAAAGCCCGGTCTGCCCCAGCGTCCGCAGATCGAGCCGGTGCGCCTGAACCCCGCACTGGCCGGGCAACTCCGTCGCCGCCTCATGCTCGTTTATACGGGGCAGCGGCGATTGGCCAAAGGCATCCTGCGCGCCATCATGGGCGCCTTCATGTCGCGCGAGCCGGAGGTTGTGCGGATTCTCCACGACATTCGCGACGTCGCCATGGCCGAACGCAACGCGCTCGAACGCGGCGATCTCGACGAACTGGGTCGCTGGATGACTCAGCATTGGGAGATGAACAAGCGATTGGACCCCGGCACGAGCAATCCGTTCATAGACCGCCTGTTCGAGGTCTGCGCGCCCTGGTCGTCGGGAGCGAAATTGGCGGGGGCGGGCGGCGGGGGCTTTATGATCGTGATCGCGCGCGATGACGAAGCCCCCGCCGCGCTTTCCCGCGCGCTGGCCGAGACCTTCCCGTCCACCGAGATTGCTTCCTGGCCCTGCGAAATCGCCGAGCAGGGGCTGGTGATTGAGGAGAGCTGGGGCGCGTGATCCGAGAGGTCCGACCCGTCCAACTGCCCGCACCCTTCTCACTCTCCAGCCCCCGGAAGTCCTTGACGGGCAGCAAAGTCTGCCACAGGATTGGCCGCTGAACAGGTTCGTTGCGCGGCGGCCGACGCGGGCAGCGGCGAACGCGGCGGATTATTCCTGCATTTCGCCACAGGAGGTTACAGGGGCGTGGAAACTTATGAAAGAGCTTTGGGACTGATCGAAACGAGAGGACTGGTCGGCGCGATTGAGGCGGCCGACGCGATGGTCAAGGCGGCCAACGTCAAGCTGATCGGCAAGGAAAAGGTCGGCGGCGGTCTGGTGACGGTGGTCGTGCGCGGCGACGTGGGTGCGGTGCGGGCGGCGACCGATGCGGGCGCGGCGGCGGCCCGGCGCGTCGGAGAAGTGATTTCGGTCCACATCATTCCACGTCCCGACGACCAGGTCGAGGCGATCCTGCCGCAGTAGGCGGGAATTGCGGAATTGAGACGAATGAAGCACGACCCGCGTCGAGTGATTGAGATCATCCTCGATGAACTGACTCAGGCGCTTGGTCTGTCGCCGGAGGCGGTGGATCGGTGTCGGCAACAGATCGGCGAATGGCTTCGGCCACAGTGGCCGGTGCTGTTTCTGGCCACGGGCGACGAACCGCCGAGCGAAGCGGCGATCGAATCGTTCCGCGCCCTGACGGCACTGGGAATCGAGGCGACGCTGATCCGGTCGCACTCGTTCGCCCAGGTCTGGCCGACCGCCGCGCTGCGAGCGCGTCTGGGAGCGGTCAGTCTGTTTGACGAGGTCGGGGCCGAAAAGATCGCGGGGCTGCCGGAGCGCTTCCCGGTGCTATGTGTTCTCACGCTGTCGAGCAATACGGTAGTCAAGACGCTCCTGGGCCTGTCCGACGCCCTGCCGCCAAGGGTATTGCGGGCCTTCCTCGAACGCGGGCGGCCGGTCGTGGCGGCTGGACTTCCGCCGCCGCGGGTCGCTCTGGATGAGGGCGCAACGATCTTTTGGGGGCTGCCGCTGGCCGTGCGGCAATGGTTGGTCGAGGGCTATCGCACACTCGAACAATGGGGAGTCGAGTTCGTCGAAGACGAACGGCTGACGGAAACGGTGAGACGGAAGATCCTCGGCCCTGCCACGCCGGGCGGCTCAGCGGCCCGGGCGACAAATGGCGAACCATCTCCCGGCGCATCATCCCAACGCACGTTCGTTACGGCCGACGACGTACGGGCGGCGCGCGCCAGAGGCGAGCGCCAGATTCGAGTGGCGCGCCACGCGATCGTAACCGACGAGGCGCGAGAATCGGCGCGTCGCTGGGGCATCTTGCTTCTCGAGTGAGGCGAGAGGGTGAAGGATGCGGCAGCGGCATTTCACCGACCCAGACATTCCTCAAGAGCCGACTTGCCGGCGGATCACGCGAGGGAAGATTTCGGCCCTGGGCCAGCTCGCCCGGGGCAAGATGCGGCGGTTCCGACTGGCCCACACCCGCCAGGGCCGCGAGTACATTCGTCGCATGACGGTCCTGCGGCGCGGCGAGTGTCTGCGCTGTGGGGCATGTTGCCGGCTGCTCCACCGCTGTCCGTTCCTGAAAACCGAGAACGGCCTGGCGGTTTGCATCATCCACACGCAACGCCCTCCCAATTGCAGCATGTTCCCGGTGGACTGGCGCGATCTGGCCGACCGCGATCAGATCGCCCCCCACGCGCCATGCGGCTATACGTTTCCGAAACACGAAAGAATGCGAAGACCGTAGAGGCTCTTGCAGAAGTCGGAGCGCCGGCGGCCTCGCCGGTGGTTGTACCTAGTTTTTCGGCTGAATACTGGCTTAAAAAAACCGCGAGGCCCCCCGCGCGCCGACGTAT
>Ga0315274_10015133_pt1 | contig 10934 bp, 7 predicted proteins | sample YL17G02_20_MG_FD_203700 | JGI IMG/M metagenome (GOLD analysis project Ga0315274, IMG submission 203700) | Sediment microbial communities from Yellowstone Lake, YNP, Wyoming, USA - YL17G02_20 | ecosystem: Environmental > Aquatic > Freshwater > Lake > Sediment | place: USA: Wyoming | collected...
GTCCAGCATGCCATGAGGAGAGACGAGCCAGGGGACTCCGCTCCGCACAGCGGCCCGTCGCACGGCCAGATCGGGATACATCCAGATGCCATGGCTGTGAATGACGGCGGCGTCCGTCTGCTCGATGTGGCGCCGCAGGTCCGGGGAATACCCGAACCACCTCGGGCCGCAGGCGGCGAGGACCTGCGGCTCCATGGGCCGCCATGTCTGCCGGTCCGCATCGGAAAACTCGTCCTTCACGGACACGACGCTGACCGAGCAGTGGGGACCGAGCCGCCGGCAGAGACCCTGGACGCTGGCAGCCACTCCCGCCGCACACCGGGACATGGAAGCGATCACCATCAGAACATGCATCCTTCACCCGGCCAGAGGAACGGCGTCCAGCCCCGCCGGCTCGACCGACCGTCCGGCGTAGAACATCACGGGAACCCAAAAGAAGATCAGGTGAACCCACGACGAGAAGAAGAACTGCGTGTGGTGAGTCAGGGCGTGCAGAGCCATGCCCATCATGAACAGGTAGACCGACTGCGCCATCAGGCTGCCGCGCACGGCGCGCAGGTACAGCAGTTGCATCACGTAGGCGATCAGGAAGAACTTCAGACTGCCGGCGTACCAGAAGGAGGCATAACAGTCCACCATCCCCGTGACAGTGGTCCCGTCTGACGGGGCGAACCCGTATCGCTGCTCCGCGATCGCGATCAGATCGGGACCCGGAATGTACAAGGATTCCTTGAACTCGGCGCCAAAGACCTGGGCCGGCACATAATTGAAGACGAGCACATTCCAATGGTAGGCCCCGAAATCAAAGGCATCCTCCGCAGCGCTGGCGGCCATCAGGTAGATTCCGCTGAGAGTCTCCGAGCTTCCCTCCACGACGGAGTCGCGAAACCCTTCGAGCACGTTCACGTCTCTGAGCTTCGCCCAGTCTCGCTCGCCGGAGGTGGAGACGACAACAGAGCGGTACGCTCCGACGCTCGTGGCGCCGATTGCGCCGGCCACAATCACGGCAGCCACGATCATTCGCGGCAGGCGTTTACCAAGGGTGAACCAGACGGCCCCCACGAGGACAAAGACGAACTCGAATGCGTCCTGGCGCCGGCCGAAGAGGATGATGCGGTCCAGGTAGTACAGCCCGCTCAGGCAAGCCACAAATAGGGCGTACCTGCTCCGCGTGCGGAGCAGATAGATCACCATCATGATAAAGCCGTACCGCAGCAGAGTGGTGAAGAAGGAGAGCGCCGTGGGCAACCCGGTGCTCATATTGTACTCCGCCCGGAACAGGAGGCGGCTCTGGAGGTAGGCCAGGCCGCCGACGAAGATCAACAGGGTCGATCCCAGCAGCCATCGCCGGGCGTCGTATACCACCAACCTGGCCCTCGGCCGGCTGTACCGCTTTGCGCACGAGTCACCCAGCCAGGCCATGGCTAAGCACAGGATGCACGTGAGGATGTAGCGCTCGATGCTCCACGGAGGCAGGTGCTGAGTCCGCAGGAGCCCGGACAAGGGAGGGATAATGAAGCCCACGATGACCGCCGCCGCACAGAATGGATACTGATAAATGTGAACGGGGTCTATGATCGCTCCCACGATGATGACGAGAGTCAGCACGGTCAGCACGATCAAAAGCACTACAGCCACGTGGTCCGAGCCTCGTTCAGTGTCTTCGGAAAGAATCGGCGGGTGTGCGCCAGGTTACTTGAGAGACACCAGCGCCTTGAGAATCAAAGCGCCGGTTCTGTCGCTCCTGTGGACAGGGTCCTGACAGGCCCGCTGGGCCGCTTTCCAGAGGTTTTCGCCAAAACGGTCGCATCCCCAATGTGAGATGATCTGACGGCTCATCCGGCCCATCGCCTCCCTGTCACAGCCGGCATCGGAGATCCTGAGCATCTTCTGTGCCATGTCGGCGATATCGCCGGGGTCCAGGGCAAATCCGTTCCCGGCCTCGTACAACAGGTCCTTCGCACAGCCGCAGGCGTTCGACACGAGAACGGGCAATCCGCACGCCATCGCCTCGTTGACCGTCAGTCCCCACGGCTCCACGGTGCTCGCCTGAATGTAGCAGCCGGCCAGACCATAGTAGGCCGGAAGCTCCTCATACTGTCTGAATCCCGGCAGAATGATGTGATCGCGCAGGTGCAAGGCATTCACGTGCTGCTTCAGCAGCGGCATCAACTCCCCGTCGCCCAACATGACCAGATCCCATGGATCCGCCGCTCGTTGCCGGTAATCGGCATACGCGGTCGCCAATCGGAAGAGGTTCTTCCTGGCGATGAACCGATTGGAGGTGAGAAAGTATTTCTCTGGAAGGGAGTGTTCGTTCCTGTAGTGCTGCGCATCTTGCCGGACTTCGTCCGCTTTGGCCGAGAAGTACTCGTTGTCCACCACGTCGTAGCCGAAGAACACGCGATCCTCGCGCATTCCGAGCTTGACGAGGTATTCCGCCTGGGCGTGTCCCCCCACCAGGGCACCGGAGAAATATCCCGTGACCTGCCGCTTGACCCACTCGCGCCAGAAGTGCCTGGGGAAATCGCGCTGCGTGGTGTCGGAAACCACGATGGCCGGAATGCCATGCTCGTTGCACCACATCAGACTCGCTATGGCGCCTTTGTCGTAGAAACCCGGGATCACCACGGCGTCCGGCCGGATCGCGTCGAGCTTGCTGCGGACCTCGTCATGGATCCTTTTGCCGGGAATCGATTCCGAATCCGCCGCCGGGAAGATCACGTGTCTCTCAAACTCCGCGTCCCCCGTGACGCGGGCCCAGGCGTAGGTCTTGTCCTCGCCCGACAGCTCCAGCGCCACAACGGGCTTCACTCTATTGGCGGCCCGCAATCTGGCGTGATGGTACGGCCCGAGACGATGGAAAATGACTACCAGACGCATATTCGATCTCTCCTGCCCGGACAGCCCGGGCGGCACAGAATATCGCCGCTCCGCCGGAGTCACACCTCGCGAAGGACGTTCACCAGGCGTCCCTTCCACGCTTCCATGGTGTATTCGCCGGCCAGTCTTTTCGTATTCGCCGACAGCATGGCCCGCAGACCCCTGTCGCAGTAGATTCTCTCAACGGCTGCCACAAGCGAGTCAGCATCGCCCGGCGCCAGCAGCACACCATCGACGCCATCGTGAATGGACACGCCCGCGCGTCTTGTGGTGATGACGGGACATCCGGCAGCGATGGCTTCGACGACGGCGGAGGCCAACCCTTCCGCATGCGTGGGCAGGACAAACATGTCCGCCGACAGGAACTCCTCCTGCATCGCCGCACCGGAGAGATTGCCGAGAAAGGTCAGGTTCCGACATTCCGGGCGACGGCAAATCACACGATCTGTGATCCCCGCCACGCGGAAATCCATGTGCGGATATTTCGGTTTCAGGATATCGGCGGCCCGGGCCAGATCGGGCAGTCCCTTGCGCACGGGGCACCCGCCGGCATAGAACACCCGCCCCGGCGCCGGATCGTCGACCCGCCCGGAGTACGCAATGCTCGAGCCATAGGGGCATATTCGCACCTTTGGCGCATCCGCAGGACTCAGCGCCGCCACGCCTTGTGCCACCCACTGCGAAGGGCACAGGACGACATCCGCCAGGTCCACCGCCTGCCTGATCAAACCGTCGGCAAATTCGAGAATATTTGCACTCGTCAGCATTCCCCATCCGGGGTGATTCAGGCATTCACGATTCACGATGCGGTCCGTCATCGGATGAACGAATACGTCCACGACGATCTTCAGCCCCTGATCTTTCGCGTACCGGACGAAGTCCAGGTCCTCATGGTACATTACGTACACGGTGTCCGCATCGGCCGTACCCCATTGCAGCATCACTCGCGATAAGGTCTTGTGGCGACGGTGGCACAGAACGATCGGTGGGTCACGGCGGAGCCGGAACAGATCGGACCAGAAGACCGCATCCGTGGAGAAAATCTTTTCCGGCGGAATGCCCGCGATTTCACGCCTGGCCAGCCGCTCAATAGGGCCTCCGATGTGGCGGCCCAGCCTGCGGCAGATTCTGCCCAGGGGGCTGTACTGCGAGGAGTCGGTGTACAGGCGGGACAGCATGCCTGCCTCTTCGAGAATCCGGGCGATCGCGTACCTGTGACGAGCACCATGTTGGCAGACAAGCACCTTCATGCCGTTGCTGCGACGAGGCGTTCGCGCACGACCCTCAGTCGCTGCTTCACTCCTTCCGGCAGACAGGTTCTCCACCCGTCCCTGAGCCCTCTCGGATAGCTCCATCTGTGTACGTCCAGAGGTCTGCTCAGCGGCCGCGGGGCGCTTACCGCCGCATCCACGATCGCAACATACTGCCGCACAGTTTGCTCCATGGAGAATCGGCTTCGGACGCTGAAGCTGGCCGCAAGTGACATCTCGCGCCGCCTCTCGGGATCGACCGCCATCAGCATGACGTAGTCGGCGGCTCGTCTCCAATGGCCGATCGGAAAGAGCCATCCGGTGCTCGCGTGCTCGATGATGGCATCCGTAACGCCGCTGATCGCCGAGGCGACCGGAACGCAGCCCGACGCCATGGCTTCTACCAGGCTCAGGCCAAAGCCTTCGTAGCGCGATGGGAAGAGATAGATGTCGGCCTCGGACAGGACACCCGGCACCGCCTCACGCGGCACCGCGCCCAGGAAATGCACATTCGACAAATGATTGCAGCGGCGCTTCAGCTCGGCGAGATCGGGCCCGTCGCCGCCAACAGTGCACCGGGCCCGGATCCCGCTTCTGTTCACCTGCTCAAAGATCCTGGGAAGAAGAAGACATCCCTTCGCCGTGTCTTCCACACGACCCAGGAACAGGATTCTCAGGCAGTCCGTGAAGGCTTCCCTCGCGGCGTTGAATCGCTCCACCTCGATCCCGTTGCCAATGGCAACCGTGGATGCCTTATCGAATCCCTTGTGGGCAATCAGGTCCCGGGCGATCCGAGGGGACACTCCCACCGTGGCATGGACGTAGTCTCGCACGGCACGAGCGGCAGCGTATGCGGCGATCGTGGTCGTATGCACGATCAGAATCCGTCGCACGGCCGGCGACAGATAGCGCACGACGTTGGTGGACACCCGGCCGCTCAACACGTTGGCGAAAACCCCTTCATAGTCTCCCTTCGCGAAGAACCCGACCAGGGCCGCCCCCTGTCGCCTGTCATCCCGTTCCGCCGGCGCCACGACGGTACCCAGTTGCAGTTCCCCATTGGAAGCCCCGTTCGCGGCCATCTTCGCTTCACCGGCGCCAACACCGATCCAGTGCAGCTCAACGCCATGTTGACTCAACCCGTGCCTGAGGCTTGTGAAGACCGAATAGGTCCCTCCCGTGTGAGGGACGCCCATGTAGACCCATTTTCTCACGGATATCGCCCTTCGCTGCAAGAGGCACAGTCGCGACGTTGCGGGTCCTTCACCGGTGAAGCCAATGACTCTCGCCGCGAGCTCTTCTCGATCAGGACACAGAGAATGTCACCGGGGATCGGGTTCGGGAACACCAGGGCGAGCATCTTCGACACGAGCCTCAGGCTCTTGCGGGATGCGATGCTTCCGCCGTGCTCAGGGAAGGACCACGAGCGGCGGATGCGAAGCCCGTGCCGGGCGAGCATGCGCTCCAGGCCGGTGAGCACGATCGGCGTGACGTGGGTCTCGTCGGCCTTGCCGTCAAAGAACTGTAGCTCGCCCTTGAGCAGGAAGCGCAGCCGGGAGTGCAGCGAGTGCACGTTGGGCGTTGTGAGCAGGAAAAGGCCGTCGTCCGCCAGGTGCGACTCCACCAAGCTGAACAGCCGGCCGGTGTTCTCGATGTGCTCGATGACCTCGATGGCGGTAATCAACTGGAACTTCCGCCCATCAAGGTGGATTTCATCGGCCTCAAGGTCCGCCCGGACGAACTGCGCGTTCGTGCTGCCGATCTGGGACAGCTCGGCGTCGATACCGTAGAGATTGCGGTACCCGTGTCCGAAGAGTCTCTCGAGCCAGGCGCCGGTCCCGCAGCCGATATCGAGCACGGCCCCATCCCTATTCGGCGGCAGGTGCCTGACCAGCGATTCATGGAGTCCCGGTATCGTTTTTTCCCGCAGAGATTGCGTCATCTTTATGTTCCCGACAGTCTCTCAAGCCACCGGCGCCTTCTCACAACACGGTTCTCGGCCGAAGACGCCTCACGAGCAGCCCGACGAGGTTCCTGAGGCTCCGGCGGTCTTGCCCATCCAGGCACCACAACCACGCCACGAGCGAGCCATACAATGCGGCCAGCAAGCCGCAGATGGTCAACTTCCATACGGGACTCGCGGCGAATGCGCGGGCGGCGCCGCTGAGAAGGATCAGAGCCAGGAGAATCAGCAAGGTCGCGGGCAACAGGAACTGCTTCACGTACGAGCCCGCCGACAGGCCGAGCCGCTTGAGGGGGCGATACACGGCGTACCAATTCACGGTGACGAGATGGGCGATCAGCGTTGCAGCGGCAATCCCTGCGAGGCCCCACGCCACACCCATCAGGTACGACAGAACCAGGTTGATGAATGCGGCGACCAACAGCCAGGGACCGTACGGTATGTCTTCCGTGGCCACGCCCACGCTCACGGTCACCGCGTGCTGACAATCCAGCAGGAGCATCAGCACGAAGAGGACCAGGACCGTCTGGCCGACGAAATTGCCTGAGCCGAGCCACAGGCGGATGATATCGCGGCCGCACGTCACAAGAAGGGCGCCCACCGTTCCGAAGCCCACGACCACGATTCTCAGGTTCCGCCACAGAAGCTTGCGGACCATCGCGAGGTTTCCCGCCTGCCAAGCCTGGGAGACCAGCGGGGCCGACGGCTCGATCGGAGCCTTGGCCAATTCATGTACGGTTGCCACCAGGGCATACGCCGCCACATAGGCAGGAACCGCATCGATGTTCACAAGGTAGGCGATGTAGAACCTGTCGGTTTGCATCACCAGGAACGTGCCGAGACTCATCAGCCACACCTTGGCGGCGGGCAACACCATGGATCGGGCCAACTCTCCGGACCACCTGCCGCGGGCGGATGCGATTTCAGGGTACTGGCGCCGCAGGGCGATCCAGGCGATGATGCGATTCACGACCCCGCCGACGGACCAGATGATGGCCAGCTCGACGATTCCGCCGCCCGCCGCCACGGTCACAATGCTGAGGATGTCCACAAGAACGAAGCTGCCGACGTTGATCGCACCGGCCAATCCGACGTCGCCCAACCCGCACAGCAGGGAATTGACGAACCCGGCCCACGTGTTGATGCTGTAGCCGGCGCACATCAGGGCCCAGGCGGCGTATGCGGTCTGTGCGGCGCCGGGACTCAGATGCAGGGAGTTGAAGAACCAGCCGCCGGCCAGCACGCCGCCGGAAAAAATGACGACCGCCAGGACCAGAAGCATTCGCCGGCTCGTCGTCAGGAGATTCGCAATGTCCTGGATCGACAATTCCGACAGCGGGCAGTACGGGTCGTCGCCGCTGAGCCCTTTGGCGAACGCCACACGCCTCTGGAGAGTGGGAGACAACCCGAAATTGAACAGGTACAGCAACGCCAGGGAATTGCTCATGAGGAACCAGACGCCCAGCAGCTCCTTGTCGACGCGGGCAAACAGCAGGGGCATCAGGATCAGGTTCAACGCCTTATGAATGAAGGTGCCGGAGACGGCCACCATCGTGCCCAAAGCGATTCGGCGGTCACCCTTCATTCAAGATTCTCTCGCATATCGTACCCCACAGGGTGAACGCCGGCGCAGACTCCGTCTCCGTCGGTGCCGATGACCGGCGTTCCGACTCATCCCGGGAATTGCCTCGCGAAAGTACGGTAAGCAACCCGTCTTCCAACATGTTCGCGCACTGCTCACCGCGCGTTCAAGCCGGCATTTTCCTGTGCGGCAATTCCCTCAAGAAGGTTGCGGGCCTCATCGAGCTGCGGCCGCAAGCGCAGGATGGTGTTCAGTTCGCGGACGGCCTCGGAGGTGCGGCCACGATTGACCAGCAACTGTGCAAGAGCAAGCCGCCACTGTGTTTGTTCGTACTCCAAGGCAACCGCCCGGCGGTACATGCGGATCGCCTGGTCCTCACCGCCCTGCTCCTGATACCTTCGCGCCAGCCAGGCGAACTCCCATGCCGGGGCATCGTTTCTCTGACAATCGGCTTCGAACAACTCCGTCAGGCGATCCCTCACGCGGGTGAGCAGCTCCGGCGAATCCCCCATCGCAGCAAAGGTATTCTCAAGTGCAAGAAGCCGGTTGGGGTAATCTTCCGCCAGCTTGTAAGCCAGGTCCGGCCGGCCCAATTGCCGGATCAGGAGCGAGGCTGCCTCGCCAAAGAGGCGACCGTCGAGTTGCACGGCCCGCTGCCATTCGCCGAACGCAGCTTCAATCTGGCCCTGTTCCGCATACAGTGCCGCGGCCACAAAGCAGACCGTCGGGTCGCACGGCGCCAACCGGCGCCCGCGCTTCACGTGCATTGTCCCTTCCTCGACGCGTCCGAGCACGGACCTCTCCAGTTGCCCCAGGACGCACCAACTGGGCCCGAACGTGAGGCACAGCGTCAGTGCGTCTTTCAATTCCGCCGCGATGCGTTCGGCGAACTCCAGGCCCTGAGGCGTCAGAATGATCTGCCCAGTATTGGGATCGGTCACCCGGCTGATCGCATGCCACCGGTACACGTTCAGCCAGTGGCGATAGTCGATGTTGCCCGGCTGGTATTGTCGGGCGGTGGCTGCATCGCTGAGCAGACTCACGTATTCCTGATCGCTGCCCTGCCAATTCTTCTCCATCAGCCTGCGTTCGCCGGGCACGACCTTTGCCCAGCACGCCTCCGCGCGACGGGCGGCCTCCGCGTCGAGCAGAACCCATGCCCACACAATGCACACCGCCGCCAGCGCAGCGATTCCCCTCCATTTGTTATGCACGCCGGCCGCATCGCTCCGCATGCCTGGCGCATCGTCCCCGGAGGCGACGTGGGGCAGTCGCAGCAGCAACGCGCAGAACACAGCCGACAGGACGGCATTGGCGGGGAGATGCTGGCCGAAATCGCTCAAGCTGTGCACGAGGATCGCCACCAGGCCAAAGCCCAGCCCGTAGGCGGCCGACTGGACGGGAATCTGCACCGAGCGAACGGTCCGGGCATAACTGCGCCATACGAGGATTCCGAAGATCATCAGGGCGGCCAGTCCGCACGCACCCATCTCCTCGGCGGCTTGCGCATACTCATTTTCCGCATAGGCGGCGAGAGACGGCTCCGTGGAGCGGTCGAACATCGGGTACACGACCTGGTGGGTTCCCAGACCCGTGCCCACTGCCGGGAACCGGGTCCATGCGACGGCGATGTCCTTCACCATCTGCCAGCGGCCGCCCACCGCGTCGTGCAGTCCCCCGATCGCACTGAGACGGTCGTACACCGCGTCGAAGCCCACGTACAGCACGCAGACGAATGCCCCCAGGGCGAGCAGGGCCATGATCCAGCCCGAGCCTCTCAACGATCTTCTCAGGCTGCCGATGAAGGCTGTGAACGCGCCGGCCACGATCATGCTGATCATGCCTCCGCGGCTCAACGAGAGGAACAACGTGGCGGCCCCAACCGCCACGATCGCCGAGAGCGCCCACACAGGCGCCGCGGCGGGAGAGCCAAGGTACTCCGCCACGACGGCGGGCGTCACCGCGCGATGGGCAAACTCCTGATGGATCTTCACGCAGATCAACGCCAGCGCCGCGCCGATGGAGAGATTCATGAACTGGGCGTAATGGCTGTGGTTGATGAACGGTCCGGAGCGGGCCGAGCCCCCCACCATCGGGCCAAACCAGTAGATCCTGTCGCTCCCGACGATGTCCTGCGCCAACGCGAGGGCGGCGACGCCGGCGCCGATCACCGTTACAGCGAGCATCAGGCGCATGATCTGCGCCGGCGAACGAAACACATTGACTGCGACGCCAAACACGGCCGCAACGGACAGCAGCAGCCGCAGGTCGTGCCGGGTCGAATTCGGGTAAAAACTGATCGTCATAGCCGGTAAGAAGGCTTCCGCGCCGGTCAGCTCGGACCACAGACCGGTCTTCTGTGCCGCGGTGTGCGGGGAGATGAGGTGAACGAACTCGCCGGGCAACGGGATCAACTGCCCGGCGACAAGGACGAGCAACGCCGCGATCGGCACGTATGCCCACGTCCACACGAGCGACGCGCCCCGTGTGGCAATCACCTTCAGGAGAAAGCAGATGGAGATCGCGGCCGCCAGAGCGATGACAATCTCCTCACTCCACGCTTCCACGACGCCGAACGCGAGCGGCATGACGGCCAGGAGCACGACCAGCAGCCCTCCGATCACCCGGTCAAAGCGTTCCTCGCCCCCTCCGACAACCGATATGGTTCCAACGGCCCGGCACGCGAAGCTGCGACGGCGCACTTGGGCGAATGTCCCGGCAGTCTGTCCCGGCAACTCGCTTGTGCAGGCTTTCCGCTCGCGACCCGCGCCGTCTCGTGTCCCGTCAGTCATGATCCTTCGAGCCCGTGGCCGCCGCCAGTCGGTGCCGGTTCGAGCCCGTGGCTATCTCCTGTCCCCTGGTGTGTTTGCCATAGTAGGAGCCTGACCGATACGAGCCGCCGTGCCCGCCATAATATCCATAGCGGTATCCATTCCTGCGGACCTGATTCATGACCACTCCGAGCACGCATCCGCCCACACCCTGCAGAGCGTCGATGGCCCGCTGAGTGATCCTCCGCGTGGAGCTGTCCGCCCGCAGGACAAGAACCGTGAAATCACACAGAGCACTGAGGATCTGGGCGTCGGTAATCGCCGTGGCCGGCGGCGCGTCGACCAGGATCCGATCGTACGTCTCGAGGAGGCGAATCAGAAGCTCTGCAAATGGACGGTCGTTGAGGACCTCGGCGGGGTTGGACACGCTGTGCCCGCAGGTCAGCAGGCTGAGGCCTTCGATCTGGGTGGGCTGGATCGAAGGC
>Ga0315274_10015136_pt1 | contig 10933 bp, 5 predicted proteins | sample YL17G02_20_MG_FD_203700 | JGI IMG/M metagenome (GOLD analysis project Ga0315274, IMG submission 203700) | Sediment microbial communities from Yellowstone Lake, YNP, Wyoming, USA - YL17G02_20 | ecosystem: Environmental > Aquatic > Freshwater > Lake > Sediment | place: USA: Wyoming | collected...
CTGCTCCCGGGGGCCGCCACGTCGTTCGGCGCGGTCGCGGTCGAGGGCAATCTAGCCGCCCGCGTGGACGGGACCGACTTGGTAGGCCAGCAGGACCGCAGCCGGTTCCTCAAGGCCCACGTGCCGGGGGCGGTGGAGTTGGAACTGGGGAAGTTGCTGGACGCCCCGACCAAGCAGATCAAGTCAAAGATCGAGGGGGCGACGCTGGTCGTTGTCCGCTCGCAGGACATCGATGCCCTGGGGGAAGCACAGGCCAACCGCCTTGCCCGGCAGGTGATGGACACGGCCATCGGCAACATCGCCCGTGCCGTGCGGCGGCTGACCGACCTGGGCATCGAGCAGTTTGTGATCGCCGCCGACCACGGCCACCTATTCAACTGGCCCCGTGATGATTCGATGAAGATCGAGAGCCCGGGCGGCGAAACCGTCGAGCTGCACCGTCGCTGCTGGATCGGGCGCGGCGGCACCACCCCGGCCGGGACTGTCCGCGTCCGCGGTAGCGAACTGGGCTACGAGACAGACCTCGACTTCGTATTCCCGACAGGGATCGGCGTGTTCAAGGCCGGCGGCGACTTGGCCTATCACCACGGGGGCCTGAGCCTCCAGGAACTGGTCATCCCCGTCCTGAGCGTGCGGATGCGCCGGAATCAGGCAGCCGCGCAAAGTAAGGCCGAGGTTCAACTCGGCCAAATCCCTGAGAAGGTCGCCAACCGAACCTTTGCCGTCACGCTCGCGGTGGCCGGGGGCTTGTTCGGGAACGAGCTGCTGGAGGTCCGGCCAATCCTGCTCAGAGGCGGTGTGCAGGTGGGCAAGGCCGGCATGGCGATGGATGCTGAACTGAACGCCGTCACGGGGTGCGTGAGGCTGACGCCTGGCAAGACGGCGACGGTAGCGATGCTGCTTCAGTCGGAGGAGTGCGAGAAGATTCGCGTGGTGGTCCAGGACCCGGCGACCGATGCCGTCCTGGCCCAGTCGGATGAGATTCCAGTCAAGCTGGGGATTTGAACATGGCCGAGCTTAAAACGACTGTGCGAGACGCTTTGGACGACAAGCTGAACCGGGTCTTCGCCGGCAAGGTGGTCCGCAAGGACTTGGTTCGCAAGGTGAAGGTCGGGGCCAACGTGCCGGCCTTCGTCCTGGAGTATCTGCTGGGCAAGTACTGTGCGTCGTCCGACGAGACGGCCATTCAAATGGGGCTACAGGTGGTCAACCAGACGCTGGCGGAGAACTACATCCGGGCCGACGAGTCGATGAAGGCCCAGAGCAAGGTGAAGGAGAACGGCACCTTCACGTTCATCGACAAGGTCAAGGTTCGCTTGGTGGACTCGGACTACTGGGCCGAGGTGGTCAACTTCGGCGACCGGTTTGTCCACGTGCCGGTGAACCACATTCGGGACTTCGAGCGGCTGCTGACCGGCGGCATCTGGGCCCAGGTCGATATGCGGTTCGAGTATGACGAGGAGTCTCGCGGCAAACACCCGTTCTGGATCGACAAGCTGTCGCCCATCCAGATTGCCACGCTCGACCTGGACGAATACAAGCATCTGCGGGCCGAGTTCACCACTGAAGAATGGGGCGATGTGCTGGTCCGAAGCATGGGCTACGAGCCATCGGCGATGGACCGGCGGCTGAAGCTGCTGTTCATGCTGCGGTTGGTTCCCCTGGCCGAGCGGAATTTCAACCTTGTGGAGCTTGGCCCGCGCGGTACGGGGAAGTCATACGCCGTGCAGGAATTCTCGCCGTATGGGGCCTTGCTGACCGGGCCGACGACCGTGCCCAACCTGTTCGGCCACATGCTCGGTACGCAGAAAGGCATGGTCGCGATCTGGGACATGGTTGCATTTGACGAGGTCGCCGACCTGGAGAAGATGCCCAGAGAGGTGATCACGACCCTCAAGACGTACTGCGAGTCGGGGCAGTTCCAGCGTGGCAAAGAGGCCGCTTCGGGCGAAGCCAGCATCGCCCTGTTTGGCAACACCAACCAACCGGTGGACGTGATGGTTCAGACCGGTCATCTGTTCGCCCCGTTGCCGGATGTGGTCCGCGACGACATGGCGTTTCTTGACCGGGTCCACTACTACTTGCCCGGTTGGGAAATCCCCAAGATGCGCAACGAGCTGTTCACAGACCACTATGGATTCGTGGTCGATTACCTGGCCGAAGTGCTACGGGCCATGCGTAAGCACAACTTCACCGAGGTCATCGACAAGCACTTCTCGCTTGGCGTCCACCTGAACGCCCGCGACCGCAAGGCGGTCCGCAAGACTACCTCTGGTTTGATGAAGATCCTCTACCCGAACGGGGAGGCGACGGCCGGGCAGGTCCAGGAAATCCTGGAACTGGCGATAGAGGGCCGCCGCCGGGTGAAGGAGCAGCTCAAGAAAATGGGCTCGTTCGAGTACTACCACACCTCGTTCAGCTACCAGTTGCTGGAGACAGGGGAGGAGCGATTTGTCGGCGTACCGGAACAGGGCGGCCGCGATCTGATATCGCTGGACCCGCTGGCACCCGGGTCCGTCTATGTGGCGTCGGTCAGCGGTGATGGGACTGTCGGGCTCTGTCGAATCGAGGTCGGCGTCTCTCCGGGGACTGGCAAGCTGAAGATGGCCGGGGGCGTCAGTGGATTGACGAAAGAGTCGATCAACCGGGCGTTCGGCTACCTGGCCGCACACAAGGTCGAGTTCGGCCTGGGCCGCGAGGTGGACAACTCTGACTTCCGCGTCGAGGTGATCGACCTCCTGGGCAACAAGGTCGAGGCCGAACCGGGCATCGGGTTTTTCGTGGCCGCCTTCTCGGCGTTGCGCAAGGCGCCGGTGACGGCCGCGACACTGATCCTGGGCGACATGAGCATCCAGGGCAACATCAAGCCGATGCGGTCCCTGACCGAGCCGCTTCAGATCGCTAAGGACAACGGCGCCAAGCGCGCCCTGATCCCGATAGGGAACAAGCGCGATTTTCTGGAGGTCAACGCCGACATCGTCGAGCACGTGGATCCGGTTTTCTACGGTGAGCCAAGAGCCGCCGCGTTCAAGGCATTGGGCATTGCGTGACTGGTTGGAGACAGCGGAAGAGCAAGTTCGGCAGGGCGCTGGATGGATCGCAGCGGCATACATTGACGACGGAGGGCATTGCGTGGCCAGCGGCGTGGCACATCCCAAGTCCACAGGCGGCGGCGGTTTCACCTTCGAAGACAAGGTGGACGCGTACTACCTTGCCTGCCTGCTCGCGGGCAGGGCCCCCTTTGGAACATCGCGAGGGGTCCTCAAGAGAGTTGACTTCCAGGTCCGTGTGGACCGGTGGCTGCTGGACGACGTTCTGCTGCGATTGTCTGATGGATCGGAGGAGCATCTCTGCGCGCTGTCCGTGAAGAGCGGCGGCCAGTTCACGGGCGGCAGGTTTGACAGCCAGTTTGTAGAAGTCGCGTGGCGCCAATCTCTTCTCGATGCTCCCAACCCTTTCGTACAGTCTCGTGATTGGCTGGGGATCGCCTGCCCACCTGCGGACGTCGAGACTCACCGTCAAGTTGAGGAACTCCTGGCTTGGACGAGGGCACAAGACCCGGAGGTGTTGGCGACCCGAGTTCGGACCGAAGGCTTCGGCTCTGAGGAAAAGAGGGCGCTCTTCGAGAGTTTTGCGTGCCCCGCGTCTTTGCGAGGCTCACTCGCCACTCTGGACCGAAAGGAGAGTGAGCTTCTGTCTCGCGTGTTAGTCTTGGATGATTTTGACTTCGAGACGGACCCCTCACGTAAGGAAGCGGAGTCCATCGAGGTCTGCCGCGCGGCTCTTGCCACCGGCTCCAACGACGAGGCCGTCAACCTTTGGCATACTCTGTGCGGATTGGCGGCCGAGAAGCGACCGAAGAGTGGTTTCTTTGATCTGACAGGCATACTTGACGAACTGAGGGGCCATTATGCGCTAAGGGACTATCCCCACCACGAGGCCGACTGGGCACACATTCTCAGCCAGACGCAGGCCAATTGGGCAGGCATTCGAGACACCATAGGGACCGTCCAGATTTCCAGAGACAAGGAACTCGTGGACCTAGACGCTGCCCTCTCCCGATCAAGGGTTGCTGTGGTGCTTGGGCCGTCCGGGTGCGGCAAGTCTGCCATCGCAAAGGTTTGGGCACAGGCCAAGTTGCGGGACCATAAGATTGTCTGGTGGGATGCCCGAAGCCTGGATGTTCCGGACTTCAGTGCCTTCGAGCACGCGCTTAGCCTCTCGCACGCTCTGCGTGACTTGCTTGCGCACGCTTCTGGCCGTGAGTCCTATATCATCATCGACGGTCTAGACCGCGTTTTCTCGGATGTGGCTTTCCGCAACTTGAACGCCTTGCTGCAACTGCTGCGGCTCGACGTTGAGGCAAGTCCCTGGCACCTTGTCTTGACCTGTCAGCTGGAAGAATGGGAACGGAAGCACGACAAGCTTACCATTCCAGGCGGGTGGGTGCCCAGCCTTGTTGCATACTTCAGCCTTGGGGACCTCGAGCCGATATGGCAGGCATACCCTTCGCTCCGACACCTTACTCAGAGCCCCCGCCTCAGGTTCGTCCTTGTGAGGCCTAAGCTCTTGGACCTCATTGTCAGAAGGACGACGCCAGCGGCACCCACAAACACCGTCCAGTGGACCGGAGAATCCGATCTGCTTGACTGGTTCTGGGAGGCCGAAATCCGTGGGCGCGAAGATGGGGAGGCAAGGGCGACGTTTCTCAAGAGGCTCGGGCAAGCGCAGGGAGACGCTTTGATGACCCAGACACCCGAGCACCAGTTCCAGGTGGCAGACCTCGCCCCTCTCCCGGGGCTCATCCAAGATGGCATCTGCGGCCTGCGCGAAGAATGCGTTCTCTTTGCCCATGACTTGCTCGGCGACTGGGCCAGGCAGCGGGTGCTGCTGGCAGAAGCGGCGGACCTCGTCGGCTTCCTACACGCGCGCGTTTTTTCTCCTCTGTGGCACCCGGCGATCCGTTTGTACGCGCTACACTTGCTAGAGAAGAACCAGGACGTTGCCCGGTGGCAGCAGTCGGTCGCGGCGGCCGAACTGGAGCCACTCGTGCAAGACTTGCTGGTTGACGCTGTTGTGTTCGCGGCCAACTCCCAGGCACTTTTGGAGGCCGTCTGGGCCGACCTTATAGCCAGCGGAGGTGTCCTGCTAAGGCGACTGTTGCGCCGTTTCCACCATGTTGCCACGATTCCGAGCCCTTTGGTCATGGCGTTCATCAAGGCTTTGTGGCCTGGGGAAAGTGTGACGGAAGCAGCAACGTGGCAGCGACTGCCGTACTGGCCCTACTGGCCGCCGATGCTTAGGTTCTTGCATGCGCACTTGGCCGACGTCGTTGAGGCGGTGCCAGCCGAGGTTGCCGAGATCGCTAACACGTGGCTGAGACAAGGCAGGCAGGAATGGCCGTTCCGCCGCGAGGCTGCCGAACTGGGTCTGGCTTGTGGGGATCTGGTCCTGCGCTACCGGCGCGGCAAGGGACGCCAACTCTATGTCGAAGAGGGAATCGCCAAGATCGCCTTCAAGGCGGCGCTTGCTGGCGCGGCAGAGATGCCGGACGAAGTCTCGGTCTTTGCTCTCCGTGCATGTCAAAGGAAAGAGCAGCCTGGCGGTGCGCTGACGAGTAAGGATGAGATCGAAGATGGCGACTAGCGAAGACGATGGACGGCACAACGGTGATGTTCCAAACGGGCCGCGTTCTTTCAGTCTGGGCCCCGCCCTTGGCCCCATGCCTGCCCCTTGGCCCGATGGGCCCCTGGGAAGGGTTGACAATACCTTCCAGAGGGTCTGCCTCGAAGACGCGGGTGCTCTGGTGCCTCTGATACAAGCAAGGCCGGCTGTCGCACGCGAGATCATACTGGCCTTGCTGATAGAAGAGCCGCATCGTCGCCCCCTTTACCCTAACCATCTTGACACCCTGCACGACAACCTGGGGATTGCAGACAGACACCGATGGTATCCGCCGCTCTGGTTCCGCGGTCCCTTCATCCCATTGTTGAATGCCAACGCCGAAGAGGGATTGGATGCCATCCTTCGGCTTGTCAACTTCGCAACGGCAAGGTGGTCGAGCCACATCGAGAGGTCTGGTCACGGTCCATGTGAGGTCGCGATTCCGTTGCCCGAGGGTGACCGCAAGTGGCAGGGCAACTACCAAGTCTACTATTGGCACTTGGACAGCCCTTTCTGTCCAACACCCGTGGCTGTAGCGCTGATGGCTCTCGAGGAATGGCTATATATGCAGATCGCGGTCAACAAGAACATTGAAGACGCTTTAGGGACCGTTCTTGCCCGCTCGGAATCGGTCGCATTTGCTGGCATGCTTTGCGCGGTCGGGTGCAAGGCCCATGGTTTGTTCGCCGGACCGCTTCGGCCGCTTCTTGCCGTCCCGGAGTTTTATCTGTGGGAGTCGGAGCACAGCGTACACAGGCAGACTGAAGTGTGGAGGATAGGATGGCTCCGTCAGAGTCCGGAGTTCCGCAAACTGGCTGAAGCGTGGTACGCCTTGTCACACCGCAAACTCACCGTCGGCCAGGTGGCCCAACACCTCTTCTTCAACCTGACGAGCATGAGGCCCTTCTTTGAGGAGACGCGGGCGCGCTGGGCGCGGAGGCTCGATGAGCTGCCTCGCGACGCCGAGTTTGCCGAGCACCTTGAGCGATTGATCGCCACATACGACATTCAGAACTGGAGAATCGAAACCGATCCGCAGCATGGAAAGGTATGGGTATTCAAGCAGCCTGAGGGGCTGCGAGCGAAAGCAGAACCGCACCTTCGGGAGGCTGGAGAGGCACTTGCACGCCTTGGGTTTCCAGTGCGGTGCCGGCGGATCCTCGATGAAGGTCCCCCTCTATCGGATGGAGAGGTGGAAGGGTTCTGGGGTGATCTTCAGAGAGTAATACAGTATGAGCAGCAAGAGGGTGAAGAACCCTCGCCTGTGCGCGGACAGGATGTCGCTTGCGCAGGTGCTGCCGTGCTGTTACTCCAACATGGCCCATGGCTGGAGAAGCACCCGGCACGGAGACAATGGTGCATCGACCAGGTACTTACTGCCGTGCGAGAACTGCCGTTCATGGGGTCACTTTGGAGTGAGCGCGATGGCTTGGACTTGGGGGCCGATTCCTTCTGCGCGGATGTCGTTCCGGCGCTGTGGGCCGAAAGGCCTGAAGATCCCGTCCTCAGGGCCTGTGCCGCGCGGTTGGCCGCCACTTGGCGCCATGTTACCGTTGCCCGGCTATTCGCATCTGCCTCTAAGGTCCGCGAGAATCTCGGCGATCACTTCAGGCAGCTTCAGCATTTTCTCATCCGCTGGGCGCCGGTCCGATGGCAGCTGATGCTTGCGCGAGAAACGGGGTTTCCTCCTACGCCGCCCAAGCATGGCCTCGGGCTAATCGACAGGCTCCGAATTCTCTTCTATGAGGTCGGTGGCCAGATGCTCGCCCGGTCAAAGGGCGGCCAATATCGCAGAAGGAAGCGCAACCGGTTTGATCCGGCGAAATGGCTTCGGAGACAGGTTGAGGCGTTTGCGCGTGGAAAGATATCGGCGCATGTTCCCCCCTGGTCAAAGTATGCTGTCGCTCGCCATCCTGCTGAGCCGTACCGCGCCGAACCCGGAGACCGTCGTGGGCACCGGAGCCCTGGTCTTGATTGCGACGTGGTCCGGGCGGCGTACGCTTGGTTGCCCTCCTTGAGGCAGGCCGAGAATCCGGCTGAAAGAACCGAGTGGGTTGATCTGTGGCGGCGAATCCTGGACCTTACGCTTCAGATGGTAAGGCTAGACCACGAGGAGGACGAGGTCGAAGACGGGTTTCCATACGACTATGATCAGTGGGTGTTCGGGAGGATCTCGTGTCTCCTGGTGGACCTCGACGAGTCGGAGAACCCGCGGCAGTTCTGGGAGCCTCTGGTCGGCCTGGGGGTGCACGTGCCCCACTACGTGGAGTGGTTCCTCGTCGATTGGTTCCATGCGAATCTGCGCCCTCAGGAGACGCCGACTGCTTTCCTGCCTAGGTGGCGTGAGATGGTGGAGTTTGCCCTTGCTTCACCAATGTGGAGTGCGGGCAAAGGAACGACTTGGCATCATGTGGATGACCTCTGGCAGCACCTTTTGGGTTTTGACTATCACGTAAGAGACCCATGGCGGCCTGAGCATGCAAAGATAATAGAGGGAATGCTAGATCTGTACGACCGTTGGGCTAGCGCACGTCTTGCCAAAGGCTATGCGGGCGGTCAGTTTATGCAGTTCCTTCAAGGCCCTGCTGCCGAGTCGCTGAGGCTACGTGCCTTGGTGTGGATCAGAACCGCTTTTGAAGAAGTGGGCGAGTACTTCTGGCACGACGATAGCTGGAGGACCGAAGGGGCGCGGATGCTGAACGTTTGTTGGGAGCAGGATCGAGACGCAATGCGCGCTGACGCGAAGGCGTTCGACGCGTTCAAAGCTTTGCTTAAGGCGTTGGCTGCGAAGCAGGAACCCCTTGCATTGGAGTTGCTTGACCGAGTGTCGAACAGTTGATGGCGCCGAAGATGGCACGAGAGTCGGTATGCCGCGACGAGCGAAATCTCATGAGACTGACGAGGCAGCCCAGCGAGTCTTCAGGGCGGCCATTCCAAGGGGCTGGGTTGTGCGTGAGCAACGCCCCGACTACGGGGTGGACTACGTTGTCGAGATATTCGAAGAAGGGCGTTCGCCAAGCTTCACCGAACCATCAGGACTTCAATGGGGCGTTCAACTGAAGGGAACCGTTGCTCCGAAGACCGCCAAGGGCAGGCTGCGGTTCAGGGTGGAGACGGACCACCTGAAGTACTACGTTGACCGGTGTCGCCAGCCGACCTTCTTGGTGGTCATTAACGTGCGGTGTGCTACTGGTTACTGGGTGTTTCTGCAAGGCTACGTGCTTGACGAGTTGAAGCGGAAAAACTGGCGCGCCAAAGACAGCGTTACGATTCTTCTCCCGATGACAAACAGGCTATCGGACACGGAATCGCTCAAGACTGCAATTCAGGCAGCCGACAAGCGTATGGCCGAACTGCACCCTGCCGCCATTGAAGGGGCTATACGGAGCGAGCGTCAGCGCCTCGAGAGTCTCGACCCCAGGTTCAGGATTGAGATTCAAGCGACGGAGCAGGGAAGTCACCGCATCCTACACGCAAAGGAGCCAGTTCCTTTCACAATCATCTTTCAGGGTGAGAGAAACGCCATAGATGCGAAGATCCATGACCTTTTCGGCCGAGGAGTACCTGCTGAGGTTCAGCCTGGAGAAGTCCAGATTCACGGCTCGCCGCTCTTAGAACGTGTCCTTGACCGGGGCGGTACGCTCCATGTCTCCCGCGAAGTTGACTGTACCATAGACCTTGTCGCAAGAAACGCAGCCTGTACGGAAATGGCGAGAGTCGCGGGCATCCCCGCCAAACTCACTGGTGGAACCGAGGAGTTCCGCATGGCTGGTTGCCTCTCTGGCTCACCGCTCGCCGTGAGTTTGGGGGGCAGGGCCACCCGGAGTCTATTGCCGTCACCAGTCCAGTTGTCCGTGTCTTTCAGACCCGAGGCTTGGATTGGGCAGCCCATAGTTCGGTTAGCCTATTTCGGTCAGGCTGCATCGCTCTTCTCGGCCTTAGCCGAAGGAGCCGCCCTGGGTGTGGAGTGTTTCCATCAGGGCAACAGGGTTTTCTCCGCTGAAGGCATGGCGGAGGGAGGTAGAACAGTCGCGGACGTAGTGCACCTTATCAACATCCTGCGGAAAGCACGCGCCCTCGCTAACCGTTTCAATGTATTGCCACGATTCCCTTCAACGTTAGGCAAGAGCGAGATCGAGGAAATCGAGGAACTCCACTCCTTCTGCGAGCAGATGGACCATGCACAGCCGGCCAAGGGCATCGCAATCAGGACGCGATTAGTGCCGCGAAGTATCGAGGAGTTGGTTCGTTCCATCACACGGAATGAAGGTGGCGAAGGGGCGACTCTTGAGCTGGAAGCAGAAGGCAGGGAGTTCTCATTGCTGGGTAAGAAAGTCAGCGTGGGTCCGCACAGATACTCCATCACACACACGAGAACGGTCTCACGCCCTGAGCGCGTTCAAAGGGCCTTCGAGGGGTCAGCGGACGGGGCCGTCGAGGTGGAGTGGGAAGGGACCGATCAGTCAACGATTAGAGTAGAGATGTTGGTGCCCGACCAGGGACCGGAACCGGAAACGTGACATACGTCGGGGGTAGGCGTCGGGGGTAGGCTTGGTTTGACGCGGTTGCCACATCCTGATACGATGACCCAAGCGCATTACTGGCCTCAAGGAGGAATCCAATGGGCAAGATGGAACAGACGCTCAAGTCCGAGATCACGCGGCTTGCCAGGAAGCAGGTGCGGGCGACCTACCTGCCGCTTGCGCACGACGTTCGCCGGTTGAAGCGAACCGTGTCGGCGCTGCGGAAGACGGTTGTGGTTCTCTCTCGACTCGGGGCAGAGTTGCAGGCCCAGCGGACGGCGGAGCGCGCGAAACTGGCGGTAGCCCCGGAAGAGGTGAAGGTGGCGCGGCTCTCGCCGGGCCTCATCAAGAAACTTCGTGCGCGGCTCGGCATTACTCAAGGCGAACTGGCCACGCTCGTCGGCGTGTCGGGCAGTGCAGTGGGTGCCTGGGAGTACGGAAAGGCCAAGCCCGAAGGCCGCAACCGAGAGGCGTTGGTTGCCCTGCGGAAACTGGGCAAGCGCGAGGTGCGGGGAATCCTCGCCGGGAAGGTTGGCGAAGCGGAGAAGGCGGCGGAAGTCCGAGTCCAGCCACGAAAAGCCGTGCGCAGGCGGTGAGCGGCGCTGGTCCTAGCCGACGCGGCGGGCGAGGGGCGCGCGGCACTGGTCGTGGGCGCGGACGGGTCGGCGCTGAACTTGCGCGACGCGCGGCAGATGGCAGGAGACGTCTGATGCCTGGTGATCCCTCTGAACGTAAGCAAGAGCGTG
>Ga0315274_10015139_pt1 | contig 10932 bp, 29 predicted proteins | sample YL17G02_20_MG_FD_203700 | JGI IMG/M metagenome (GOLD analysis project Ga0315274, IMG submission 203700) | Sediment microbial communities from Yellowstone Lake, YNP, Wyoming, USA - YL17G02_20 | ecosystem: Environmental > Aquatic > Freshwater > Lake > Sediment | place: USA: Wyoming | collected...
TGAGGCCTGGGTTCAGGAAAGGGTTGACAAGTTCAAGACCCTGAATGGAGGTGAGTGAGATGAGAACAAGTCAAGAGAGTGAGATGTTGGAGAAGTGGGATAAGGCTTATCCCCAATATTCCCCCAACAAGGAGGGGGTCAGATTAGCTGTAGTAAGGTGTGTTTTCTGTCTAAAGCCTCTCCCAAACGGGGAAAAGTGTGGCTGTCAGGACAAGGGTGAGTGAGATGACCACCCCCAAATGTCCCTATTGTGACACCCCTGGACTGAGAATAGACCTCTCCAGGGAGGTTCTTTTCTGTGACACCTGTGGTAAGGACTGGTCACTTGAGGCCGGGTCTGAGGTAACCAAACCACACTCTACCACCAGGGTAGTCAGACAGGCCTGTGGCTGTGAGTTCACTGAGGACATAGTGGACTTTGGTCATGGTGATATTCATTCCAACCTCTACCTGACCAAGTGTAGGTGTAAGGAACACTATGAGGCCCAGTTTGTGGCTGAGTGGTATGATGAGGAGGGCCACCATAAGGAGTTCTATACTCCAACCCCAACAATACCTATGGAGGAGGATTAACATGGAGAAGTGTCTGAAATGTGGAAAGGTCATGAAAATGGTCATGTATAGCCACAACTGGCTAATGAGGTGGTATAAGTGTAAGGCCTGTGGCAGTGAATACAAGAGAGGCTACACCAAAGAGGAGTGTCTGAGGATTGGCCTCAAGACTGAGGAGGGTAACTATTGGTTCCCCTCTCTGGTGGAGGTGGAAAATGTCCATAAGTAAGGAGAAGTTTGAGGCCTATGAAAAGGTCAGGGTCAGTAGAAAGACCAATATGTTTGATATGAGGAGAGTGGAACAACTCAGTGGCCTGTTCAGAGATGAGATCACAGAAATCATGGAGAACTATGAGGCTTTATCCCAAAAGTTCCCAGGAGTGAGAAAATGAAGTGTGAGAACCCGGATTGTGGGAATGAGGTTGAAAAGAGTGGCCTCTGTAGGGAATGTCTTTCAGCCCTGGTCAAGGTCAAGAGGCCTGACCTGTTCTATTGACCCCTTATTCTATTCTGGGGTATGGATTTTTCTGATGGCTGTGTTGATTAGCATATTTCATGTAGTCCAGGGTCTTGATTTTGGGGTGTGTGAACCTGTGTCCATAGGTCTTGAGGTCAGACTGGGCCTCGGCCCTACTCCTCCTCCAACAGGTAGTGACCCAAGTTTCCCGGCCAGTTCCCTTGTAGACTCCCCTGGCCCTGTAGACAATATCTGACTTTCTTGGTGTCATATTCAGTTCCTCCTCAAACTTTATGAAGTTTCATATAGTGTCTTGCTTCATATACTGCGTGTTTCTTGAACCTATCTCCACCTTTCTGATTGACCAGACCCTTGAAACCTTTGGGAAACCCGAAACTGTCAAGTTGAGTACGCATAACAAACCATCTATCACCACCCAGAACAGAACCTGTCTTTTCCAACTCAATTCTGTTTTTCCCACCACTATGAGTTCTTGACTTGGTTTCCCACTTGGGAGCATCGGTTTTCATTCTCCTCCAGTCTTTCATTGTCATTTTCCAAACCTCTCACCAAATCTTGTGATTGCTCCTTTCTTGAATGTCGGTATTGATTTCCTTATCATTTTCATTTCCACCCCAGTCCTTTTCTCATCTTGTCATATTTAACATCCGATTGGATTATCTTATCTCTCAGTCTTTCTGCTGTCTTGGAGTTCATATTCTTTAAACTACCAAGTTTCATACCCCACTTCAGTCTCCTGACAACATCATGACATTATCCCTATAAAAGAGTTTCAGGTCTCTCTTGGCATCTGTGTATTTGTATAGCTGTTTGTATAGGACATTCCCATTCCCGTCATCTATTGTGGCTGTGGCTGTCTTGTCCGGGTTCACTTTCAGCTTGACTGATAGGAACTCTTGGCCCTTGAGTTTGGGGTTTGACCCTATGGCTATGGCCATATCACTCACAAACCAGGAATACCCGTTTTTCATGATGTAAGCGATCCCGTCAGTTCCCAACTGGTTTGGGTTGAACGGGTTGATTTTGTGGTATTCCTCAGACCTGGAAAATTGTTCAAGGTCTTTGAGTTCCAGATCGTCTTTGGGCTGTTCAGCCTTTGGTTCTGGGTATGTGTTCTTGTTGATGGTCTCCCTTTTGACCTCAGACTCAGCCCAGGTGTTTCCACTGGCTATACTGGGTTCTCCAGACTTGGAGGTCAGGGCATATATCTTACCATACTCTGGGGCATCAGACTTTCTACCTGACTCTATTCCCTTACTGGCCAGTGAATGTCTCCTGCTTTCATTATACCAACCTGATTTTCTCATCTCTTTCACCTCATTCTCCTTGCATATAATATTGTTGTGTGTATTTTTGTAGGATTAATCCCACTGACGACAATAAAATCCTGTTTTCTGCGATTCGCAAGGGTCTCTCCATAACTGATTGCTCTTTTCTTAGAAAAGAAGAATCTACCTGAATCACCAGTGGCACTCGCTAACCTGTATATTGTCTTAGCTCTTGTAATTCTCATCTCTTTCACCTCACCATATGAACTCACTTTCTTTGGGGTTGAACCCCTTGATATTGCCAGTGGCCATCTTGATTGTCTTGACCAGTTTGGTCACCTTTCTTGGCTGTCCCTTGATACCAATATAAGAGGCATAGCCTTTCTCCCTGGGCCTCCTGCCCTGTGATGAGAAAGCCCCAGTTATGGGATTGTTCCCGGTCCTCATCTCCAGACCCTTTCCTTTCCAGACATAGGTTCTATAACTGGCCCTATACGATCCCACATGGACCTTTTTGACAATAGGTTTTCTGGGTGTCAACTTGTTCTCATTCAGGACTTTCTGAAAGTTCCTGGCAGTTCCAAATGTGGTCAGGTCAAACCCGGCCTCTCTCCTGATTGTTCTCATTTTTTCACCTCAAACACTCTGAATTTCATTAAGTAGTCAATTCCTCCTCCTGCTGTAGCGAAGTCATGCTTGAAAAACCAGACCCGGCCTATCCTGGTGTAGTTCAGCTTTCTGAACTCAGTCTTGGTTGTGTCATATCCAGAGTCCAGGCTACCACTATATGAGACATAACTCCCATCAAGGTAGAATGAACCTCCTGCATCTCCCCCGTCTTGGATTTGGAAAGGTTTATCATGTTCATCTCTCCAGATATAGGTCACTCTTGAATACTTATCCCCGTCTTTTATCCAGTCACCCACTCTAATACCCGGTTCTTTATTATATTCTTTCTCTTTCTTATGGAACAGCTTGAGATTATCCATCATGTCTTTCTTGAGTGAGTCCCTGGTCCACTTTCTCCAGTGTCTTTCAGCCGGGGAGATCACAACTTTGGGACTGGCCTTTCTGCCTGTCTTTACACCCCTGGCTGAGAGTGAGTGTCTGTAGCTTTCGTTGAACCACCCGGATTTGGTAGATAGGTTGACTCTCATTTTCAGTTCCTCACACTTTTCCAGTATCTGACCATGTGGCCATTCTCTTTCTTTGTCCCAAGACATTTGACAAGAGACCCATTTGACAATTTATAGACTCTCCCCTTTAAGATTTTCATTTTGCCCTCCTGATGTTTTCCTTGTATTCTCTCTTGGAGAACCTGACCATTCCACCCTCACCTTTCAGGTAGTAGTGGCTGTCTTTCTTGTAGACTTTGAAAGGGGCATACCCCATATCCAGTCCTCTCAACACCAGGTTAGTTTTTTTGAATTGGCCCATTTTGTTCACCTCAAGCATCCACCCAGTAATCCCACTCTATCTCCTGTTTCTTTTTGGTGACTTTCTCCACCAATTTCTTGAACTCAGTAATCTTTTCCTTTGTGGTTTCTACTGAGTAGGCATTCCCGTTGAGTTCCCAGTCCTTGACATTCTTGTTCAGCCATTCCTCCAGTTGGAAATATTCCTTGTCTGGGTATTCATACTCCATAGCCTCATCATAATGTTCATCATAGTCATCATCATCCTCATTTCCTTTGGGCTTGACCCTGATTGTGGCTATGATGTTCTTGACTGGGGGAATAGGACTCTTTTTAGTCAAGACGGGCATAGTTGTCTTTGTCCCAGTCTTGATACCTTGACTGGCCAGTGAATGTCTCCTGCTTTCATTATACCAACCTGATTTTCTCATCTCTTTCACCTCACCATATGAACTCACTTTCTTTGGGGTTGAACCCCTTGATATCAGTCAGATATGAATAACTACCCTTGACTGGAGAACTTCCCCCATGTTTTATCTCAAATCTGACACCTCTTGTCCCATCTTTTCTGATGGGTGTGAATCTAATTCCTTGTATTCCCTTACCAAATATAGTTTTCAGCCTTGCTCTTGCAAAACCCCTATCAAAATCCCCCCTTCTACTGGGTAAGACTAATTTCCCTTCTCTCCTTACAAGTTTGACGATTTTCATTCACCTCGTTTATCAATAACCAGTTGTTTATTCTTTTTTGCCCATACAAAAGCCCGATTCCAAATCTTTTTCTCGATTCCATGTGGTTTTCTCTTACCCAGACCCTTATAATGAGTCAGTTCGGATTTTCTAATTGGATTCTTCATGAAAAAATGTTTTGCATAAGCATAATCTGTTGTTGTCACCTTTTCACCTCAGTCAAAACATATCCTCAAACAAGTCCTCAAAGAGACCTTTCTCTTTCTGGGGGTGTTTGAGTTCCTCTCTGATCTTGGCTTTCTCTTTCCTGAGTTCATCTTTTGCCTGTATCCTGTTCTTGAGTTCCTCCAGGAACGGGTTTGAGGGTTCACCAAATGGAGATATGGACTCCTTGTTCTCAGTCTTGAACCTGATAGCCAATAGTTCAAGTTCCTTGTCATTCAGGCCCACCATATCCTCTGCTGTGTAGTCATCACTGACATTTGCCAGGAAATGGCCCAACTTGTTAGGCATGGACTCAGAGTCATATTCCTCAGTGTCCTCATCATCAGTATCCTCATCAGGTTCTACCTCAAGTTCTGGTTCTTTCTTACCCAGTTCATTATATAGTCTCTCTTTCCTGAGTTTGGCCTTGAGTTCTTTCTCCCTTTTAATGGACTCCTGGAGTTCCTTGATACTACCCTCAACTTTCTTTTCAGCCCCCCAGAACTTCTCACCAAAGGTTGACTTCTTGGGCTGTTCCTCTTTCTCCTGGATTGTCTCCTTTTCCACATCCTCCAGGCCCGTTGAGGTCTTGGGTGTTGTATCAACTATGACTGGGGTTGGTTTCTCAAGGTTCTGGATACCCAGACCCTCATAGATGGAACTCCCGGACATATTCCCGGTCTTTATCCCTTTGGCCTGTAGTGAATGCCTCATGGGTTCATCAAAGTGACCTGGTTTCCCAAAAGGTTTCGGTTGTCCCTTGTATGTTGTTGATTTTGCCATTTTCAGTTCCTCCTGATACATTTAATGTCTGAAATCTTGACTGATTTTGGAAGTTTGAGTTGCTTTCTTGCATTTGCCATATTCTTTGCTCTGATGGTGATTGGTGGATTTCCCAGAAAACCATAATCCGTGTAAGTGTAATGGGGTGGAAGTCCATATCCATTCCAATATAAATTTACTCGGTATTCTTTCAGTGCCATTTATCTCAGCCTCTTTCCCCTGATTTTGATACCCTTTATTGAATCGTCATACCTTGAATTGAGGAAAAACTTTCCTTTTATCTCGCCAGTCAAAGCCCTGGTTGGCTTGTCTTGCCTCTTGTAAGCGATATAGTATTTCTTTTTGCTCCTGTCATATCCTGCCCCGTCAAACAGCCCCCACTCCTCGTCGGTGTTTGTGTCTCTCCTGAGTATGATTGGCTGACCCATTAGGTTCTCTTGCAGTGTTTTGTTGCCTATGATATATCTGCCAGTCCAGTCATATCCTCTTGTCTCGTATTGGTCGCCAGTGTCATACTCGTATTTGCTGGAATCAAAGGTCGGCTCGACTGATGCTGTCCGGATTATCAACCCGGTTGGAGTTCCAAATTTACCCGTGGGGGAACCACTGAACTCACAGAGATTGTGTCCCGTCTTTATCCCCATGCCCTGCAATTGGTGTCTGCGTGGCTCGTTGAAGTGCCCAGAAGCACCGAATGGTTTGGTTTCGCCCTTGTATGTAGTTGATGTTTTCATTTGTGTCTCCTCATATAAGTTTTTGCGATAACCAAAGCCCCTTTCTTTGTGCGAGTATGTGCTAACCTTGTATCATTCAAAAGTCTTGAGACACCAGATGGAACTAATCTCTGTCTCATCTCTTTTTTTGTCTCATAATGAGAGATATTTACATCATACCCCCCTTTCCATATTTGGGGTGCGTACCCAGTGATTGTCACAAGTTTATTTTTTCCATTTTGTTTCCAACTCAAAAATTGGCTGTCTTTAGCAATAGGTTTGTAAGTGCTTTTTCTCATCGTCAGTGCCTCCTCATATAAGACTTAGCGAAATTGACTGCTCGGAGTTTGGTCGGGAATTTTTTTAGGCGAGAACCATCATCAAAAGACCCGTTGAATATGTCAGTCTCCCAGGTTTTATCATCATATTTACCCACACCGACCTCTGTTCTCCACCTTTTATCATCAAATGGTGCTTTTCTCGGTCTGTTTTCTCTATACAAGGGATGATATATCTTTGAACTTCTTATCGGTTTCCAATTTTTTAGTGCCATTTTTACCTCCCTCTGAAATTCTTGAGTAAGACTATGATGATTATAGCCAGGACAATAACTCCTGCAAAGAGTATTCCATTCTTGAGTAGTTCAGCAAACAAGTCCTGAAATATATTGGCTGTATCGGTTGGTGTGTATTGAACATTATAGACCATTTTAATTACCTCCTCTATTTCTGATTAGTTCTATATTGAGCATAGCCTCAGTCCAGTTACCATCTATTATATTTAGATTTAACTCTTTGGCGATCTCCTGTGACCTTGAATTTGTGGGTTGTTTCACCCAGAGTTTCCTGAGTCTGTCAAGCCTGACCTTATCCTCCCTCCTGGCCCTCTCCAGGCCATCATCAGGGTGGATTTTGCCTGTCCTTTCCTCCTTGATATGTTCCTCTATCCTCCTGAACTTCTCCTCAATATAGGAGTCATGTGGTGTGTCCTTTGTGAGTTCCCTGAACACATCTCCAGACCCCTCCAGGACATACCTGAAATTCATGCCCTCCCAGTCATATGAATGTATCAGCCTCTCCTGGTTGTGATCCTGGACCTGGTATGGGTCTACCCTCACAGGTAATATGGTGGGTTTTGTGGTGGTTTTGATACCTAACCTGGCTAATCTGTGCCTGTTCCTCTCTCCAAACCACCCTGACTTACACATCTTATTTCCTCACTTTCATTCCAAACTTGCCCAGGTATCTCCTATATTCTGTTGGGTTCTTGACATTATGGACCATGAAAAAGTAGTCCTTTTCAGTCTTGTCCAGTTTGGTCCAACTCCTGGCTGTCTTTCCCAGGCCAAGTGATCCCACTTTTCCACTCATTCCAATTCACCCCCCTTTAGATTAGGCGAGAACCCATGAAAGACCTTATGGGGCTTTCCCCTTATGGTTATTTTCTGGTGTCCCGGTGTTTTCTTGAATACCTTATGTATATGGCCAAAAGCCAACCATTTCCTGTATCCGGCCTTTGTCTTGAAATTCAGTGTCATTCTGGTTCACCTCAGTTGTTGGAGTTTCAGACCCCATTTTTTCTCAACTACTTTGTGAACATAGTTCTGAGCAGATTTCTTGGCATAGAACAGCTTACCTGGTTTCCCCTGGATACCAACTCTCCAGGGCTTTGTTCTAAGCCCAGACCTCTCAACAGAGGCATACCTCATACCTATCATGGGGTCTAAAAACTTGTAGTCTGTCATTTTCCCACCCTCTTTTTTCCAAGTGTCCATATTCCATTTGGATACATTTTGACCTGATAATCTGTAGTCCTGTTAATCTTTTGGGCTAATCTCTTGGTCATTCTCATTTTCACAGCCTCCTTTCTAATTTTTGGAATATCTTTGAATGTTGTCCCTCTTGTTTCCCGGCCCTGACCAGTGATGGGAGTTTATAGGCCTTGCCCAGATAGACATACCTGGCTTTGGTCTCTCTCTCCTCTTTGGCCAGGTGTTTGACTATCCTATGACTCAGTATGTGTTTCATTCTGATTACCTCCAGTATTTGCTTATGAGATATATGAGTAGGCCCAGTATGAACAGGCTTATAATACCTATGATAGCCCCAAAGGTAGACCCAAAGAAGTCTATGACCAGGTTGGGTATATCTCCCACTTTATAGGTTGGGACATAGTTAGGTTCAGCCTGACAGCTTTGGTCAAAGTCAGACAGATTACCTCCAAAGGTTTCATTACAGGTGTTAAGATCGCTTACTGACAGGCAGATTTCTGTCAAGTTCTCACAATCACCAAACATAGAACAATCCCAGTTAGGTGTGCAGAAGTCACAGACTCCTGGGGTGAACTCTGAGAAGTTCCCACCATATGAAGAACCACACTCATTCAGGTCAAAGACTTGATTACAATTCTGGGTATCATTCTCAAGACAGAGGCCATATCCAACACAGGTCCAGTCAGGTTCACAATATTCACAAACTCCTGGAGTGAACTCTGAGAAATTCCCAGTGTAGGTCTCATTGCAATTATTGGGATCAGTCACATTATTACAGAGTTGGGTATTGTTCTGTAGACAATCACCATACCCAGAACAGGTCCAATTTGGGTCACATAACTGACAGGCCAGTGGAGGTATCTCACTGATATTGTTTAGGTATATCTCCCCACAGCCATTTGGGTCAGTCACAGCATTACAATAACTCAGGTTCTCAGGTTGACATTCTCCATACTGAGAACAGGTCCAGTTAGGCAGACATAGACAATTCCCAGTCTGGTTTCTGAGATTTGGATAGCTGTCAGAACAGATATTCCAGACACTGGTGAAATTCCAGTTGACAAAAGTGGACTGATTTTTCATTTGGGTTGTGGTCTTTCCAACTCCTTTGTTACCTGATGTGTTAGTCCACCCAGAGGTATTGGTATCCCAATATGAGTTATAGACATCTCCACTTGTATAGGATATGTTCCCAAGAAAACCACCACATCTATTTGGATTTGAACAAGTGAGTTTTCCAGTAGAATAGGAATGGTTAACCACTGAGTTAGTGATGAAGTTGAACAATCCAACCAATCCACCACAATAATACCCACCAGAGTCACAATAGACCTCACCCAGGGCAAAGGAGTTATCTATGATGTGTTGTCCTGATGCTGTATGTCCTATGAGTCCTCCGGCATAGGTGGAGGCATAAGTGATATTGAATACTGAATAGGAATTATTGATTGTGCTTGAAGTCCCATCCATTATACCCAATAATCCACCAACCTCACCACTCCCAAAGGCTATCCCAGGACTTCTTTGTTGTCTACCAGTCACTGAACAATTTATTACACTGGTAGAAGTAGCATACCCAACAAGCCCACCAATCCTGGAATAAGCTGTTATGTTGATGCTTTTGATATGAATATTCTTGAGTGTAGCCCCATTTGTCCTGCCAAAAAGTCCAGCCTCATTATTCCCAACTCCGGCTTTATAGATTTGTATTCCAGTGATGTTATATCCACCACCCTCAAGAGTTCCTGAGAAAGTTCCTACTGGAATAAAGCCTGTTCCGTTATTCCATGTTCTGGTCTCTGAACAATTAATATTATTCATGACTCTGTAGAAAGCTGTGAGATTACTACTCATCTCTTGGAGTTGTGAACAATTTGTGATCTGGAATGGGTCAGTTGAGTTACCAGTTCCCAGGCCACTGAAAGAAAAGACCCCTATAGCCATGACTACCAGGAACAATACTGACATCATGACTAATATGGGGTATTTTCTCATTTGTTCTTGGCCACTTTCTTGAGTCTATTCACTCCAACAACTACAACAACAACCAATCCGGCCAGTCCTATGAGGACATAGAGTCCATTACCAAGTAGGTCACCAAACAGGCCTGGTTTCCATCTACACAATCATCAAACACTGAGCAGTTCCAGAATGGACACTCATCATGGCAATCCATAGGGGGCAAAATAAGGGTCTTTCTCATCTTTTCAGCCTCCTGATGTGGTAACTGGTGAACTTCTTTCCATTCATATACCGAGTATAAGTTCCAGATACCCTGGCTTTCATATGGCCCCTGCCATACCTGATGGTCATGATCTTTGGTCTTGGGAATAGCTTTAGACTACTGGGCATCTTGGTTCACCTCATCACAGATTTTTTGAAACTCAAGGCCTGTTTCCTTGTTGGAAATCCTTTGGCCTTTGTCTCATTTTCCCTTGACCTCTTTCATGGTCTTTCTGACCTGTTGGACTCCAAAGTATCCAACTACACCGAGGACAGCCAGTCCAGTCAGTCCTATGAGGACATAGAGTCCATTACCCAATAGGTCACCAAACAGGCCTGGGAGGTCACCTGACTTGAACAGGGGGACATACCCAGTTATTGGTGGAACTACCTCACATGACTCATCATAGTCACTCAGGAGTCCACCAAAGGGTTCTCCACAGGTGTTCAGGTCAGTCACATTCAGACAGGCCTGGTTTCCCTCTACACAATCATCAAATACTGAGCAGTTCCAGTCCGGCATACACATAGGGAAAGCAAAGAGGAGGACATTATCAAAGTAGATACTTGTCCCACCTAACCAGTAAGCCGATCCGGTTATGAGGTTTGTGAACCCCATTTCCACTCCACCAGTCAAGACCTCAGTCTCATCTATGGAAAAGACTATGGTTGTGGAATTAATGTCTATTTCCCACTTATGCCACCCCAAAGTCCTTGAGACATTTGTGTCAAGGTGGGCATAATTTGTTCCCTCAAGCTGATAAGAGGTGTCTCCCTGGGTCACATATATCTCAGCATATTGGTCATTTCCATTATCTATTGAGAAGTAGATGAC
>Ga0315274_10015140_pt1 | contig 10932 bp, 8 predicted proteins | sample YL17G02_20_MG_FD_203700 | JGI IMG/M metagenome (GOLD analysis project Ga0315274, IMG submission 203700) | Sediment microbial communities from Yellowstone Lake, YNP, Wyoming, USA - YL17G02_20 | ecosystem: Environmental > Aquatic > Freshwater > Lake > Sediment | place: USA: Wyoming | collected...
CTTTTTAACTACAAAAAAGAGCTTCAGGGTAACCTTCTTTAAATTGTTTCCAGCTGACCGGATCTTTTCCTTCCAACTGAACTTCGTCCAAGACCAATTTATTTTCTCCAATGTGTGCTTTAAGTAATTTAATTCTTGAGGTGTGGGTGTTGATTTTTACGCGTGACCAGGCGCACGGCCAAGGGAACATTGCTCTAATAAAATTGTAAGTAGTGATTGGTGATTGACGGGTGGTAAGGTCAATGAAGCCGTCTTCTTTTTTAAGAATCCTGGTGAAAGTGGCTTGAGCGTCGTCCTGTTTTTTAGGTTTTATCCTGCCGGCGACATAGGCCGGAATGAGTTGACTTAAAACTTTTGCGGATCTTTCAAACAGCCTTGCCCTTAGGTCTTCCGTAGTGTCGTCTGTCAAAATATCCTCCTTGAATTGAGTAACAACCGGACCGTGATCGATCTTTTCATCCATTTTAATAATGGTGACCCCCGTTTCCGAATCACCATTTTTAACGGCTGCGGGGATGGGGGAAGCGCCTCGATATTTGGGTAGAAGGGAGGGGTGGATATTTAAAATCCCGAATTTAAAACTTTTAATAACCTGTTCCGGAATAATTTTGCCGTAAGCGGCACAGATTCCAAGATCAGCTTCGGGAAACTTTCCAATATCCAAATCTCTTAGTATCGTAATATCTTTTTTACCTCCGGAGGAGGCCAAGCTTCGCTTATAGGTCCAGGTATCAACCGGAGAATAGACTAAAAACTGTTTCCTGCCCGTGGGTTTGGGAGGCTGGGTCACGACAGCCGTAATTTCATAATCCTTATTTAAAATTTTAAGAATCGGCAAAACGTAATCGGGCGTGCCGAAAAAAATTATTTTCATAATTTCCGAATTACAAGCTTTGCTTATAGGTCCACCTCCTCCCATTTGTCTCCACTCAACTTGTACAAAGGTTTTTTATTTTCCAAAAGCCGGTCGATAAATAAAACACCGTTTAAATGGTCTATTTCATGGAGAATGATCTGGGCGTAGAAGCCCTTAAATTCTTCAACTTTATTAATTATTGACCATTGGCCATTAATCTTTTCCGGTATTTGATATTTGACTTTTAATTTTTGATTTCTTTTTAAGGAGCCGTAGTAATTGGGGAGAGAGAGACAGCCTTCGAGAATGTCGGATTTTGCGGTTGGTGGTTTGTCTTTGGCAGCCGGGGAAGCGTGAGCTTCTAAAATTTTGGGGTTAATAAAGACCTTTTTAAAATCTTTGTAATTAACCGCAAAAACTCTTAAATTTTTTCCGATTTGAGGCGCGGCCAGACCAACTCCTTCAGGGTCTTTTTGGACGGCCAAGGTTTCTTTGAGGTCCTGAACAAGTTTCAGGATCTTTGAGTCAATCTTTATTACGGGCTTAGATATTTCCCTAAGCTTTGGGTCTCCCGAGCGTAAAATTTTCCGTATCATCGCCCTATTGTATCTTCTTTAGAAGATTTTGTGAATTTGTGTCGCCGGGGTCGATTTTTTCCAAAATATAGTTTAACTCCCTTTTGGCTTCTTGGTTTTGATTTTTATCGATTAGTATTAAAGCATACAAGTACCTCGCGTCTTTATAGTTCGGCTTGAGATCGATGGTTTTTTGTAGGATGGCGACTGACGTCTCGATTTTGCCGGTTCTGACATAGGTGAGTGCCAAATTATAAAAAAGCTTAGCGTCGGTGGGAGCCTTGGCAGTGGCCGTAGAGAGGGCGTCTTTTGCTCCGCCCAAATATTTGGGGTTAACTATCGAAAGTTTTAAGAATAAGTTGGCTCTGGAGCGGAGCAAATTGACATTGGCGGGAGAAAGCGAAATTGCTCTTTCGGATTCCGAGATGGCCAGATTTATAAATTGATCAAGGTTTTCGGTTTCCCTTGAACTCTGTAAAGCCAGTGCAATTCCGGTGTAAGAATTGGCCAGTTCGTTATGGAAGATAGCTTCACCGGGGGATAAGGTTACGGCCTCTTTTAAAAAATTTTGACTGACGGCATAATTGCCGCTGTCGTTGTTGGCCTTACCCTTAGCATATAAGGCGTCGGCAGACCAGTAGCGGGAGATAGCGTATAGGGAATAGGTCATAGCGAATAGGGAAAGAACGACAAAAGTTTTTTGGGTGTTGTTTAGTTTTGTCTTTGGCCTATTACCTATACCCTGTCCGCTAACACCTAGCGTAATCGCGAAAGCCGGAAATAGAAATAATTGAAGTTGGGTCGTAACCACCGAAAAGCCAAAAAAATTACAAATCAGTAAACTTATGAAACCGGACATCAGTGATAAAGAAAAAAGATCGAGGTTTCTGACAAAAACCAAAACCATGACGGCGATTAAGTAGAGATAACTAAAAAGTCCTAAGGTTCCGGTTGTGGCCGCCAGATTGAGATATTCATTGTGGGCCTTATTGTACAAAAAATCCCACTCCGAAACTAAATTATGTTCTATCGGTCTAAATTGATAGTAAGAATAAGCGAAAGTTTCAACTCCGCTGCCGAAAATGGGGTAGTTCCTCCAAATATTAATTGCCCCCTTCCAGACAATCTTTCTGATGATTCCGGATTCCGTGCCGCCCGTTTCCAAAGCTGGGGCATTTGAGGTAACTGGAGGTGGTTGACTGGCGGTTGGTAATTTAACGACTAAAAAGATTATTAAAAATAAAACATTAAAAAATAAGAATTCTTTTAAAAACCTTTTTCGATATTTAAATAAAAGATAACTCCAGAAAGTTATGTCGGCGACGGTAAAACCCAAAAGCCCGGAACGGGATTTGGTGAAAAGAAGGGTAATAAAAAAAAGAAATGCGGAAGCAGAATATGACCAAAATTTAAAATTTTTTGGTTTAAGTTTGAGTGAAAAGGCCAGCGAAACGGGGATGAGCGCAACCAGGAAGGTCGCCAGCCAATTTGGTTGGCCAAGAGTCGAAAAAACCCTGTTTTGCACGTCCTGAACCCAGCAGGAACCCCACCCTTGCCCCATTAATTTACAGGTTGTGTTGATGCCGAAGTGCTCAAGTACGGCGAGAATTGAAACAATTACGGTAGATGTTAGTGCAAAGTACAAAGTGCGGAGAGCAGACTTTTTATCGGTGTTAGACACAAACGCCCAGTAAAGTAGGGAATAGCAAAGAGTTGATGCGAGACCTCCGTTAAAACGCGAGTAGTATCCTAATAAAGAAGTCCTCGGGTCAATTGAAAAAATAGTTGAAAGGAGTTGAGACCCCAAAAAAATAAGAAGGGGTACGTCTAAGGGCGTGCGACGGAAGACAAATTTCTTGGTGGCGATGCATTTGGATAGCCAGGCGGCCATGATTAGGACCGTGATAATATAGACAAAAATCATCTTGTTAAATTCAAAGAGTTCGGAAGTTATAGGAAGAAAAATGAGAGGTGTAAAGAAAAATAAAATGTAAAACAAAATCTGCATTTATTTGTTATTATACACGTATGAGATTTTATCCATTGAATAGACTTCTCGGCTTTTTCTCGCATGATATCGGGATTGATTTGGGTACCGCCAACACTTTGGTTTATGTCCGCGGCAAAGGGATCGTCATTAGGGAGCCTTCAGTTCTGGCCCGGAATAAAAAAACCAAAGAAGTTTTAGCCATCGGCACCGCCGCCAAAAGGATGATGGGCAAGGCCCCGGCGGCAATAGAAGTGGTTAGACCCTTAAAAGACGGCGTGATTTCGGATTTTGATGCCGCGGCCGCGATGCTAACCTTTTATATTAAAAAAGTTCACGAATCGGGAAATGCCATGCCGAAAATTCCCAGACCCAAAGTCATCATCGGCATCCCTTCGGGAGTGACCGAAGTGGAAAGAAGGGCCGTGGCCGATGCGGCGCTTGATGCCGGCGCCAGGGAGGCACATTTGATTGAAGAGCCGATGGCGGCGGCCATTGGGGCTAATCTGCCGATTGAGTCCCCCGAGGGAATTTTTATTGTTGATATCGGTGGGGGAACCAGCGAAATGGCTGTGATTTCAATGGGCGGAATAGTTTTGGGAAAGTCGATAAGAATTGCGGGAGATGAAATGGATGAAGCCATTCTGGCCTATGTCAGGCTTAAATATTCTCTGCTTTTGGGCCAGCCCACGGCCGAAGAGGTAAAAATAGGTATCGGTTCCGCTTCGGCCGGTAAAGAAAAATTTGCAATTGTTAGGGGTAGGGATTTGGAAAGCGGACTGCCGAAATCGGTTAAACTTGGTAGTTCCGAGGTAAGGGAAGCGCTTTCCCCGATTATTCAGGAAATTGTCGGTAACGTTTCGGACACTTTAGAGGAAACCCCACCCGAACTTCTTTCCGACATTATGGAGAAAGGGATTATTCTGGCCGGGGGCGGGTCGCTTTTTCCGGGAATTGATAAAATGGTAACGGATGCAACCAAAATGCCGGTTTGGATTGCGGACGATCCTTTAACCTGTGTGGTTCGTGGTTGCGGGAAACTTCTGGAAAACCCCGGACTATTAAGAAAGATCCGAGTATCCAGATGACGAAAATATCGTAAGATATAAATAATATGGAATCTTGGCTGACTTGGTTTTTGAGGGGTGTCTTGGTTTTAACCTTTTTGTTTTTGGTCGGTAGGCTTTTCGAATTACAAATAGTAAAAAGTAGCTATTTTAAACTTCTTTCCAACGAAAACAGAATCAAAAGGGTGGAAATTCCAGCTCCCCGCGGCCTGATTTTAGCCAGAGGCGGTGAAATTTTAGTTGGGAATAGATTGGACAAAAGATACTACCCGTTGGGATCAAAATTTGCCCACGCGGGCGGTTATTTGAGTGAGGCAGACGAAACAGAAGTCGGGAAAATAGATCCTAAGTGTCCGGAGAAAGGACCCAGAAAACTGGGAGATTTACTGGGTCGCGGCGGTTTGGAGGAAGAATATAACTGCCTTTTAAAAGGGACAGACGGAGAGGAACTGATTGAAGTTGACATCAGGGGTAACCCCGTTAGGGTTTTGGGTAAAAAAGAGCCCATTCCCGGACTTGATCTCAAGACCAATATTGATTTTAATTTACAAAATAAAATCCCCGATCTTTTTGAAAATAAAAAGGGGGTGGCGATTGTGACCGATACCAAAGGCGAGGTTTTGGCTTTTTATTCTTCGCCGTCGTTTGACCCCAACAATGTTGCCAAAAGTTTAAATGACCCCAATCTCCCTCTTTTTAATCGGGCGTTAGGAGGACTATATCACCCCGGGTCTGTTTTTAAGCCGGTGGTAGCTATTGCCGGTCTCACCGAGGGGAAAATTGATAAAAACTACATTTTCGTTGATCCCGGCATTGTAACTATCGGTAAGTTTTCTTATTCCAACTGGTACTTTTCCCAATACGGTAGAACCGAAGGGGCAATCGATATCACTAAGGCTATTGCCCGTTCAACCGATACCTTTTTCTATAAATTGGGGGAAATGGTGGGGATTGATAAAATTGCCGAATACGCCGGTAAACTCGGCCTTTCGGAGATTACGGGGATAGATCTCCCCGGAGAAATTGCCGGTTTAATCCCCACCCCGGAGTGGAGAAAGAAGGCAACCGGAGAAGATTGGTTCTTGGGGAATACCTATCATGTCTCAATTGGGCAAGGGGACGTTTCGGTTACTCCGATTGCCCTTAATCAGGCGATTACGGTAATCGCGTCTGACGGAACTTTTTGTAAACCACGCCTGGTAGGAAACGGACAATGCCGGGATTTAAAGATTAAAAAAGAGATTTTGGATTTGGTCAAAGAGGGAATGATTAAAGCCTGTTCTACGGGGGGGACCGGATATACATTTTTTGATTTTGCGGCCAAAAATTCCGGAAAAACCGTGGCTTGTAAGACGGGTACCGCCGAAACAAATGAAGACGGTAAAACCCACGCTTGGTTTACGGTGATGACCCCGGCGGACTTTCCCGAAATTGTGGTGACGGTGCTATTTGAGCGGGGCGGTGAAGGGGCAACAGTTGCTGGACCTATTGCCCGGAAAATAATTGATGATTGGGAACTTTCTAAAAATCCATGACAAACTTGTATGTTTTAGGGGAAATATTGGATTCGGACGCAAAAGCCATTGCGGTGGTCGGCTCCAGAAAAATTTCGGTAAGGGGAAGACGCTTAACCGAATCTTTTGTCAAAAGCCTGGTTAAGGCGGGCTTTACCATCGTTTCGGGGCTGGCCAGAGGGGTCGACACGCTCGCTCATATGACGGCGTTGGCATTTGGCGGCAGAACCATCGCGGTTTTAGGCAGCGGCATTGACGTTATTTATCCGCCGGAGAATAAGAACCTGGCGGCAAAAATTGTTAAAAACGGGGCTTTGGTTTCGGGCTTTGCCAAAGGCACCCCGCCTTATGCAAAAAATTTTCTGGCCAGAAATAAAATTGTGGCCGGTTTGTCAAAGTCGGTTCTCGTCATCGAGGGCGCCAGAAGAAGCGGCACACTTTCGACCGCTTCCTGGGCGGCAAATTTCGGCCTTGACGTTTATGCCGTCCCGGGCAGTGAGGCTACGGATTGGCTGATTGGGGAGGGGGCGATAAAAGTTATCACTCCCCAAGACTTATTGGATAAGATAGAATAATCACTATGGATTTGGTTGTTGTTGAAAGTCCGACCAAGGCACGGACCCTTTCCGGTTTTTTGGGAAAGGGTTTTGATGTTGAAGCGACCATGGGTCACATTAAGGATCTACCCAAAAGTACCCTGGGAGTCGACGTTGAACATGATTTCAAACCCGAATACGTGCCGGTCGCCAAGAGAGAAAGCGTCATTTCCGAGTTAATCAAAAAAGCCAAGAAGGCAAAAAATGTCTATCTTGCCTCAGACCCCGACCGTGAAGGTGAAGCAATCTCCTCCCATGTTAAAGAAATATTAGATAAAAAATCCAATGTCCATAGAATTTCATTTCATGAAATTACCAAAGACGCGGTTCTCACGGCCATTAAAAATCCGAGAGAGATTGATAAAAATCTTGTGGATGCGCAAACGGGCAGAAGGGTTTTGGATCGATTGGTGGGCTATAAACTCTCACCGCTTCTTTGGCGAAAAGTCAGACGGGGTCTTTCCGCAGGGAGAGTGCAATCGGTCGCTGTCAGGCTCATTGTTGAAAAAGAAAGAGAAATCGAAGCTTTTAAGACAGAAGAGTTTTGGGAGATTTATTCCAGGGTTAAAAGAAACGAGGGGAAGAAAGAAGAGTTTACGGTTCAACTGGTTAAAGAAGAAGTAAAGAACAAAAAGAAAGCGGATGAAATTGTAGCGGAACTAAAGAAATCTGATTACAAGGTAGCGGATGTTAAGAAAAGGGAAGTGGTTAAAAGTTCATACCCCCCTTTTACCACTTCGACCATGACTCAAGCCGGTGCCCGCATTTTCGGCTGGTCGGCCAAAAGAACAATGAGCGTGGCCCAGAAATTATATGAAGCGGGTTTAATTACGTATCACCGAACCGATTCGTTTAATCTCTCCCCGGCCGCCATTGCCAAAGCCAGAAGTTTCATTAAAGAGAAATATGGTGAACCGTATCTGCCCGAATCCCCCAGATATTACAAAACAACCAGTAAGGTGGCCCAGGAAGCCCACGAGGCGATTAGGCCAACAAACACTAAGTACAAAGTACTAAGTACTAAGTACAAAGACGATTCAGAGCGTCTGTATGATTTGATTTGGAGAAGATTTGTTGCCTGCCAGATGACGGCCAGTGTCTACGACGAGACGGTGATTGATGTCCAAGCTTGTCCCACCCGCCAGGTGGGATCCGCAGACACCTGGCGGGTGTATTTTCTTCGCGCTTCTGGACAGATCATGAAGTTTGACGGTTGGCGGAAGCTATTTCCCAGAGATGAAAATTCAATTGTTCTGCCCGATGTCGGCCTTAACGAAAATCTTAAATTGGTTGAAGTTAACGGAGTTCAGAAGTTTACCGAACCGCCAGCAAGATTTAATGAAGCTTCATTAATTAAAACCTTGGAAAAATTGGGGATCGGCCGACCGTCAACTTATGCACCGATTATTACTACCATTCAAATTAGAAATTATGTGGAAAAAGATGAAGGGAAGTTTACCCCGACACCTGTCGGGGTTGCCGTTAACGGTTTTTTGGTAAAGAATTTCCCGGTGGAACTTGATTATCAATTTACCGCGGAAATGGAAGGGGATTTGGACAGTATCGCCAACGGAGAAAAAAAGTGGGTAGCGGTTATCGGCAAGTTCTGGGGACCTTTTGAAAAAAAGATTAAGTTGGTGACCAAAGAGGGAAAAAGAGTCAAGATTGAAACAGAAAAGTTGGGGAGGGCTTGCCCCGAGTGTAAAGGGAGTTTACCCCGAGCGAAGCGAGGGGAGCTGGTGATAAGAATCGGCAGATTTGGGAAATTCATTTCCTGTTCGCGTTTTCCCGACTGCAAATATACGGAAAAATATCTTGAAAAAACCGGCGCCAAATGCCCCGAGTGTGAAAAAGGGAGTTTACCCCGAGCGGAGCGAGGGGATGTCATTATCAAAAGAAGCGGAAAGGGAAGAAAGTTTTTCGGCTGCTCCCGTTACCCGGAATGCCAATGGGCTTCCTGGCGAAAACCTGCCCCTTGACTTCAAAGAATTTAATTGATAATTAAGAAAGGTATGGCCGCCGAGATATTTGCGGACGGGAAAGTTTTAACATCGGAGGGTTTGCATTTGCCTGCAGAATTTCCGTATCCTTATAAACCCGAGAGCTTTACCGAAGAAGAAAGGGGAGTTCTTTCTCGATTCTTTACCAATGTAGATAAACCCGTTTTTGCTGTTAAAAATCTTCCTCAAGAAGTGATTGGAGCCATATTTTCACGGTACTCGAGAACAGAAAAGAGTGTAAGAAGACTTTTCTTAGATGAATTCTGGACTTCCGCCGAACTAGGTATTCAGAACTTTACTGCTTTTTCGGCTGATGAGGGTGAAGAACTCGAGGCTGCAAGAGAAAAAGCTCAAAAATTTTACAGAAGAGTTTTTTCAGAGTTCGGAGATGACTCGGTTATTCAAATGGGTAGCGTCCATGTTGCCTTTGAAGGTGTTTCCCAAATAGCCGCAAAAGCGATTGAGGACGGAAGGATTGTAGCCGCATACATGGAAAAATCTACCAGATATGTGGATTTTGGAAGCAAACAAAATAGGCATTATCTTTTTATGGAAGTCCCTGAAATTATGGGGTCCACCTTTGCCGATGAATTTATTGCTTGGAACAATGCTCTTTTTACGGCATATATTACACACTTACCAGCGGTTATTGAGTACGTAAAGGGAAAATACCCACTGGGGCAGTCGGAAGTTAGAAATCCTCAGGCCGAAGTGGCCTATGGAAAAGCCCTAAAAGCCAAAGCGTTTGATATCATCCGGGTTGTTCTCCCGGCGACTACGGTTACGAATTTGGGTGCTCATTTCTCGGGACAAGCCGCCGAGAACGCCGTAAATAAGCTTATAAATTCTCCCTATTCAGAGGTTAGATTAATTGGAGTAATGGCTCTACAAGAGCTCTTAAAAGTTGCTCCCAATTTTCTTCAAAATGTTGACCATCATTATGGTGTAGTAGCCAGAGCTTATAGAACAGAAACTCGCGAAAGACATACACAAGTTGCCCAACAGCAGGTGGCAGAAATTAGCGAGGTAGAGAAAAAAAGTAGAGTGAGGCTTGTGGACTGGGATGAAAATGCAGATGTCAAGATAGCAGCACAAATTCTTTACACAGGACAAAGGGGACATTTGTCAAAGAAGGCAATTTTCGAATGGGCGAGGAAAATTAAGGGGGAGGATTTACAACAAAACCCTAATGTTTGGTGGAGCCCGCGTCTGGCCGAGATAATAACATCTGCCGTTCCCGATAGGAGTAGAGAAGGTTTAAACAGGAGACAGAAACTTCCAAGAGCATTTGAACATGCTTTTGCCGAAGTTGAATTTAATGCCGACCTTGGAATTTATAGGGATTTGCAAAGGAACCGAATGAGTTCCACGGAGAGGCAGACATTGTCAGCCGAAGAAGTTTTTATCCCCCCCGAATTTACAGAGCCGGGAATGGAGAGGGTGCTTCAAGATTATCTTAATTTGGCAGAGCAGACGAGAGAACTTAATAGAAAGCTTTTGGCAACAAAGGACCCTAAACTTGTAAGAGCTGCTGAATACGTGACAATTTTGGGAAACAGATTAAGGTTTAATATAAGAGCAAATATTCGTCAGTGGGTTTTCTTTTCGGAGTTAAGAACGATCGAGGGTGGCCACCCGACCTACCGCCGGGCAATGCAGGCCGCGACTCGTCAGATCCTCCAGGTTATGCCTTTCCTAAAACCCCTTTTTGCGCACGTTAATTGGGGTAGAACCTCAGGCTTGGGAAGATTGGGTTCGGAAGTCAGAACGCAACAGAAGCTTAAAGAGAACCATTTAATATGACTCCGGAATTTGAGCAGGAAAAAGAAGCAAAGAACCGGCATTTACGCCTTGGTTTGATGGGAATTCCGGCTTCGGGAAAAAGTACTTTGGCTGATAATTTGCAGGAAAGGTGGGGGAGTGTAGACGTAATTAATGAGCGGCCGGAGGCAAACCCGTATTTACGCGATTTTTATTTAGCTGATCCGAAAAGGTGGGCGTTTCATTCGCAGATTTGGTTTGCTGAGGATAAAATTTCGATGCTGGCCAAACACAATAGCGGTATTGTTTCCCTTGTCGTTCCAGCTTTTGAGATGGACAAAATTTACGAGCTAACCAATCACCTGATGGGCAGAATAAGCGAAGATGAACATCAATTGTATCTTCGGACGTGCGAAGTTTTATGTGAAGAAAAAGGATATCAACTGCCGGATTTGTTTATATTTACGAAAGCGCCGGTGGATATCATTGTCGACAGAATAATAAAGATAAGAGGAAGGGATTATGAAAAAGATATTGATACAGAATATTTAAAATTGCTTTCCCAAACACTGGAAT
>Ga0315274_10015144_pt1 | contig 10929 bp, 8 predicted proteins | sample YL17G02_20_MG_FD_203700 | JGI IMG/M metagenome (GOLD analysis project Ga0315274, IMG submission 203700) | Sediment microbial communities from Yellowstone Lake, YNP, Wyoming, USA - YL17G02_20 | ecosystem: Environmental > Aquatic > Freshwater > Lake > Sediment | place: USA: Wyoming | collected...
GCGGGGATGACCACGTCGCAGCCCACCGCGGCCAGGACCTCCAGGGCCTTCCGCGCGATGTCCGACTCGTTGAACAGTTCAAAGCACCCGGCAAAGTACGCCACGCTGCACCGCGTGACCGGCACGTGGATGCGTTGGCCCTCCGGCATGCGCTCCCGGGCGAATCGCGGCAGCGGGGCATGGCGGTTGACGCCGCCCAGGGACTCCAGGATGCCGCGCATCGGGCGCCACCCCAGAAGAGCGTTGGCCAGCGGGGCGAGGCGGCTGCCGATGCGGCCCATCGGCCGCACCTGGAGCAGCATCTTCTCGCGCAGCGTCAGGCGGCCCCTCTCGGCCAGGTGCTCCTTGTGCTTCAGGACCAGCCCGGGGATGTTCACGTGGCTGGGGCACTCCACGAGGCAGGTCTTGCAGTTGTAGCAGAGGTCGGCGATGGCCTTCATCTTGTCGTCGGCCATGTCCTCCAAGCCCAGGTCGCCGGAGGCCGCGGCGCGCAGCAGGTTGGCCTTGCCTCGCGGCGTGGCGACCTCGTCGCCGCGGACCTTGTACACGGGGCAATACGCGCGGCAGGTGCCGCAGCCGTGGCACCGGCCGAGTTCGGTCGCCCACGGGTCGCCGTTGAGGCGCGTGCCGGTCACCTGGATGCGGTAGTTCGGGCCCATGCGGAGGTCGCCGGTATGGATCTCGCGGAGGTCGGTGATGACCTTGCCGGGGTTGAGGATGCCCCGCGGGTCCCACAGTTCCTTCAGTTGGCGCATGACGGCGTAAAGTTCGCCGAACTGGAGTTCCAGGTAGCCGCTGCGCGTCAGGCCGTCGCCGTGTTCGCAGGAGATGGTGCCGCCGAGGTCCACCGTCAGGTGCGAGACGGCGTCGGCGATGCCCTTCATGCGGGCCACGTCTTCGGCCCGCCGCAGGTCCAGCAGCGGCCGGGCGTGCAGGTTGGAGTCGCCCGCGTGGCCGTACACGGCCGCCTCGACGCCGAAACGCCCGAAGATCTCGCGCAGGCCCCGGATGTACGGCACCAGGTTCGCGGGCGGCACCGTCACGTCCTCGATGAACGGCGTGATGCGCGTGGGCCCGGGCAGGCGCTGGAGGATCTGCACCGCGCGCTTGCGCACCAGCCACAGGCGTTCCTGCTCCGCCGGGTCGTACGCATCGATGGCGCCGAAGGCCAGGCGCTTCTCCTGGAGCACCACGCGGCGCACCGCGGCAATGGACGCCTCGTTCGCCCGGCGGTCGTCCGAGAGGAACTCCACCAGGAGCACCGTGTCGGCCTCCTTCGGCAGGTATTCCTTGGGCACCGTGCCGTCGGTGCGCACGATGTCCAGGAAGTGCCGCTCCATGATCTCGCACGCGCTCGGGTTCAAGGCCAGGATAGGCTGGACGGCCTCGCCGGCGCTTTCGAGGCCGGAGAACCAGAAGAGGACGCTGGCCCGCTCGCGCGGCTTGTGGACCACGCTCAAGGCGGCCTCGACGATGACGGCCAGCGTGCCCTCGGAGCCCACGACCGCGCGCGTCAGGTCGTACACGCCGTCGCGCAGGATGTCGAACAGGTTGTACCCGGCGGAGTTCTTGCTGGTGTGCGGCTGATAGCGGCGGATGAGGTCGGCGTTGTCTGCGACCAGCCGGCGCGTGCCCGCCGCGATGCGGCCCAGGAGGCTCGTGCTTCGTAGCGAAGAAGCATCGCTACTCTCTGCTTCGCCCTGCGTAGCGGGCTTCGCAGAGCAGGGTCGCAGAGTAGCATCGCCGCGAGCCGCCAGGGCGCCGAGCCGCGGGTCCTTCTCCGGCATCGGCTCCAGGCGCGCGCGGGACCCGTCGGCCAGCACCACGTCGAGCCACGCCACGTAGTCCTTCATGGAGCCGTAGCGGATGCCGCGGCTGCCGGAGGCGTTGTTCCCGAGGTTGCCGCCGATGGTGCAAAAGGCCTCGCTGGACGGGTCCGGCCCCAGCATGAGACCGTGCGGCGCAAGGGCCTCGTTGACGCGGCCGGTCACGGCGCCAGGCTGGACGCGGACGCGCTTGCCCGCGGCGTCGATCTCGAGGATCTGGGTCATGTACTTCGTGAAGTCCAGGACGATCCCCCGCCCCAGGGCCTGGCCGCAGAGCCCGGACCCCGCCCCGCGCGCAATCACCGCCGCGCCAAGTTCGCCGGCCGCCCGGACGGCCGCCTCCACGTCGGCGGCGTCCTTCGGCACGACCACCGCCAGCGGCATGATCTTGTAGATGCACGCGGCCGTGGCGTAGGCGGTCAGGCTGAACCGGTCCGTCAGCAGGTCGCCCGCGATGCGGCCCACGAGGGCGCGCTCGAGGGTCTCGGCGGTCGCATTCGAAGCGGAGACATTCACGTTGGCATCCTCGCTTGATTTCCGCGCGGCGGATGAATATTATACGCCGCGGAGCAGAAATACAAGCCGGACGCGGCCCGTGAATCCATAGTACGTGTTTAGCGCCGCGGCTTTTCTCCCCTCTCCCCGCCGTGGGAGAGGGGGTGGGGGTGAGGGGGCGTGCGCCGATCCACCCCTCACCCGGCCTTCGGCCACCCTCTCCCGCAAGGGGAGAGGGAACAACGCTAAACATGTACTGCGGATTCACGGGTCGCCTGGGCGACCGCCTCACGAGCGGGCTCATGGAAGGCGAACCCTGTGGCCAAGGCCATCGGATGCATGTCGGGCGGCCTGGACTCGACGCTCGCGGTGCGCCTGATGCAGCGCCTCGGCGCCCAAGTCATCGGCCTGCACATCCTGCACCTGTGGGTCCCCCCGCCGCCTGAGCCCGGCCAGAAGCCGCGCGCGGTGCGCGCCGCCGAGGCCCTCGGCATCCGCCTGGAAACCATCGACGGCGCGGAGGCCGACCTGGAACTCGTGCAGCACCCCAAGCACGGCCTTGGCAAGCGGATGAACCCGTGCATCGATTGCCGCATCTGGTCGCTCCGGCGGGCCAAGGAACTGATGGTGGCCGAGGGGGCCGACTTCGTCTTCACCGGCGAGGTCCTGGGCCAGCGCCCGATGTCGCAGCGGCGGCCGGTCATGGCCATCATTGAACGCGAGGCGGGCCTGGAGGGCCTCCTGCTGCGGCCTCTCTCGGCCAGGTGCCTGGCGCCCACGGAGCCCGAGAATCGCGGCATCGTGGACCGCGGCAAACTCCTCGGCATCGCCGGCCGGTCGCGCCACGCGCAAATCGCCCTGGCCGCCGAGTGGGGCATCGCCGACTACCCGTCGCCCGCGGGCGGGTGCCTGGTGACGGACCCGGCCTTTGCGTTCCGCCTGAAGGAACTCCTCGCACGCGGGCCGCCCACGGTGGCCGACGTGGAACTCCTGAAGGTGGGCCGGCACTTCCGCCTGGCCGACGGCACGCTCCTCGTGATGGGCCGCAGCGAGGCCGACTGCAACCTCCTGGAGCGTTACTTCCGGCCCGGCGACGTGCGGCTGGAGGCCGACGTCATCCCCGGGCCGACCACGCTCCTTCGCGGCCAGCCGAGCGAAGACAACATGCGCCTGGCCGCCGCGCTCACGCTGCGGTACATCAAGAAGGCGGGGCCGGACGCACGGCCGGTCATCGTGCACCCTGTCGGCGGCGAGCCGCGCACCCTCAGCGCGGCGCCCGCCGACGAGGCCGAGGGCCGTCGCTGGATCATCGCACCACCGGAGGGCGAGTAGTGGCCAAGAAACCGTTGTCTCGCGCCGACCATTCCGCCCGCAACGTAGGGGCGGCCCTGCGTGGCCGCCCTCAGCCCGCCAAGGGCGACCACATAGGGTCGCCCCTACAGAAGAAGCGTGCGCGGCTGGAGGCGATTCTCAGGGAACTCGGGTCGGTCGTCATCGGGTTCTCGGGCGGCGTGGACTCGACGCTCCTGGCGGTCGAGGCACGGCGGGTCCTCGGACGCAAGAAAGCCCTGGCCGTCACGGCCTCCAGCGAAACGTACGTGCCAGGCGAACTCCGGCAAGCCAAGGCCCTTGCCCGGCGGCTGGGCCTCTGGCATGTAGTCATCGAGACCCGCGAACTGGATGTGCCGCACTTCCGCAACAACCCGCCCGACCGGTGCTACTTCTGCAAGAAGGAACTCCTGGGGCGACTCCTGGCGATCGCCAAGGAGCGACATCTTGCCGCCGTGTGCGACGGGGCGAACGCCGACGATCCCAGCGCCTGGCGGCCGGGCCTGCGCGCGGCCGCGGAACTCGGTGTCCGCAGCCCGCTGAAGGAAGCGGGCCTGACGAAGAACGACATTCGGGCGCTCTCGAAGGCGCTGGGCCTGCCCACGTGGGACCGCCCCGCGATGGCCTGCCTGGCGAGCCGGTTCCCCTACGGCCAGACGATCAGCAAGCCGTCGCTTGAGCGCGTGGCAGCGGCCGAGGAACTCCTGAAGACGCTGGGCTACCGCGGCTGCCGCGTCCGCGACCACGGCACGGTGGCCCGCATCGAGGTCGCCCCGCCCGACATCGGGCGCCTCGTCCGCAAGCACCGCGCCCGCATCGTGCGGGACCTCAAGGCCCTTGGTTATACGTACGTGGCCCTGGACCTCGAAGGCTACCGCGCCGGGGCGATGGATGAGGTGCTGCCGCACAAGAAAAGCGGGAACCGGGAACGGGGAACGGGGAACCGGAGGTAGACCTGGCAGCCGGAATACGGGGGGCCAATCCCGTGAGAGACCTGCTGGATTACCCGCTGGGGGCCGTCCGGTCGGCCTTGCGCACCATCGCGGGCTGGACAGCCGTCATGGCAATCACCTCAATTGGTGGCTTCGTCGTGGCTCGCGGCATCGTAGCAGGGGATCGCGCCCCTTTTCCGTGTTTCTGCTTGCCTGTTCTCGGCGCCTTGATGGCAACGGCCCTTGGATGGACTCTGGGTTTGTATGTGGAGTCGTTCCGATTTCGGCTCCTCGCTGCTGTCGTCAACACCGCCCTATGGGCGGCGGTCGGCGTATGGGCGCGGCTCCCATACGACTAGGTTCTGTCTGGTGAATCGCTCTTGCCGACAGTGGTGACCGCTAGAGGGCCCCTGGGGAGCCAAAAATAGGGTTTCAGCCCCTTGCTGCAAGCGGCTGACCATTCGTCAGACAGAACCTAGCCCCGAAGGGGCGGCTGTGAGTAGCCACGCGGCACAAGTCGAAGATCCGCCCGCAGTGCTGGCAGGCCCGTGAAACGCGTGGCGGCCAACTACCTCTTCTTCTTGTAGCCCCGCAGGGGCGTTTGTGAGTAGCCACGCGGCGCAAGCCCGTGGTACGCGAACGACCACAATCCCCCGTTTCCTTCTCCTGGGAGCCCCGCCAGGGGCGACTGAGGCGCCGTCAGGCCCACACGTGCTCGGCGTCGAACTGTATCCTGTGGCGTTTCAGGAGCGTCAGGAACTCCTCCTCGAACGTCAACCGTTTGTGATGGTCCGCCTGCGACTCGATGTATTGGATTACCTTCTCGGCGTTCGATTGACTGAGGCTGAACGCGCCATATCCCGGCTGCCATCCGAAGTCCCTCGCATCAGGAAACGTTTTGTGAACCCAGCCCGATGAAAGACTTTCCCACTTGGCCAGAATTTCGCCGACGGAGAGGTCCGTGCCGATGGATAGAAGTCCGTGAATATGATTGTCCGTGCCGCCGACCGTGATCGCGCGACCAAACTCGCTCCGCGCTACGCCGCACATGTATTCGTAAAGGCGAGGGCGGAAGGAGTCCTGGATTAGCGGTCGCCGGTCCTTGGTACTGAATACAACATGGAGCAGGATGTTGGCGTAGGTGTGGCCCATGCGAGTCCCTTTCAATCGCCCCTGAAGGGGCTCTTTCAATTCGAAAACCATACAACTGTCATACGCGCCTTGTCAACCACGGGCTTGCGCCCCGTGGCTACTCACAAACGCCCCTGCGGGGCTGATATGGAATCAACCTTCTCGCTCTCGTCAAACACGGGCCCGCCAGAACTGCGGGCGGATCTCCGACTTGCGCCCCGTGGCTACTGGCAAACGCCCCTGCGGGGCTATTGATCCCGGTACAAGTAATGTTCAGGCCGGTTCGCTGCCGAAAGGCCGGGAAACGGCCGTTTCTGGCACATGCACGATGAACTTTCGTTTTACCGGACTCAATAAACGTTGAAGGGTCTCACTGGCCGAAACCGACGCTCGGTGCGGCGCGCTCGACGGCCGATTCAATCTCGAAGAACTCCGCCTGCTCGAACTTGAACATGCCGGCGATGACGTTCGTCGGGAACATCTCGCAGCGGTTGTTGTAATCGCGGACGTTGGCGTTGTAGAACCGCCGCGCGGCCTGGATGCGGTCCTCCGTCTCGGCCAGTTGCTTCTGGAGGAGGAGGAAACTCTGGTTCGCCTTCAGGTCGGGGTATCCTTCGACCACCGCGAAGAGTTGCTTCAGGGCCCCCACCAGCATGTTCTCGTCCTTGGCCTGCGAGGCGGGCGACCCGGTGGAGGCCACGGCCCGCGTGCGGGCCTCGACGACGTGCTCCAGCACCGTCCGCTCGTGCGCGGCGTAGCCCTTGACGGTCTCGACGAGGTTCGGGATGAGGTCGTAGCGGCGCTTCAGTTCCGTGTCGATGCCGGCCCAACTCTCGCGGACGTGGTTGCGGCCGCTGACGAGGCTGTTGTACATACCGACCACCACCAGCACCACGATGAGGATCGGCGCCAGGACGCAGACGCAGAAGGGCAGCAGCGCCGCCAACTCCGCCTGCCCCAGGATCGCCAGAGTGCTTGCCACGGCTGTCATCACGCCCGCCCTCCTTCTTGGCCGCCCGGGCCGCGCTCGTGCAGAACGTACTCCGGAATGCTGCGGATGATCTCCTGCCCGATGGTCAGGAGGCGTTGGAAGTTCTCGATCTTGCTCTGGCTGTCATAGAGGAGAAGCGTGGGCCCGTTCATCTCCAGGGTCGGGCAATCGCCGCAGGCCAGCAGGTACTCGATCAGCCGCGCGTGGAAGATGTCGTAGGCGAACTTGGGGTTGTCGCACTTGACGTGGTAGCGGCGGCTGAACTCGGCGCTCTCGAAGTTGATGTCGTCGTGGCCGACCCACGAGGCGACGCGGTCAAGAAAGTTCTCCTGGCGCACGTGCAGGCGCGCCGCCAGGATGGGCAACGTCAGGATCGCCGCCTGAAACGAATGGGTGCTCTGGTTCTTGCCGCTGCCGGTCGTGTACCGGTAATCGCACAGGATGACGTCGCGGCCATTGACCTGGCCGGCCATGACGTTCGAGGCCGAGCGCGAGTGGCCGGTGTCGAACAGATCGAACTGCGAGTAGCGATCCGGGATGCCGTACGGGTCGTCCGCGTAGTACGTCAGGCCCCACTGTGCGGCCAGGCGGGCCAGGGCCTCGCGGCGTTCGCGGGCCTTCATAATGCCATAGATGATGAGGGCCACGATGCCGGCGGCGACCAGCGCAAAAAACGCGCACTGGCACGCCCCCGCCCCGCCCGCCACGACTGGAAAAAGGTTCTCCATTCCCGCCTCCCATCTGCGACGGATTATAGAACCGCCCCGCGGGCGCGCCAAAGTATAAACCCCGCGTGAATTTATAACGCCGCGCGATGTTCTTGTGGGAGAGGAGGTGGACCATGGCAGACCCGACCCTTGCAGCGCTGTGCGGCGCGCAGGCCGCATACCTTGATTCCCCCGGCCTTTTCCGATACCATGGGATGGCCATGAACAATCCTTTCAGCCCGATTCCGGAGATCCTGGAGGAACTCCAGCGCGGGCGCCTCATCGTTCTCGTGGACGATGAGCACCGCGAAAACGAGGGCGACCTCGTCTGCGCGGCCGAAAAGGTCACCCCCGAGATCATCAACTTCATGGCGGCCCACGGCCGGGGCCTCATCTGCCTGCCCCTGTCGCACGAATACGTGGAGCGCCTGCAACTGCCGCCGCAGACGCCGGAGAACACCGCCGCCTTCGGCACGGCCTTCACCGTCTCGATCGATGCCCGCACGGGCATCACCACGGGCATCAGCGCGGCCGACCGGGCCCGCACCATCCAGATCGCCATCACCGAGGGCACCCAGCCGCAGGACCTGGCGAGGCCGGGGCACGTCTTCCCCATCCGGGCCCGCGAGGGCGGCGTCCTGGTCCGGGCCGGGCAGACCGAAGGGGCGGTGGACCTGGCGCGGCTGGCGGGCCTGCGGCCCGCGGGCGTCATCTGCGAGGTCATGAAGCCCGACGGCACGATGGCCCGCCTGCCGGACCTCGTCGGGTTCTGCCGGGAGCACAGCCTGAAGATCGCCTCGGTGGCCCAGATCATCGAGTTCCGCCATCGCAAGGAGCGGCTCATCCGCAAGGTCACGCAGGCGAAGTTGCCCACCCGCGACGCCACGTTCGACATTCTCGTGTACGAGAGTTTCGTGGACCCGTTTCCGCAGATCGCCCTGACCTTGGGCGGCGTCGGCATCCCCGGCCCCGACGGCAAGGTGCCCGTCCAGGAAAAGCCCGTCCTGGTGCGCATCCACTCCGAGTGCCTGACGGGCGACGTCTTCGGCAGCCTGGCGTGCGATTGCGGCGGGCAACTCCACAAGGCCCTGGCGCGCGTGGCCGAGGAAGGGCGCGGCGCCGTCATCTACATGCGGCAGGAGGGGCGCGGCATCGGCCTCTCCAACAAAATCCGCGCCTACAAACTCCAGCAGGAAGAGGGCCTGGACACCGTCGAGGCCAACGAGGCCCTGGGCTTCCGCCCCGACCTGCGCGACTACGGCATCGGCGCCCAGATCATGGTGGACCTGGGGATCCGCAAGGTCCGCCTCATGACCAACAACCCCCGCAAGATCGTGGCCCTCAAGGGCTACGACCTCACCATCGTGGAACGCGTGCCCCTGGTCATCGAGCCGAACCCCGTGAACCAGCGCTACCTGGACACCAAGCGCCGGAAACTGGGGCACCTGCTGGGGGAGTAGGCGATTGTGTAGACTGCGCCTGCATCGCATTGGTCTACAGAGGAGATTTCATGGGAGACCCTTTTCAGCCAACGCGTTTGCCCGGATACAGCAAGGAAGAAGTGCTGGCGGAGATTGGGCGGGTGGCGAATTCCGAATTCGCGGGGCGAGCGCCGAAGCCAATTGAGTTCGACAATTCATCAGCAAGGGTTAGCCGTGGTACTGTTCTCAGCCTGTTCGACACTTGGGCTGAGGCCATGAGGCAGGCCGGACTCGCTTATGAGGACAACACGGTTAGCAACGCCGAAATAGTTGCGGACCTGCGGAAAACTTTGGCGGCCAATAATGGCGCTTGCTTCACGCGAACCTTCTACAAGAAGGCGGGGGGTAGGTGCCACCCCGATACCATTAAGATTCGATTCGGCTGCAACTCATGGGCTGAACTGCTTCAACGGGTCGTTGGAGTAAGCCCGATTCCCCGCAAAATCAAGACCATAAGTACCAGAACCCCTAAGGTCCCGCGTGCTGCGCCAAGCGAATTACAGTTGTTTAGCGAAATAGGGCGCGTCTGGCATTTCCTGGGAAGACAACCCACGCGAAACGAATTCGAAGAACTAGGAAGAATTAGCACACGCGCCTACAACAGGGCTTTCGGAACATGGCCAAGTGCGATCCTAAGATTCTGCGAAATCGCAGGATACCAACCCTCGTCGAATTACAGGCGGCCCGCCAGTCCAGCCGAAATACTTGCGGACATCAAGAAGGTGCTCACGCACAATCCCAAGGCAACCTTGCTGCACAAAACGTATCTCGATTCGGGAGGTCTCTACTCACTCAAGACCATTCGGCACCACTTCAAGGGCTGGATTCAAGCACTACATCATTTGGGCATAAGCCAGCATCGCGCCGAGCAGCGATTTTCCGACGAGGAAATCTTCCGGGAGATTCAGAAAGCGTGGGAATCCCTGGGCAGGCAGCCCAAGTATTGCGAGATGAAAGCCCCGTTCTCAGCCATGTCGGCTTACACAATAAGTTGCAGGTTCGGCGGGTTCACTAAAGCAATCCACGCATTCTGTGCCGACCGCCAGCGAATCGACGACGTTGACACAGAGTTCTCGAGTTTTCCGGAAGAACAACTAGATGCGGCGAGCGCACCGACTAAACAGCCGGACAAGGAGATTGACGCCGAAACCCCGGTCGTGACTACGGCAACGAAAAGAAAGACGCCCCGCACCCCAGGATGGAGGCTGCGCTTCCAGGTTTTTGTCCGCGATATATTAACGTGCCAGAATTGTGGCAAAAGCCGTGCGACCCACCCGAAATTAATACTGGAACCCGATCACATTATTCCATACTCAAAGGGCGGCGAGACGGTTCTGGAGAACCTTCAACTGCTATGCCATGAGTGCAACGGCGGCAAGTCTGATAGCATGCCGCCCAATGTGGGCGGTTAGCAAGGGTAGCCTAATTCTGATGCAGCGCCGCCAGGACCGCCTTGGGGTTGCGTGCCGCAACGCGCAGCAGGGCCTTGGCCGGGCCTTCGGGTTGCCGCCGGCCCTGCTCCCAGTTCTGAAGGGTGCGAGCACTCACGCCGATCATCCTGGCGAACTCGCCCTGCGACACCCTGAGCCTGCGGCGGACCTTCTTGATGTCCAGAGGCTTGATTGTCCACGCGCGACTGGGCCTGCGGCGCCCGGCCTTGATTTCTCCGGCCTCATGAATGCTGGCCAAAAGGTTCCCAAAGTCCCTGTCTTTCATTTCACTCGGGACTATACGCCGCTGGCGTATGGTGTCAAGGTCATTCTCGGACGGAGAAACGGGCCACAGGACTAACTCAGGACTTCTTCGAGGGCCCCGGGGCTCAGGAGCGCACGCAGTTTATTCAGCGCCCGGCCCTCGATCTGGCGGATGCGCTCCTTCGTGACGCCGAAGTGCCTGCCCACCTCCTCGAGCGTCTGGGCGGGCATCTCGCCGAGGCCGAAGCGGCGCATCACGATCTCGCGCTCCCGCCCCTCCAACTGGTCGAGCACCTTCTCGATGTTCTGGCGGACGGAGATGTCGGGCTCCTTGTACAATTCC
>Ga0315274_10015145_pt1 | contig 10929 bp, 12 predicted proteins | sample YL17G02_20_MG_FD_203700 | JGI IMG/M metagenome (GOLD analysis project Ga0315274, IMG submission 203700) | Sediment microbial communities from Yellowstone Lake, YNP, Wyoming, USA - YL17G02_20 | ecosystem: Environmental > Aquatic > Freshwater > Lake > Sediment | place: USA: Wyoming | collected...
ATGAGTTGGGTCTTACCAGTACCGTTCAGGCCCGTGATCAGGTTAATACCAACCGGGCTGAATGAAATGTTAAAATCACGAAAAGGCCCGAAGTTCCTGATATTCAGAGTGTCGAAATACATAGGTTGACAATTCCTCCTACCTTAGTAGCCCTCGCCAAGCTCGGCCCGCCTAATCGGGATAGGGAGGGGCCTCGCAGCCCCTCTCCTCCCACACCACCTGGCATACGGATCACGTATACGGCGGTTCGGCGGATTGCGTCGATGCCTGCCCACTTGGTGCAGGGTGCTTCCTGCTCTGCACCCGCGCTGTCAGTTTTGTGCATCGACCGGAGTGTCTGTTCCCGTGCCCCAGCTGCGGTTTCATCCCATAAAGGCATAACGCCCGACGGATGCACTACCGCCTCTCGGCACGAAATGACTGCTCCTTTCCTTCAACCCCTTCCGGGGACCGTTCGGGCCTTCGGCGATGTGAGGCCATCCGGGGTCCTTCCCCGGCTCGTTTCCTCCGCCTACTTTGCCCTCTGCTGACTTCTGCACGGCGATGGGCTCGGATCGCTCCTCGCTCAGTCTACCCTACCGGTGGACACCGTGCAGACCTCCCGGGGTAAGACACACGACCTTCGATGCGTAAACGCCGGATTTATAAAGCACGCCCCAGCGTGGATGGAGGGCTTTGCTGTCACGCCTGCCTGTGCGTTCGCACGCAGACAGGTGCCAGCTCGCCCCGGGCGTACCACACCTCCTATCCGGTTCCTATTCGCCTGCCTGTGCGTTGCATCTGCCTGTGCGTACCACGCAGACAGGCGCAGACAGGTCGCCCCGCACCTTCGGATTGGGCTTCCCTGCCTGTGCCGGCAGGCAGGCTCCAGACCCCGCCGTTCGGCTGAGCTCACGCCGAAGCCTCGCGACGACGCCCTTGCCCTTCTCCTACCCTCTTGCCTGCGCGCAGCGCGCAAGCAGGTCGGCTCCTCGTACACCTGGTCCGAGGACTTCCACCCCGGAAGTCGTGCGCCATGCCCGGCACACACGGCCAGCGTCAGCCGCCGTGCCGAAGCGGAGGCGCGGTCGGCTGGACGCGCGGGTTGGGCCGTGCATGATTGGGAACACCCGTCTGAGTCACTCGCCCTCGGGCCGACATAGGGACGAGGCTGCAGAGTCCGCTTCACCTCAAAATGTTGGCGCAGTCAGCGCTGGCTGGGACTCTGTGGCGTCTTTCAGTGGCCCCAGCCGGCGCGGGAGGTGAACAAGCCTTTTCAGTTTCCCGCTTCATCAGCCCACATCGTTTTGAGCAACGGCCGCAACCGCAGCAGGAGCACTGACTCCTGGCGACGATATTTCGCGCATTGGCGTGCCGAAGTGTTCGACCCGCGGCATCGGGGTCGTGTTCAACAACAGGCGAGTGACATCAGGGCGCGAATAGTGCCCGGCTGGGTCGGCAGCCGATTTGGCGATGGAAATGAAGCCCAGGTCAATGTCAGCGTACAAGATGCCTTCGGCATTCTCTGGCAGGGGCTCGGCCAGCGGTCGGCCATCTGGGCCAAAGATCATGGTGAAGCCGCCGCCAGTGAGCAGGAGTTGCCGTTTGTCCGGCGTGTCGCACAGCATTTCAATCATCTCTTCCGAGACGGTCGCGCTGCTAGCGATCACGAAGCATTGCCCCTCAGCGGCGTACATCTGGCTCGCTGCAGTGTTGAGTTCCGGCCCGAGGGCGTAGGCCATGTTCCGGTAAAGCGAGAAGGAAGGCCAGGAGGCAATGTGAATTTGCTCGTTCATGCTGAACATCGCATATTTGGTCAACGGCTGGAGGTGTTCCCAGCAGCACAGCGCACCCACCCGACCGCAGTCCATCTCATACACTGCGAGGTGACTGCCATCGCCTTCGCCGAATACGGTGCGCTCGACATGGGTCGCCTTCAGTTTGCGACGATTCGCCACCAGTCGCCCGTCTCTGGCGATGATCAATTGCGCCATGTAAAGCGAGCCGCCGTCTTTTTCGCTGTAGCCCATGACCACGTTGATGTTGTTATCGCGCGCGGCCTCGAGCAGGCGGCTAACTTCAGGGCTGTTGACCGACAGCGAGTTGGCATGATAGCGCTGAACAAACTGCATGCCCCAGGCCGGTGAGCCAAGCCAGATCCACCATGGATAGCCGGGGATCCAGGTTTCGGGAAACGCGATCAGGTCAGCACCGTTGCTGGCGGCTTCTTTGATCAACTTGATCCCCTTGTCCACTGTCGCCTGGGCGTCAAGGAAGATTGGCGCGGCTTGCACGCCCGCAACTTTGAATTTGCCTGTTGGTTCCATTTTGTTACCTCCTTTAGCAAGTCAGATTGGTTAATGTGTTGGGGTCACGATGTACTGAAGTACGTATACTCGATCAGCGTTGATTCACCTCCTTTCCTTTCGCGTTATTTGGGTCAAGCACCCGTCGTTGTATTAGCGGCCCAACATTGTTTATATTGATCCGCATAACACCCCAAATACCGCTTCAAATGCCGTATAAGATGCCTGCGAAACAAGTATCGCATCGGGCATAACCAGTGAGATATCAGATTGTTGCGTTGACGCGATGATCATATCACGGTGTCTTATACGGATCGGCATAAAATCCTCCATGAGCGAGACCAGCGAGACCAGAGACACATCCCCATTTTTCTCGAAGGCTCGCGGAAGACCCAAGATGAGGATCGAATACGAATAAATGGGATGTGTCCCCTGCTTGACAGGCACCGGCCTTAGCGATAGCATCTGCAAGACCATGCAACCTGAGAACCTCACTTATCCCAACAATATTGCCAGATAGAGTCTTGTGCTTACACTCTAAAATCACAAACTCGGGACCTAATTGCCCGTTGTACGTGGCGAGGAGCAGGTCGATTTCAGCACATAGAAGGCGAACACGAGATTGGACATGGACGCCTTCTGAAAGAAGGATTTCCTCAACCAACTGTTCGAACTCCCTGCCTGAAAGTTGTCTAATTGCGTTCTCATGAATCGTGCCTTCATCCAGAAGGGTTTGCGTCGCCCTCAGCACGGGTTTCGACAATACATCCCTTCGAAACCAAGGCTTGCATGGCCGTACTTGAATCTGTTGAAGAATCCTGTCAATTGTTTCATCCCATCGAAGCTCCCTACGCCAGATATTTGGTTTTCCGGTTGCAGCTGTAACTGGAACAAAAGAAACACACCCAATGGCACTAGGGTAGAGCACTAGTAGCGGACTTTCTCCAGCACCCCTTTTGCGCATAGTCTGACGGAGCTCGCGGGGGATAGTCACCCTGCTTCCCTCATCAAGACTACGTTTATACCTTCCACGGAACAAAGCTTCATGGTCCAATCGCATTGCTCGCACCTTGCCTGACCATTGTGAGTCAGTCTAATCGGGATAGGGAGGGGCCTCGCGGCCCCTCTCCTCCCACACCACCGGGCATACGGATCACGTACCACGGCGGTTCGGCAGATTCAGTTAAGAACGATGGCGTTGGTATAAGCGGGGGACTCCGAGGGAGTCAAAGTACCCAGCGGGGAGTGCGAAGGCGAGCGCGGGACTGCGGCTCAACCGCCACGGCCCATGCGCGGACTTACGGGTGTTCCAGGCCAGCTCACGGCTCACCCCGCGCTTGATGAGCTCCCGATACCGACGACGTCCCCACTGCTTCCACAGATAGCACCGAAGCCGACGACGTATCCAGGAATCGAGCTCCTTGAAGGACGCCTTTGCTTCCGCGAAGCCAAAGCAGCCGGACCAGCCCCGCATGTAGTCCCGCAACTCCCGCACAAGCGTAGAGAGGGAAACCCCGCGCGTCCGCTGCGTCAGGCTACGGACCTGCTCCTTGAAATTCTTCAAAGCCTTCACGCTCACGGTGCGCCGGTTTGGCGGTCGCCACGTGAAGCTGAATCCCAAGAAGGTCCTCCGCCATGGTCGATCCACTGCACTCTTGGCCTCGTTGACCGAAAGCTTCAGTTTGCGCTCCAAGTACCGTGTGAGGCTCGCCAGCACCCGTATTCCTGCCCGCGCGCTTCGGACATAGATGTTGCAGTCATCCGCATAGCGCACGAAACGGTGACCCCGGCTCTCCAACTCCTTGTCCAGTCCGTCCAGCAGCAGATTGGTAAGCAGCGGTGACATCGGCCCTCCCTGGGGGGTTCCCTCGGACGTCGGCTCAAAACCCTCGCTCGTGACGGCTCCCGCCTTCAGATACCGGTGAATCAGTTTCGACGCCCGCCGATCCGATATCCGCGCTCTCACCCGGCTCATCAACTGGTCGTGATTCACCCGGTCAAAGAACTGCTCCAGGTCGAGGTCCACCACCCAGCTGTAACCCGCCTTGAGGTATCTCTGGGCCTGGGCCACTGCCTGCCAGGCTGAACGCCCGGGACGAAAGCCGTAACTTCGCTCGGAGAACGTCATATCCCAATCCCGCTGCAACACCTGCAACAGGGCCTGCTGGATGAAGCGATCCAGCACCGTGGGTATCCCCAGCTTGCGCACCCCACCGCCCGGCTTCGGTATCTTTACCCGCCGGACCGGCTGCGGCCTGTAGGTCCCAACCAAAAGCTGCTCGCGAATCTTTGACCACTTCCTCCGCAGGTAGTCCGGCAGTGCTTCCACGGTCATGCCGTCTACCCCAGGGCTTCCCCCGTTGCTTCTCACTCGGCGCAAGGCGGCCAGGAGGTTCGACCTCTCCACCACCCGCTCCATCAAACCACCATCCCCAACCGGAGATTCCTCTCCCGATGTCCCAACCGAAGCTTCGCCCCTCCTTGTGAAGGGCAGATCGAGCTGCTTTGCTGGCGCAATGCCCCGGCTCAACACCTGGTGGAACTCCTTCTCTTTTCATCCCCTCGGGGGGAACCGTTTGGGCCTTCGGCAAGGTGAGGCCTCCGGGGTCCTTCCCGGCTCGTTTCCTCCGCCTACTTTGCCCTCTGCTGACTTCTCCCGGCTGGTCAGAGCCGGTCACCCAGCCCTCAGTCCACTCCTTGGGACAACCGGGAGATCTCCCAGGGTAAGACCCAGAACGTTCCACGCGTGAGCACCGGATTTATAAAGCACACCCCACCTGCGGATGGAGGACTTTGCTGTCACGCCTGCCTGTGCGTTCGCACGCAGACAGGTGCCAGCTCGTCCCGGGTGTACCACACCTCGTATCCGGTTCCTGTTCGTTGCCCCGCGCCTTTGGATTGGGCTTCCTTCAGACCCCACCTCGCGGCGACGCCCTTGCCCTTCTCCTAACCTTCGGCTCCGCGATTACCTGGTACGAGGACTTTCACCTCGTTCGTTCTGGGCCATGCCTGGCACACACGTCACGGGTGAGGCGCGCGGTCCTCCGCGTCGCCTCGACCCGGTTGTTGGGCAACCGTTCCTTTGGCACCAGTCGACAAGTACGACACGGCTGCTCCTAAGTATACCGCCACCACGGCGAGGCCGGAGATCAGCTCGGTGACTACTAAAAACCGCGCCTGCCATGCAACAGGATAAATATCGCCATATCCGAGTGTCGTGATGGTTACGAAGCTGAAGTATAGGAAGTCTCCGAAGCTGAGGTCCGTTCGGTTGAACAGGTTGGCAAACGAAGCGTCCAACAGAGTGTACATTATGCCGTATAGGAATACCACGAGACAATAAGTGCCGAAAAAACGTGCGAAGATGAACTGGGCCTCGCTGAGGGGAAAGAGCCTACGGAAGTCCCTGATTACTGAGAGCTCAAGATCCTCTACGGAGATAGTGTGGCGCCACCATAGGTACCAAGACGCGACGCCTGCCACCATTGCTGTTCCATAGACCAGAATCGGGTGGTCGGAAATGTGCTGCCACCGAAACGGGTGGAGGGCTGTAGCAAGGGGGATGCCGAACAACGTATGGAAGCAGTACCAGGCCAGGAGGTAGAACGTCGGGCTTGAGCCGTGTATTCTCTGCTTTCGTGACGTAACAAGTACTAGGCCGAACCAGGGCAGAGCAAAAAGGATAAGGGCCAGAGAGGGGCAGTTGTCGATGAGCCACGCTGCGCCAACGGCTACGCCGAAGGTTGACACCGCCCCCAAAAACACCGTGCCGATTTGGTGGTATGCGTTAGTCGTCGCCGTCAGCGCGCGTCTGGCTTTCGTGCGCCAGGAGGTCTGAGTTGTCTTGCGTGCCATTTGCTGAGTGCCTGCCTTGATGCCCAACGTAGCGTTTAGCCGCCTGGCGCTTGCCCGCCCGCCCTTGCCTTGGCCCCATTCGACGCTCTCTGTCACCGCAGGGCAGAAATGCAAGCGTGCCAGGTCGCCTACAACGCCTGGTTGGGTGCTGGAGAATGGTTTGTGTTTCGGTCCTCCACCTTCCCTTCTGGCAGACGGCTACCCTGGGACTTCCCAGACCTTCTTGAAATCGCCCCCTGCCTTGCCATCACCGTTTCCGTCGAGAACGGAACCCTCGAAGTCCCTGACAGCACTTGTGCCCGAGAGGATTACAGTGTACTCGAGGGTCTCACCGGCGCGTGGGTTAATCAGGTTCCTTATGGTGTCGTTGCTTATCCACAGCACGACATTGGGACTGCCGGGGCACTCAACAAATCGACCAGCGACATTCAGTGCCGTCCTGCCGTCCTCTGTGCCCTTTATGTGGATACGCACCGTGCCTGGAGCACTGAGGCTCGCGATGTCAGGCTTGTGATTGAAGGTGATCTGCAACGTAAATTGGTACCCATGCGGCACCTGCCTAACGCAGGGGCTATTACCCGACCAGACCTCTACGACGCGGAAGGTACCGTTGGCCGCAAGAAGACTCGATGCGCAGGCAATTCCGAGAAGAACGACAACCGAGAATACGCTGCTTTTCTCCCGACATGACATTGCCCTTCTCCTTTCTGTGTGCTCCTCCGTTGCACCCAACGCCAGGATCAGCCAGAGCCCGCAGTTTGGGCGATTGGCTGCATCCAGTAGTTATACGGATTCTATTTCCTTAAGGGTCTTTCCATTCTTGTTTTTCCAAGCAATAAGACCGTTTGCGGAACCTCCATGAATTACCGCTGCCGCCGCGCTCGGGCTTGGAAACTCGGTATCCTGAGTAAATCGAAGATGATCTGTCTCGGGAACCAGTAAACCTTCTTCCTTGAGTTTCTGACGAATGTTAATCACCCAAGGGGCCTGGTGTGCTGAAGGCCTCTCGTTTAGCACAGCCTGTGACCCTGCAAGAACGACCATTCCGTTGGGGGTTAGCTGCCCGGAGGACTTTAGGCCCTTGATCTCACAGAATAGCAACTCACGTTTTGCCCCGCTTTCAATAGTGGCAGCAGTCGGAACAAAGGCCTCGACGCCCATGACCGGTAACAACTGGTGTATCTTTTCCAGGAAGATTTCCATGTCCTCTCGATCCGACTCAGGAAGACGTGCGCCACTACTCTGTCCGTTCTTGATTTGAGCTCTGCCGGTCTGCTTGGCCTGCTCGATCAGGCGGCCCTCGAGATATCTGATATGTGCCTTGGTAAGGTTTTCGTCTTTGCTGACGAAGAAGACGATGTGATTCCAAAAGTCTTTATCCAGGTGACTCTTCACTCTGTCTCTAATGGACTCCGCTTCTCCGATGTATACAGCACCCTTGCCCGTCTCTGGATCATTGCCAGTTAGAATGTAGATACCAGATTTCTGAGACTCGTCGCGAGCAAGAACACCATCGAATTCGCTTCGTGGACCGGCAACTGCCTTGCCGGTCCAGTTCGATAATTCTGCTGTCCTGAGTCGCTTCGGATCGCCCTGAGTGAGAAAGATCTTGATGGTTGCGCTTGGCATGTCATTTGTCCGTATAACAATAATTAGATTGATCCGCATAACACGCGGAAATTTGGTTTCCTGTCCGCATAACACGCCATTGGAGCGACTGCCAAAGACGCGCTAAGCTCTTTATATTCATTTGGTTGCGCCCTATATCGCGGTTTATCACGGCATCTTATGCGGATCGGCATAATACAACCTCCTCGATTGGCTCAAAGCCCGTCCATCGGACTGCGAACACCCGCCGGTCCACGATTGAGGACATGGGTATAGATCATCGTGGTCTTGACGTCGCTATGGCCCAGAAGCTCCTGGATCGTTCGCCTGCCTGTGCGTCCCACGCAGACAGGCCTGCCTGTGCGTCGCACGCAGACAGGGATATCGTAACCCCCTTCCAGCAGGTGAGTTGCGCCTGTCTGCACAGGCAGGAAGGAATGCCGGAAAGTATGGCACGTAGCTCTCTTGGTCAAGCCAGCCCTGGCGACGGCGTCTCTTACCGCTTTTTGAACCAGTGATTCGTCTAGGTGATGCCGCCCCTCTTCGCCGGTCTTGGGGTTCTTCCACCGGTTCTCTTGGGGAAAAACCCATTGCCACCGCCAGTCGGCGGGCGCATTGGGATATTTGCGGTCCAGCACATAGCGATACAGGAAAAGCAAAGCGCTGAGCGCCTGGTTCTGCGTCGAGGCGCTTACTTTCTCTTTGATGGCCAAATAGGTCAGGAAGGAGTTAATTTCCGGTTCGGCCATTTCACCTGGATGGCGGACGTGGTGGAAGTGGATGAACCGCTTGACCTGCCTGCGGCGCGATGCCTCGCGTCGCGGCAGGCAGACCCAATGGCAATAGCTCTGCTCAGTTTTTGGGCTGTAATGGCGGGAGCGCAAAGCTTCACGGAGGCGATCCAGCAGTTTTGGTTTTCGGGTGGCCCCAGGCGCAGGCTCCGGATAGCGTCCAACTGGATTGAAGCTCCCCCCCGCAGGCGGGGGCGATTCTTCAAATGCCAGGAATTCTTTTCGGTGATCATTCGCTCGCGTAACCCGCAGGAAGCGGCGGGGAATGCGCTCGCTATCCATTTTCGAGAGGATGGGTGCGGAATGAGTCCCTGACATCGACTTTCCTCCTGTATTAGGGACGAGATGAAATTATCATCTATTCTTCCGAGACGTCAAGTTTTTAGGGAGATCATGGATTCTTTAGCACTTCCTCGGCCGCCTCCAGGAGGAGTGCCCGGTATTTCTCTTCATCGTAGAGATCCTCGGGGCTGAGGAGGGGAAAGGCCCGGACCCGCTCCGCTTTGTTCTTCGCCCGGGCGTCCTTGATCAGGTAGTGGACCTTCTCCCCGGGGTGGATGAGGATGCCCGCCCCCTCCAACTGCTGCAGCGCCAGGGCGGTGTGGGTATCCACCTTGTACTCGCTGGCTCTCTGGCGGACGGTCTTGGCGATGAGCAGCTCTTCGCTCCTCACCTCCCCGCACTGGAGGCGGATCAGGTAATCCTGCAGGAGCTCGCGGGCCTCCTCCCTCTTTTCCCGATATTCCTGACTATCCTTGCAGGCGGAGAGGAGGTGGAGCATCTTCTGCTGTGCCTCCTGAATCAGGGGAGGGGTGTCGTCCCGGCGAAAGGCCAACCCCCGGGCCTTCACTTCTCCTCCCTCCAAGGCCCCGAAATAGCGGGTGGCCACCGGAAAGCCCTCCCTGACTCTGGAGGGCAGAAAGACCACCCACTTGTAGATGCCCTCCAGTTCGATGGACATCCCGGCGGCCTTCTCGATCTCGGCGCAGAGGTCTATGACCTCGGAACGGGACATGCCGGGCCTGGTGATCCAGAGGGAATCGGTGAGGGCATGGAGCACCCGAAATCCGTGGGCTTCGCTGATCTCCTTGGCCAAAAGCAGCTTCTCTCGCCCATAGGCGGTAACTGCCTCATGGGCTTCGATCCTCCCGAACCGGGCGTTCCGATACCCCAAGTAGCCGAAGCAGACGACCAGGAGCCACTTGAGGGCCGTCTGCCTCCGGGAATAAAGTTCTTTCTCTGCCCCCTGGGCATCCCTCATCCGTGCCTTGCAGCTCTTCCGCCGCTCCAGAATCGGCCGCAGGACCTTCGGGATCAGCCCCTCCCTCCTCTGGCAGATGTTATATCCTGCCTCAGGCACCTTGGGCTCCAGACAACAGGGGCAGAAGACGGTCTCGGCGGAGATGTTGTGCCGCACCATGATGGTGGGATACATGGAGGAGAAGTCGATCTCGGCCACGCCATCGTGCAGGCCCAGGATGGGCTGGAAGGTCAGGCCCCCCTTATCCGCCACCAAAAGATCCCAGGCGGTCTTGAACCTCTCGGGCTCCCCCTTGTGCCAGGGGATCAGGATGTCATCCTGAATTGCCCGGTCCAGTTGCATGGAGCTGATGGCCGTGCCTGCGGAGCGCCGGGCCAGGCGTTGCATCGGGATCTTGGAGAGCCGGGCGATCTCCACGATCCCCTCGAAGCCGGTGGCCGCGTGGAAGAAGGAGTTCTGTCGGTCGAGGTGCAACCTTCCGAAGAGGGGATAATCCGGCCCCTGGTAGACGATCTTGCCGTAGGTGAAATAAGAGCGCCCCTCGGTAAGGATGGCTCTATGGATGGGTGTCGGCTCCCGGTCCAATCGCAGGGGCAGGCGCCATCTTTGGGAGAGCCGCAGCAGGGAGGGAATGAGAAAGGAATCCCCGTGATCGGTGAAGATGAGGTCCGGGTCGTAGCGGCAAAGCAGGCGGTTCAACTCCCGGAGCAGGTCTTGGGGAGAGCCCGAGTCGAAGACCAGCGACCTCCCCTCACAGCAGACGCAGAGGGCATTTCCCCTGCCGAAGGGCAAGAGATGGCTTCCCTCACAAGAAAGCTCCAGGGTGGACAAATCCGGAACCGTATATTCCAGAGTCCAGGGAGACTCCAGAGGGAGGACCACCTGTAGCCGCCCCCCTGCAAACTCCACCCCGCAGCGCCCCAGAGGGAAAATGCCCCGACTATATAGATAATACTGACTCAGAGGGATATCGCAGTTGGAAAAGGAAACCGCCCCCTCCCAGGAAGGGAGCCGGCGCAGGAGCCCAGGGAGGCGATCATAGTCGGAGATGGCGAGGGCAAGCACCTCCACCTCCTCGCCGCTCCAGAATTCCCTCTTGCTCTCCCAGGAGTGGCCGCGGGCAAATCCC
>Ga0315274_10015147_pt1 | contig 10929 bp, 7 predicted proteins | sample YL17G02_20_MG_FD_203700 | JGI IMG/M metagenome (GOLD analysis project Ga0315274, IMG submission 203700) | Sediment microbial communities from Yellowstone Lake, YNP, Wyoming, USA - YL17G02_20 | ecosystem: Environmental > Aquatic > Freshwater > Lake > Sediment | place: USA: Wyoming | collected...
CCCTTTGTTGGAACGGCTCCTTCACGCCGTCCGTTCACCGACGTCAGATAGGTACAGAGAATGGCGACCGTTGTCTGCATTCGCATTCCCAAGCTGCCCAGCAAGTTCGCTGTGACCATGCCGGGTATGGGCCAGCTCACCTACATGCGAGACACCCTGGAGAAGATCCGCGCCCGTCGTCGATGCTGATGAAGTTTCTCAACAACTTGGCGCCGGCGCTGGCTCCGATCTACTCCATCCTGAAGATCATCGACATCATTCAAGCCATCGTGAATTGCATCAACGCCATCCCCAAGTCGATCATGCCGCCCAACCCGCAGCCCATCATCAAGTGCCTGCAGAAGCTGGTCAAGGCGTTCGCCGAGCTCATCCCTCTCATCCCGCCTCTGGCCTACGTGCGGATGGTCGTCGACATCGTGCAGATTCTGCAGTACCTGGTCAACGACCTGCTCAGCCTGACGGGCATCATCGACCGCCAGATGCAGCGTATCAAGACGACCTTGCGGAAGGGTATGGAGCAGGTCGACCAGCAGCTGGTCATCTCCGCAGAGTGCGCCCGCGACAACCTGAATCAGGAGATCACCGGACTGCTCGAGATCATCGAGGTCATCGGCAAGTTCATGAGCCTCATCTTCACAGTGCTCGACACCATCTCTGCACTGTGCCCACCGCTGCAGGACAAGGTTGACGAGTGGCGGCAGGCGATTACCGGGGCCACCGATCAAACAGGCGGCAGCGCCGAGGATGCTCTGGGCTTCATGCAGCTCACGCCCATCATCACCATCCTCAAGATCTTGAGCGTCATCCTGGCCTACATCGCGCAGGTTGGCTCGGCCATCGTGGGCCTGAACTTCGACCCGGAAGCCTTCACGCCTCCGGACATCACCCTGAGCAACGCGTGAGCCCATGCGCCTGCTGACCGCCTACCGTCGAAACATCCTGGGCTACGGCCTGGTGCAGCCCCTACGTCGTCAGGCGAGCAGCGACTTCGTTGCTGCCGAAGGCGAAGCCCTGGTGCGCGCCTGCATCCGGCAGATCTTGGGCACCCGCCCTGGAGAGCTGCGCTGGCGCCCGGAGTTCGGCACGGCCATCGAGCCCTTCCGGCATCGCAACAACACAGGCCCGCTCGCCGCCGCGCTGGCCGACATGATCTCCTCGTCGCTGCAGGCCTGGGAGCCGCGAGTCAAGTTGACTGCGTGCACCGCCAGCCGGGACGCCAACCGGTTGACCATTCGCGTCGACTGGGTGATGACCGCGTCTGAGGCTGCCGACGACAACAACGTCATCATTGGACCGATCTCGCAGGAGGTCTCGGTATGAGCCGCATCACTCCCGTCACGCTGGACTACTCCGACCGAGACTTCGAGGCGCTCAAGCTTCGCCTGCAGGGACTCATTCGCACGGTGTTCCCGGACTGGACGGACTTCAACACTGCCAACTTCGGCAACATCCTGCTCGAGATGTTCTGCTTCGTTGGTGACGTGCTGCACTTCTACCAGGATCGGCAGGCGGCGGAGTCCTTCACTCCCACGCTGACCCAGCGCACCTCGATGATCCGTCTGGGGCAGCTCATCAACTTCTCGTTGACCGGCGCCACCGCCGCAACGGGCTCGGTGACGGTCGCCCTCAAGGGCTCCGCCTCCGCCGAGGACCTGCCCATCCCCCGTGGTACGCGCTGCACGAGCAACAACTCGGTGGACCCGATTCCTTTCCAGACCACCGAGGATGCCACGCTACCGGCCGGGTCGACCTCCGTGGTGGTGGACGTGGAGCAATCCGAGCGCCGCTACGAGTCCTTCGACTCCGCCGAGGAGCCCAACCAGGAAGTCATCCTCAGCCACACGCCGTTTCTGGAGAACTCCATGGACACCGTCGACCGCGACGGCATCGATCTGGTCTACGGCATGACGGCAGTCGATGGCGACTACCACCGCGTCGATTCGTTTCTCGGCTGCAGCTCGACGGACAAAGTCTTCACCACACTCATCGACCATCTGGATCGCTGCCATGTGCGCTTCGGCAACGGCATGACGGGCGCCATTCCTCAAGGCGAGATGAACTTCGCTTACAAGATCGGCGGAGGCACGCAGGGCAACATCGAGTCCGGCAAGATCACCGTGCTCACCGACACGCTGTCCTTTCCGAGTGGTCCGGCTCCGGTCACCCTCACGAACACGGCAGCCACCTCGGGCGGTGTGGATCGCATGGGTCTGGAAGAAGCCAAGGCGCAGGCCCCCGCGTCGCTTCGCACCCTGACCAGGACCATCACCAAGGACGACTTCGAGACGGTTGCCCGATCTGTGCGCGGCGTGGCTCGGGCGCTCATGGCAACAGCCAACGAGTACGCCGGCATTCCAGAGAACACCGGCCGGCTCTACGTCGTGGCCCGCGGCATCAAGCTCGCCAGCGGGCGCATCGCCCCAGGCACGCCGTCGGCGACGCTGCTCGCCCAGGTGGCGACGGCGATCAACTCAGGCAAGCCGCCGACCATCACCTTCACCTGGGCGCCCTACACGGCGGTGACCAAAACGGTCGACGTTCTGGCGCGCGTGCATCTGGCCAAGGGAGCCATCGCCAGCGTCGTCGGCAGCGCGATTCGCGAGTCGCTCAAGGACTTCTTTGCCGCGCAGCTCTCCGATGGCACCGACAACACGTCGATCGACTTCGGCGCCAACCTGCTCGACGTTCAGGGAGAGATTGTCGGTGAGATCGCCTGGAGCGATGTGCTCAACGCGGTTCGCGACGTGTCCGGTGTGCGAAAGATCGATGAGAGCGCGCAGGGCCTGCTGCTCAACCTGCGCCACGAATCAGTGACCCTGACGCCGGTGGAGTTTCCCGTGCTCGGCACGGTGACACTCATCGACATGGACACGAACCTGACGATTAGCTAGATCATGGCCTGGAACCTTGCAGCCGAGCTCGACCCGCCGGACGTCGCGTCCTACCACAGCGACTACTGGTCGCTCCTTGCCGGCATCCACATGGCGATGTCCAGTGACGGCACCAAAGTGGCCGCCTACTCGGAAGGCGTGTGTGATCAGGGCCGGATCTTCGCTTGGGAGTTTTCTGGCGGTGTCTGGTATCAGCGCGGCTTCGTTCAGCCGCCCTGGTACACGATCTGGTCGGACAGCTTCGATGGAACCACGGTTCGCGGCAAGCTGACACAGACGCCAGGCGCAGGTTCCATCTCGGAGGCCGGTGGGCTGCTGACCATCACTGCTCCTGCTAGCGCCGCGGAGTGGACCACCTGCCCCATGGCCTGGCGCTGTGACAACACGGCCGAAGGTCTCGTCCGCGAAACGACCATCACCTCATTCCCCGCCACCGCCGACATCTTCGCTGGCATCACCGCATTCGGCTACGAGGATGGCATCTCTCTGCGCCAATACGCGCACATCTTGGAACTCTTCTACGACGGTGCCTACAAGGTTCGGGCGGCCGTCGCCGACGAGTACACCATTGTCCCTCTAGGCGATGCGCTGACTGTCACCAATCCGGCGGCAGATCCTCTGCAACTGCGTTTGATCTACAGTCGCAGTCAAGGCATCTCGGTGTTCTTTGCCAAGAACGCCAGCGAGAGCGACTGGCACGAGGTCCACTTCGACTCCGACTACTACGAGTGGGCCATGTCGAGTGGTCTGTTCGTGCGCAACGTCGGCACGCATCCAGGCGGCGCCGTGTCCTTTTCGGACATGGGCATCAAGCTCTTCAGCTACGACATGGACTACGGCATGGTGGCCGTTGAGGGCGACACGCTGATCGCCGGGTATGGCCGCGCTCCTGTCGATATGGAGCAGGTGCTGTCCGTGGAAGCTGACACACCTCAGGCCTCGGCAGGATACGGCAGCGCCGTGGCCATCGGCTTTGACGAGTGGATTACCGGAACCAACGGCGGCGGCAACACCTACATTTTCGTCGGAGCGCCGGGCGAGGATTCCGGACAGGGCGCTGTTCATGTGCATCGCCGCAACGCGGGCAGCGGCGACCCGGAGCTCTTCCAACTGCTGACCGCCGACGACGGTGCGGCGGGCGATGCCTTCGGCACCGCGGTGCACGCGCCGGTCATGGCCACCAACTGGGGGGGCTACGCCAGCTCGCCGCTGGTTGTGGGCGCCCCCGAGGCCACCGTGGATGGCCATCCTGGAGCGGGGGCGGTGTACGTCTTTGAAAGGACCACGGGCGCCGCGAATCTCTACACGCAGACGCACAAGTTCGTGTCGCCCACGCCTGTCGATGACGGGCACTTTGGACGGGCGGTGCGCGCCGCCTACTACTTCAACAACAGCCTGACACCCAAGCAGCGTGATACCGTGTGGATCGGTGAGCCAGGAGCTGGTGGGACCGCCGGCGCGCTGCACGCCTTCCGACGCCTGTCAGGTGGATCCTGGGCCTTGTTGACCACACGCACCGCATCGGACGGAGCGGCCGGCGACGCCTTCGGATCGGCCATCTTCTACGCCGCCTACCTTGAGTGCTTTGTGGGCGCCCCCGGCGATGGCACCAACACCGGTTCAGTCTATCGCTATGTCGGCGCCGGCGATCCACCGACCTGGACGCAGAGCAAGATCGTGGCCCCTGATGGCGTAGCGGGAGATCTTTTCGGGACGGCCGGCGCGTACGGCTCCGACACCGAAAAGTATCTAGTCGTCGGCGCACCGGGAAGAACCGGCGGCAAGGGCGCAGCCTACGTCTTTCGCTATACGACTGTCTTTACCTATGAGACCACCTTTGCTCCGGCCTACCTCGAGACCGGAGACCGGTTTGGCATTGCCATCAACTCCGGAGCCAACGGCAGCGACGGCCACTTTCTCATCGGCGCAGACGGCGACGGCGTGCATCAGGGCTATGCAGTCGACTACTACAACGACGACCTTTACAAAGGGGCCTGGGTCGAGTTGGGCAAGGTCGTCTCCAGCACTGCAAATGCCACTGAGCGCTACGGGGCGGCCCTGGCGGCCGAGTCCGTAGCTTTTGTCATCGCTGCGCCCAGTCGCACAGTGGGCGGCCAGACCGGAGCCGGCGCCTGCGACCAGTTCTACCACGATCGATTCGAGGTGGGTAACTGGTGGCAGGGCGCGCTCTTTGTCTTCAAGGAGCAACTCAATCACAGCTGGCTCATCGATCAGATCATTCGTAGTCCTGCCCCCGTGGACGGCGGTACGGCCTTCGGCGCCGTCTTCTCTCTGTCCAAAGACAAGAGCACGCTGGTCGTGGGGCCTTCTTCTGACCCGACTCGCATCTACAAGCTGGTAGACGGCAAGTACGAGTTTTTCCAGGCACTGCAGGCCGACGACGAGTATGAAAAGCCCTATCGCGCCAGCTACTACAACAGTGGGGGGCCAGGGCGTAGAGGCCCCGGCTACTCGCTGGGTGCGGCAGTGCGCACACTGGCCGTCTCGCAGGATGGCGGTTTCATCGCCATGGCCGACGACCGGGCGCTCCTTCACTACTGGGGCTGCAGCTACTACAGGAACTCGGCCCAGCTCCTGGCACTACCACAGAGGGTGCCCAATCCCAGCTGTTCGATCACCTTCCCGGGGTCGTTCGGCGGTGCCGCAGCGCAATTCAATCTGAACACCGGAGGCGGCACAGCGGACTGGGACGGAGGAGGCATCTGCACCTGCCCCATTCTCTACAAGACGCCGATGCCCTTTGTGCTCTCCGAGCTCGAGCGCAAGATTCGCTTCGAGAGCCAGCTCTCCATTGCCACGGGTTACACCGCCGCACTGGGCAGCGTCTACTCAGGGCTGGCGCTCTACACCGACCCGACCACCGACGCCATCATTTGGGAGTACAACCGGCAGACGCCGAAGATGCACCTCTGGGTGACAACGGGCGGCGGTGCCAAGCAGGCGATCTTCACCTCTCCGGCGTTGACCGGCACCTACGCGTGGAACGCCTATCTGCTCTACGACCCGGAGACCAACAGCGTCACCCCGGGCTATGGCTTCACGGACTACGCCTTCAACTACGTGCTGCCATTCGTGCCCACGAACTTTGCCATCTTCGGACGTATTGCCAGTCCCACCACGGGCACGGCCAGAACCAACAACGACTACTTTCAGACGTACACGCCACACCCGGGAGCAATCAGGGCGTACTCCTTCTCTGGTGGCGTGTACAGCGAGACGGACCTGGTAAAGGAATACCCGGAGGACGCGCCGAACGACTCCTACTATCACAGCTTCGGCTACCTATGCACCAGCATGGCCATGTCCAGAGACGGCAACTGGGTGGCGCATGTGGGCGGCGCCGCCGGAAACGCCGTGCAGATCTACCACCAGGTGAGCGGCCAGCTGACGTTCGACGTCAACCTGCCGACTCCGGGAGGCGGAGTCTGCGGATACGGCGTGTGTGTGCTCAACGGCACGAGCGGCAAGCCGATCCTCGTCATCACCGATCGCAGCGACTGGGCGACCTACATCTACCGGCGCGAGGGCGCCGGCGACTGGCAACTGCAGCAGACAATTGCTGATGGTTGGGACCCAGTGGATGGCAGTGACACCGCAAGTCGGTTGGCGCTGGCAGCCTGGGATCTCACCGTCGAGGAAATAGAAGACGTCGGCGCGCAATACATCTACGAGGTGGATGAAGTGGTCCTACCAAATCTGTCCTTCGAGAGGGCTGATACGCAAAAGGGCGCGGCGGACAACTGGCCCATCGGCGAGTCCTTCTACGGCATCATCCCGGCCATCTTTTGCGCCGACGCCGAGCCGCCCACCGACTGGGACCCCTGGGAGTCCAACGAGCGCCAGTGGCGTCTGCCCTACGTGGTGCACAACGAGGTCGACCCAGGCCACGCCATCAGCGCCCCAGCGGCTGGCAATCTGGCTGAGGCTATCACCTTGGCCAATGAGCTGCGCGCTGATCTGAACGGGCACATGCTGCTCAAGGGCTACACGCACCTGCAGTCGAGCCCGCACAGCCTGATCGAGATCAACGACGCCACCGAAGTCAACTCGCTCGTCGTTATGGCCAACGCCGTCAAGGCAGCGTACAACGCGCACCTAGACTCGACGGCCCACTTCCGGTTGGACACGCCGAACTACGTGTCGACCGCGAATGCCACCGACGAGGGCACGGCCATCACCCTGGCCAACGCGCTGCGCACGGCCTACATCGCGCACCGCATTCAGATTGGCTTCGGCCACATGAACGAGAACGCCCTCTTCGAGCTGACCGACGCCGACATCTCACGGGGCACCTTCCACGACGCGCTTCTCAAGGAAGGCTTCGAATTCGGCTGGGCCATCGGAGACATGCTGGCCACCAAGGAGCTCCAGGAGCTGCAAGTCAGCACCGACGACTCGGCCCTGTGGCCCATCGGCCACGTGGAGCTCCTCGACAAGCTCGAAAACCTGGTCTCGCAGCCGGCCAACGCGGGCGTGCCCGAGGACTTCGAGATCGGCTGGTACCTGCCCGGTGACAACGCTGTGCACTTCCCCAACGACTACATGTGGCGACGCTACAAGGTGGGTGGCACCTGGAACTTCCCCGACGACCGCCTGCAGCAGGGCATCGCCGACAGCTTCGAGACGGGCTGGGGCGCCGACACCTTCTTCGCCCGCTACTGGTCCGGCACCGAGTGGCGCTTCGTCGAGGACACCGTACCACCCACCCGGCAGATCGTATGCCGCGGCTTCGGCTATCGCGCCTACGGCAGCCTGGACATGGCGACCGGCATCTTCACCTCCAACGGAAACCTGCTGCCGGGCTCCGACGTGATGTGGGTGACCACCACCTCGGAGAGCGAGGCGCTGCCCGACAGCAACTGGCTGCAGTTCGACTTCATGTGCATGGACGGAAACGCGCACAGCGTGTTCGTCTACTTGATCAGCTCGACGACACCACCAGACAAGATCTGGCTGGTGGGGCACGAAGAGAACAAGTTCCAGGTGAGCCCCGAGATCTCGGCGGCGTCGCTGTCCTTTGAGTCGCAGTTCATGACCTTCCGCCAGGTGCAATCGGGTGGCATAGGGCCCGATCTGGCCACGGGAGTCGTGGAAGTGCGAGGCGGCAAGGACGCCATCGAGGACTTCGAAGAGGAATGGACCCTAACCCTCTAGACACGGAAGAGGAACATGGCTGAGAGCGACTTCTCCATCATCGGTGCTTCGGCGGCAGACATCTCGCGCGGCGTGACGGCCGGCTTCACCAAACCTCGAACCAACGGCAGCAACAACTTCGCCTTTGGCTTCAACAGCAAGGTGACCGGCGGCAGAGCGACGGTGCTCTACTACAACGCGGTCAACTTCGCGCCGCTGCGCGACGATGACTCCAACGCCACGGGTGGCTCGGTGCGCGCGGCGCTCATGCGCGGGCGCTCGGTCACCTCCACGGGCTTCTCGGTGTTCCTGGTCATGAACCTGCAGGGCACGACCGAGAGCGACACAGCGTACCTGCTCGGGCTGTCCGACGACGACCCGGCGCAAATCATCTTGGCCAAGACCACCCCCCTGGCCGGCCTCGACCCCGATGCCGCCAGCACGGTGGCTCTGGCCAAGTCCACCGAGACCTTCCTCTGGGACGTCTGGACGCACCTGCGCCTGGACGCCATCTGCAACCCGAACGGCGACGTCGTACTCAAGTGCTTCAAGAACGACCTCGCTGCGCACTACGTGAACGACCCGACCTGGGAGGCCATCCCGGGTATGAGTGATGTCGTTGACGACGCACTGGGCGTCAACACGCAGTCCAACCCACTGGCCGGCGGCTACGGCGGCTTTGGCTTCAGCGCCACCAAGTCGGAGTGCCGCAGCTTTGTCGACCAGTTCGAGTTCTTCCGCCAGATGTAGAGCTCAAGGACCAAGACCATGCCAGAGAAGAGCCCACTCACAGCGTACCAAGGCATCTCGCAGGGGCGCCTTCAGCCCTACACGAGCTATGGCCCGACCGACGGCGACTACGTCTACGCTCTGGGCTCCGAGCTCTTGCAGGTCCACGACTACGCCACCGGCAGCGCCATCGACATCACCGAGGAGGTAGATCTCACCGCGGTCAACATTGTGCGATTCGCCTTTGGCATGATCCAGCCACCCACCATGCCGGTGGAGCGAGTCATCTCCGGCTCGCCGGCCACGGCCACCTTGCGCTGCACCGGCATCATGCCCGGGTGCTATCCGACCGTGCACACGCGCCTGCACCCACCCTACAAGGTGCCGGCCAATGCCTGCCTGGTGGTGTCCGTCGACGGCGGTGCCGACCAGACGGTGGCCTTTTCCTCGGTGCTGCTCCCGAGTGGCTACTCAGCGCAGGCCGTCTGCGACACCATCAATGACCCACTCACCGGACTGGTCGGAGCGCTGGCCACCGTCGCCGGAGATACCGACGATCCGATCATCCAGCTGGCCAGCAACACGTTCGGTGCCTATGGCAGCATCGAGGTCAAGAACTACATCGGGCCCTTCACCGATGCTAACGACAAGTTCTGCTTCAACCAGAAGGTGGGCTCGCCGACCGCCTTCCGAGGGCTGGATTCTTTGTCGGCCATCATCGCTCCGGATGGCGCACTCACCGACGCCGATACAGGACGCAAGGTAGAATTTTTGAACTGCGGCAACGCGAGCAACAACGGGTTCAACCGCATCATGGCTGTGCTCCCCGACGGCGTCACAGCCATCTTGCAGAAGGCCATCGTAGATGAGGATGCCGGTTTCACCGCCAGGCTGGTAGGTCCACTCTGGCTCGCCTCCGTCTGGATCGATAGTGCACTGTGCTGGCAGTCGGAGTTCTTTCGCGGCTGTGGCATCAAAACGGAGGACCTGGCGATCAACGTCTCCAAACTGACTGGAAACCACAACCTGAAGTTTCGGCTGGAGCTGCCCTTCGGCAGAGTCGTTTTGGACGACAGCACCGAGGCGACAGACACCGTGGCCGCGGTGAAGAGCTAGCACGCGATGGCCCTCTTCGAACGCACCGGCATAGACTCCGTAGACCTGGTGGATGGCGCCACGCGCGCTGGCGGAAACCACGGCGTCAACGCACTCGCCACCCGGGCCTACCATTTCTACACAGGCCCGGTGGTTATAGACTGGTCGGACTACAATCTGACCTCCTGCGACGCGGTGCCGGAGCGCGTAGCCTTCACAGTACATGCCTCGAATCCCGCGGAGTCGAAGGCCGTCATCTTCGAAAAGACGGGGCACTCCGGGTCATGGGCCCCCGTGGCTACTTTGACACCGAGCGCCGGCAGCTCTGGCTATGGACTCATTCACGCATCGTCGCTGGGGCCCACCACCCTGGTGGTCAGCGCCACGGGCAGTGACATCACCTACGTCTATGAGCTCGTCGGCGGTGTCTGGGGGGAACAGGCGACAATCCCGGTGGGCGGCGCCTACGTCAGCTACTCTGACGACCGGGTGGTCATCTCCAAGCTGAACAACCTCTACGTCTACAAGCGCACCGCCGGCATCTGGTCTCTGGAGGACACACTCGCCTGCGACGACAGCAGTTACGTACGGGTGGTGCTGACCGGGACCGAGATCCTGACACTCTACGAGGCCACCACCTCGACCTACATGAAGTATTGGACCTTCAATGTCACCTGGGGCGTGCAGCAGACGCTGGACGTCGCGGCCTATCGTCGCGGCACATCGATCTACTCCATCGATCTTCAGCGCGATGGGGACTACGCCTCATGGATCAATGCAGGGTTCACGGCACTGAACGTCTTCAAGTTGAACGCCGGCAACTGGGCTTTCGATGCTGCCATCGAACGCCCGTATCACTATGGCTACGTTCCACTGCTCGTTGGCTCCAGCCTGGATGGCCCCCATGGGCACATCCTGCTTGGGCAGTTCGACAGCGTGTACAGTACCGGCCAGCTCCATGTCATTCGCCGCGAGGATGATGGCAGTTGGCAACTGCGAGCCTCCTACCTGCACGACCAGGGCAGCGGCTGGGCCAACGGTCGAATCTGCCTCATCACTG
>Ga0315274_10015148_pt1 | contig 10928 bp, 7 predicted proteins | sample YL17G02_20_MG_FD_203700 | JGI IMG/M metagenome (GOLD analysis project Ga0315274, IMG submission 203700) | Sediment microbial communities from Yellowstone Lake, YNP, Wyoming, USA - YL17G02_20 | ecosystem: Environmental > Aquatic > Freshwater > Lake > Sediment | place: USA: Wyoming | collected...
TTCGTCGCACCTTCCGCGCTCACGTGGGCGCGGCCCCGTTGAAGCTTCGAGTGGCCCTACCAGTCCCTGGATCCCGAGCACTCCTTCCGCGCTCACGTGGGCGCGGCTCCGTTGAAGCTCGTTGATCCATTCGGCCGTCATCCGCGGACCGGCTGACTTCCGCGCTCAGGTGAGCGCGGCCCCGTTGAGGCACGAACGCCGGCACCTCCGCCTCCCGACACTGACACAGCTTTCGCGCCCAGGTGGGCGCACTCCTGCTGAAACACGGCCGTAGCCAATCCGAATCGGCACACGCCCAAGCCGGTTATGGGGCAGGGCCATGCCGAACCGCCGCCGCAATGCTGAGTCAGGGTGCGCAACCCCCGGTAAGTTGCATGATGCGCTCCCGGCTTGCGAGCTCTGCTCCGGTCATAGGCATTCTCGACGAACCCTCGCCAGCTTCTTTTGGACGGAATTCATGGGGCCTTCCGTAGCCCTGAATCACACGAGATTCGCACATGAGATTTGCATTGCGGCAAGCGGTGTCCCACAATCCTGAGCCATGCCTCCAGTGACTTCAGCCGCTCTTCGCGGGCGTCTCGGGAATCCTGAGCCACGCGCCAGCACACTCTCGACACGAACGGATGCTGAAGGTTCGCTGGCCATGTCGGAAGCTGGCCGGTCCGCTCGAGACCGGTAGTTCTGAACCATGTCCTCGCCCACGCCTGCTCTTCGTCTGGAGATGCGCGACATTGCCAAGCGCTTCGGAGCCACCGTGGCGCTGGACGGCGTGAGCCTTCGGGTGGCGGCCGGCGAAGTGCTGGCACTGGTGGGCGAAAACGGTGCGGGCAAGAGCACGCTGATGAAGGTCCTCTCCGGCGCCCACACACCGGATTCCGGCCAGATGTGGCTCGAGGACCAACCGTTTCTCCCCGCTCACCCGCTTGAGGCCCGGCGTGCCGGGGTGGCGATGATCTATCAGGAGCTGTCCCTCGCGCCACACCTGACGGTGGAGGAGAACATCCTCCTCGGCTTGGAGCCGCACCGGTTCGGCTGGATCGACCGTCGCGCCGTGCGCGCGAAAGCCGTCGCCGCCTTGCAGCACTTCGGCCACGCGGAGATTCGCCCCGACCGCCGGGTCAAGGACCTCACCGTGGGCGCCCAGCAACTCGTCGAGATCGCCCGGGCGCTCGCGGTCGGCTGCCGCATTCTTGTGCTCGACGAGCCGACCAGCAGCCTGACGAGCCAGGACGTGCGCCGGTTGTTCGACTTGATTGGCCAGCTCAAGCAGCAAGGGCTCGCCATCGTGTACATCTCCCACTTCCTGGAAGAGGTAAAGGAAGTGTCCGACCGCATCACGGTGCTGCGGGACGGCCGCAGCGTGGGCGAGGGGCGCACGGCGGACATGAGCATCGACCAGATCGTCGCGCTGATGGTAGGCCGCCAGGTCAAGGACCTGTACCCGCGCTCCGCCCGGAGGCCGGGCGAAACCATACTCGAGATCGCCGGCCTGGCCGGCGCGGAGAAACCGGCTGCGGCTTCGTTGGCGCTGCGTCGTGGCGAAGTCCTGGGCATCGCGGGCCTGATGGGGGCCGGCCGCACGGAACTGCTACGCTGCATTTTCGGGCTGGACGCCGTGCGCCACGGGACGATCAAGGTCGGCGTGCACCTGGGGCCGGCCTCGCCGGTGCGGCGTTGGGAGCAGGGAGTGGGCCTGTTGAGCGAGGATCGGAAGCAGGAGGGCTTGGCGCTCTCGTTGAGTGTCGCGGACAACGTGACGTTGTCGCGGTTGCGCGGTCTGGGACCAGCGGGCTTGATCTCGCCCCGTCGCCAGGCCGAGGCGACCCGCCGATGGATTGAGCGATTGGGCATTCGCTGCCGTGGCCCCGAGCAGGTGGTGGGCGCGCTTTCCGGAGGCAATCAGCAGAAGGTGGCGCTGGCGCGCCTGCTCCAACACAACGTCGATGTGCTGCTGTTGGATGAACCGACCCGGGGCATTGACGTGGCGGCGAAGGCCACGCTCTACCGGATCATCGATGAACTCGCGGCGGGTGGTGCCGGGGGCCCGCCCAAAGCCGTGCTGATCGTCAGCAGCTATCTGCCGGAGTTGATGGGCATCTGTGATCGAATCGCGGTCATGTGCCGGGGCCAGCTCGGGCCCGCGCATCCGGTCGGCGAGGTGAACGAACATGTGCTGATGCGCGAGGCGACCGGACAGGAGGCGTTGGTGTGAAATCCGAAATCCGAAATCCGAAATCCGAATCCCCGCCGGCGCGCCGGTGGGCGGAGTGGTTGAACCGGCTGGGCCCTTTGCTGGCCCTGGCGGGCGTCTTCCTGGTCTTTGCCGTCTTTGGCCCGGACAGTTTCAGCTCGTGGCGCAACCTGGAGACGATCGCGCGCCAGACCAGCATTGTGGGGATTGGCGCGCTGGGAATGACGCTGGTGATTGTCATGGGGGGAATCGACCTGTCGATCGGCTCGATGGTGGCCCTGGCGACGGTGGTGATCGCGACGGTGTTGAACCTGGAGGGGCTGGGCCCTCAGCCCCTCGCGGCGGCCTGCGCCGCCGTGGCGGTGTGTGCCGGCTTTGGCCTGGTGAATGGGGTGCTGGTCACGCAACTGCGGGTGGTGCCGTTCATCGTCACGCTGGGAACGATGCTGCTGGTGCGGGGCGCGGCCAAGGGTCTTGGCCATGAGCAGAAGGTGGACGCACCCGAGACCTGGCTGAATGAGCTGCTGGCGTCGCTGTCGGGCGAGCAGCGGTGGATGTGGTTGCCCGCCGGGGTCTGGGTGCTGGTGGTGATGGCGGTCGTGGTGGCGCTGGTGCTGCGTTATACGCGGCTGGGCCGGCACACGTTTGCCATCGGTTCCAACGAACAGACCGCGCGGCTCTGCGGGGTGCCAGTGGACCGGGTCAAGATTTACATCTATACCCTGTGCGGTCTGTTCGGCGGGTTGGCGGGCGTCATGCAGTTCTCGCGGCTGACGGTGGGCGATCCGACGGTAGCCGCGGGGCTGGAACTGGACGTGATCGCCGCGGTGGTGATCGGGGGCGGCAGTCTGAGCGGTGGGGAAGGCTCGGTGCTGGGCAGCCTGGTGGGCGCGTTGATCATGTCCGTGATCCGTTCGGGTTGCTCCCAGATGGGCATTTCCAACTGGGTGCAGGAGATCATCACGGGGGCCATCATCATCGCTGCGGTGGCGGTGGACCGTTGGCGGCACAGCCGGATGAAGTCCTGAGCGAGGCGGCGCGCGGGCCGCGCGACCGGGCCGGGCCGGTGGCGCTACTTCCTGCCGAGGAGGAAGTAGGTGGTCATTTCCCCCTTGCCCTTGACGACCAGCTTGCCGCGGCGTTCGAGGACATAGGCGTCCTTCAACTGTTCGTAGCTGGACTCGGAGACCTGGATGTGGTTCAGACGGCCCTGGGATTCCATGCGGCTGGCGGTGTTCACCGTGTCCCCCCAGAGGTCGTAGATGAACTTCTTGCTGCCGATGACGCCAGCGATCACCGGTCCGGAGCAGAGGCCGATGCGCAGGTTGAGGCGGTGTTCGTCCGGCCCGTTGAGCCGGTGGATGACCTTCTGCATGTCGAGCGCCATTTCCGCCACGGCGGCCGCGTGATCCGACCGCGGGGTCGGCAGTCCCCCGGCCACCATGTAGGCGTCGCCGATGGTCTTGATCTTCTCCAACCCATGCAGCTCGACCAGCCAGTCGAACTGGGAGAACACCTCGTTGAGCAAGTGCACCAGCGCGGCGGCGGAGACGCGGGAGGCCATCGGCGTGAAGTCCACCAAGTCAGCGAACATCACGGTCGCGTCCGGAAAGCTGTCCGCAATCGTGGTTTCCCCCTGCTTGAGCCGATTGGCCACCGACTTCGGCAGGATGTTCAGGAGCAAGCGATCGGACTTCTCGCGCTCGGATTGCAGCTCGACGAGGTAAGCCTGTTCCTTGTCGCGCAGCCGCTTCTTTTCCAGGCAGGCGTTGATGCGGGCCGTCAGCAACACCGGGTTGAACGGCTTGGGCAGGTAGTCTTCGGCGCCGGCCTCGATGCAACGAACGACGCTGTCCAGCTCGTCCAGCGCGGAGAGCATGATGACGGGCGTGTGCCGGAGAGCGTCGCTGGACTTGAGCTGCTTGAGTGTTTCGAAACCGTCCAGCTCAGGCATCAGGATGTCCAGCAGGACGAGGTCCACCGGTTCGGACTGGAGCATCGCGAGGGCCTGCCGGCCGTTCTCGGCGAGGAGGACCGTGTGGCCCTGGCGCTCGAGCCGGCGCGAAAGCATGTCGCGGTTGACCTCGTTGTCATCCACCACCAGCACCGTACCAGTGTGCGGCGCGGCGAGGGGCGCGTGAACCTCAGCGGCGGGGCGACCGGCTGGGGCGGGGGCGATCGGGTCTGACGCGCGAGTCCGGCGGACTGCGGCGAGTGCGGCCGCCTGCGCCAGGGGTCGGAAGAACTCCCGATCGCCCAGCAGGCTCAACAGGTTCTTCGCCGCCAGGTGGATCTTCTTGAGGTCCGCCAGCACCCGTTCCTGGTGTTGCTCCTCGGCGTACTCCTGACACAGCTCGGTGTAGCCGAAGATGAGATTCAGGATGGTGCGCCCGTCCCGCTGGAGGGCCTCCAGCTCGCAACGGCCGGACAAAACCCGCGTTGCGGACAGGTTCTCGTTGATCAAGGCGAGCAACTGGCCGCCGGCGAGGTGGAGCTTCTGCAGATCCGGCAGGTAGGCTTCCAGGCCGAGATCCTCCGCTTCTTCCTGGAGCATCTCGCTGTAGCCAATGATTTGGTTCAGCGGCGTGCGGAGGCTGTGGCGGACGTTCGAGAGCTGGGCTTCGATGGTGGCGTCGCCTGTCTTTGGGTGGGCGGCGGCGGCGGGTGCGGGAACCGCAGACGGGGCCGGGCAATGACTGGGTGGGTCCTTGCCGCTCACGCCGGACCCTTGCCCTGGAGCAAGGCCTCCATCTTCATCAGCAGCCGGGAGAGGTCCACCGGCTTGGTTTCATAGGCATCGCAGCCGGCGCCCAGCGCCTTCTCCTCGTCGCCGGCCATCGCGTGCGCGGTGAGCGCGATGACGGGAATCGTCTGGGTCTCCGGTGCGGCTTTGATCTGCCGCGTCGCCTCCCAGCCATCGAGCACCGGCAGGCTCATGTCCATCAGGATCAAATCGGGGCTTTCCGACTTGGCCATCGACACCCCGGCGGCGCCGTCTTCCGCCACCAACACCTCGTAGCCGCGCCGGAGCAACCGGCGGGAGAGCATGTCCCGGTTCATTTCGTTGTCTTCGACCAGCAGTATCTTCGCCATGGCTGACATCCTTTGGTTCGCGTGGCCTGGGCCGAGCGGGTTCACGGGGCGGCGGGCGGCGCCGGAGCAACCGACGCCTTCACGAGTTCCCGGACTTCCTCGAGCAGACGCTCGCGGCTGTAGTCGCCTTTCTGGAAGACCAACTCGACGTTGCCCTTCAACTGGGCGCGTTCCTCCACGGTGAGATCTTTGGCGGTCAAAATGATGACCGGAATCGTCCGCCAGTTCTGGTTCTTTCGCAGTTCGCGGAGGAAATCGAACCCGTTCATCACCGGCATCATCAGGTCGAGCAGAATGATGGCCGGGGCGTTCTCCTTGACGGCCTGCAAGCCCGCCTGCCCGTTCTCCGCCTCGTGGACCTTCCAGCCTTCCTTCTCCAGGAGGCGACGCACCATCTGGCGGATGGCGGGTTCGTCTTCCACGATCAACACGTGGTGCGGGAGGCCGCTGTGATGGTGTTTGCGCAGAACGCTCAACAACCGCTCGCGGTCCACGGGCTTGGTCATGTAGTCCGAGGCGCCGAGCGCAAAGCCCATTTCCTTGTTGTCGAACATCGTCAGCACCACCACGGGGATATCGACCGTAACCGGATCCGCCTTGAGTGCCGAAAGGACCGCCCAGCCGTCCATTTCGGCCATCAGAACGTCCAACGTGATCAGGTCCGGTTTGACCTCCTTGGCCATCCGAATCCCCTCCTGGCCGTCCGAAGCGAGGACCACCCGGTAGCCTTCTTTGCCCAGGTAGCGGGCCATCAGGTCGTGGACCGTCGGATCGTCGTCAATGACCAGGATCGTGCTGGCGCCCGCGGCCAGCTTCGGAAGCCGCCGTTCCTTGAGCGAGAAGGTCGTGTCCACCAGCGGGGCGCGCGTGGACGCGACCACCGCTGGCAGCTTGACGGTGAAGGTGGCGCCTTTGCCGGGCTCGCTCTGGACGGTCACGTCGCCGCCCATCATCCGGCAGAAGTAACGGGTGATGGCGAGGCCCAGCCCGCTCCCTCCGTACTTGCGGGTGGTGGAGGCATCGGCCTGGGTGAAGGCGCGGAAGAGCCGCCGCAAATGCTCCTCCGTCATGCCGATGCCGGAGTCGGCCACCTCGAAGCAATAGTGGCCGTCCGCCTCCCCTCCGCCTCGCGTGACGCGCAGAGTGACGGTGCCTCGTTCGGTAAACTTGCAGGCATTGCTGAGGAGGTTGAACAGAGCTTGCCGCACCTTGGTGGCGTCGGCCCGCATCGTTTTCAGATTGTCGCCCAATTCGACCTTCAGCGTGTTGTGGTTCTTGTTGACCAGGGGCTGGATCGTGCTGACCACATCCCGCAAGAGATCGGCCACGAAGAAGGTCTCCAGGAACAGGTCCATCTTGCCCGCCTCGATCTTCGAGATGTCCAGCACGTCGTTGATGAGCCCGAGCAAGTGCCTGCCGGCCGTGTGGATCTTCTGGAGATCGGCCACGAACTCCTCGTGGCCGCAGTCTGCCGCGTCTTCCTGCAGCATTTCGCTGTAGCCGATGATGGCATTGAGCGGCGTCCGCAACTCGTGGCTCATGTTGGCCAGAAAGACGCTCTTGGCTTTGCTGGCTTCTTCGGCCGTGGTCTTGGCTTCCTGGGCTTCCGCGCTCGCCTGGCCCAGCGCCGCGGTCCGCTCCTCGACCTTCTTCTCCAGGTTCTGGTTATACACCTCCAGCATGTCGTTGGCTGACTGGAGCTCGGCATCGCGCGTCTGGATCACGGACAGCATCTGGTTGAAGGCGCCGATGAGGCTGCCCACCTCGTCATCGGTCTTCTTCTCCGCGCGGACGAGGTAATCCTTCTTCTCGGTCACGACCCGGGCCAAGCGGGCCAGGTCCATGATCGGTTGGGAGATGAGCGGCTGAAGCCGGTAGGAAATCAAGAACGCGACGAGGCAGGAGATCAGCATGACCATGACCACGATCTTGGCGTACTGCGTCAGGCGGGCGAAAATCTTGTCGCTCAGATCCGCCTTGAGATAGACCGCGCCCACGCGCTCGTCCCCGACTCGGATGGGGCGGACCACCACGAGGCTGAGACCTTCGAGGCGATTGAGCAGCGCGGTTGGCTGCCGGGGGATGGTTTCCCCGGAGGAGGGTTTGACATATTGGCCGATGGGGGTGCCGTCGTTGGCGTAGATCGCCGCGGCCCTCATTTGCTCCTTGCCGCGCAAGGCCTCGAGGGCCTGCTGCACGGCCTGCACATCGCGCTGGACGACGGCGGCACCGCTGGCGGCGCCGATGATCTTCGCCTGGGCCTCCAACTCGCTGATTTCAGCCTGCCGGAACAGATAGACGTCGTAGCCGACGAACGCCATGCATCCCGCCAACACCGCCACGACGCAGGTCAGCATGATGATCAGCGTCAGCTTCCACTTGAACGGCAGGTGCGCGAACTTCCGCATACATCTGAGCCCCTCGGTCGTGAGGCGGGACCCCAACATCCCGCCGGCTGATTACGGTGTCCGTCGGTCGGGCGCGATCCCGCAAATCTTCTTCGCAACACGACGGTTATGCCGAACGACGCTCCGGCTTGTAAAGGACATTCTGTCGCTAGGGCTTCGCGGTGTTTGCGGGCGGGGAATTGGTGGAAGCTCCGACGAAGGCGGTGGGAGGCTGGGCGCGGTTCAAGTACTGCAGCTTGGCTTCGTCCTTCAGCTTGAGCAGGAACTCCGGCAGCAGCTTCTCCTGGACCTGTTGGTGCATAAGCGTGTCCCGGATGTCCTTTTCCGCCTTGGCCAGTTCCACCCGCTCGGCCGGCGTCCGTTCGTGCAGTTTGATGATGTGGTAGCCGAACCGGGTGGTGACGATGTCGCTGATCTGGTTCGTCTTCAGCGCGAACGCGGCCCGTTCGAACTCGGGGACCATCTGCCCGCGCTGGAAGGTGTACTCACCCCCCTTGTCCCGGGAACCGGGATCATCCGAGTATTCCTTCACCAGCGCAGCGAAATCCTCGCCTTTGCGGGCGCGCTCCAGGAGTTTCTCCAGGAGTTGGCGCTTCTCCTTCTTCTTGGCGTCGTCGTATTCCTCGTCGGTGACCAGGTTGCGGGTCGAGAGCAGGAGGTGGCTGGCCCGGAGGGTTTCGGGACGCTGCATCTGCTCGGCGTTCTCGGTGTAGAACTGTTTCACCTGCTCGTCCGTCACGGTGACCTTGCTCCTGAGCTCCCGGTCCACCAATTGTTCGCAGATCGCACGCTCCAGGACCTGCTTCTCGAGTTCCTCGACCGTGAAGCCCATCGCCGTTACCTGACGCTGGAAGGCCTCGTCCGAGCCGGCCTGCCGGCGGAGGTCGCCCGAGATTCGCTCGGCCATGGTTTTTGCCTTGGCCTTGTCCGGCGCGGTGGCACGGTTCATCAGGAGTTCCGTGACGACCAACTTGTCCAACAGGAGCGCCTCCAACTCGGTGCGCTTGGCTTCGGGCACCGCCTGTCCTCGGGCGGAAGCGTTGGCTCGGTATTGGAGGAAGGAACGGTCCACCTGGCTCCGCTTGATCTCGAGGCTGGTGCCCTTGCAGAGCACGTCATCCGAGAACAAGCCATCGGCCCAGGCCGTGGGTTTCGCGGGAGCCGTCGGGGCGTTGGTGTCTGCGGCGCGGGCTGCCAGGCAGGTGAGCAGCCCGGCGGCCAGCAGGATGGCAAGAGGAGGTTTGATCATGGTAAGCGGAAGGGGCGGCTGGGCGTTCACGAAAAGTGGGGCGACGTTGCGGGGGTCACAGCCGGACGACCCGCACGTTGCTGATGTCCGGATCCTTCTGGATTTCCTCCAGCAGCGCGGCCGGCGGCACGCTGTCCAGATTGAGCACCATGAGCGCGTGCCCGCCTTTGTTGTCCCGGCAGAGGCTCATGTTCGCGATGTTGACGTTGTGCTTGCCCATGAGCGTGCCGATGTAGCCGACGATGCCCGGCCGGTCCTTGTTGTTCATGAGGAAGAGAACACCCGCCGGCGTGATCTCGACCGGCCGGCTGTTGATGCGGACGATGCGCGGGTGGTTGTGGGCGCCGAAGAACGTGCCCCCGGCCGAAACCTTCTGGCCGTCGGCGAAAGCCGCCACGTGGAGCCACTCATTGAAATCGGTTTCTTCGCTCGACTTGATCTCCTCGACCAGCAAACCGAGCGAGGCGGCGAGCGTTCGGACATTGACCACGTTGACGTCGTGGCCGCCGGCGGACTCGAGGAAGCCGCGAAGCACGGACCGGGTGATGGGATCGCCGGGCAAGGCGGTGGCTTTGCCGCCATAGGTGATGACGAGGCGTTCATTGCGCTTCGGCGCCAACTGGGCCACCAGCCGGCCCAACCGTTCGCCCAGGTTCAGATACGGCTTCACCGTGGCAAAGGTCTTCGCATCCAGGTTCGGCAGGTTGACCGCGTTGCGCACCTCGCCGTGCAGCAGGTAATCGGTGATCGCCTCAGCCACTTCGATCCCCACGTTCTCCTGGGCCTCCTCCGTGCTCGCGCCCAGATGCGGGGTCATGACCACCTGCGGCAGTTCGCGCAGGGCGAACTCCGCGGGCGGCGGCTCGGTTTCGTAAACGTCGAGGGCCGCCGCGGCCACCTGGCCGCTCTGCAGCGCCGCCAGGAGATCGGCTTCATTCACGATGCCGCCGCGCGCGCAGTTGAGAATGCGCACGCCCTTCTTCATCTTGGCAAAAGCGGCCGCACTGAGCATCCCCTTCGTCTCGGACGAGATCGGCATGTGGACGGTGATGAAATCGGCCTGGGCGTAAATCTCATTCAACTCGACGAGCTCGACTTGGAGCGCTTTGGCGCGGGACAAGGCCAGGTAAGGGTCGTAGGCCAGCACGCGCATCCCGAAGGCGATGGCGCGCCGGGCCACCTCACTACCGATGCGCCCCACGCCGAGGATGCCGAGCGTCTTGTTGCAGAGCTCGACGCCCTGGAACTGCTTGCGCTCCCACTTGCCCTCCTTCATGGCCATGTGGGCCTGAGGAATGTTGCGGGCCAACGCCATGAGCATGGAGAGTGTCAGCTCAGCGGTGGAGATGGTGTTGCCGCTCGGCGTGTTCAAGACCACCACGCCGTGCTGCGTCGCTGCCTCGACGTCCACGTTGTCCACGCCCACCCCGGCCCGGCCGACGACCCGCAGCCGCGGCGCGGCCTCGATAAGCTTGCGCGTCACCTTCGTTTCGGATCGGACCACCAGGGCCACCACGTCATTGACGAGCGGGATCAACTCCGCTTCCGGTAGGCGCTTGGCCAGCACGGTGACTTTGAACTCGGGTCGCTGCTGCAGGAGAGCCACGCCCTTGGGCGAAACGGGGTCGCAAACCATTATGTGCATAACAGGGGCACCGACTCTAGGCGACGCGGCGGTCGAGGTCAATGGCCCGCCGAGTCCGACTAAACGTATTCGACGGTCGCCGGTGGCTTGGGCGTGAGATCGTAAAGACAACGGTTCACGCCGGGAATGCTCGTGATGCGGCGCGTCAGGCGATGCAGCGTGTCCCAGGGCAGCTCCCGCACCGTCGCTTCCCGAGCGTCCACGCTGTCGATGCATCGGACCACGATGATCTGCCCGAATTCCCGTTTGCCGTTACGAATGCCAGTGGCGTAGTCATTGAGCAGCACCGCCAGGTACTGGAAGGCACCCGTGCCGTTCAGCTCTTCCTCGACGATCGCGGTC
>Ga0315274_10015150_pt1 | contig 10927 bp, 13 predicted proteins | sample YL17G02_20_MG_FD_203700 | JGI IMG/M metagenome (GOLD analysis project Ga0315274, IMG submission 203700) | Sediment microbial communities from Yellowstone Lake, YNP, Wyoming, USA - YL17G02_20 | ecosystem: Environmental > Aquatic > Freshwater > Lake > Sediment | place: USA: Wyoming | collected...
ACATCTATGGACTCGGTCTACAATGTGCCGGTAACAACTGGTTTCAGCTTTAGCGGATTTAACACTCCGATTGACCAATACGGCAGAGTGGGACACATCCTCCTGATGGGAAACTTGATTTGCAACAACCCAAGGTTGAATAGTTTAGGAGTAGGAATTACAGGCGCTTAATGCGCAGGTTCTTTGGCAGGTTTCTTATCTTAAAAGCAAACCTGTCCGAATATAAATAGGTCGTCTATTCGCCCTTGACGAGAAAATGCCAGCGATGGCTATTCAGGAGGGAATAATAAAAAGGAATACGAATTAAACTTATGTTATTAAGAGACTATAATCCAGCGTTAAGATACGGAGCAAAAATACTTCCAAGCGAAATAGTCGGTGGAGTTGATACTTGGGGAAGGAATGTCTATTACTGTATGAAGTCAACTGATACTTATTATCAGGCGTTTTATGACGCAAATTATGCCGTTCTTTCTAACGGAAATGGGAATATCTACAATACGATTACTGCTGCAATAGCGGTAGCGAGAGATAATGATATTATCTATGTATTTCCAGGCGTTTGGGAAGAAGCAGGCACAATAACTTTGGCATATACAGGAATGAAACTTCTTGGTGTTCAGACGAGTGGACATCAATGGGGACAACCTTCAATTCACGCACACACAACTGGAACTCACGCCTGCATAACAATAAATGCTGGTCAATGTGAAGTTGCTTACTTAGGTATTCATCAGCAAACCGCTGCATCTGGCATCAGAATTGGCGGTTCCGAGGCTGAATCAGGCAACACTGTGTGGAGAACTCATATCCACGACATTTATTTTGGAGGGAATAGCACTGGTACTTATGGAATTGTGATAGGAGATACAACTGTTGGAGGTGGTGCTTATGGGTTAACTATTGACGCACCCTGCACTACTGTTGAAAGATGCTATTTCGGATTTTGGGCTACTGCGTGTGCTTTCTTTAATGCAGGATATGGAAGTGTAATTAGAGATTGTGTTTTTCAGGTAAATGCCAATTCTATTGGAATAAAGTATTATACAGACACGACTTCAAGACCATTCGCATTTATTCTTGACAATAGATTTACAGCAGTAAGCAATTCAACTTCTACTGGTATTTCTATTACCAATACTCCTACAGCAGGCTATTTGATGATTGACGGAAATCACTTTATCGTGTTCGGGAGTGATAACCTATGTATAAGTGCGAGGACAGGATATACTGCGTTGAATTATTTGGGCGTTACAGCAATTCCTATTACATAGGATTAGTTAGATAGAAAGGTTGGTTCGCTCCCACCTTCGGGCGAATTAAAAGAATACTAAGGAGAGTGAGTATAGCAAAACTTATATGCAAAAAAATCTATGATGAGACTTACAACCCCACTCACCCAACTTGACACTACTGCCTTATACGCATTAGGTTCAAAGGTTATGGACAAGAGCGGGAATGAGTACATTTATCTTTTAGGTGTTGCTTCAACTGTTGCAGGCGATGCGGTTACTTACAATGGCGCATATGCGACAACCAGATTGGTGGCGAACGGAAAAGGACCTGTGGCTATCGCTATGGGTGCTTGCGTCGCTTCCACTTACGGCTGGTATCAAGTAAGAGGATTAGCGACTGGAATCACCTTAACGGCTGTTGTTACAGGTATGCCACTTTATTCCACTGCGACTGCTGGTCAATTAGATGACGCTGTTGTTGCTGGGGATTTGGTAGCCAATGCCTTTGCTTACGCAACTGGTGGGACAAATGCTTCCTGCACCTTTGAGATAAATTATCCTTTCGCAACTGACACGCTAAGTTAGGGAGGAATTGGTTTTCTGGGGATTTTCCTTTACAAAAAAAGTCCCCAGATTTCGCAGGGCAAGAATAAAAAAATGACAGAAGAAATAAAAAAAGCTGTCCAGCTTGCTGAAAAAGAGCTGGAGGAAACAAAAATAGGGTTCTTAAAAGATATGGTCAAGAAAACTCTGGAGGCAATAGAGAACTTGACTAAAGAGAAAAACAAATTGGAGGAAGAAATAAAGGTCTTAAAAATGGATATAGATGATTTGAAAGCTGGAAGATTAGATAAGATTGAGGAGAGGCAGAACACTTCCGAACTGGCTAAAAGAACCAGCAAGATAAGTGTGAAGGAAAAGGAAATCCAGATACCTTCTCAAATCCATAGTTATCTACCTTACTGGCAGAGGATTTATTCCGTCACTCCGTTGTATTACGAGGCAACAACTTGGACTTCAGACGGAAATACAGTTACCTTCTGCTCGTCAGATTGTGCAACTAATGTTTCAGGAACTTACCAATTAGGTTCTGGAACGATAAAATACTTATAAACTAACTTTTGTCCTGCGAAATCTTAAAAATTGAGGAGGCGTAAAACGGTCGGAGGCATATTAACTAAAATAAAAAAACAATGACAGACGAACTTAAAAATCTTTCAGTTGTGAACTTTACCAATGTGGACAACCACGACTTTGAGGGAATGTGGGGAGGTCAAACAACCCTGATAAAAGCCGGAGAAACAAGACAATTTCCGAAGTTTTTGGCGGAGCATTACTGCAAGCACTTGGTTGACAGGATACTTCTTAGGGGCGGATTGGTTTGGACAGACGCAGCTTTGAGGAAGCCCTATGAGGACAAGATACTCGGCAAGGTTGTGGTTGAGGCAAAGGAAGTGAAAGTGGTTGAAAAAGCACCTGTTGTGGAGCAACGACAAGTGACGGAATTTGAAGGAAAACCGAAGGAAGAACCGAAGGCAGAGCCAAAGAAAAGAGGCAGAAAACCAAAAGTAGTTTAATTATTTAGCGCTAAATTATTTGTTGAGGGGGGTGAGGTTGGTTACGCCTCCACCATACTCGCCTCTCTCACTAAATTAAAATTCAATAAGAGGCATAATAAAATGGCAACAACAGCAAAGGGCTTTGGACTTATCAGCCCGACATACAAAAACATAGCGGCTTCAACCCTAATCAAGACAGGAGTGGGGCAACTGAGAGGGATATTCGTGGCATCGGCTGCCAGCACGCCCACGATTAAGATATGGGACAACACTTCGGCAGCTACAACCGTACTGATAAACACATTCACTCCGGCAGCAGCCACTTACTACAAATTCGCAGATGTCTGTTTTGGAACTGGTTTATATGTTGAGATAGGAAATACCGTAGATTGCACAGTTTTTTACTTTTAATATATGGCAGAAACAGACGCTTTAGAAAACCTTTTGATAAAGATAGGCGAGATTTTAGTGGAAAGGAGGAAGAAACCAACAGAGAAAACTCCGGAAGAGCCAACAGCAAGGGAGAAGTTTATTGATATGTATTCAGCTGAAACCCTGAACAAGGTCAACCCTTTTAAGCCAAAATACCAGCAGGAAAGCACAAGAAACCCCTTGAAGTATGTGGTTATAAAGACAAAGACGAATGACAACGCAGTCCTTCAGCAAATGGAGGGAATACAAAAGGATAGGGAGGAGGCTGAAAAGAGCAAAGCAGAAATGGAAAAAGAGAGGTTGCATATACAGTCGCAACAACAGCAATTAAGAAGCGCTTTTGATGAGGCAAAAAGAAATAAAATAATTTAAAAATATGAGAGATTATAGAATAATTTTCAAAATAGGTGATGAGAAAATCTTTGAAGGTTACTTGCACGATGACCTCCAGTTGGAGTTAGTTAACTTTCCAACGGTTGAGTCCTTTGAAAGGAAGAACGCAATAATGGCTCACCTTCACGTTGACATCGCTTTGATGAAATCTTGGGGATTCACAAAAATAGAAATGGTAAAAGTTTAAAACTATGGTAGACGAGCGATTAAAAAAGGACGCCAACTTCTACCCGGTGGTGGGAGGACTTACAGATGACGCCAACCTTGAGATAGTTTCTTTCAGAGTGAACCCAGCCACGAAAAGGCTGATAGTTGACGCCACATCGGACATAGGGACGATAATGTTTCTTAGTGGGTACGCCATCTCCGATAAGGATGATGATGCAAGCCCGAACTATTTCGGGTTTACAGACAGGGACGGGAACTGGTATATCCTGAAGGAAACAATAAACCCCGGAGCAGACACTTACAGGTACGCCACTGGTTCGTCAAATTACACCACAAACTGGACAAACAGGGCGACAACCGTAGTTTATGATTATTTTTATACCGCATTTTAAATATGAGCTTTAAACCAACCTTATCGCCAAAATTAGATTATTACTTAAAAAGTAGTGAAATAGACCACGCTCTTTTAACGCATTTGGATTACGCCTCAGCAGGACATACAGGATTTGCCTCATCTGCTGATTTGACTGGTTATTTAAAACTTGACCAAGCTACCCCCCAGACCATAATAAATGGCGTTCCACTAATGACCACTCCCGTAGATGAGTATGGCTCTGGAAATCAGTTGGTTAATAAAACCTATTGCGATGATGCCCATTGGTTAGTTCCACCTATAGGTGATGTAGCTGTTAGTGGATGGTGGGACCCTTCAAGTGGATTACCAGTAGACCCCGAAGTTGGCGATAGGTATGGAGCTGATGGAAGCGGTAACGGTTGGACAGATGGATATATCTACGAGTGGACTGGAGCAGAATGGGAGGAGTATATACCCGATGAAGGACTGATGATGTGGGAAATGTTTGAGATGATTTTGTGGTTCTTTTTTTCTGGTGGTTGGGAGGAAGTTGGTTATGAGTCGTATTGGTCTATGTGGGACTCCCAAACAGGTCTTGAAGGCGATAAGTCTGGTTCGTTTAATCTTGACACCACAGGTGATATATTTATCAACCAAACAGTATCTTACGATGAGACTGGCTCACTTCACGTGGCAGGTGTAAATGGAGCAGATGGTATATCACTTACAAACTGGTCCACGACAAACGCATATTGTCAGAATTTACAATTTATGAAGGCTGCCTCTAACACCATAGGAACTTATGATTTAGTGGCAGACGGAGAACATTTAGGCAAGATAGAATTTTTAGGAGCAAATGGAACTGGTTGGTCGTATGGTGCTGTAATAGCCGCTCTTGTTGATGGAACACCAGGTGCTGCAGATATGCCCACAAGGATAACATTCTCAACCGCCCCAGACGGCACGGCGAGTGCGGTAGATAGATGGAGTATAAGGGCAGACGGTTCTCTGCATTCAGGAATAGATGGAACTGCGGCAAATGCTATCCTCACCGCAGGCACAGGAACATTCAACTCCGTAGTAATTCCTACCGTCTTTACCGCGATGACCGAACCGACTGGATTTGTTGACAGGGTAGCAACTTTAAGTTTCGTAGATGCCACAAGGGTATTTACTATCACAGGCAACCACGATATTTACATTAACGGAGTAAAAACCTCCAAGACCACCGCCTCAATCACCATAAATGACGCAACAGGACTGAATTGGATTTATTACAACGCTTCCGGAGTCTTATCACAATCAACTTCCATTCCTTCATTTGCCCTACCTTTAATAGCCACACTTTATTACAACACAGTTACCGATAAGGGACTTTTAGGTGAGGAACGCCACGGAATCAAGATGGACGGAGATACTCATTCACTACTTCATTATACTGTAGGAGTAAGATACGAAAGCGGACTTGCTGGGACTTTTGCTGATACTACCTTCTCGGTTGCTTTAGGGATAATAGACGATGAGGATTTAGTTCACAGTATCACTCCAGCAAAGACAACTTGTAATGTTCTTTATAAGGACGGTGTGGCTGATTTCAAATGGCTCGCAGGACAAACAGTTTATTATTATACTTCTGGTGGAAATCTTTATTATAACAATGGAAACACCCTCACCGCAGTAACTTCAAATAAGTATGTTGCTTATTGGATATTTGCCACTAATGATACAGCTACACCGATAGTATCTTTAATGGGGCAAAGAGAAGATACTACGATTGCTGACGCAAGGGCAAATAATAAATATGAAAGTTTAACTCTTGGGACTTTACCTTATCAGGAGATGAAATTATTATATAGAGTAATACTTCGTAATGATGTTACACCTTATGAGGAAACGCAGGATTTGAGAAGCATATCAAACTTGCCTGCAGGGACTTATGTTGCTACTCAGCATAATGCTTTAACAGGGTTAAATTGGTCTGTCGCTGGGCATACTTGGGACGAAGCAGTAGATTTCAATGCACAGAATTTATCAAATATAGGTACTCTCGGAGCAGGAGCAATAACAGGAACTTCATTCATAATAGGTGCAAACACTATCTCATCTTTTGTCAACCTTGATTCTTTAGCAGACCTGACATATGCGTCTCTTTCGTTCGTAAAAATGTCCAATACCGGAACATTTAGTTTAGACACTAATACCTATTTGACCTCTGTTACTGCCCATAACTTATTATCAGCAACTCACGGAGATACAGTTTCAGCTTCCCCAGTTTTAGGAGATATTTTATATGGGGATGCCACGCCAAATTGGACAAAACTGGCAGGAAACACAACAACTACCAAGAAGTTTTTAAGACAGACAGGAACAGGAGCAATCTCAGCAGTTCCTGCTTGGGATACTTTAGTTGACGGAGATATTCCTTCAGCTTTGACCGGAAAGACTTATAACGGATTAAGTTTAACTGCCAACGCTGACGGATTCCAGATAGCAGGAGGAACAACTTCAAGGATAGCGAAATTCACAGGAGCGGATATAACCTTTACAGGATCAGGAACAAACACTTATACTTTCCCAGCATCTACTTGCACCTTGGCAGCGACATCGGACAAACTGAGCGTTTTCGCAGCAACGACATCGGCAGAACTGGCAGGGGTGATTTCAGACGAAACAGGGTCAGGATTGCTGGTATTCGCAACCTCTCCCACATTGACAACCCCCACATTAGGAGCAGCCACAGCCACTTCAATAAACAAGGTGACTATAACTCAACCGGCTACCTCTGCGACTTTAACGATAGCCAACACAGGCTCCCTGATAACGGTAGGGGCTTATGCGATAACATTGACGGCAACCAACACGACAGGAATCACCCTGCCGACCACAGGAACATTATCAACATTAGCTGGAGTGGAAACTTTTACTAATAAAAGGATGACTCAGAGGGTTACTACAGTCGCCGATAGTGCTACGCCAACTCCGGCAGCAGACGATAGTGATATGTTTACAGTGACTGCTCTGGCACAGGCAGCGACATTCGGAGCGCCAACAGGAACTCCGACCTCAGGACAAAAATTGATAATAAGAATTTTAGATAATGGAACAGCAAGGGCATTGGGATGGAACGCAATCTACCGAGCAGGAACAGATGTGGCTTTGCCGACCACTACAGTATTAAGTAAGACTCTATATTGCGGATTTATTTATAATGTCGCTGCGACAAAATGGGATTTAGTAGCAGTAACCAATAATATCTAATTATGACACAAATCACCATTCAACCAAGCGGTGCAGGAGCAACAACAGAATGTTATCCAAGTACAGCACCTAACTGGGACTGCGTTAATGAAATACCAGCTGTTGATACAGATTTTGTTTCTGAAGGTCCAGAGGGTGGTGATGCTGCTCACGATTTATATGTAACACCAGCTTCGGGTGTTCCAACTGACTCAACTATAAACTCTGTTACGGTCTATTTTCGGATAAGAAGGACTGGAGCTGGTCAAGTTGGAGTTGGTGCTTCTGTCGCTCCACAAATAAGGGCGATTGCCCAAGCCATAACAACAGGTTCATATCTAACTTGCACTACAAGTTGGGTAAATGAAAGCCAAACTTGGGCTACAAATCCCACTACGGGTATTGCTTGGACAGTTGCAGAAGTCAATGATTTAGATATTGGCGTAGCTATCTCAGCGGATAGTATAAACTGGGATGGCGAATGTTCGCAGGTTTATGCGGTGATTACTTATACAGCCGGAGTAGCAACAAGAACAGATAGATTCTTTAAAATGTTTTAAATAAACAATATGGCAACATTCGGCGACACAAATGAATATAGTGGTGACACAGGTATGTCGGCTAACAGCCTTGAAGGATTAAGATTCACAGCTCCTGCAGATGGTTATGTTACAAGTGTTTCCCTTTATTGCCTTAAGAGTTCTGGAACTCCGCGTTATAAAGCAGTGATAGTTGATTCTGGATACCATATTATAATTAATGGAATAAGCGAACCATCAGATTTAGTAGGATCAAGTGTTTCGTGGATAACCGCTAATTTTTCTTTCTGTCCTTTATTGGTATCTGGAAATAATTATATTTTATGTTTTGTACCATCCTCTACCATTACGGCTAAATTATATTACGGGGGACCAGCGAATCAAATGATAGTAGATCCTTCGAATAGCTACGATAATCCAAGCGACCCGACTGATTGGACGAATGTTGACCAACAGATTTCTTTATATGGAACATATAGTCCTCCTTCGAAAATTCAAGGAATTTTATCTATTCAAGGAATAACCACAATACAATTCTAAAGGTCAAATAATAGAGGCAATCAATAAAAATGAAAACTTTTAACCAAACTATAACCGACTTCCAGACACTTTCTAATGACGCAAGCACTGGAACTCAGACGTTAGCCAAAACCCTTGTCAATTTAGCCGACCATAGGATTCTGGGCAGGGGAGATTGGAATTTTAACAAGGACAGCAAGGACTACACGACAGTGGCGCAGCAACAGGAATACAACCCACCCTATAATTCCGACAAGATGGAATTTGTCTATTTCTATGCTGGAAGTATTTGGTATGCGCCTAAAGAGATGAGGAGCGATGATTATTGGACAGTCCTCAATAGGACAACGGTCTATTCAGATGTGCCTCAGTTCTGGCATATTTCAACAATAACAAGAAAGTTCGGTATCTATCCGATTCCTTCAAGTGCTGGAAATACAATAAGGGTTGTTTTCACAAAGAAAATTAGGGACTTGTCGGTGGCTGACTATACGACCGGAACGGTTACCACAATAGCCAGTTCAACCACGATAACCGGCGCTGGGACTACTTTCACGCCAAGAATGGTAGGCAGTTGGATTAAAATAACAAGCACCACCACAATTTTAGGGGATATGTGGTTTGAGATCAACGGATACACAAGCGGAACGGAAATAACAGTCAAAGAGGCAGTGCCGGTAGCGGTAGCAGGCGCTTCTTACACCATATCAGAGATGATACCTTTTCCGGATGGATTTGAAGACATACCTTTATGGTTTGCCTTGGACAAGTACTACCAAATGAGAGAGAAGCCAACGCTCGGCAGGGAATATGAAAGAATGTGGAAGGAGGCCTTGGAGGAACTGGAAAGAAGAGATGTCAGGTCAGCCACAGGCATTCTGGAGAAGCAGACACCGATAACACCGATTGATCCGAATTCTGATCCGTTTGCAATCACCATAACTTAAAAATATGGCAGAGCAATATTATAGACAATCAAATTTCAGTGGAGGTTTGTCGGATTCCGATGTTTATGGGTTGGACGGTTCTTTTGCTGACGCAGTGGGAGTGAATATCCACGAAACGCCTCGCATTTTGAAGGTCTCGCAGGCTCTGAAGAAGGAAACAACCGCTGCGGGCGGATTCACCGGCATTGAGGATTTCTGCAAGTTCTCAATAAACTGCACGGACGGGAACTCCTACTGGTTCGGGGACACCGGCAAGATATACAAGAGGACTTCGGCAGGTGTTTGGTCAAAAGTCCACACGAACACGAATGGCGCTATTATAGGAGCAAGGGAGTTTAACGCCTATATCTACTACGCCTCAGCGACAAAATTAGGAAGGATAACAGTGGCTTTTGCTGCATCTCAAAGCCCTTGGTCAAGCCAAAACGACAGCTGGGCTACCTTGGACACCGCAACCTACCACCCGATGATAACTCAGGGACTCTATCTTTTTATAGGAAACGACAGGAAGATAGCAACGGTTGACGACACCGGGACTTTCACGGCAGCCGGAAATCCTGACGTTGCTTACCAATCATTGCCTCCTAACTACACGATTACGACTATGTCGCCCTTCGGGATTGATTTCCTTGTAGGGACAAAGATAACCTCAACCTATGGCTCGGCAAGAGTCTTCAGATGGGATTACAGCCAGGCTTCTTGGCTCACGGACGATGACATACCCGGAGAAATAGGAGTGAATGTCTTTATACCCTACGACAACTTCGCTTTCATTCAGGCAGGGAATCAGGGTAGGTTCTGGTTCTATGACGGTTCAAGCCTTGAGAAGGTCAAGAGGATCAAGGGCGACTACGCCAACAAGACAATGATAGTCCATCCGGACTCTGTCTGCTCCTTTAACGGCTTGAGTATGATAGGGGTTTCCAATTTGTCAAGCAATCCCTGCAACCAAGGGGTTTATTCAATAGGGCAGTACGACAGGAACTATCCCTATGCCCTGATGCTGGAGTATGTCATTTCACAGAACAAATTGACATCTATTGAAATAGGGTCAATAAAAACGATAGGGTCAAACCTATTGGTAGCTTGGAAGAACGGGACTACCTATGGGGTTGATATAATAGACTGGGCGAACAAGTACACTGGCGCTTACGTAAAAACTCTTGCTCTTGGTGGGGACAGGGCGACTTCAAAGACCTTCCTTGAATACCTAATAGGGTACAAGCAGAAGCCGGCAGGCACGGACATCACCCTGAGTTATTTTCCAAATTATAGCGGAAGCGACACAGCGATTTCCTTAGATGATTTTTCAGCTTATAATAAATTATTCACGCAATACAAAGTAGAGGCAGCTTTAATTCAATTAAAATTAGCCTTCACTGTTTCAGCGAACGATGCGCCGGAGGTTGACTTAATCTACACGAAGTGGAACAGTAGGGAAACTTTGTAATATGGCAGACGAACAAGCAACAGAATGGAAACCAGAGGCAAAATTAGAGGCGGACATAGTCCCAGAGGCGACGCAGGTGACTGAGAATAGGGG
>Ga0315274_10015152_pt1 | contig 10927 bp, 11 predicted proteins | sample YL17G02_20_MG_FD_203700 | JGI IMG/M metagenome (GOLD analysis project Ga0315274, IMG submission 203700) | Sediment microbial communities from Yellowstone Lake, YNP, Wyoming, USA - YL17G02_20 | ecosystem: Environmental > Aquatic > Freshwater > Lake > Sediment | place: USA: Wyoming | collected...
TTGGTGATCTCCAATTGCATGTGGAGCGCGGCGATATGCATGGCTGGCCCCACCTACGCAAGACTGCGGCGCACCTCGCGCTGTTCCAGACACTCGATGGTGTCGCCGGTCTGGTAGTCCGAGAACCCCTGCAGCACGATCCCACACTCGAACCCCTGCGCAATCTCCGACATATCGTCCTGCATGTGTCGCAGCGAATCCACCCTCCCCTCGAACACCACCTCGCGGTTCCGCATCACCCGTGCCGCGGCCCCCCTCACCATCCGGCCCTCCACCACCAAAGACCCCGCAATCGTCCCATACCGCGAGGACCTGAACAGCGTCCTCACCTCCGCCGCCCCCACCACCACCGCCTCGTAAATGATCGCCAACATCCCCGTCATCGTCTCGCGCACATCGTCCAGCAGGTCGTAGATCACGTCATACCGTCGAATCTCGATGTGCTCATCCCCGGCCAGCCGCCGCGCCTGCGTATCCGCCCCCACCTGGAACCCGATCACCACCGCCGGCTTGCTCGTCGCCGCCAGGCTGATATCAGACTCGGTGACCGCACCGACACCTGCGTGCAAGACCTCCAGGTGCACTTCCTCGCTCTTGAGTTGCGCAAGTGAACTGCCGATCGCCTCCGCACTGCCCTGCGCATCCGCCTTCAGCACCAGGCACAGCCGCTTCGCCTCCCCGGCCGCAAAGAGCTGCGAGATCTCCGACAGGGTGGCCGGCCCGGTCGCCGCCAACTGCGCCTCCCGAACCTCCATCCGGCTGCCCTCCGCCAGCCCCCGCGCTTCTCTCTCCGATCCCACCACCCGGAACACCTCGCTCGCCTCCGGCACCCCCGAAAGCCCCATGATCTCCACCGGCGTGGAGGGATACGCCACCTTCAGCGGCCGCCCCCGATCATCCGTCATCGCCCGCACTTTCCCCGCCACCGGCCCCGCCACAATGCTGTCCCCAACCCGCAGTGTGCCCTCCTGCACCAGCAGCGTCGCCACCGACCCCCGCCTCCGATCCAGCCTCGCCTCCAACACCGCCCCCTCCGCAGGCCCCTCCTGGCGCGCCTTGAAGTCGCCCATGTCCGCCACCAGCAGGATCATCTCCAGTAGCTCTTCGATCCCCGTCTTCTGAAGTGCTGAGATCGGCACGAACACGGTATCTCCGCCCCACTCCTCCGGCACCAGGCCCCTCTCGATGAGCTGCTGCTTCACACCGTCAACAGACGCGCTCGCGCGATCCACCTTGTTCACCGCCACGATCACGGGCACGCCCGCCGCCCGGGCGTGGTCAGCCGCCTCCAGCGTTTGCGGCATCACCCCGTCATCCGCGGCCACCACCAGCACCGCGATGTCCGTTACCTGCGCGCCCCGCGCTCGCATCGCCGTGAAGGCCTCGTGCCCCGGCGTGTCAATGAAGGTGATGGGCCGGCCGTGCACCTCCACCTGATACGCGCCGATGTGTTGCGTGATCGCCCCTGCCTCCTCCGCCACCACATTGGTCTCCCGGATGGCGTCCAGAAGCGTCGTCTTGCCGTGGTCCACGTGGCCCATCACCGTGACTACCGGCGGCCGGTGAGGCGCGTCAGGCGCCGCCACCCGCCGCGGCACCATCCGCACCGGCCTCTCCCGCACTATCGGCTCCGCAGCCGCCTTCGGCACCGGTGGGGCCTCCGGCTCGGCCGCCTCCACCACCTTTTCCTCCACCACCGGAGCCGGCTCTGCCTCCGGCTCCCGCTCCACCCGCTCGATGCTGATGGTGTATCCCCACTGCTCACCGATCAGCAGCGCCAGCTCCGGCGACACCAGATGCTCCGCTGACACCTCCTCCCCCATGTTCGCCGCCGCGCTGATCACGTTCGCCGCATCCGTGTCCAATGCGGTGGCGAAATCAGCGACACTCAGGGGCGCCTTGATGGCGATGACGTTCCCTTGCTCCGCCTCCGGCGCAGCAGGAGTCTCCGCCACAGGTGTTGGCGGCGGCGCCGGCCTGCGCGGCTTGGGGCGAGCGGGTGGGGCAGGCTTCTCGGGTTCGGATCTCCCGAGCCGCGGCCGCACCGTCGCCAGCTGCTCCTCCGAGAGGCTGGAGCTGGCTGTCTTGCCGCCAATCCCCAGCTCCTCTAGCAGCAGCAGGATGTCCTTGCTGGTCACATTGAGCTCTTTCGCCAGCTCGTGCACCCGCATCTCAGGCCTACTTCTCCCTCGGTCGAAGCTCCCCGGATTCTCCAGCCAGGCTCTGCCTGACCAGCTCCACCACCTCCGCCGTGATCGGCGCGCCCAGCGCCCGCCCCAGCTTGTTCTGCTTCACCCCCTGCTCCAGGCACCTCTGATCACGGCAGACATAGGCGCCTCGTCCGGCCAGCTTGCCCGTCTCGTCCAGCTGCACCTCCCCCTGGGGGGTGCGCACGATTCTCACCAGCTCGGACTTCGTCCGCACTTGGCGGCAGGCCACACAGCTTCTCTGGGGGACATGTCGCGCTCTGGTCATTCGCCTTCCTGTGCTTGCCCGGAGGTCTCCTCACTTCCGTCAGCCTCCTCGGTCTGAGCCTCCTCCGCCTCCGGCTCAGCCTCGGGCTCCGCCTGCGCTTCCGCCTCAGGCCCTTGTTCCCCCACTTCCGCCTCCGCCGGTTCGGCCGCCGGCATCTCCGGCGCTGGGTGGGCTGCCCTCTCCTTCGCCGCCTCCATCTCCGCCATCTGGGTTTCGCTGCGGATGTCAATCCTCCACCCGGTCAGCCGCGCCGCCAGCCGCACGTTCTGACCCTCCCGGCCGATCGCCAGCGAAAGCTGGTTGTCCGGAGCCACCACCGTGGCCGCCCGCAGCGCCTCCTCAATCACCACCCGGGTGACCTTCGCAGGGCTGAGCGCCGCCGCCACATACTTGGCCGCCTCCTCGTTCCAGCGCACGATGTCCACCTTCTCCCCCCGCAACTCGTCCACCACCGCCTGCACCCGGCTCCCCCGGTGCCCCACACAGGCCCCTACCGGGTCCACGTTCTCGTGCTTGGACCACACCGCGACCTTGCTCCGCGCTCCCGCCTCCCGCGCCTGGGTCTTGATCTCCACGATACCCTCGTGCACCTCCGGCACTTCCAGCTCGAACAGCCGCCGCAGCAGCCCCGGATGGCTCCGCGACACCAGCACCCGCGGTGTCTTGGTGGTCCGTTTCACCTCCAGGATGTACACCTTGATCCGCTCTCCGAAACGGTAGCTGTCCAGGGGGCTTTGCTCAGCGCCAGGCAGCACCGCCTCGATCTTGCCCAGGTCAATGTAAACGGTGCCCGTGCGCCCCTCCCGCCGCTGCACCACCCCGGTGACGATATCCCCGTCCCGGTTGCTAAACTCGCTGTAGATGATGTCCCGTTCCGCCTCCCGGATGCGCTGCGCCACCACCTGCTTTGCGGTCTGCGCGGCGATCCGCCCGAAAACCGACGGCGACACCTCGATGTCCAGGAACTCCCCCTCCTCCACCGTCGGGTCCAGCCGGCGTGCCTCCGCCAGCGACATCTCCAGGTGCTCGTTCTCCACATGCTCCACCACCCGCTTCCGCGTGAACACCGTCGCCTGCCCGCTGTCCCAGTCAATGTCCACGTGGATCTCACAGGTGGCCCCATAGTGCTTCTTGTATGCGGACACGAGCGCGGCTTCGATGATCTCGCTCAGGGTCTGGAGCGGGATGTCCTTTTCCCGGCCAATATCTCGCAGTGCCTGGACGAAATCCGCCTGCATATTCGCCGCTTCCTGAGGAGCATCGGGCCCGCCCGATGCTCCTGTCGTTGCCATAGGCGCCGGCGCCTCCGCGCTCGGCCACCTCCGTCTGCCGCACCGCCCTGAGGAACGCCGAAGAGTGGGACAACTCCCACTCTTCGCTCCCACGGGGTACGTCAACTAACGGTTTAGTATAGCATGGCGAAGTCCCGCTGGCAAGGGTCACCGGTTGCTCGTCCCCACCCCGCGAAGCCTGTCCCAGCCGCCAGGAAGCCCCCACAGACAGGTGTGGCCTAGACCCGGTACCTCCGCAGCAGCCAGTCCGCCCTGATGCGGACCAGGTCCTTGAGCGCGTCGAGCGAGTCCCGCACCCGGCTGATTCGGCTGTCCGGGTTGTCCACCCAGGTGACCGGGACTTCGGCGATCCTCAGCTTCAGGCGCTGGGCGAGAAACAGGACCTCCATGTCGAAGGCGATCCCGGTCATCCGCTGCGCCCCGAACAGCCGCCCGGCCAACGCCTGCGGGAACAGCTTGAACCCGCACTGCGTGTCGGCGATCCCGTGAACAGCCATCATCCGCACCAGCAGGTTCCCAACCCGGCCCACCATCTCCCGATACCAGGGCTGGCGCACCGGCAGGTTCGACTCGGGCAGCGCCCGCGAACCGATGGCGATGTCGTATCCAGACCTCAGCGCCGCCATCAGCTTCTCCACTTCCTCGATCGGCGTGGACAGGTCCGCATCGGAGAACAGCACCCACTCCCCCCTGGCCGCCAGCATCCCGGTGCGGACCGCCGCCCCCTTGCCCTGTCGCGGTTCGCTGAGGACGCTCACACCTGCCTTGCGTGCCAGTCCCGCGGTCCCGTCCCTGCTGTGGTTGTCAACCACGATGATCTCTGACCGGTAGCTCTGCGCGGAGAGGTACTGCTTCACTCGCTCCAGCGTGGGCCCAAGCCGCCGCTCTTCGTTGTACGCGGGAATGACGACAGAGAGGTGGGGAGTGTCGGGAGCCGTCACCGACCGGCTCCCTTCGCAGACTGGAGGTCCACTCTGCGGAGGCGAGCCACCACCTCCACCGCAGCCATACCGGCCACTGCCACGCGCTTCCTGCGCGCCCTTTCCCCCTGCACGATGTGGACGGCCGACTTCGGCACCCTCAAGGCTCGCGCTAACACCTCGATCATCTCCTGATTCGCCGCGCCCTCCACCGCCGCCGCGTGCACGCACACTACCAGTTCGCCGGACGCGGCCGCCTCCACTCCCGGCCTCGAGGAACGCGGCTTCACCTTCACCGTCAGCGCCTGGAGGGACTGTCTCAACCTGGCCACCGTGCCCCATACATGAACATCAACATGGATAGGCTGAAGGCGTTGAACGCGGCGTGCGCCACCGCGGGGGCAAACACGGATTGGTGTCTCTCGCACAGATATGCAAGCATCAGGCCAAGCAAGAACATCAGAGGAAGGGAAGCTGCGCTGCCGTGCGCCAACGCAAACACGAACGCGCTCACCATCGCCGCAGACAGCAGCGACCGCCGGGAGCGCAGGCCCCGGTACACCACCCCGCGGAAAAGGCCTTCCTCGAACGCCGGCGCCACCGCACACATCAACACAGCCGCCAGCCACGTCGGCGCCTCTCCGAACATACCCACGATCATGCTCAGCACCGGATCATCAAGAGGACGGCTGTGTGTCCCGGAGCCGATGACCCGTCCCAGGAGCATGAACGGGAGGACCACCACGCCTGCGGCCGCCAGGCCCGCCGCAAGCTGCCGCCAGTAACGCGAAAAGTCCCAACCGAGCTTGGCGCCCTTGGGATGCCGGCATCTCACCCACATGAGAGCTCCTGCGCCCGACACCACCGTGCCACAGCCCAGCAGGATCAGGTCGCGGTGGAAAGTGTCCCCCAGCGTGAGTCCGACCACCACTCCCACGAGCAGTTGCAGGCACAGGTAGACGATCACTGCTTCGGCTATGATGCGATTGCTCCACAGCGCCGGAGCTGTTGGCGCCTCCACCTTCGGCCTTCGCCGCCATCTTCGCACCAGCCAGCCGGCCCCCCACCCCAGGCCCACCACTCCCCACAGCAACACGAAGCCACAGACGGCCAGCATGGTCACCAGCGCCGGCGCCAGGCTCAGGCCTGCCTTCACCATTCGCTGCCTCTGGCGTTCCGCCAGGTCGTCCCGGCCGATCCGCCGGTAGGCGTCCGCAAGCAGCAGCGCGCTGACATCGCGGTGCTGCAGCTCCAGGTCGGCTCTTTCCACCCACTCGGATTGAGGCTGATCAAAGGTCAGCAGCAGCAGCACGGGCCGGAGTTCCTTGCGCCTTGCTTCGCCCGCCTGGAGCAGGGCGCGGGAAAGAGTGCTCGCCGCGGACTTGCGGTAGCCCATGGCATCGAGCGTAAGCGCTAGCGAGATGCCGTAGCCGTAGCTGTACCCATCTCCTTCGTAGGCGAGCGAGTAGTAGTCCGCAGCCTGCTTGAGGGAGCGCTGCCTCAGCTCGTAGTTGCCGGTCCAATGGTAGACCAGATATGAGAGCCGGACGAAGGTGTCCCCAGCCTTGCCGTAGGCGCCGGCGTTCACCTCCTCCCGGACCGGAGAAGCCGCTCCCCGTAGCACGAGAGACACCGCCAGCCCCACCACCGCCACCACCAGGAGAAGGGCAAACAGGGCATCGCCAAGCAGCCGCTTCCTGGAGCCCGGGGGCGTCTCAGCGCTCACCATCCACCTCACAAAGACGCAATGATACGCTGCAGGATGGTGAGAAGGAGGAGGACGACCACCGGTGCGAAGTCGAATCCGCCGCCGGTGGTGGGGAAGGCGCGCCGGATGGGGCGTGTCATCGTCTCATAGGTCCCCTCGATGGCGCGGATGAGCGGGTTGTAGTATGGGATCCTCGCCCCGAACGCCCGCAGCCAGGAGATGATCACCGCCGCGAAGATGGTCATCATCAGCGCCCAGATGACGATGTTCAGACCATGCTTGAGCGGCGGAATCAGCATCTCACCCCCGTGACAGCTCGCGGGAACGGTTGGCCGCCGCCTTCACCGCAGACAGCACCACCCCCCGGAATCCTGCCTTCTCCAGCTCCGCCAGGCCCGCGATGGTGGTGCCCCCCGGGGAGGCGACCATATCCTTCAGCGCGCCGGGATGCTGGCCTGATTCCACCACCAGCTTCCCGGCCCCAAACACCGTCTGCGCGGCGAGCTTCAGCGCCACCGCCCGGGGCAGCCCGGCGGCCACCCCCCCATCCGCCAGCGCCTCGATCATCACGAACACGAAGGCGGGGCCGCTGCCGGACAGCCCGGTCACCGCGTCCATCATCCCCTCCTCCACCACCACCACCTCCCCCACCGCGCCCAGGAGCTGCTTCAGCCTCTCCAGTCGCTCCTCCGTAACCCCTGCCCCGGCGGCCACGGCGATGGCGCCCGCACCGACCAGGGCGGGAGTGTTCGGCATCGCCCGCATCAGAGCAGGAGAGACGCCCTGTGCCAGCCAGCCGGACAAGCTCGACAACGTCACCCCCGCGGCGATGGAGACCAAGCTCTGCTGGGAGGAGAGCGAGCCGGAGATCTCTTCCATCACCGCCTGGACGGTGTTGGGCTTCACCGCCATAACCACGAACTCGCTCTCGCCGGCGAGCCGGGCGTTGTCGGCAGACACACGGACACCGGTTTCCCGGGCGAGAGCGGCAGCGCGGGAGGTGTCCACATCGGAGACCGTTATTTGAGCCGGCCCCAGCGCCCCGCCCCGCACGATGCCGCGCACCAGCGCGGCCCCCATGTTCCCGACACCGATCACCCCAAGGCTGAACTTGGCCGCCATGGTTCCTCTCCTGTGGGGACAAGGGTAACGCGGTTGGGCCAAGAAAGCAACTGGGGGTGGGAGCCGATAGGTCCGCCTGCCTCCCGGCCCACTCCTGTGGGCCTAGGGACCTTTGCGGCGCGAAGTCGCGTTAGGGATTCTTGGGCTTGCCCTGCCCCTTGGACAGCGCCGCCTCGCACTTGTCGAGGATGTCGTCACACACCCCGGTCACCATGGAGACCGTCTCGGGCTGCCAGCGCCCGGGCGAGTTGAGAGCGTCCCGCTGAAGCGTGATCGCCTCCTCCGCCGCGGCCAGGTACTCCCCGGCGCCGTACAGATTCCGAACGATATTGAGGCGGATCTCCAGGTCGTCCTGCCGAGCTGCGTAGGCGGCCAGACACTGCCGCAGGTGCTCTCTGGCACGCGCTAGCTGGCCGCGCTCTGTGAAGATGTCGGCCAGCGCGCGGTGGGCCTCGCTCCGGAACCACAGGCTGTCGGCCGTCCGCGATGCCTTCTCGTAGTCGGCCACCGCGGCCTCGCCCTTGCCCAGTCCCTGGTATGCCACCGCCCGGTAATAGTGAGCCCGACCACCCCAAACGGGGTCGTCCAGCACAGGCGCCAGCAGCTCTACGGCCCGGCCTGGCGCACCTGACTCGGTCAGGGCCAGCGCGTATCGGATGCGCGCGTAGCTGGTGTACGGCTGGCCGGGAAACCCGTCGAGCACTCGCTGATACTCCGGGAAGGCATCTGCATACCTTCCCTCGTCGGCCAGGATGTCGGCCAGCAGCATCCGGCCGAGTCCCTCCTCGGGCGTCCCCGCGCAAGCCTCTATGGCTGTGCGGCACTCCTTCAGCGCTTGCCCCGGAGGAGACGAATCCGCATACCGGTAGAACTCGACCAGCCGGAGATGGGCGATTCGGCCGCGAGCACTGTCAGGATAGATCTCCATGACGTAGCGGAACGGCGCCTCTGCCGTTTCCCAGTCACCCAGCGCCGCATAGACTCTCGCGATGTCGAGCAGGGCCCTGCGCGCGTCAGCAGTGCCGGGATACTTGACCATCACCTGGGCCAGGGCGGGGCAGCCGTTGATGTCCTCGCCCGGGGGCGCAAAGGCGCGCAGCCTGGCGATCTCGGCGGCGATGCTGGGAGTCTCGTATGAAACGGAGAACGCGCCCAGCAAGGCCCCCATCGGCACGGCGCGCAGGGAAGGGGGCATGTCCTCGGCGGAGGTCGCGAGTGAAGCCAGCGCGGCAAGCGCCAGGAGCACAACGCAAGCGCTTGCAGCCATCCCCAGCCGTGGCCCGTTCCTGCTCGCCGACGTACAGACGGGACCCCTCATCGCCGAGCGCCTCCTTGGGGGGGCAGATGCCCGGATGCATGTAGGGCCAAAGGCGGGCCGCATCCGGCCCTGCTGTGGCCGACTAGTCCGGGCGTCCGCTGAGAAACTCGAAGCGGTTCTTGCCGGAGGTGGCGTCAATCACAACCATCTCCTCTGAAGCGTATTCGGGACCTCTCTGTTGGTCGCCCCCCTGCAGGTTGAGGCCCCCCAGGCTGGGGAAAGCCCTTCGTACGCCTGCGTAGTAGACGAACCAGAACGGCTTCTCCGCGATTAGCGTTTCCGGCCCCCGTCTGTAGGTGAAGAGACCGTAGTAGGCGACGATCTCCTTCGCCGACAACGTGCACTCCTGCTGTTCGCGTTCCGCAACGGCGGCGACGGATAGTGGCTTCTCTGGCGGGACCGGCGACATCGTGAAGATGGGGTCAAGGGTCAGTGATGACAAGCGCTTCGTCTCACCACTTATCATGAGCGTCAGTCCGCCCTCTACGGGCCGAGGTGTGGCGATCTTCACCGGCGCGCCGGTCTCCGGGTCCAGCCACACGGTCAGCGAATGCAGGTTGGGATTGGTCGGCGCTGGCTCTCCGTCGGGCTGGGGAACGGTAAGGCTGATCCCATCGAAGACCACCTCCCACACTAGCATGTCCTGCACGTCCCAGAAGGGGTTCGTGGGATCACTCACCGTGCGCTGCTCGACCGAGGTGATGGCCGTCTCCGGGAATCCTGCGAAGGCGGCCGCCTGGGCTGCTGCGTCGGCCGGCGTCGCGATCGCTGTTGCCACCGCTTGGGCGGCTGCCTCGGCCGGCGTCGCGATCATTGTTGCCGCCCCCTCGCCGGCCCGAGAACGCATGCTCCACACGCCCAGGAGAACGAGCGGAGCCAACACCAGCCCCATAATCCGCCAACTGCGTCTCATCATCCTCCTCCTTGTCCCGCGGCCTACGGCGTTGAATCCCATATCTTGAAGTACCCGCTGGCCTCGTTCACATCCTGGCCACGCTTCCCGAAGCCGCTCCCTGCGCGGGCAGCCGCCCCGGCCCGCTTAGTCCGGCCGGCCCACGGCGGTCGAGAACTCGCGCTTGCCAGAGGTGGCATCCATCACCAGCAACACCTCCGACGCGTACACGGTCGGGCGGCTGGTGCTGCTGGCGTCGAGGGCAGCCGGGCCCCCGCTGAATCGGCGTATCCTCGCTCCTGCCAGGCCCGCGTAGTACACCAGCCAGAACGGCTTGTCGGCAATCACCGTCTCCGCCCCGAGTCTGTGAGTAAGGAGGCCATAGTAGGCCACCATCTCTGTCGCCGCGAGGGTGCACTCCTGCTGTTCCCGGCGTGCCACCGTTACCACCGATAGGGGCTTCTCCGGCGGCACCGCGGACATCTTCATCTCCAGGTGGAGGTTCTCGACGCCCGACAGCCGTCCCGTGCGCCCGCTTACCATAAGGGTCAGGCCTCCCTCCTTCGGGTGTGGGGTCGCCATCCTCACCGGCGCCCCCGTCTCCGGGTCCAGCCACACCGTGAGCGAATGCAGGTTGGCATTGCTCAGTGGCCCGGCCGCCGGTTGTGCCTCCCCGCTCGCGGTCTGGTCGGTCGAGGCCTCGACGGCCGGCCCCGTGGCGGCCTCCCCCTCCGACTGCGGCACAGTGAAGGAGATGCCATCGAACACCACCTCCCACACCAACATGTCCTTCACCTCCCACACTGGGCTGACGGGATCACTGACGGTCCGCTGCTCGACCGAGGTGATGGCCGTCTCCGGGAAACCGCTGAAGGCGGCAGCCTGGGCCGCTGCCTCGGCCGGCGTGGTGATCGCTGTTGCTGCCGGGCCGGCCGCTGTTGGCAGCGCGTCGGCGGGATGGCAGCCCACGTTCACGAGCGCAAGGAAAGCGACTACAGCCAAGACAATACCGACAACCTGTGAACGGCGTGCCATCTCTCTCCCCCTTGTCCCGCGGGCTATGGCTTTGAATCCCAGATCATGAGGTGCCCGCCGGCATGGCTGGCACCCTGCGCCACTGCCCTGGTGAGTCACAATGGTACACGTTCGGCCAGCGTGTCTATTGTCGTACCACCAACTCGCGGGCGTGTCAACGGCCTT
>Ga0315274_10015154_pt1 | contig 10926 bp, 9 predicted proteins | sample YL17G02_20_MG_FD_203700 | JGI IMG/M metagenome (GOLD analysis project Ga0315274, IMG submission 203700) | Sediment microbial communities from Yellowstone Lake, YNP, Wyoming, USA - YL17G02_20 | ecosystem: Environmental > Aquatic > Freshwater > Lake > Sediment | place: USA: Wyoming | collected...
ACTGGCCGAACGTGACCTGCAGTTGCTGTACGGGGCCGGGCGCACGGGACTGATGGGGGCCCTGGCGGACGGGGCCCTGGAAGCGGGCGGAGAGGTGATCGGCATTATCCCGGCAATATTCAACACGCCCCAACTCGCTCACTGTGGCCTGACCCGCCTGGAAGTTGTCGAGTCTATGCATCAGCGCAAGACGCGTCTGGCCGAGCTGGCAGACGCTTTCATCGCCTTACCCGGCGGTTACGGCACGTTTGAGGAGTTTTTTGAGATCCTGACCTGGGCGCAAATTGGCTTGCACAGCAAACCGATCGGTTTACTTAACAGCCATCATTACTTTGACCCTCTCCTGGCGATGGTGGAACATGCCCGTGCGGAGGGGTTTATTTACGATGAGCACCGTGCCCTGTTCACCTGGGCCGAAAGTCCCGCGGTTCTGTTGGACGCCCTGGCAAGCCACCGTCCGCCCGAGGGCCTCGAACGCTGGCTTCGGCGGGATGGTTGATCAGGAGAGCCACCCAATCCCCCAATTGACGGCGGTTTACGATGTGCAGGCCGTGATCCCGGGCGACGGTTTCAACATCTGCGGCTTGTTCCTCTAGAATCCCCGAGAGTACCAGGTATCCGCCTGGTGTGATCAGATCGCCCAGACCGGCGTTGAGCAGGCGGATCAGCACAGCAGTCAGGATGTTTGCCAGGACCAGGGGGGCCTGGCGCAGTCCAAAAACCCCTGCGCGAATTTCGGCCACCGAGCCCGCCCCGATCTCCAGGTGAGCGGTAATGCCATTAAGAGCGGCATTTTCACGTGCGGTGACGAGCGCCTGGGGGTCGATATCCACTCCCAGAGCCCGTTCCGCTCCCAGCTTGAGAGCGGCAATCGAAAGAATCCCTGAGCCGCAGCCGATATCGATCACATCGGTCAGGTTGCCAACTCGTCTTGCGACGTCTTCTATGATTTCCAGGCAGAGTTGAGTGGTGGGGTGGGTGCCGGTACCGAATGCCATACCCGGGTCGATGCGGATGGGGATACGGTCACCAGGTGGGATCTCCAGCCAGGCCGGCACAATGATTAATTTCTGCCCAATTGGGATCGGGTGATAATGCTGCTTCCAGGCATCAACCCAGTTGACCTCTTCTATGGACTTGAACTGAGGAGCGGGTAGAGGGCGAATACAACCCAGATACCAAAGGGCTTCCTCCAATCGGCGGCGGGTATCTTCCAGATCAGTGTCAGCAGGGAGATATCCGCACACGCGCAGCGGGCCGACGGGGTGCCCCTCGCCCTCGGGGTCCGGCGAGATTGCGGTAGATTCAATCACAACCCCGTCCGGCACGAAGCGCGCCAACACCTCGGCGACGGCCTCGGCCATCTCGCCGTCTACGGTGAGAGAAACTTCCAACCAGTTTTTATCAGCCACCCAGGGTTTCTTTTAACCAATCCAGGAAACCGCGCTCCTGGGGATGCACTTCGCTCCCCAGGCTTTTCGCCAGCTGCTCAAATAACTGGCGCTGTTCCGTAGTCAGGTGTTTGGGGATGTCAATGTTGACTATGATCAGCTGGTCGCCGCGCCCGCTGCCCCGTAGATAGGGGAAACCCTTACCCCGGATGCGCAGGACTTTGCCGGGCTGGATACCAGACGGTATCTTTAATTTTTCCGAGCCATCTACCGTAGGGACTTCGACATCGGCCCCAAGTGTCGCCTGGGCAACGTTGATGCTCAGGTCCAGCATAATATCTTCGCCGCGTCGGCGGAAGTATTGGTGCGCCTTGACCTGGATGACCAGGTACAGGTTTCCATTAGGTCCCCCATTGGTCCCTGGTTGCCCTTCTCCTGCCAGGCGAATCTGGGTGCCAGTATCCACGCCTCCCGGGATGGAGACGACTTTTTTACGCGTCTTGCGCTCCAATCCCCGCCCGTTGCAGGTGTGGCAGGGGGTAGAGATTGTCTCTCCCTGCCCATTGCAAGTCGGGCAGGTGGCTACCTGGACCATGGAACCGAGGAGAGTTTGGCGAACCTGTCGTACCTCGCCGCTTCCCCCGCAGGTGGGACAGCGTGCGGGAGAGGTGCCCGGTTCGGCGCCGCGACCCTGGCAGGTGCTGCAAACTTCGTCGCGGGTAAATTCGATCTCTTTTTCAATACCGAAGACTGATTCTTCAAAGGTTAGGTCGACCTTTAGCTGCAGATCAGTACCGCGATGGGGTGCGTTGCGCGCCCGGCGGGAAGACCTGCCAAAACCACCGAAGCCAAAGAACTCCTCAAAAATGTCGGCAAAATCCATGCTGAAATCGGGGGCCGTCCCGCCCATGCCTTGCACCCCGGCATGTCCGAAACGGTCGTAGGTAGCCCGTTTTTCGTCATCGGATAGGATCGCGTAGGCTTCGTTTATTTTTTTAAAGCGTTCTTCGGCGTCTGGCTCGGTACTGACATCCGGGTGATACTGCCGGGCCAGGCGGCGGAAAGCCCCTTTAATTTCGTCCTGGGAAGCATTGCGGGGAACGCCCAAGACTTCATAGTAATCGCGAGGAGGCATGTTTTCAATAGCAAGTTAACAAGTTGAAGGTTGGAGGGTTATACCTTCCAACCTTCAACTTTATAAGACTTTAAACGTTTCTAAATTCGCCATCTACTACATCTTCACCGTTCGGGCCGGGCTGTTGAGGGCCGGATGGACCGGATGAATCCGATGGGCCGGATGTGCCTCCGGCTGCTGGGCCGCTCTGCTGGTATGCGGCGGCGCCAATTTGCTGGATAGTCTGGAAAAGCTCATCCGTAGTGCTTTTAATCTTTGCAGTATCATCGCTGCTCATGACCTGGCGTACCTTGGTAACCTGATCTTCAACCTTCTTCTTCATGTCGGCGGGTACTTTATCGCCCAGGTCACGCAGGGTTTTCTCGGCTGTGTAAGCAGCATTGTCGGCATTATTGCGTGCCTCGACCAGTTCCTTACGGTGGCGGTCATCTTCAGCGTGCTCCTCCGCTTCTTTGCGCATGCGCTCGACCTCATCTTCTCTCAAGCCTGAAGAAGCGGTGATAGTAATGTGCTGGCTGCGGCTTGTGGCTTTGTCCTGAGCAGTGACCTTGATGATGCCGTTAGCATCGATGTCAAAGGTCACCTCGATTTGCGGGATGCCGCGCGGCGCCGGCGGGATACCGTCCAGGTTAAACCTCCCCAGCGATTTGTTGTCCGTTGCCATCGGGCGCTCGCCCTGAAGCACGTGAATCTCCACCTGGGACTGCCCATCACTGGCGGTTGAGAAGATCTGGCTTTTGCGGGTTGGGATGGTGGTGTTGCGCTCGATAAGCGGGGTGGCGACGCCGCCCAAGGTCTCGACCGACAGAGTGAGGGGGGTGACGTCCAAAAGCAGGATGTCTTTCACCTCGCCTCCCAATACCCCGGCCTGGATCGCTGCGCCTACAGCAACCACCTCATCCGGGTTGACACCTTTATGAGGCTCTTTGTTGAACAGTCGGCGCACAGCTTCCTGGACGGCAGGCATGCGCGTCATACCGCCTACCAGCACCACCTCATTGATTTCTGAGGGCTGGAGGGTGGCGTCTTTCAGAGCTTGCTGTACCGGTCCCAGGGATTGTTCAACTAAATCACTGGTCAACTGCTCGAGCTTGGCGCGCGTCAGGTTCATCACCAGATGCTTGGGACCACTGGCATCGGCGGTGATGTAAGGCAGGTTGATCTCCGTCTGCATCATGCTGGAGAGCTCGATCTTGGCTTTCTCGCCGGCCTCCCTCAAGCGCTGCAAAGACTGGCGGTCCTGGCGCAGGTCGATGCCGTTGGTCTTCTTGAACTCATCGGCAATGTACTCAACGATGCGCACGTCAAAATCATCGCCACCCAGAAAGGTGTTGCCGTTGGTGGAGCGCACCTGGAATACTCCGTCACCCACATCCAGGATGGAAATATCGAAGGTACCGCCGCCCAGGTCATAAATGGCGATCACCTCATCCTTCTTCTTGTCCAGCCCATACGCCAGAGAAGAAGCCGTGGGCTCGTTGATGATACGCAGTACCTCCAGGCCGGCGATCTTGCCGGCATCTTTGGTGGCATTGCGTTGGGCGTCGTTGAAGTATGCTGGGACGGTGATCACTGCCTGGGTGATTGTCTCGCCCAGATAAGCTTCTGCGTCTGTCTTGAGTTTACCCAAGATCATTGCCGAAATTTCGGGCGGAGAATATTCCTTGCCATCCAGCACAACACGCACATCGCCGTTAGGGGCTTTGGTGACTCTGTAAGGCATACGTGAGACGGCGCGCTGCACCTCGGGGTCGTTAAATTTGCGCCCCATGAAGCGTTTGATGGAAAAGATGGTGTTTTCGGAGTTGATCACAGCCTGGTTGCGAGCCACCCGACCAATCAGTCGCTCGTGGTTCTTGTTGACGGCTACTACCGAAGGCACCAGCCGTTCCCCCTCAGCCGAAGGGATGACAACCGGCTCTCCACCTTCCATGACGGCCACCACCGAGTTGGTAGTCCCTAGATCAATGCCGATGATTTTTCCCATATAATTTCCTCCATTATGATGTCAATTATTTGGCCACCCTTACCCGAGCGGAGCGGAGCACCCGATCTCCGAGTAAATAGCCATGCTGCAAGACTTCGATAATTTGCCCGCTCTGGTGATCGGCGCTCTCCTCCTGGGTGATGGCTTCGTGCAGGTTAGGGTCAAATAGCTGTCCTTCAATATTCATGACTTTTAAACCTTCGGCCTCCAAACTAGCCAGCAGCTTGTGGTAAATGAGCTCGATACCCTCTGCCCAGGCTGCTCCCTCACCATTTTGCGGTCGCTTTTTCAAGGCTCGCTCCAGGTCATCCAGAATCTCCAGATAGCGTTTAATGACATTTCCTGCTGCGGTCTGGTAGGCTTGGGCCTGGTCGCGCTCGAGGCGCTTCTTGAAGTTCGCAAACTCGGCCCGCGACCGCTGCCATCCGTCCAGGTATTCATTGGCCTTCGCCTGGGCTTCTGCCAGTTCAAGTTTCAGAGCTTCGATATCCTCTGGAGCAATCAGCTCCACTATTTCATCTGCTGAGGCAGGGCTGGTCTCATGCGCGTTGTTTGCCTGAGAGTCCTTGCGTTCCTGCGCGGTGTGGTTTGACTCTGGAGCCTGCTCCGTCTCCTCGTGGTTACCTTTATGCTCGTCAGGCGAGGTTTTCTGGGTAGGTTCACGTGTTTCTTCGACCATTGTTCTGATTGCTAACTCCTTATCGTAGTTGCAAGATTCGGGCAGAGATACTATTCTGTTAAGTTCTCTACGAACAGATCGCTCAGCAGACCGGCGACAAAGCGGACTGTGGAAATAGACCGGCCGTAAGACATGCGGATTGGGCCGAGAACGCCCAGCGCCCCCGTCGCCAGGCCAGGCACACCGTAGCGGGCTAACACCATGGAGCAGTCGCGCAGTTCTTCCCAGGTGCCTTCGCCTCCGATAAGCACCTGAACGCCTTCGGCCCCGGCAGTTAACACCGTGCGCGAGAGAAGGTCTTCCAGCAGCGAGCGTTCCTCCAGGATGCGCAGGGCTTTACGGGCTCCTTCTGCCTCGGCAAATTCGGGCTCAGCCAGGAAATTAGCTAGCCCATCCCGGTATACTTCGCCAGCCAGGGTCTCACCCTGACGGGTCATTTCTTCCTGGACGAGCTTGAGCACATCCTGTTCCAGCGCATCCAGCTGGACTGTGAGAGAACTCATGCCTTCTGCAGTCAGCTCCTGGCAGAGCTGGTTGAGGTGGTTAGCGGCTGCGCTCAGGCGGTCTTGCGGGACGGGTTCAGCCAGAGCCAAAATTTGCTGGCGGACCTGGCCACCCGCCAGGACCAGAACCATCAACACCTGCCGGCCGTGTGTGGCGATCAGCTCCAGGTGCTTGTAACACGCCTTCTCAGCATGAGGCGTGGTGACCAGTGAGGCGGCCTGGGATTGGTGAGCCAGGACTGAAGCTGCCAGGCGCATCCAGCGCTCTACATCGTATCCGGTCTGGTAAAACTGATGGGTAATGGTGCGCTTGGTGGTGGCTGGCAGATCGGTCTGGCCCATGAGCTGGCGCACAAAATAGCGATAGCCCTCCTCGGTCGGCACACGACCGGCGGAGGTGTGCGGCTGGCGCAGATAGCCGGCCTCGGTCAGCTCGACCATCGTGTTACGCACAGTCGCAGAACTGATGTCCAGACCATATCGTTTCAGCAGGTGATGAGAACCGACCGTTTGGGCGGTTTCGATGTAATCGTGAATCACCAGGGTCAGGATCACTTTTTGGCGTTGACCAAGCTCAGACATAGCACTCCTATTATTTTAGCACTCTCGGGTCGAGAGTGCTAAAATGTCAATAATGATGATACCACGCCGGGCAAAGATCGTCAAGTACGCGGGGCTTTCACAATTGCTTGACCCAGGTGGGTTGGGGTGGTAAAATCCCGCCGCGGTCACTACCTTACTTGCCCCCATCGTCTAGGGGACCAGGACGCAGCCCTTTCAAGGCTAAAACGACAGTTCGAATCTGTCTGGGGGCACCAGGCAAACAGGTATGCGCCCGTTAATATTAAACGCAAAAGCGCCTCTGAGTGGGGCGTTTTTCTTTTCTGCCAATCTTCACGAAGGATCTTATATCGTCCGGGTGGGGCGCCTTAAGAACGCGCGTAGCAGGATCAGTATCCCTACCAGGATCAGGAGTACCGGTGTGATGGCCTTAAGCACCGGCCCACCGAACAGCGTGCCGAATATACAGAAGATGGCTGCGCTGACCGCGAGCATCCAGAGGCCGACCACCGCCGGGTCCTTACCCCATCCGCCAACCCAACTTGCGAGCGCCAGGCCGAGACCTACACCCGCCGGGATCAATAGCCAGGCATAGGCCCATGAAGCCCAATCACTGGTGAGTGTATCGTAGAAAAAGATCAAGCCAAGCGCCAGCATCACTGAGCCAGGGATAAATAACGCTGCTAAAGCCTGGCGGGCATACGGCATGACCAGTGGCGGCAGGTAGAAACCGGCAGCGAGGACGAAGAAGATAATCGGCCAGGTCGTGGCGACGGTCAGGCCTAAGACGGTATTTAGAACCAGGAAGAGGACTCCCAGTCCAATGAGGACGACTCCTCCGACAAGGGTAATACGATCTTGGATATTCATACGAGATAATATACAGGAGAACTATCAATAATACAAGGTAAAAATTAATGTTTTAATGTATAACAACGATTGGACAGACTTCGCGTAACCTAGATGGTAGAATTAGAACACAAACAGGAGAGAACCATGCCCGAAGCTGTCATTATTGATGCCATTCGCACCCCCATCGGCGCGTTGGGAGGCGTGCTGGCGCCCGTCAGGCCGGATGACCTGGCCGCGCACGTTTTGAAGGCTATCCTCCGGCGCACTGGCATTGATCCCGCCATCGTCGAAGAGGTTTACCTCGGCTGTGCTAACCAGGCTGGTGAGGACAACCGCAATGTAGCCCGTATGGCATTGCTGCTGGCGGGCTTTCCAGTAGAGGTTGCCGCAGTGACTTTTAACCGCCTGTGCGCCTCTGGGCTGAATGCCGTCAACCAGGCCGCGCGTGCCATCCGCTGCGGTGAGGGGGATGTGTTTATTGCTGGAGGTGTGGAAAGCATGTCACGGGCGCCATATTCCGTTCCCAAGGCTGAACAGCCCTTTGCCTTTGGCAATCTGACTGCCTGGGACACTGCCTTGGGCTGGCGATACCCTAATCCAAAGATGCAGGAGCTATACGGCACGGAATCGATGGGTGAAACTGCTGAAAACCTTGCCGAGCTGTTACCCGAAATCACCCGTGAGAAGCAGGATGCCTTCGCCTGCGAGAGCCACCGCCGGGCGATTGCAGCGATTGACTCCGGCAGGTTCGCGGAGGAAATCGTAACAGTGCTTGTCCCACAGCGGAAGGGGGACCCCGTCCTGGTGACCACCGACGAACGTCCACGCCGCGATACCTCGATGGAATCACTTGCCCGCCTGAAACCCGCCTTCCGGAAAAACGGAACGGTGACTGCGGGTAATTCGTCGGGCTTAAACGACGGTGCGGCGGCGCTCCTGCTGATGAGCGCCGAGAAAGCTCACGAGCTTGGGTTTAGGCCAATGGCACGGATCGCGGCTTCGGCCGCGGCGGGTGTGGCTCCCCGCACCATGGGCGTTGGACCGGTGCCTGCTACGCGCAAGGTCCTGAGGCATGCCAGGCTGGCACTTGAGGAAATCGGCTTGATCGAACTTAACGAAGCCTTTGCGGTGCAATCACTGGCTGTGATGAAGGAATTGGGACTGCGTCATGAGACCACCAATGTCAATGGTGGAGCGATTGCCCTGGGTCACCCGCTGGGTTGCTCAGGGGCGCGCATCTTGACGACGCTGCTGCACGAGATGCGCCGTCGCGCTTCTGCAGAGAGACGGCCTTATTATGGCTTGGCTACTCTATGCGTGGGCGTCGGCCAGGGTGAAGCGACCATCGTCGAGTGGTTGGAGTAATAGCTGTAAACCATAATGGCTCTTTCGGGTTTCGTGAGATAAATTCCCCCGAGATAAGGAAACGCAATTATGAAACCTTTATCTAACTGGATACGCGTGTTGGTCAGTGCTGTTTTAACCGTAACTGTTGCGGCTTCATGCACATGGCCGTGGCAGACCACTCCCAAGCCCAGTTCTCCACCGCCCACCGCACGCCCGACACCCTTCCCCTCCGGAGTTACGGTGACGCGCGTGCCTGCTCTTACCCCCAAGGTTTCTGCCAGCCCAAGGCTGACTTTTATCGCCATGAAAAGCGAGACGGATGGTTGGGGTTTAAGCGAGTCAAGCATCCTGCGCACCACGGATGGAGGCAACCAGTGGTTTGATGTGACACCGCAGGGCTTTGCCGGAGGTGAGACTACGCGCGGCTATTACCTGGATGCCAACACAGCCTGGGAGCTCACTCTCGACCCACAAGATTTTTCGTTGGGCATCCTCTTTCGCACGAATGACGGGGGACAAAGCTGGCAGTCGGCTTCCGTTCCCTTCCCGGGCGGGGTGCTCCAGTTCACGAATCCCCAAACGGGCTGGGCGCTGTATGTCCCTTCGGCAGCGGCCGGTTCAGCCGAGGCAGAGATCTACCAAACCACGGATGGTGGGGGCACCTGGAACCAGGTGTATAAAATTGATCCTTCGACGCCGGAACCGTCTGGCGGCTTGCCTTTCGCTGGGATGAAAAATGGGCTGACCTTCCTGGATGAGAGGCACGGCTGGGTGACCGGTACGGAGCCAAAGGATGGTTACGCCTGGCTGTTTGCCACGCAGGATGGTACTCGCACATGGCAGCACCAGGACCTGAAGCTGCCCTCCGGTTTTATCACCAGCACCCTCTCAATTGATCCACCGCGCTTTTCTTCCGCGTACCACGGAATTTTGCCCGTTGTATTCTATAGAGGTAAGCCTTATAAGGATTTTTACACTACTTACGATGGGGGAGCAAGCTGGAACAGCACTATGCCGGTTCAAAATAGCGGAATTTACGATATGATCCCCATGCGCGATATCTGGGTATGGGATGGCACAACACTCGATGTGAGCCACGATGGCGGGCAAACCTGGACAAGGATCACACCAAATGTCAATTTAGGCGAGGCCATTCGACAGCTGGATTTCGTCACCCCCACCACTGGCTTTGTGCTGACCATGGATGAGAATGGTCACAGCCAGCTGCTCAAGACGACCGATGGAGGATCCAATTGGGTTACAGTGATCCCCTGAATAGGAGTGACCGGGTCGCTTGAAGACTATGGATATTATAAATGGTCGGTATCTGGCGTTAAATAACGAGCACCTGGGTGAGGGGGGCACCCAAGCGCTCGTTGTTTAAATAATACCACATTTTTTTTAGAATGCAAGCCTTTTTTGATAGTTTCAGCCGGTTATTAGAAAGTCGAAGCGGGCGTTTCCCCTTACGCCCACTTCAGCGAAGATTCTATTTAGACAACCTGATTTCTATCATTGCCCCCTGTTTACGAGTAGTACTATTAGGCTATTTATATACGCTTTAAGGGCGTTTGAGAATAGGCGCGTAGCAGAAGTATATAGGCATTTGTACTGTTTTTTCCCTACAGACTTGCTTCCTGGTGAATTATTTGCTATGCTTATACTACACTTGCCGTAAAGGTCAGGGGATGCCTCAAAAAATCCGAGTATCAATTCTAGATGATCATCAAAGTATAATCGACGGCTATAGTTTCCGTTTGAGCACGCATCCGGAGATACAGGTGGTCGCGACAGCAAATTATGGTGATGAGCTGGAACCCATGCTGGCGCACAATCCTACCGATGTGCTCTTGCTGGATGTTACTGTACCGACCTCACTTCGCCGTCTCGATCCTTACCCTATCCTGCATGTGATCCCCAGGTTGCTCCAGATTTATGATGACCTGTCGATCCTGGTCATCTCCATGCACGCTCAGCGTGCACTGATCAGTGCTGTGATGGAGGCCGGGGCCAACGGTTATATCTTTAAAGATGACCAGCCCAGCATCCGGCAGCTTGGTGCGATCGTCTTATCTGTTACCAAGGGTGGGATTTATTTAAGCCATAAAGCTCATATGTTGATGATGAAGCGCCAGTCTGACGGACTTGGCCCTCTGTTGACTACGCGCCAGACAGAGGCTCTATCAGTGTGCGCAGCTTACCCGGAGGATACTTCCGCTAACCTGGCAAAGAGGATGGGGATTGCCAATTCAACGATGCGGAACCTTCTTTCCGGGTCTTATATCCGGCTGAATGTACGCAACCGGGCCACCGCCATCACCAAGGCTCGCCAGCTCGGGTTGATTACCCCCGAGGTGGCAGTTCCCAATATCCGAACGTTAGCCGAAAAGAAAATCTGAACCGGGCCGTTTCGACTGCTGCCCCCTCTAACAGGCTCTGCCCAGCTTGACGGCGGTACGCCTCGCTTTGCG
>Ga0315274_10015155_pt1 | contig 10926 bp, 22 predicted proteins | sample YL17G02_20_MG_FD_203700 | JGI IMG/M metagenome (GOLD analysis project Ga0315274, IMG submission 203700) | Sediment microbial communities from Yellowstone Lake, YNP, Wyoming, USA - YL17G02_20 | ecosystem: Environmental > Aquatic > Freshwater > Lake > Sediment | place: USA: Wyoming | collected...
GCTGAATTAGCCGATAGAATCAAGGAGGCTAAACGGAGGGCGGATGCAAACACTCCCATTTTCTGAGGATATGGAAAAAGCAGTACTTGTAGGTGTATTGTCGGACCCATCTCTGTTACCCAAAGTATCATCAATTCTTGTAGTTGATGATTTTTTTAAAGGCGCTCATAGAGATATCTATAGCGTAATATCCACACTAGAGCTAGATCAAATCGACTCCATTACTGTTGGGGACAAGCTTACAGGGGCATCAAAAGATTACTTTACTGCGCTTGTTAAGGAAAGCGATTCATTACTCCCCGGCCTTACCAATATTCTGTTCTATGCGGAGCAGATCAAGGGTGACAGTAGGCTCCGTGGGGGAATTGATCTAGGTCGTGAAATCATTGCAACGTGTATGGAGCCTAATACTCCACCAGCAAGTGCGTTGCAGAAACTTGAAGATATGTTTGCACGCTTTGTGCAGCAACGGGTATTTACGGACCCGCAGGAGACTTCCACTAAAGAAGCCTTCGATGAATTCATAGAAAGCCTTGGTCATCGGGTTAAAGATGACGGGGGCGCTAGGACAGGATTCTACGCTCTTGATTTGCTTCTTCATAGGCTTGAAGGGCTACTTGTTTTAGCAGCCCGCCCAAGTCTTGGTAAAGCACAACCTTTAACGGAACCTGTTCTTACCCCGATTGGATTCTATCCTATGGGTGATATTAAAGTAGGAAGTCGTGTTATAGGCTCTGATGGGGAGCCTACTACAGTTATAGGCGTATATCCACAAGGACTACTTCCTACTTATAAGGTTATATTTTCAGATGGGCGCTGGACGGAATGCTCAGAGGATCACCTTTGGCTCACTCAAACTCATAATGAGCAGCGTTATGGTATTGAGGGCAGCATTAAATCCACTAAACAAATTATGGAAAGTTTAAAGGGTGCTGATGGGCGACTGAACCACAGTATTCCTCTAGTAAAGGCTGTAGGTACCCATAATTATCGTTATGAGCCCCTAGCAAATGCTCTAAGGCCACTACACCCCTACCTTCTTGGGGTACTTCTTGGTGATGGCAGTTTTAGAAACCCCAATATTCGATTTACGAATGTAGACTCGGATATTCTTGCGGAATTTCATAGGCTGCTACCTGAGGGCGATGCTACTACTAAAAATGGTATAGACTATAGTATTAAAAGAAAAATTCGTAATAATAAGCCCTCTGAAACAGCCTCTTGGATTGAGTTTCTAGGGCTTTCTGGGAAAGGTAGTTCTGAGAAATTTATTCCAGATGGGTATCTTTACGGACCAAAAGAGGATCGTTTAAGTATTCTCCAAGGATTGTTTGATACTGATGGCTCTGTGGCGTATAAATCAGTAGTTGAGTTTTCATCGGTATCTGAAAGGCTTGCAGAGGGTGTTCAGTATCTAGTTAGGTCTTTAGGTGGACTAGCCACTATTTCTAAAAGGGTACCTAAGTATACCTATAAGGGCAAGTTAAGGGCAGGGCTTCCTGCTTATAGAGTTTATATACGATTTCCTAATGAGGAAATTAGTTTATTTAGATCGAGCAAAAAGGCTGAAAAGTGGGTAGGTAGTTATGCTTCTAAGCGTAGAAGTTTACTAACAATCAAGAGTATTGAATTCGTTGGATTAAAGGAGTCTCAATGTATCAAGGTAGATGCAGGAGATAGCCTTTATGTAACTAGGGATTTTATCCTTACCCATAATACAGCACTAGCAATTAATATAGCACGACACGTAGCACAAACTCAGTCTGTTTTGTTCTTTTCACTTGAACAAACACGCGAACAAATCTTTGAAAGAATGCTTTCTAGTGAAGCAGAAGTAAATCTTGAAGATATTCGTACAGGCGCGCTTGTTGCTAATAAGGAGTCTATTAGAAAGGTTCGTGAGGCTAAAGAAGACCTCAGTAGTGTATTCGACAACTTACACGTTGATGATGAGGGCGGGGTTACTACCCAGTATATTACGTCGATTTCAAGAAAGAAGAAACTAGAGTGGGGGTCATTAGGATTAATTATTATTGACTACCTACATCTTATTACTATTGGTTCGAAGGGAACTAGTAGTGATGAAATCGGCTCCGCTGTCAAACAACTACGTGGACTTGGGAAAGAGTTAAATTGTCCTGTATTGCTTCTCAGTCAGTTAAGTAGACAGGGAGAAACTACCGGAGAAAAGAAGAGAGCCCGTAGGCCAGAGTTATCTGATCTTCGTGGTTCTGGTGATATCGAACAATCTGCTGACGTAGTTATCTTCTTGTATAGAGACTCATATTATGATGATACGGGTTATGTACCAGATGAAGATTTAGTTGAAGTAATTGTACGTAAGCATAGAAATGGTAGAACTGGTATTACGAATCTAAAATGGACACCGCGCTATGTAAAATTTGATGATATGTAGAGGATGGGTGGCCTAATTGGCAAGAATGGTTAGAAGTAAAAAAGAATATATTTGTTCATATTGTTCAACATTACATTTAAGATGGGGAGGATTTTGTAGAAACTGTAAGAAGCAAGGAACGCTAGAGGCGCATGAGTTAGTTGCCCCTAAACCTAAAGCAACAATGTCTCAGCACGCTTTAGGTGAGCGGGCAAAACGATCAGAACGGTCTATCGCTAGAAATATGCAAGCAGCAGACGGTCCTGATCCCGGCTTCAAGCATATAGCGTCCTCTACGGGGCGTGTGGGGCATATTACGGCATTGCAGATTGATGCTATATCAAGATCGTATGTCACAGAAAATAAGAATCGCGTAATGCCTACGTGGCTGATTAAAGCGTGGTTACAGATTAACCAGCGTGCTGTTGATTTCAACAAAGACGCATTCTTACATATTGATCCTCCTAATATGCCAAAGACCTTTCCAATTAATGGGAAGCAAATGCCCCTCAGTACTCTGGCTATTATCAGTGAGACAAGGCACGAACATCTTGTTAGTAGAGATAGAGCTTTGTCCGAAATAGAGACAATTTTAGTGGAGCGAACTGATCTTGATGCGACAAATTTACTGTTCGCTATTCGACAAATTCTGAGGGAATCATAATTGTCTAATAGGCCATTAAAGCGATATCAAAATGCTGTTTCTACACTTGAATCTGACTCCCCCGTTGATCTATACTGGTTACATAGGCAGAGGGACAGAGAAGAGCCGCAGTTTACTAAATCTAAGAAGGGAGACAAAACCATCATTTCTGAGTCTTTTTGGGATGATTTTGTGATCGTTGCTAAAGCCGTTAAGATTAGGAACCCCGAAGCCGATATTTATGATGCTTTTAACTTTATTCGTGAGCATATGATGGGTGGATGGAGTTACTTAGAGGAAGGGCCGTTTATCCAGAGGATTGATGCAGAAGTTGAGCGAGAGTATCAGAAGGAGCAAAGGCGTGCCCATTAAGTATCTTATAGCAATTCTACTATAAGAATGGAACTGTCATTCGTGAGTGGTTTACAGAATTCTCTATCGATGATAGGGGTACTTATAGGTGGACACTAGCAGACCCTAAGAAAAAAATTCTAAAGATAGGGGTTAGTGAGATTATGGCAATTATGCAAGAGGATTATGAGTCTTAGATGGATGTTGATGACCTATTTGTTGAGGTATCTACCTATCTAAAAGAAACCGAAGTAGGTATTGATGGAGAACGCCTATACAGCAACTACGAACGTGCTACGCAGATCACGGTAAGACTCCAATCTATTAAGAACGACATTGCTTATCTGGAGTTACATGGTCAGGCAAGTACCGATTTGAAGAAGTTTAGAACAACTATCCTAGAGGATACTATTCGAACCTTTGAGAAGGTAGCAGCATACGAGTCAAGAAAAATTTCTGCCATCAAAGTAGAGTCAGAGTTGGAAAGGGAGCGCTAGAATGCGTAGTTACGCAGAGATTATTGATACAGCCACCACATTTGTTACAGTTAACCCTAAGAAGAAACTTGTTACAGCAGTCGTTATTGATAACGTGGGGAATGTTGTCAAGGGGCACGCCCTTTGTGATCCTGCGGATAAGTTTGATCCAGAGTTTGGTATGGACCTTGCAATTGCCCGTGCAGAGGCACGCTATAACGTTCGGCAGGAGAAGAAACTACTACAGGAGTCTGATAAGCGTGGGTAGAAATGCTCAGGTACGCCGTTTTAGACGGGACCTAGATAAGAAACTTAATCATACAGGACCCTCTGGTGAGCCTAGCCCCTTTGGTAATCGGGAGTATAGACGGTCTAAACAAGGTAAGATGGAAATTAAACTATTTCTAGATAAACTTCGTCAACTACCGCAGAAGCTAAATATGGAGCAAGTAAATGACGATTGAGGATATTCTGAATAAGAATACTTTTGAAGCCACAGTCGTTAATCAATATGGGGAGGGTATTATTCTGGGTGAGCCCCAGACAGTACGCCACCTAAAGAATGGTTATAGTTTTTCATGGAATGTAAAATCTTTCCAGCATAAGTCCCCCTTTGATACGCTACTATTCCATATTGGTAGTAAGATTCTAAAGGTTATTCCTACCACCATGTTTCGTATGGACGGTAAAGAGCGTTTTCTAACTGTACACCTTTCCTAAGGATTATTATGGCAGGATTACCCCCGTTAGATCATATCTCTTACTCCTTCCTAAGCCTACTAGTATGCCCCTACGCAGCATTTCTTAGATATGATGCTGCTATTAGGGGTCCAAGTACACCTTATCTAGCACTTGGAAATGCGCTACACTTTGTTCTTGAAAATGCTCACCGTGATGGACTATTTAATCTAAAAACTTGGGCAGGTGATTTTAAGAAAGAATACAATCGTATTATTACTGATGAGGAGATTTTTGTTAACTACCCAGTTTTAAGAAAACTGGAAAACGATGGTATTACTATGCTGGAGGTATATCATGGGCAAATCGAGTCTGGGCAAATCACGAAATACCCTTTGGATGTGGAGAAGGAGTTTCGTATCCCCTTCTCTAGCACAAACATCGTCGGAAGAATCGACAAAGTTGAGGATGAAGATGGGGGCCTTGTCATCATCGACTACAAATCAGGATCAAAGAAGCCCGACCCTTGGCTCTTAAGAAACAACCTACAGTTGACAGCATACTACTGGGCAGGGTTTGAAATCTATGGCCGTTACCCCACAAAACTTGTGTGGCATCACCTACGGACAGGTGAGCGGCTAGAAACGACGCGAACGCTAGAGGACATCTATAATCTAAAGAAAATGATTAATAATGCCCTTATAATGCGTGAGCAGGGGATTCGTCACAGAATTTACAATGCATCTATCTGTGGTGATGGGTCTGGTCGTGGTATTAGCTGCGATTACAGGGGCTCAGTTTGCGACAACCCATCACTAGAAGAGGATACGGTGAAACGTCTTGTTATTTAATGATACGCATATTCAATTAGCCCGTGAAATTGCTCTACAATCTCCATGTACAAGACGTAAGTACGGGGTTGTTATTACAGATGGAATTGAGACAGTTGTAACTAACAATCAACGGGTATCTAGGTGCTGTAATAAAGGTTGCGTCAGAGATGCCCTTGGCATTTATCATGCTGAACGCTCAGACGTAGGTGCTGAGGTTCATGCTGAACAGGCTGCACTAATTAGATGGAACAAGCCTGTACATATGCACACAGAGATACTTATTCAGGCATTTTACCGGGATCAGACTATCCCCGGCGAGGGAGTCTTTTTGTATCCCTGTCATGCTTGTGCGATGATGCTAAAATTTGCGGGCTTCAAGTATATTTGGCTGACAGAGCGTAACTTACTAGTTGCGGTGTCTATTGAGGATATTTTGGAGTACTGGGAGGTTGGATGGCTTAATGAGAATGACCGATAGGTATGATTTTACCAAATTCTGGGGTATTCTAGCTAAATTTCCAGATATCAAATCCCTAGCAGATGTTACAGCAGTTATTAAGACTATTGAAAATGATGCTACCCATGAAACCTACCCCGATGCGTACAATATGCTAAAAGAGTTTGAGTCTGCGATGCGTTCTCACATATATACAGAATGGCACGCACAGGAGTCCTTAGATGGTATTGAGTCCCCCTAAACTTCCAAATCCGCTACATCCGCTTGATCGTATCGCTTTTGCTGGACCTATGTGTTCAGGAAAGACTACGCTTGCAAAAGTTCTAGTAGAAGACTTTGGGTATGTTAAAACTAGTTTCGCACGTATTCTTAAAGATACAGCAGAAAGTCTTTACGGGCCTATAACCAAAAATAATGAGAGCCGTAAGATTTTACAGGAAATGTCGGGTGATCTAAAGAAGTGGGATAAGGAGCTATTTATTACCCACCTTCTACTAGATATTGAAGAGTATATTTATGCCAACCATCAAACGGTTGTAGTAGACGACTTACGTTACAAGCGTGAGTATGAGGCTCTTAAAGAAAACGAGTTTATTATTATTGGTGTAGGCTGTAGAGAAGACGAGCGAATGCGTCGTATTTATAGCCTATATCCTGATACTGAGGTAGAAAGATTTTCCCATCCAAGTGAGATTGAGTGGAGAGATATGAGGATGGACTACTGGATTGATAATACTGGCCCCGGAGGAGAGTCCTCTGTTCACTCCCTTATTGTAGGAAGTATAGGTAGGGGGGATAGGAAGTGCTAGGTAAAAAGAGAGCTAAAGAAGTTCTTTTTTGTTCTGCTTGTGGCTCAAGGGTAGAATCTAGGTGGATAGATTCCTCTTATCCCCCTAAGGGGGAAATTCTAATTAGGGATTGTTCCTCCCCACAATCTTATATTGATTCTGGGCATTATTTTGCACTTACAGGAAAGAAAAGGGTTAAACTACCTAAGTTTGATCCCTATACTGGTGAGCCGTATGGCAGTTAGAATCGTATTTGTAGGTAAGTCTAAGGTTGGAAAAACTTGGGCAGCAGATTACCTACGTAGAACACATAACTTTAAGAAAATTGCATTAAACGATGGACTATTAGATGTATTGAGGAAGTTATATTATTATGGGGATCATCAAAGAATTAGGTGGGAGACTAGGCTCCTATATTACGATGCTTTCTATAAGATTGACCCAAACATTTGGGCCGGGTATATGGAACGAAGGCTTCGCGTTACAACTAGGGATGTTGTTATTGACGATCCTCGTTATCTTAACGAGGTTGCTGTCCTAAAGGGCCTTGGGTTTACTGTCATCCGGTTGGTAGCCCCTGAGGCCCGCCGATCACGCCGCTTGAAGGCGTATAAGAGCGCTGCTGACGGGCTCCTTGGTATCCACGACCTCTATAACAGGGACTTTAACAACAGCGTTGGGGTGGACTTCTCTATCTATAATGAGACAAAAGAAGATACTGGTAAAACATTAGATAATATCGTGGAACGCCTTAGAAAAGTTGACATTGACCCTACTAACTCCGCATAATGTTCTTATGGGGCTACCCTAAAAACTTTTCGGAGGTACACTATGCATGTTAGAAAACGGAGCGCCCACTTAACAAGAATGTATGTGGAAGGCGTATCCAACTATAGCGCTTATAAAGGCGGTCGTTTAAGTTATATACGGGAATACGATCCTGATCCAATGATCCAAGTTGACCTCACTAGCAAAATGGATATTGATCGGGCTATAAAAATTCTTTACGATAGAAGGGAATTAACTAAGCAAGAAGTACAAATGTTACAGTACGTTATGAGCGATGGAAGACTTTCCAGACGCGATATTAGCGCAATGATAAAAGAAGATTATGGTTATACCGTCGATCAACGTACTATTTCAAGACGCTTGGAGTCAGCCTATTGGAAGATACAAAAGTTTTTGGGAAGTGAATACTCGGACTCCAAAATATTTAAGATGGTAGCCAAGTCTAAAGGGTATCCACCCCCACATATCTTATCAGATGAGGAGATAGATAAAGCACAAGCAATTATGGAGCGGGTTTAGATGTTTACACAAGAGCAAATACAGGAAGCAATTAATGATAAGCTAACAGAAGTAGAGCAAATATTTGGAGAAGAGGCTTCTGTATGGTATAGGGTTGGATTTATGGAATGTGTTCAATTTATGATTGATATGAATAAACTTTTTATTGCTGAATCTGAGATTGAAAAAATTAGTAATCTTAATCAAGGGTATCCTACAACTGGTGGTATCAACTAAAATGGCGTTATGTTGTATATGTGAAAGAAAAACTTCCGGCTCACTTAATTTCTGCAAGATTCACTACAATGAGTATAAGGATGATATTGCGGAAAAGAAGCCTTGGGTAAAGGCTCTAAAGAATGAGGTTCAACGGGAACGAAGGCGCAAGGAACGTGAGTCGAACGATACCTCCCTTGATGCCATAATGGATCGTGTATATGAAAATGACAGATGGTAGGCCCTGTAAAAGAGGGCATGTAGGGCCGCGTGACAGTGGTAGACATTGTAAAATTTGTAAAGCCGTTACGAGAAATCGGCATTATGATCGGGAATATGAGACATCTTATGCTAGACAAGTATCCAGATATGCCCAATATAAGAAGAGGCTTAATCGTAGGATTATTCTAAAAAAAGAAAGGTTACTAAACTATGATAAAGAAATCAGAAATCGAAATGGAAAAGCAACGAACAGCTAAGATAATCCGCTTTCTGATTAGGTTGAAGCACTCTCTTGCAGCGGACGAAGAAATCAATGCTGTTCTACCTGATACACTCATAGAGTTTGATAAGAGCCTACAAGCGGGGACATTACGACAACTACGACCCACCGTTGATGACTTATTGAGTGACCTAGAATGATTTCTAAATACAAAAGAGCGCTAAAGATACTTGATTTTGACATAGAAAATCGTCCACTTAGTTACTGGACACCTGATAGACCAACCTGTGAAATAACTGCAATAGCATCTTGTTGGTATAATGACATTAACTCTATGAGTGCAGATTTGCTTGGTGTTACCGATACAGTAATCATATTAAGTAATTTTGTCTCCCGTTATAATGAAGCGGATATGGTAACAGGGCACTACATTAGAATGCACGATCTTCCCATAATTAATGGGGCTTTATTAGAATTTGGATTGCCTAAGTTAGAACCCAAGCTAGTTTGTGATACACGTTTAGATATGTATAAGAAGGGAGATATCCCAGCAACACAGGAATACCTAGGGGAAATACTAGGAGTTACTATCCAGAAATATCATATGACTCAAAACGATTGGAGAACAGCCAACAGACTGCTTCCAGCGGGACTTGAGGCCACAAGGAAAAGGGTAACTACAGACGTATACCAGCATATGCTTATTAGGGGGAAGATGTTGGAGTTAGGTCTTCTAAAACCGCCCCGCATGTGGGCTCCGTAGTCTCCCTGAGGGGGAATTTAGTTGTTGGGTATATTAGAATTTATTTTAATTAGCGTAATAATAGTATTAGTACTAATACTAATCTATGAAACACGGGAATATAGGAAGACAAAAGAATTTACAAGGGGATTACAGGAAGCAATCAACGCTTATACTATTGGATATAATACGCTAGCAGCGACTGTTCAAGCTATAGAAAAAGCATTTGAGCAATCGATTATAGAGCATACTAGTCTTGCGCAGGAATTAAATCGCCAGTCTGCTATTATGGAAGTTCATAATAGAGCTCTTAATTTAAATAGTAGACTTTTAGAAAAACCTAATCCAGAAAATCCCATCCCATAAGGAGCAAGTCTTTCAATGATTAACCCAGTTGATATGGAAGTAGGTAAGACCTACTCTGTAATGCTTTCTGATTGTTGCGTAGAGGCAGATTTTATCTCCAAACTTATTGCTCTGGAAGTATGCGAAGGTTATCTTATTCTTGCCCAGTTTGAGAATGAGGTTAGTGTAACCAAGTTATTCCAAACTGTTGAGTTAGTCGATGCCGACCCAACATAGAAGAGAGTACATAGCGCGCTATAACCTAAAAAGGTATCATAGACGCATGGATGAGGCAGTCATCATGCTAGGGGGCTCCTGCGTGGTCTGTGGGGCTACAGAGGGCTTACAGATAGATCATCTTGACCCAGATCAGAAGTCGTTCACGCTAGGAAAGTTGTGGTCAGCATCGCAGGAAAGATTCCTTGATGAATTGAGCAAATGTCAATTACTTTGCGATGATTGTCATAAGGTTAAGACACTAACGTTCGATCAGGAAAAGATTCAAGCCAAGCAGGGGAAAAGTATCAAAAAAAATACCCGACCGCGCAAGCGGTCGGGTATTCTTAAGCAGCATTAATCTTTCCTTCTGTTGTAGAAGGCATTAAACTTGTGTTCGGGGAGCAGGGTGGCTAGTAATTTGCGCTGACTCTCGGACTGAAGACGACAACGCTTACACGTCTGCGTCATCCAGTAGCCGGGTTCATGCTTGACAGGGCTGTGTTCTGGCAGTTTGATTGTCAATCGTTTCTCCCTTATCCGGGGCCGAAAGGTCCCGGCTATTTTTTATTTTTAGGCCTCTCCTTCTCTTCCTCTTGGTGCATACCCTTTTTGCAGTCGTCACAGATAAATTCAGATAGTGGTCTACGGTCGTAGATATCTGTTAGAATGTAATTTTCACAAGGGCACGCACAAAAACACATAACGTCTTTACCACTCATTTATTTACCCTCGGCGTAGGCGGCGGCGAGGGCGGGACAACCGGAGTCATGGCTTGCCGTCGATGTCCAGCGGGGCGGGGGCGATGCTGGCAAGGTAGCGGCAGTCGCTTAGGCTGCCTTGCGGGTCGAAGCGGAAACCGTGAGGGGTCCTGCCGTCGGGCGTGTCCTCGCCGCAAACAGCCTTGTGCATCGCCGCAATCCTCATGTCCAGCGAGGCGGGGGTGGCGGACCTATGTGCGGCGATGGAGTCATCAGCCAGCCCGTGAGCAAGCCCATGCTCGATGCCGTGACCGATCAAGTACGCCTCGATGTCCATTGCCGGGTTGGCACGGCTC
>Ga0315274_10015156_pt1 | contig 10926 bp, 10 predicted proteins | sample YL17G02_20_MG_FD_203700 | JGI IMG/M metagenome (GOLD analysis project Ga0315274, IMG submission 203700) | Sediment microbial communities from Yellowstone Lake, YNP, Wyoming, USA - YL17G02_20 | ecosystem: Environmental > Aquatic > Freshwater > Lake > Sediment | place: USA: Wyoming | collected...
GCGCCTGCGGGTCGGCCAGCCCCACGTCCTCGGAGGCGAAGATGATCATGCGCCGAGCGATGAAGCGCGGGTCTTCCCCGGCGTAGATCATCTTGGCCATCCAGTAGAGAGCGGCGTCAGGATCCGAGCCGCGCATGCTCTTGATGAAGGCGCTGATCGTGTCGTAGTGTGCGTCACCGTCCTTGTCGTAGAGAATGGCCCGTCGCTGCATCGCCTCTTCGGCGACCTTCAGGGTGACGTGCACTACGCCTTCTCGGTCGGCGGGCGTAGCCGTGGCCGCCGACTCCAGGGCGTTGAGGGCGACACGGGCGTCACCGCCGGAGACTCTGGCGATGTGCGCCAGAGCCCCATCATCCAGCCGCAGAGGGATGCGGCCCAGCCCCCGCTCCTCGTCAGCGAGTGCTCGCTGCATTACCGCTAGCAGGTGCTCTTCTGTGAGGGGCTGCAACTGGAAGACGCGGCTGCGTGAGACGAGGGGGCCGATGACCTCGAAGTAGGGGTTCTCGGTTGTGGCGCCGATGAGCACGATCGTGCCGTCCTCGACGTAGGGCAGCAGAGCATCCTGCTGCGCCTTGTTGAAGCGGTGAATCTCGTCCACGAGCAGGATAGTGCGCTCGCCGTGGCTCGCCAATCGCTGCTTGGCCTCAGACACCACGCGGCGGATGTCGGCCACGCCGCTGGTGACGGCGCTGAGCGACGTGAAGTGCGACTGGGTGACGTTGGCGATGATGGTGGCCAGCGTGGTCTTGCCGACGCCAGGAGGGCCCCAGAGGATAATCGAGGATACCTGGTCGCTCTCGATGGCCTGGCGCAGGATACGCCCGGGGCCGAGGATGTGCTCCTGGCCCACGAACTCGTCCAGCGTTCGCGGCCGAATGCGGGCGGCGAGCGGCCCGCGCCCGGGCGGCTGCGGTGGAGCGGGCCTGAACATCCTGCGCTGCACGCCATCCTCCCCCGCTCAGTCTAGCGGAGGTAGCGTGGGCTGGAAAGGCCGGCCCTTCGCTTAGCCGCCCAGCTCATGCACCAGGTCGGTGTAGCGGCGCACGCGCTCGACGCTGGTGCCGGGCGTCACAGGACTGCCGATGCTCATGACGAAGCGGCTGCCGTTGCGTCGGCCGGCCGTGATCTGCCTCTCCACCTCGCGCCGCAGTTCCTCGTCAGAGCCGTTCTCCAACAGGTCGATAGCATCCAGGTTGCCGAGGAGAGCGCACTTGCCACGTACGCGCTTCGCAACGTCCATTATGTCTATCTCGAACCCCTTCTTGCTCTCCTCGAGCGCCAGGGCATCCGCGCCGCACTCCATCAGCAGGTCCCATTTGCCGTGGGGGTTACCGCAGTAGTAGTAGATACTCTTCATCCCCAGTCGCCGGATCTCCTCGACCAAGCGCTGGAGCAACGGCACGTTGAGCTCGGCGAAGGCTTTGGGGCTGACCATGTCAGTCAGGCAGTCCTCGAGCCAGATGCCCTTGGCGCCGATCGCCGCCGCCACTTGGACGCCGCGGAGAGCCTGCTCCAGCAGCCTTCCGCAAGTGTACTTCACGAGGTCAGGCCGGGTGGCCACCATGGTCATCATGCCCTCGAAGCCCCACAGCGTGTAGGTGTGCCACAGAGGCGTGCCGACATGGCTGATCGGGAAGAGGTCGCAGGCGGGGCCCTCGAGGAGCGCCTGCGCCAGGTCAGCGCCGCCCGCGGCCAGGAAGGACGGCCTGTCGAAGAGCGGGACATCCGGGACGAGCGCGTCGATCTCCGCCTCAGTCTCCGCCAAACGCTCGGGGTGCACCGACTCGATCTCGATGCCGCGCGACCAGCCGGCCATCTGCGGCTCTTCCAGGCGTTGCTCCTGGCCGGTCTTGCGGTTGACGCGGAAGACGCCATCGGGCCGCACTTCGAGGCACATGTCATCGCGCACCTGATGGGAATAGCCGGCCGGCACGGCGAACCAGTCCTGGTCGGTCCTCTCGATGGCGTCGCGGTGCCAGGCGAGTTGCCGCGAGATGTCCGGCGAGTGGGCGTACCACCATGGGGAGGCCGTGAGCTGCCTCCAGTGGTCGCGGACATAGATACCCTCGTAGCAGATGACCGCCGGTATCTCCGGCGTGCCCCGTTCGCTCAAGGCGGCCTCGATCTTCTCGCATCCGGTCATAACGGCAACCACCTGATCGCGGTTTGGTGCAATGATTATCGCGGCAACAGGCCACGCGCTCAACCCGCCGGCCAGCGCGGGGCGGCGCCTAGGTCAGCCTGACCCTGGGGTCGAGGAAGGTGTAGAGCACGTCCACGGTCAGGTTGGCGAAGCCGATCAGCGCGGCGCCGAAGAGAACGCTGCCCATGATCATCGGCACGTCGAAGTGCTGCGCCGCCGTTAGCGCCTGCCAGCCGATGCCCGGCCAGTTGAAGACGTACTCCACGAATGCCATACCCGTCAGTAGCGAGGCGAAGTCCATGCCCAGCATGGTCACGAGCGGCAGCATGGCGTTCTTGAGCATGTGCCGCCAGACGACCAACCGCTGGCGCAGGCCCTTGGCGTAGGCCGTGCGCACGTAGTCGGTAGAGAGCACGTCCAGCATGCTCGTGCGCAGGATGACGCCGTACCACACCGCCCAGGGCAAGGCAACGCTCAGCCCCGGCAGGATCAGGTGCCTGAAGCTGCCATAGCCGCCGACAGGGAAGAGCCTGAGCCGGAAGGCAAGGAAGTAGATGAGCAGCAGCCCAAAGAAGAAGGTGGGCATGGAGATGAGTAGGAGGCCGGTGACGGTCATGCCGCTATCCAGAACTGATCCGCGCTTGAGCGCCGCCACGACGCCCATAGGCAGGCCAAAGACGAGCGACAGAGCCATGATGCAGGCGGCCAATTGCGCCGTCGCCGGCAGGCGGGAGAAGAGTGCCTCTCTGACCGGTCGCTTGAAGAAGAAGGAGTCGCCCAGGTCGCCGCGCGCCAGGTCGCCCATGTAGTCGAGGTACTGCACGTAGAGCGGCCGGTCCAGCCCTAGCTCGTGGCGCAGCGCCGTCAGCGATGCGCCCTGCGCCCTGGGGCCAACCAGCGCCTTCACCGGGTCAACCGGCCCGGCGAAGATGATGATGAAGGTAAAGATGGACACGGCGATCAGCGTCACCAGCAGCCAGAACAGGCGCCGCACGATGTAAGCAGTCATCGCTACCGGCTCCTGCGCGTCGGGTCCATCGCTTCGCGCAGGCCGTTACCCACCAGATTGAAGCTAACCACGGTAAGCATGATGGCGATGCCGGGGTAGAGTGCGATCCAAGGAGCAGCCCGGTAGAAGCTGATGCCGTCTTGCAGCATCGAGCCCCAGGATGGCGTCGGTGGTGGCACGCCCAGGCCGACGAAGCTGAGGCCAACCTCGGCGAAGATGGTTCCGGGTATGCCAAGGCTAATGTAGACGACGACCAGCGGCAGCAGATGCGGCAGTATATGCCGCAGGAACACCCGCCCAGAGGGGGCACCGATAGCGCGCGCCGCCTCGATGTAGTCGCGCTGCTTGATGGAGAGCACCTCGCCGCGGAAGATGCGCGCGGGGTACGTCCAGGCAAAAGCAGAGATGACGACAATGATGACCCAGATGCCGGGCTCGAGCACTACCACGAGCAGGAGCATGAGGAAGAAGGTGGGCACGCTCATCATGAAGTCCACGAAGCGCATGATGGCGAAGTCAACCGCGCCGCCGAAGAAGCCGGAGATGCCGCCGACAATGAGGGCGATGCCGATGGCTACGATACTCGCGGCGGCACCCACCGAGAGAGATACGCGCCCGCCATGCAGCAGCCTGCTCAGAAGGTCCCGCCCAAGCGCGTCCGTACCGAGCAGGAACTTCGCGTTGGGAGGCAGGGGCTGCCCGAACTGCGACAGTCCCTCCTTGCGGTACTGCTTGGCCGGGTCGTGCGGCGCGATAACGGGCGCCAGTACCGCTGAGAGCACTACGGCCAGCAGCATGCCGAGCGCCGCGACCGATAGCCGCTGGCGCCGGAAGCGCCGCCAAACGTCCTGCCACCAGGTGACAGCCTTCTCCTCGGCGACGCCGGCTTGGACGATGCTCGCCCCGGCGTCACCCTTGGCTAGCGCCCGAGCCATGCTCCTCCTTCCTGCTCACCCCACACGCTCGAACGGCAAGTCCGCTCGTGGGAACGCGGTGTCTCGCGTTGCCACGAGCGAATCCGGTGTCGAAGGCTGAGAGCCCTATCCTTGCTCCATCCAGGCTCGTTCCAGCGCCGGGTGGCCGAAGATGAAGTGGCGCACGTCGCCATGGACATATGGCTTGCTGAGCGCGAGGCCGATGCCGCTGGTAAGTGGGATGATGGCCACGTCCTGGTTTACGGCTATGTCCTGTATCTCACGGTAGAGGGCCAGGCGCTCTGGCGAGTCAATGGCCAGCTTCTCGGCTTGGGCCATCAACTGGTCAATCTTCTCGTTGCAGTAGTTGCCGAAGTTGTAGGTGCCCTCAGCGCGGGCCGAGGCGCAGGTGACCCATCCCGACACGTAGTCGAAGCCGTCGGGGAAGCTAGCGCCCCAGCTGTGCATGCCGAATGGCAACTCGCCGGCGCGGAACTGGTCGAAGGTCTCGGCCGTGGATACGTACCAGTCCAATTCGATGCCGATCGCCGCCAGGTCCGCCTGCACCATGTCCATGGTGATTTCGTAGCCCGACGATTTGATTCCTTTGATGCCATCGGGGAAGCCGGCCTCGGCGAGCAGCGCCTTGGCCGCCTCGGGGTCGTACTGGTACTTGGACTTGAAAGCCGGGTCGAACTGCGCCATGACCGGCGTGTATAGCCCCTCCTGCACCACCGCGAGGCCGCTCGAGGCCTGCACCATCGCCTGTTTGTCTATGGCCATGGCCACGGCCTGGCGCACGCGAATGTCCTGGAAGGTCTCGCTGTCCATGCGGAAAAAGAGCCGGTTCATGCCCAGGCTCGGCCCCTTGCGAATGGCAGGCTCGAACTGCGGATCGGTGAGAATGCGTGGCACTTCCGCGCTTGGTGGGGATACCCATTCAACCTCGTTGCTCTCCCAGCGCATCATGGCCACCGAGTCCTCGACATCGAGGTATATCTCCACCCGGTCGAAGTAAGGGTAGGGCTGGCGGAAGAAGTCGGGGTTGCGCTCCAGCGTCACCTTCTGCCCCTGCACCCACTCGACGAACTTGAAGGGGCCGGTGCCGATGGCCTTTGTCACACCCCAGTCCTCACCCGCGTCCAGCATCTCCTGGTGCGGGATGATGCCATTCATGGTCATCGAGAGGATGGCAGGGAAGACGGCCTGCGGCGTCTTGAGCGTGATCTCGATCGTGTAGTCGTCTAGCACCTTGACGCCCGACAACTCCTTGCTGCTGCCGGCAATGACCTCATCATAGCCGACGATGTTCTGCATGAACTGTTTGCCCCAGGAGTAGGTTTCCGGCCAGAGCGAGCGGTCCAGCGAGAACTTCACATCGTCAGCTACCATCTCGCGCCCATTGTGGAACTTGACTCCGTGGCGCAGCGGTATGGTGTAGACGAGGCCGTCGTCACTCAGCGCCGGCATCTCGGCGGCCAGATCGGGGAAGATCTTGCCATCCGGGTCGTAGGAGTAGAGGTAGCTGTAGAGCAGCGTGCCCGCCATCCACCAGTCGGCGCTGACCTCGGCTCCGGGCGGGTCGAGGCTGACGAAGCCAGAGCTGATCAGGCGATAGGTGCCGCCGTACTGGCCTTCGCCCTCGATGACGGCCGCGGTCGGCGCCTCGGTTGGAGCGGAGACGGCTTCCGTGGCGGTTGGCTCAGCGGCGGCAGCGGTGGTGGCGGTCGGTTCCGCTTCGGCAGGCGCTGCCGTCGCCTCGGCCTGGCCGGGCGCCGTGGTCGCGGTGGGCTCGGCGGCAGGGGCAGTCGTCGCAGCGGGGGTGGCGCCGCACGCTGCGAGCAACGCGGCGGCAGCGCCGATAGCGGATGAGCGTAGGACGTCTCGGCGGGCGAGCTTCGCTTTCATCGCACTTCTCCTTGCGGCGGTTTCGCAGTTCGGCCGACGGAGTGGCCTTGCCGGCCGCCTCGGCGTCGCGTACGATCAGCGATCCAGTGGGCAGCCAAGTGGCTCTCACGGGAAAGCCAGGATCAGGAGCCATCCCACCAGCAGAGGATGCCACCGGAGCGCGGGCGTCTCCTCACTGGATGGTAAGACCATTCTAGGGACGGGCAAGTGGGGCTGTCAAGGGGATGGCGCGCCGCCGAGCGTTCGAGAGAGCGTCGCAGGGCTCTAGAAGAAGTAGTGGCGAATGAGATCGAGGCGCCCGTGCAGAAGTAGCCGTTTGCCGGAGTAGCGCATGACCTCGCGGATCTTCTCCCTGTGTGCGGGTCGGTAACAGTGGACGGTGCAGTGCTTGCAGGAGGGCTTTGGGTCTTGTGCGCGGCGAGCTAGCCGCTGCTCGGCGTAGGCCAGAAGCTCCTGGCAGTCAGGGCAAAGCTCACCCTTCGGGCTCGCGTGTTTGCCGCGACAATACATGCGAATGAACTGCTCAAGCACGTAGCGGTCCTTCTCCAACCGATCCATGGCTCATCCCACTTAGTGACGGAAACCGCGGCAGTTAGGAGCGGGTCGCCGCCCTCACTCGCCGCGCCGGTGGCTCAGGAACCACTCATACAGCTCCTGGTCCTCGTAGGTGCGCGTCCAGGAATCGTGACCACAGTCCGGGTAGACGGTAAGGCGCACGTCGGCGCCTAGCTTCCTCAGCGCCTCCACCATCCGCTCTGACTCGCCGACCGGTACAGCGTCGTCCTTGTCGCCGTGGAAAGCCCAGATCGGCATGTCCTTCAGGACGCGCAGCCTGTCCGGGAAGCACCACCAGTCCTGCCAGCCACCGCAGATCGGAGCGATGGCGGCGAACCTATCGGGCGAGCGGGCGGCAAGGCGCCAAGTGCCGAAACCGCCCATGCTCAGGCCTGTGAGATAGACACGCCCCAAGTCCACCGCAAGCCTCTCTGCTACCTCGTCCAGAAGCGCCTCGAGAGCCTCCAGCTCCGCCGTCCACCAACTGTCAGCGGGGCACTGGGGCGAGACCACGATGAAGGGGAAGTCTGCCCTCTGCTCGACGATCTTGGGTATGCCGTGCTTTTTCACATCCTCCAGATCGTCTCCACGCTCCCCCATACCGTGCAGGAAGAGGATCAGCGGCCACCTGTGCTCGGGCTCCCTCCCGCAGCCTTCGGGCAGGAAAAGCAGATACTTCAGGCGCACGTTGCGGCAGACCCGCCGGTCGAGAGTGTGTGTCTCTTGCCTGGATTGCCCGACACCAGCGACCATAGACAGACGACCTCCTCGATGGTTGTCACGCGTGCCATTGAGACAACAGGGGCGTTCCGCCGAACGCCCCTGCGCATGCTGGCCAACTGGCGAGGCGGCGCCACTAGCCCTTTTTGGCCTCACTCTCGAGAAGCTTGCGCGTGAGCTTGTTGAGTTCCTCGTTCACTTCCCGCAGTGCCTCCAGGATGTGCGGACGTGCCTCTTCAAGCGCCTGCTGCCCGGCGACCCGAGTCTTCTCCGCCGTCCTCTCGATCTCTTGGCGCACTTTCTGGCCACTCGGAGACTCCGCTGCTTCCTGGATGGCGCGACTGACCTCGTCGGCCATGCCCTTCAACCCCTGTTCCAGGCTCTGCAACTGCTTGCGGGTCTCCTCTCGCTCCATGGTGCGCCGGACTGCCTCGGAGAGGCTCCTGCCCAGCGCCTCGAGTTGCTCGCCGATCTCGCGCCAAGTGTCGCGCGCGGACTCGACGCCTTGTCCGCCCTTGTCTTCCTCGGCCATGCTCCAACTCCCTCAACGCCAACTGCTTGGCGGTCCGATCGCTGCCACTGAGTATAGCACATCGGCGTAGGCGGTGATCCGCGAGTCTCACCACACTCGGCGGTAGAGTTGGCGGGGCACGCCGTCCGGGCCGGACGGAGATGGCTCGGCTGCCACGAAGCCAAGGCTCTCGTAGAACCGGCGCGCCGGTTCTCCACCGGCCACCCCCTCAGCGAAAGTCACCACGGTCATCTCGGCCGGCGGCAGCACGAGCGAGAAGAGGCCCTGCAGGAACAGACGGCCGACGCCCTGGCGACGGCTGCGCTCGGCGACGACCAGCCAGCCAATTCTGTACCGTGGCGGCTTGGCCGAGAAAAGCAGCCCACCGAGCAAAGGCTCCCCTGGCGGGCCATCGTCTCCGCGGACGCAGTAGGCGCTGCCACGCTCGATGCAGCGGGCAAGTGCCCCTTCGAAGCTCTCGCTGCCGGCGAGGGGCTCGCCGAAGAGCTCTTCCACCTCGCGCGCCAGCGCCCACCAAGCCGCGAAGTCGCCCCTCTGTGCCACTTGCGTGCGCACGGCCGCTTCCCTCCAAGAATCGAAACGACAGGCGAGGTTCCCTCGCCTGTCGCAAATCCTTCGCGGACGGCTCCGGTGAGAGCCGCTATCCCTCGCCCAGGGACGTCTGTCGGTCGGTCGCGTTGGGCTCAGCGCTCGGTGCAGCGGCGGCAGCCACGGGTTGGGGGGCCGGGCCGGGCTGGGGCTCGTTGGCGCCGTCGGACTGGCCGTTGTAGTGCAGGCGGGCCACCGTCGGGCCCTGCAGCGAATGCAGCAGCCAGTCCGAGAGCAGGCGGAAGCGGTTCTGCATGGTGGGCATCTTGCTGAAATAGACCCACTTGAAGAGCAGCCAGCCCGTGGCGCCGAACACGCTCCAGCCATAGGGGCTGCAGACGGCATCCAGGGCCCCGACGCTGACCAGGTCGCCGCGATACTGGAACTTGAAGGGCTTCATCGGCTCGCCGAGCGCTTGCTTCACGAGGTTGCGCCCCAGGTTAGGGCCCTGCTGGACTGCCACCTGGGCTGTGGAGGCGAGCGGCTCACCGTTCTCCAGCAAGTGGGCGCAGTCGCCGATGGCGTAGACGTTCTGCTGGCCCACTACCCGGTTGTACTCGTCCACTTTGATGCGGCCCGACCGGTCGTGCTCTCCAGGCAGCGCTGCCGTCAGCGGGTTGGCTTTGACGCCAGCGACCCAGATGAGCGTGTCGGTCTCGAGCCTGTCCTTCCCATCCAGTTCCACCCAGCCGGGGCAGCGCCGGTGACGAACGTGCTCAGGCGCACATCGATATGCCGGCGCTGCATCTTCTCACAGGCGGCGAGGGCGCAGGCCTCCGGCATGCCGGACAGCACGCGCGGCAGGCCCTCCGCCAGGATGAGCTGCACATCCCGGTGGAAGTTAATGTTACGGTAGGCCTTGCCGCACGTGAGGTGCAGGAACTCACGTAGCTCGGTCATCACCTCGAGACCGCAGGCGCCGGCTCCAGCCTGGATGAACGTGAGCAGGCGGCGCCGTTCCGCCTCGTCCTTGGAGCGGTCGGCGCGCTCCAGGCAGTCGATGATGTGGTTGCGCAGGCGCAGACCATGGGCCATCGTCTTGAAGGGGAAGCCATACTTCTCGAAGCTCTCGTTACCGAAGTAGTTGGTCACGGCCCCTAGGGCAAGCACCAACGTGTCCGCCTCGAAGACGCTCTTGCCGGTGGTGACACGCTTGTTCGACAGGTCGATGTCCAGAATCTCAGTCTGGTGGAAGGCAATGTTGCGTCCGCCGACAACGCGCCTGATCGCCGGCACGATGCTTAGGGGGTTGAGCTGGTTGCTCATCATCTCTGGCAAGAAGGCGGTGAAGAGGACGAAGTTGTTGCGATCGATCAGAGTGATGTCCGGCATGGGAGTGCCGGCTTTCTTGGCCGTGTCGTGCAGCACCTGTGTGCAGTAAAGCCCGGCGAAGCTCCCACCCAGGATGAGCACTCTGTTCCCACCGTTCGTGGCTTCCATGAATCCCCCTTGGCGCCAATAGGCTGCCGGCCCGCCCGCCGGCCATCCTCTCGATATTCAATACCTGATCAGTAATATAACGAAGGGGGAGGTTTCAGCAAATCCGGTTGTGATCGCGGATACGAGCACGGTCGGCTGATGGCGACTGGCGGCGGCGCGGGCGGCGGGCTATGCTTGCGACAGCTTCGCTCCCGAGGAGGCGCTCATGTCTCCGATTACTCTGCTGCAGCCACGCCGCATCGCCTTCGGCAGCGGCTGCTCCCTTGATTGCGCCCACGACCTTGAAGCAAGTGGCCTACGCCGCGCCTTCCTCGTGACCAGCCCGCCCGTGCTCGCCCACGCCGAGCCGCTCGCCGGGGCGTTGCGCGCGGCCGGGCTTGTGGTTGAAATCTACCCCCGCGTGGCTGCCGAGCCCACGCTGGCCTCTCTGGCCGAGGCGCTTGCCGCCGCTCGGGCGTTCCGTCCGGATGCCGTCCTCGGGTTGGGCGGCGGGAGCGCTCTGGACGTGTCCAAGCTAGTATCGGCGCTGCACGACAGCGAGCAGGATGTGCGCCGCGCGTTCGGAGTCAACCTCCTCGACGGTCGCCGCACCTACCTGGCCTGCCTGCCCACCACCTCGGGCACGGGGAGTGAGGTTTCGCCCAACGCTGTGCTGCTGGACGAGGACGAACGCCTGAAGAAGACCGTATCGAGCTCGCACCTTGTGCCGGACGCCGCTTACGTCGATCCGGCTCTGACCGTGAGCGTGCCGCCGGCCGTTACCGCCGCTACCGGTCTTGATGCTCTAACTCACTGCGTCGAGGCCTATGCCAACCTCAACTCACATCCGGCGATCGACACCTACGCCCTACAGGGCGTGCGGCTGATCGGCGCCAACCTCGCTCGAGCCGTCGCTGACGGCAGCGACCTCCAAGCGCGGGAAGCACTCGCTCTCGCAAGCCTCTACGGTGGCCTCTGCCTCGGGCCGGTAGGCGTCGGGGCCGTGCACGCCCTCGCCTACCCCCTGGGCGGGGAGTTCCACGTGTCGCACGGCGTGTCCAACGCCCTCCTCCTGCCGCACGTAATGGAGTACAACCTGCCCGCCATGCCCGAGCGCTACGCCGAAGTCGCTCTGGCT
>Ga0315274_10015157_pt1 | contig 10925 bp, 4 predicted proteins | sample YL17G02_20_MG_FD_203700 | JGI IMG/M metagenome (GOLD analysis project Ga0315274, IMG submission 203700) | Sediment microbial communities from Yellowstone Lake, YNP, Wyoming, USA - YL17G02_20 | ecosystem: Environmental > Aquatic > Freshwater > Lake > Sediment | place: USA: Wyoming | collected...
ATAAACGGGCGGCCTCAAGGTTTCTTCCTCACCATGACCGTGCAACGCTCTTGGGGACAGCCGTCACACCAGGCGGTTTTCCGCTTTTCGGGAAAAGTCGCGGGGATGTCGGCGCTTTTCTCGAACCTGAAGGCCTCGAAGAATTCGGGGATGATCGTGGCCAGATGGACACGGTCCGAGGCCGCCGCCATGACGGCCTCGACCAGGGCTTTACCAATGCCCTTCTCCCGGAAGTGTGGATCGACCCCGAGAGCGCAAAGTTCGCGGCAGTCAGGATGTTCCCTGAGGGAGACGAGGCCGACTATCTCCGCGGACTCTTCCGCGACCCAGAGCCGGTCCGACTCCATGCCGGGATAATCCAGACTCAGCTTCCGGCCGAGATCGATGGCGCGGGGGATGTCCTCTATGCGGGCTTTTCGGATGCGCATTTCCGGTCATTATACCATGCCCGCGGCCCGCTCCGAAGGGCCGACATCACTAGGATCAGGGGGGGAAGATTTCTTCTGGATTGGTCAACCTTCTGAAGAGAGCTATATGATGGCCCCAAAGGATCTTGAAAATGGACAGGGGGGGAAATTTTCGATGACCGAAGAGGGTAAATATTCGATGACCCTTGACACGAACTGGCTCTGGTCAAGGAACGCGATGTCTATGTCGTCAATCCATAGGTTCAATGGAATGTTCGGGTTGCGGCTATGGGCTTCAAGTAGCCTATGCTCGCGACCACAGCAGCCTATATATCATTCTCCCCGAGCATTATGATTGCTATCCCGAGCTTGTTTGTCCCCTTTTGCTGATCGCCAATCAAGCTTTAGCCAAAAAAGCGTTACCGAAATCGAAAAGATATAGCTTGCGATATACCAAAGGGCTTCCCACCAAGAAAAAGGCTCCGAGTTCAGAAATCCCGCTGGGAGGATGTCCCGCTCATGTAGCAAGAGCATAAATGCCAGTCCCCCGCTAAAATGAACAATTCCGGGAATGAATTCCCACCCTTTTCTCTTTGCTCGGGTTAATTTAGATACTAGTACGAGCAAGCCGAGATAGTACAATACAAACAGACATGCCTCGATCAATATGCCCGCACCATAAAAAACGGGAGAATTTCCGTCTTTCCTAAATAGTGGGCCTATAAGCTTCGTAATGAAGCCAGGCCATGATAATAAAATTGCGAAGGGAACAAATGATGAATCCCCATGCCTTATAAAACAACCTGCCCCTAGAATCGTTGAGGCCCAATAGCCGGCGAGCAAGAACACGCGGTCTTTCATTCTCTTTCCCTTGTCAATGGCAAGAATTTAACTTCTCATCGAGAACCTGTGATGATTCCGGTTATTGGGGTCTTACTCATTGTCCGAAAACTGTCCCCTCCGCGCTTCCCTGGGAACTCACTATTGCGAATACCATGTCTGAAATTCTACATCATTAGAATGATGAATCCATCTGGCCCGGAAGCACACCAGATAAAACAGCGTTTCTTTCTTCATTCTCTCTAGCTTTTCTGGATCTCTCAGTGGATCATCCGGGTCGTCACAATACCCCCCCCTGGACAGCAGGCTGAGAAAAGCATGGGTATTTCCATTTACCTCGACTTTATAATCTCCGGCGGGTGTGGAGATGACCACATACCCACTATGAGCATAGGGGTCTTGAATAATGTGAAGACAAAATCCTAATTCTTCTAACGATTCTGCATTAAGAGCTTCCATTCTATACGCGTTCAGCACAGCTTCCTCAGGGAAATGCAGCCATGGCATGGTAAATGAGTCCGTAAAGAGGTTATCAACATCACGGCATGCCGAAGCTACGCGATCAGCTTGTGTCGGAGAAAAGTGGGCCTGTATGGCAAGCTCGTACGTTACACTATAATGAAATGATTTGTGATACATTCCCGTCGAGTCAATATGTGTAATTGGCTGGTTTCCACAATATGAATATAGATTCCAGTATTGGGGATCGTGCGCGGCCAAGCTCGCGGCAAGGCCCGGGTCCACAGAAATGAATCTGTATTGTGCCTTATCATAATATCTCGCCCCGAAGTAATCGAGCTCCGACTCCCCGTCGTGCTCCTTGCCCGAGAACTTGAGCGATGGGTCGAAGGTAATTGGCTCCCAGGTCTTCTGAATTCCCCCATATGGGTCGTGGGCTGCAGCGTAGACGACCGTCCCTGAGCTGTCGGTCACGATGCGGGTCGAATTGATCTGGTCGGAAGTGTAATAATACAAGTCCTCTCCGGTTGTCTGATACTCGGCAATGAGCCGGCCGCCGAAATAAACATAATCCCTGACGCATCCCCCCAGGATGTTGTACGCAGCAAGGAGCCGTCCGTCGAAGGAATAAATATAGAAAGCGCCGCCAGCGGGAACTCCCGAAAGAAGTTGGGAAGATTTCGCTCCACCGGAAGCGGTGCTCCGGACAGAGCGCCTCTCTACTCTTGGAGCTTCGGTACGTCTGACCGTTGAAGACACGCCGCTGCCCCGCCTGCCGGCCTTGCTTTCCTCGAGCGTGCCTCTCCTCCCCTCCCTCTCGTCCACTCGTTCCCGGCCGGAGAGCCCGATGCGATTATCGTCCCCACGGCTATCCTGATTAACGGCAGATATAGCAAAATTCTCCGCACTGACGCAGAACGGAGTTCTCACAGGCAACGAAAATCGCTTGACCACTAATCCTGCCTCAGTATCAGGATCTTCCAGCTTGAATGACTTGGAGCTCGAGGCGTATTCCGCGTCGTCAATCGTCGAACCGGACATCAGCATTTCGGCCGCAGCCTTCTCCGACACGACGCCGCCTTCCTGAGCTGTCTTCCCCTGGATAATGCCGTACCCATCAACCGAGTCTTGGCCGGGCATCCATCCGCCTTGCCTGGGAAAGAGCGCCCTCTCGTACCTGTTGAAATTATCCTTGAAAAGGGGCTTAAATACAACCTCCGTCGAATCCTGGATCATCAAACTCTGGCCCAGGAACCTGACGTCCAGATCGTCGATCCATACTTTCACCGGAATACCCGGATTGCCGCTCAAGGAGATCTCCGGGGATCGCTGGACATCCAGATCCGTCTTGAGCGGGACATTGCTGAGGATGGGCTGGCTGTCGATCCACACGGACCCCGAAGGCCGACATCATTAGGATCAGGGGGAGAAGATTTCTTCTGGAATGGTCAACCTTCTGAAGAGAGCTATATGATGGCCCCAAAGTTGCGAACGTTAGTTGACACGACCATCAGAATTAGGTAGGACTAGGTACTTCTTGTGACGCCGGTCACGATAGGGAAGTATGCCTCCGCAAAAGCTCCGCCGTGTGCCTGGACATGACACTCTCCTACCTTCTACTTGCCACATAGCTCTTTATTTCCTTTTCGAATGCTGAATTACCAAGCCCTTCGAGGCCTCTAGAAAAGTCATCCCACGCCAGCATCCAAATTCGGTCTATTACTTTCTTCCATTCCGCGTCCTTTTCTAGCACTCTAACAAAAAGCTGCGGCTGAGCTCGGAAGGCCTTGGCAACCCTGTCCGCCAATACCTCGCCTTGAATTCCCGGGCCGCAATGGAGCACCAAATGAATCATGATCCTCACTTTATTCTCGTCTATGCTCTTAAAGGGTCCATCAAAAAGAGCATCTAAAAGAAATTTTTTCAGACCGCCCTCCTTATCCAAATACTGGTGTTCGTATCGGCCAATCCAGAGGCAGATGTCATCTAGATCTTTAACTCTGTCGAAACAACCAACCGGGTCGTTGATAAAGGCCTCGATGTCTTTTTCTCTCTGTGCTCTTTCTTCATGCAAAATAGTTGCATAGTTCTTCACTGCTATTTCAAACTCTGTTGAACCAAGCCCATCCAGACCTGGAGAAAAGGACGACCAGTCACGCGAGATGTCGTCGATAATGCGCTTCCATTCAGACGTACTCTCGAGTGCTTTTGAGAAGATCCTCGGTCTTAGAACAAATGCCGCCGTTGTCTTTTTCAGAATGTCTCCTTGGCAGCTTCTTAAGTTTAGGAACAAATAGATCACGATCCTCATTTTCCTATCATCTATCTCCTTAAAGTGCCTAGCGAAAAGCATATCTAAGTAAGATTCTTGTTTCCTCCCCTGGCGGATCGAATCTAAATCATATGTCATTATCTCATTACACAAGTCACTCATCCCCTTTATTCGATCAAAAGTTGATACAGGGTCATTTAAGAAGTCCTCGAGGGTCCTGGCTTCTTGGTTATCATCGGCTCTCGGAAGTGCACCCGTCCCGATCTGGCTAAAACTAAGAACGAAAACAAATAGAAGTCTGGAGAATAACATGACGGCAGCTCCCCTAAATATCGTTCCCTAGTGCCCCTGGTGGAATCGGCCCATAAGTGAAAAAATAGTCATTGAGGAAGTTGGATATACAAGCTAAACCTTCACACCATAACTCGAATGCCTGCCTCATCCCTCTTCTCTCTTCCGGACTTAGGACCGGGCCTGAACCTGATACCACCCGCCATTCATCTGTTACGATAATTCCTGTCATTAAATCCCCGCCTTCAACATGCATCCATAACATAAAAAGCATTGCCTCAGGAACTGTTCTAATACAGCCATTTGTAGCGTGCATCCAGCCGATCCCACCCCACCCGTCCTGCTGAAATTGGCGACCCGAATGAACGCTGTAATTATAATTCCCGTCTACGTTAAAGGAAAAATAGCCCCATGGACCATAGCTTCCACTTACATTCTGTTTCGTTTCAAAGTATTGATTAAAATTCCATTCTCCATTTGGAAATCCGGGCCCGATATCAGACGCAGGAAAAATCGCTGCGAGCCGGTTATTCTTATCGTATACGTAAATGCTCTTTTCGTATCTAGCGAAAGCTATCCACATTCTGCCATCTGGGTCTATATTGTTAATTGGATTGTTGCCACAATAGGAATATAGGTTCCAACGCTGGGGATCAAATTTCGCCGCGCTTGCTGATATAACCGGGTCCACGCTCATAAACCTATACTGCGCCCTGTCGTAATACCTCGCCCCGAAGTAATCGAGCCCCGACCGCTCGTCATGCCCCGACTCCTCGTCGTGCTCCTTGCCGGAGAACTTGAGCGATGGGTCGAAGGTAATAGGCTCCCAGGTCTTCTGAATTCCCCCATATGGGTCGTGGGCTGCGGCATAGACGACCGTCCCGGTGCTGTCGGTCACGATGCGGGTCGAATTGATCTGGTCGGAAGTGTAATAATACAAGTCCTCTCCGGTTGTCTGATACTCGGCAATGAGCCGGCCGCCGAAATAAACATAATCCCTGACGCATCCCCCCAGGATGTTGTACGCAGCAAGGAGCCGTCCGTCGAAGGAATAAATATAGAAAGCGCCGCCAGCGGGAACTCCCGAAAGAAGTTGGGAAGATTTCGCTCCACCGGAAGCGGTGCTCCGGACAGAGCGCCTCTCTACTCTTGGAGCTTCGGTACGTCTGACCGTTGAAGACACGCCGCTGCCCCGCCTGCCGGCCTTGCTTTCCTCGAGCGTGCCTCTCCTCCCCTCCCTCTCGTCCACTCGTTCCCGGCCGGAGAGCCCGATGCGATTATCGTCCCCACGGCTATCCTGATTAACGGCAGATATAGCAAAATTCTCCGCACTGACGCAGAACGGAGTTCTCACAGGCAACGAAAATCGCTTGACCACTAATCCCGCCTCATTATCAGGATCTTCCAGCTTGAATGACTTGGAGCTCGAGGCGTATTCCGCGTCGTCAATCGTCGAGCCGGACATCAGTATTTCGGGCGTAGCCTTCTCCGACACGACGCCGCCTTCCTGAGCTGTCTTCCCCTGGCTAATGCCGTACCCATCAACCAAGTCTTGGCCGGGCATCCATCCGCCCTGCCTGGGGAAGAGCGCCCTCTCGTACCTGTTGAAATTATCCCTAAACAGCGGCCGGAATACAACCTCTGCCGAATCCTGAAGTATCATACTCCGGTCCAGGAACTTGACGTCTAAATCGTCGATCCATACTTTCACCGGAATACCCGGATTGCCGCTCAAGGAGATCTCCGGGGATCGCTGGACGTCGAGGTCCGTATTGAGCGGGACATTGCTGAGGACCGGCTGGTCGTCGATCCACACCGAACCGGAATAGTTCGTCATATCATATGTGATCCGGGCATGATGCCAGGTTCCGAGGAATTGCTCCAGGCTCTGGACTTCCGCCACGGCGTAATTGAACAGCAGGTTTTCGCATCCCTTGAGCCCGTCGGGAGCGAATGAAACCTCGGCGACCTTGAACGTCTGGGATATCGGGTCGGGTAGCCCGGCCCGGAAGGTGAAATGGTTCGCTTCGGGGGATTCCCCTTCAGGAACGGAGACTCTGAAGTTGAATTCGTAGGATATTAGGACGGGCATGGTCGGGGCACCGTCGGCGTCGCTGATTCTGACCAGGCAGGATTCCGAGAGGTCCGGCGGGACTCTCCAGGGGTAGGTGCCGATGTTGACGGCTCTCTCGACAATTGTATGATACGTGCTGCCATTATCCATAGAATACTCGATTTTCACGCACTTGACGGCATCTCCGCCTTTCCAGGTAATATTTCGGAAGGAGCCGGCCTCCAACTCTTCTCCCCCGTTAGGGAACACAATTATCAGTGAAGATTTTTCAGTTATCTTCATAGGCCCGTTCTCCCCCGTGCCGGTCAGCGTAATCACATAGGGGTTTTCGTCCAGGTCATTGTTGTCAATTGTTATCGTGGCCGTTTTTAGCCCTATCGATATGGGGGCAAACCTGACCGTAACCGTATTGGATCCACTCGGTGAAATCAGAGAAGTGCCTGATTGACCTTCAATATAGAAGTTCATCTCGCCGCCCGGCTCCTCGATGCTTACAGGCCATCCGTAAAGGACCAGCGTCGCAGTGCCGCTATTCTGGATATAAAGAGTATCTGCTGTGGAATAGCCAACGGTGACGGTGCCGAAATCATAAGATTCGGACCCACCAATTTCCGGCTCGCAGTAGCCCTTTAGGTTAATCGTGTAGGGGTTTTCATCCGGGTCATTGCTCGCAATCGAAAGGGCCGCGGTTTTGTCCCCGGTCGATGTGGATAGAAACTTAATGACGAAGGTTGTCGATTGACCGGGCGAAACGGGGGAAGTGGGTTGCTGATGGACGGTGAAGAGAGCCGCGTCAACCCCGCTAATCGTTAGGTCCCCTAAGACCAGATTGGCATGGCCGAGATTGTCTATGGTGAATGTCCGGTACGCGGGCGTGTTGAGGCTCCCCGTGATGTCGACACTCGACCCCGTCGGAGAATATCTGACTTCGATATCGGGCGCTGGGGGAAACGCCGAGATTCGTAGGCCCCTGTCGTCGTAGCGGTAATCGGCAAGATACTGCCCGGTGGCATCCATAAGGGCCGCGAGGCGATTCTGGGCGTCCCAAGCGTAGATCTTCCCGTTGGCCGCGGTCAGGTTGCCTCGCGCATCATAGCTGTAGTTGGTAATCCGGTTCGACGCGTCGTAGTTCTTATCGAAGTCGAGCACCCCGTTCTTCCTGACCTTCTTCATGTTCCCGTATTCATCATACTCATACGAGTAATTAAGAGCTCCAGGAACTCCTGCGGTATAGGCTGCGAAAGTCAACCGGTTGAGCGAATCGTAACCGAAGGTTGCACTCATGCTTGGCGATGGCGCCGTACTCGAGATGCCGACGATATTACCCGCGCCGTCATAGGTGTAGGTGGCGTTGTAGAGCGCGGTGGAGCCGTTCATCAAGGCCACGGTGTTGGGAGTGCCGTTGTTGTTGAAACTCGAGCTGAAGGTCGTGCCGTTCCCTATACTCATGTTCGCGAGCATCTTGTTGGGGCCGTATGAGGCGGCGTCGACGAGGGTCGTTTGACCAAACGTCAGGCTCTCGGGCCTGTTGAGGCCGTTGAAACCCAGGACGGCCTCTTTCCCGTCCGGGTAATGGGTCTTTATAAGATTGCCGCTATTGTCATACTCATATGAGATGGATTTCGAACTCAACCCGGGAATCGAGATAGTCTCATGGGTGACGGCGCCGAAGTCGTTATATTCAATGCCGGTTCGGCTCCATCCGGACGACCCGATGACGCTGCTGCCGCCCCCCTCCTCATCGTATCCATATGTCACCGTTTCCGCGCCCGTGAAGCTTACAAGCTGGCCAGAGGCGTTGTACGTATAATAATGGGATACTCCACCCCAGGTTTTTTGGGAAAGCCTGTTCGCAGCATTATAAGTATAGTTGATGGCGCTTGTTTCGCCGCCTGTTTCGGGATGCGTTTCAGAGGTGACATGGTCCAACCCGTCATAAACATAGCTTTGGGTTCTGTCACCATAGAGGACGGTCGTCAACCTGCCCACGGCGTCGTAGGTGTAGTTCGCGACGTGGCTTTGGGCGTCCGTCAGTCTAGTCGGCAGGCCCGGAAGGTCGTTATACTCATAGGCCGTCGAATGGATCTCCGGATCGGTCAGCGTTCTCGTATTCCCCGTGTACGCGATAGCCGTGACTTCGCTTACCGGGTCCGTAATCTGAGTGACTCTCCCCGAGCCGTTATAGAGGTAGGAATACTTGTGCGCCGCGTAGGTGCTTCCGTTGTTCTCCTCTTTGACGCGGCCTTCGGCATCCAGCGTCTTTCGATAATAGAGTGTCGTCCCGTCGGCGCTTTCCATGTAGCCCGTATCCCGGCCCATGCCGTCCCAGAACCTGGTGATGGTGTTATCGGCTTGGGTAATGACGACCTTGTTCTCTCCGTTCGGCCGCCAGTCATAACTGACCGTCATTAATGGAGGAGGTGGCGGAGGTGCGGGGGGCTCGTCCGGCAAATCCCATTTATTTGTAAACTGCACCGACATAATTCTGCCAAGGTCGTCGTAAGCATAGCTTTTGGTCCCGCCGTGTTGATTCTGCTCGAATTGGACGTAACTATATTTCGTAATAAAACGCGTGTATTTCAGGAAAGTCGGGACCGAGACCTCTTGTTCCAATCCATAATGGTAAGTATTATGAGTTGTTCCTCCCTCCCCTGGGGCGTCAGCCGAAATGGTGATGAAGTTGGGTACGGAGGCATTATATGTGAAATCCCATGTGTAGTAGGACGAGCCGGTCTTCCATCTCTTCACCTGCTTCAGCGCGCCCCATTTTCCGTCCTCCTCAAAATAGGACGTGATTGTTTCTTTGAGGAGGGCACCGGCTCCCGATTTGTCCTTTTCGTTTTCCGGGAAGGAAAGCATATATTTGTTAAAGAAGCTTGTGTGGGCTTCATAGTAGTAGGTGAGCTCCTTATAGCTCTTGGCGTTGGGCGACCCATTGATAAAAGTGCCCAGCTTCGTCGGCAGGCCGTATCGTTTTACCGGGGTTCTGTCATAATAGTATTGTTGCTTGAGTGTTGAGTCTCCCGTGCGGCTCTGAGTCACCGACGATACGAGGGGGCCCTTGGCCTTGCCCATACTCGTTCCGAACACTGACCAGCTTGTGTTGGAAAACTCGTAATAAGTCCAAACATATGAAGCGGAGGAGCTCCCATCACCTGCCGCCTGGGAAGATCCGAGCCCGATTCTCCAAGGATAGCTGCTGTCATAGGCATAATGAGTCGCTTGCGTACTGTATTCCGGGCCTTGAACGGTCGCGGTCCCCGAAGTCACCCCCTGATATGTCGGATAGGTGTAGTTCCAGACCTTTGCCTGCTCTCCGGGACTGAACGTTATTTTCTTCTGAGCGACCACCTTGGAGTCAAGTATCGTAGAATTAAAATAGAAATTATGATTCTCATACACATACTCGAGGACACCCCCATAGCTCGTCGTCAGTTTCGTCAGTTCATAGTTGTATGATTGCCCGTTGTTATATTCAAAAGTGGTCGCAGGCAGTGCCGGAGGGGTGAAACTCAATAATTTATAGTAACCGTTGGCAAACGACCCGACCGAGTAGCTGTAAACGACATCATGGGAGTCGTCGTAGTTCCTGACCCGGATTTCGGCCAATTTCGCGGGGTTTGACCCTTGGTAGCTTTTCGCGAAGCGGACCTCTCGCCCCATGCTGTCGCTGACCTTCTTGATGGAACGGTAATTGTCGTCCGGATCATATTCAATGTCGATATAGTTCCCGTAGGGGTCCTCAATTTTCGTAACCATGAGGACCGTTTCAGACGATCCGTTGCCGAGGGGAAGGGATGCGCTATTCCCGAAGGTCCAGATAACGCCGTTCTTGAAATAGAGTTTGGGGTCGATTGTCGGGTAAAGTCCCTTGTCGTACTTCAGGAAATCTCTTGTTAGGCGGATATTTGAATTATAACCATACTCAGATTTGGGAGGGAAAGCCATCTCGCGCCTTCCGTCGGGAAACTCGATGACCGGCGTACTGGAACCATATTGATGAACAATACCCATGTGCATGGTCCAGCCGATGCCGACCATGGACTTGGGGTAGGCTTGAACAAGAGGGTTGCCCGATTGCTTGTCCTGGAGGATTTTCGAGTTATAGACTCGCCATATCTCGATATTCAATCCATTCTGGCCCGGAAGGAAAATATCGCGAAAGGCGAGCGTTAGGTTTCCTGTAAACAGGTCTACGCTTTCTTCGGGAAGTGAGGAGTATGATCCATGTCCGGGAATTATGCCGGTTCGGTCGAAGATCCCGGATTGACCGTACAGACCTGCGGCGACACCCGTAGCCAACAACGCCGAAAATACAAAGGCAAAAAGCTTGTGTGATCTAGACATCGTTCCCCCCCGTAAATTGAATTCATCCCTCGCGGGATATTGGAAACGCAGACGGATGCCGAGAGGCGCTTTCGGCTTAGGAGTCTTGGAAGCCGAGCTAGAAGCCCGCGAAGGAAGGAAGGAAGGAAGGAAGGTAGGTAGGTAGGAAATCAAAGAGAAACGTCGCGGAAGGAGCGCGCCCATCAACTTGCCCCTCTGTTCGTAAGATAGGTCCGCGAATCCTGTTTGTCAAGCG
>Ga0315274_10015159_pt1 | contig 10925 bp, 7 predicted proteins | sample YL17G02_20_MG_FD_203700 | JGI IMG/M metagenome (GOLD analysis project Ga0315274, IMG submission 203700) | Sediment microbial communities from Yellowstone Lake, YNP, Wyoming, USA - YL17G02_20 | ecosystem: Environmental > Aquatic > Freshwater > Lake > Sediment | place: USA: Wyoming | collected...
GATCCTGGCATCCCGGAGCGCCAGGCTCATGGCCACGGCAGCGTCGTGGCCCGTCGGGTCGGGGATGACCATGTTCTGGGCGCCGCTTGTCGCGCTGTAGCCGGTCAGCTCCGCGTAGATGCGGGCGTCTCGGCGCACGGCGTGGCCGAGCTCCTCGAGGATGAGGCACGCGGCGCCTTCCGAGAGCACGAACCCGTCCCGATCGCGGTCGAAGGGGCGACAGGCTTTCTCGGGGGCGTCGTTCCGCTTGGACAGGACCCTCATCGCGCAATAGGCGCCGAACGTGAAGGCGGTCAGCGGAGCTTCCGCGCCGCCGGCGACCATCACGTCGGCCTCGCCGTACTGGATCTTCCGCAGCGATTCGCCGATGGCGTGGTTGGAGGACGCGCAGGCCGTCGAGATGACCATGTTCGGCCCGGTCAGCCCGAACTGAATGGCAACGTACGATGCGACGGCGTTCGGCGTGATCCTGGGCACGCACAACGGGTTGAGCCGGTGAAGGCCCTTCTCGTATCCGGCCATCATCTGCTCTTCGTGGAACAGCACGCCGCCCAGGCCAGAGCCGATGATCGATCCGACCCGTTGCCTGTCCTCCCCCTCGAGGTTCAGCCTGCTATCCTCTATCGCCATGCGAGCGGCGGCGAGCCCAAGATGGACGAAGCGGTCGACCCGTCGGGCCACGTTCCGATCCATGTAGTCGAGCGGATCGAGCCCCTTGACGAAGCCGGCGATCTTGGAGTCCAGATGGGACACGTCGAAGGCCGTGATCGCCTCGATGCCCGACTTCCCGCTGACGGTCGCCTGCCAGAAGGCGCTCGTCCCCACGCCATTGGGGGCGACCACGCCCAGGCCGGTGACCGCCACGCGCCGCTTCTCCATCCGCTGGCTCCGAGAAACGCCCTCCGGCGCGCCCTGGTCACAGGAGGACGCCAAAAGCCTAAACATCCGTTGCTTCAAGAGTAACATAAGCTCTGGCCCTTTTCAATCCCATTCCCCGACCCCGCAGGGCACCGCGCATCCCACCTTGACAGAGCGAACCCGCGAGTGCAGAATGGGGGAAACCGCACCCGCAACGTAGGGGGCTAGCTTTGAGCGATCTCGCGCGTCAACTCGACGTCCTCATCCGAGCCCGGTACCCGATCGTCTATCTAGTCACCTGGGAAGAGGACCGGGCCATGTACCTCCTCCTGAAGATCGCCAAGGCGCACAAGAAGAACCTCGCCGTCTGGAGCACGACCGACGGGATGCGGACGATCGAGGTCGCCACCGGCATGCGGGAGGTGACCGACCGCGGGAGGAAGCCGCTCGAAGCCCTCAACGTGATCCTCCAGGACGCCCAGCCCTGCATCTATGTGCTCCAGGACTTCCACCCGTACCTCAAGGACCCGGTCGTGGTGCGCCACCTCCGCGACCTCTGCCACGCCCTGAGGCGCTCCTACAAGACCGTCATCCTCGTCTCGCCGCTCTTGGAACTGCCTTTCGAGCTTCAGAAGTCCGTGACCGTTCTCGATCTCCCCGTGCCCGGCCGCGAGATCATGGAGAGCCTCCTCGACGATCTGACCCGCGATGTCACCACGGGCGGGAGGGCTCGCGTGGACCTCACCGCGGAGGACAAGGACCGCCTCATCACGGCCGTCCTCGGCCTCACCCTCGACGAGGCGGAGCGGGTGTTCGGCCAGGTGCTGGTCCGCGACGCCAAGCTCGACGCCAGCGACATCGAGGCCGTCCTCTCCGAAAAGAAGCAGATCATCCGCAAGTCGGGCCTCCTCGAATACTACACACCGCAGGAGGACATGACCGACGTCGGGGGCCTGGATGTCCTCAAGCAGTGGCTCCGGAAGCGCGCCCGAGCCTTCTCCGAGGACGCCCGCCGCTACGGCCTGCCGCACCCGAAGGGCGTCCTCATGCTCGGAGTCCAGGGCTGCGGAAAGAGCCTCACGGCCAAGGCCGTCGCCCGGCTCTGGAACCTCCCGCTCCTGCGCTTCGACATCAGCCGCATCTTCGACCGCTTCATCGGCTCCTCCGAAGTCAACATGCGCCACGCCCTTCAGACCGCCGAGTCCATCGCTCCCGCCATCCTCTGGGTGGATGAGATCGAGAAGGCATTCTCGGGCACCCAGAGCTCCGGCCTGAGCGACGCGGGGACGACCTCGCGGGTCTTCGGCACCTTCGTCACCTGGCTCCAGGAGCACCCCTCGACGGTCTTCACGATGGCCACGGCGAACGCCATCGAGGCCCTGCCGCCCGAGCTCCTGCGCAAGGGGCGCTTCGACGAGATCTTCTTCGTGGACCTCCCCGCGCAGGCGGAACGCGAGGAGATCTTCGCCATTCACCTGCGCAAGCGCAAGCGCGACCCGGAGCGGTTCGGCCTCCCCGAGCTGGCTCGGCGCACCGACGGCTTCAGCGGCGCGGAGATCGAGCAGATCATCGTCTCCGGCCTCTACGACGCCTTCGACGAGGGCCGCGAGGTCGAGATGCGTCACCTCATCCGCTGCATCGAGGAATCGGTCCCCCTCTCCGTCACCATGCGCGAGGACATTGACGCCCTGCGCGCCTGGGCCGCCGACCGCACCCGCCCCGCCTCCAGCGCGCACAAGGGGTAAAGGGATGACTGAGTACCTCAGATCGTCAATCTTCATTCGAGCCTTTCACACCCTCTTCAGTCCGAAAGGAGGCGCCTATGATTCAGAAAGCCGGTGAAACGGAAGCGGGCTGGGCTGGCGAGCAGCCCGCCAGGGATAGCCGGCTGGGGTGGCGCTGAAAGCCCGCTGCGGGGACCGCTCCTGCGGATTCTCCCCGTGCCCCTTTTGAACCTTTCGGCGAATCCCCACATGCCTCAGAAAACTCTGGCTTGCCGCAGGCAAGCCACTGTCTGAAGTCCAAAGGGCACTTGTCCAGTTCGCCGTGAACCAGGACAATACAAGGAGAAACCAAAGATGACGCGACAGAGAATGGTTGGCAGTGTGGCAGCGATCCTGGCCCTTGCGGTCCTCATTGGCGTCATGTCGTTCTCGTGCTCCCAGCCAAGTTCAGCTTCCGCGGCCGCTCCTACGTTCCTGGAGAAGGGCAGGTCCTATAATTTCCTCCATGGTTCAGTGTACCTGCGCGCGACTGTGCTTGACATAGACCCATCGGGGTGGGTAAGAGCACGAGAGTACAAAGGGGGCTCTCTCACGAACTCCCTCCGGACATACTGGGTCAATACGAATGCTGTTGGGTGGATAACAATCGCTGAGGAAAAGTGATGTTGCAGGCGCAGTGCTGGGGTCGGGGCGCATTCTGCCCGGCTTGGGAGCAGAAAAAGGGGACATTCTACTGCTGTCGGATCGCTTCCGCGCCCACTGCGCGCATCGCATGGGCCAGAAGTGCAGAATGTCCAGTTTTCGCTCATCGAGAGTTCAGCAGGGGATTTCGCCGGCCTGCCGCAAGGCCGCGTCTACCAGAGTCTGACCGAGCCTGAACCCTTGAGCCTGGAGCGCCGCCAACAACGGACGGATCTCTGGCACCAGCCCGGCCTTCTTGGCGGCTGCCAGGAAGCCGACGAGCCCGACTGGTTGGAGTCCGGCTCCCGCGGCAGCCTTTCTCCCACCGGGGTCATCCAGCAGGACGGTGGCACCGGGGACTTCCTGGGCCAGGACGATGGCCTCTGCTTCGCCTGCCCCCAGGGTAGCCTTGAGTGCGCTAGCTGCCCGGCGATTGCTGACGGCACGCTTGTGGACAACTCGACCCGATTCCAGTTCCCTCGCTCCCGGCCGTCCGCGCCCCTGCACGGCAACTTCGTCCCACACTGCCAAGGGCACGTATACCCTCTCCGCCATGGCCTCCAGCAACTTCCACTGGCCGATGCGGGAGAGTCCTATGAGGAAGGATGCATCCGCGACGGCGATTAGCCTCTCAACTTCTTCGCCAGGCATTCGGCCGCTTCCATTTCCTTCCTGGTCTCGTCCTCGTCATAGTCTATGTAGGGGATGCCTTGTTGGCCGAGGAACGGGATGAAATCCCACAGGCTCATGCCCGCGAGTTCCGCGGCTTGCCCCAGGCTGAGCACCTTTCGGGCAAACAGCGCGGCCGCGAGCTGGCGCCGGGCCTCCTCGGAAAGCCGTTCCGGGGTGTACCCCGCCGCTCCCAGAGCCGCGTCAAGCCCCTCCGGGAACTCTAGTCTCACGGTCATGGTCATCTCACCTCCTCAGCGTGACTGACCGCGCCAGACGGGCCGGCCGCGCCGCAATCCGCCTCGGCCTCCGATTCTACAACTGCTGGGTCAGGTTTTCAACTGGCCAGACGTGAAGGGGATATTCGCGAGGCAGAGGCCACCCGGCGCCATGCTTGTCGTAGTCATCGTAGATGGCGTCGTCGTCCGAGTAGCTTCGGAGGAACTGTTGATATGTGAAGAGCCGCCAGTCCTGGTCAGTCTCCCCGTCATCCACGATGAGGATCACCCGCGCGTGGGTGGGTATTGGCAACTCCGCACCTACCTCCGGAGGGATCTCCAGAACGTCCCGATTCTTCAAGTCGATCTCAAACTCGATCGCACGCATCGGCGACCTCCTATGCATGACGACCCCATTCTACCACGCCCCGCCCCCACCTTCAATGACGGGCTTGCGAAGGAGCCTGGCCCCCAGTTGTGGTAATCTCAGGCCGCACTATCACGGCACGGCGTGTTCAGGGGGCATTGAAAGCGGCCCTTCGGCTTCGCTCAGGGCAGGCTAAGCCGCCGGGCCGCTCGCCAGCTCGCGGCACCCCCGAAAGGCTGACGCATTCCACAAGGCACTTGGCCCTCTGCAAAGGGTCGGGGCAGTAGCCGGCCTGTGCGAAGGCGCCCGCGCTCCCTGCCGCGCCGCGCTTCAAGACGTGCGACAGCCTTTCGGAGTGCGGCGGCTCGACGCGAATGGCGTGAAGTTAGCCGAATTCCTGTGGCGAGACCCTCCTTGGCACGGATGACCCAGCCCCAGGGGGGCGACAGGAGGTTGCCGGCGGCTTGAGCCGCCGGAAGGAGATGCCCAATCCCCCCTGAGCCCCGAAGGGGCGGCAGAACATGGACTTCGGGCGAAGCCGACGACTCACTGCCGCCCCTTCGGGGCTGCGCCATGAGGGTGGGCTCCGCTTCCGGCGGCTGAAGCCGCCGGCAACCCCCTACCGTCCCTTCGGGACGAAGAAGCGGCTTAATTCCACGCCATTCGCGGCTCGACGCCGCTTTCCAAAGACCCACTAATGCGTCTCAAGCGCTGTGAGCTCCGGCCTCAGGTCCTGAGGGGGTTGCGGATGAGGCCCACGAAGACTGGGGGCCATGCTCCCTGCGAAGCAGTCCATCTGTGCCTGACTGCTCTCTGTGCTTCCCATTGCGCTACGGGTAGAACGTGCGCACCGTCTTGGCGTCGAGGCGCTTGATGGCCTCGACGATCAGCTTCACACCGTTGTCGTAGTCGTCGGCGTGGAGGATGCCGGCGTGGCTGTGGATGTAGCGGGTGGCAATGCCGATGTAGACGGTGGGGACGCCGATGCCGTGGATGTGGATCGGCCGCCCATCGGTCGCGCCGCCGCTCAGCATCGAGATCTGGTAGGGGATCTTCTTCTCCTCGGCGAGGTCAACCAGGAAGTCGCGGAGCTTCAGGTTCGGGAGCATTCCGCCGTCGAGGAAGCAAATCTGCGGGCCTTTCCCCAGCGTGCCCTTCTCCTTGTCCTCCTTAGGGAACCCGGGCGTGTCGCTGGCGATCCCGACCTCCATGACGAGGCAGACATCGGGCTGGACGGCGTCGGCGGCGGTCTCGGCGCCACGGCAGCCGACCTCCTCCTGCACGGTGCCCACGCCGTAGACGGTGTTGGGGTGCTTCGCCCCTTGAAGTTTGCGCAGCACGTCAATGAAGAGCGCCACGCCCACGCGGTCGTCGAATGCCTTGCCCATCAGGAGCTTCTGGTTGCGCATCGGGGTGAACGGGCAGACGGGCACGGCGGGGTCGCCCGGCCGAATCCCCAGCTTGCCGGTGGCCTCCTTCTTGTTCTTGGCGCCGACGTCGATGAACATGTCCTCGCGCTTGACGAACTTCGCCCGCTCCTCGGGCGTCAGCACGTGAGGGGCCTTCGAGCCGATGATGCCGATGAGGTCGCCCTTGCGGGTGTGGACGGTGACGCGCTGGGCGAGGATCACGTGGTCCCACCAGCCGCCGAGCGTGGTGAAGCGGAGGAACCCCTCGTCGGTGATGCCGTTCACGACGAAGCCGATCTCGTCCATGTGCCCTGGGAGCATCACGCGCGGCTCGGCAGCGCCGCCCGCCTTCTTGCACACGATGTTGCCCATCCGGTCGTGGCTCACCTCGGCCAGGCCCTCCACCCGCCTGGCGACGATCTTGCGGACCTCCTCCTCATAGCCGGGCAGGCCGGGGGCCTCGGTGAGCTCCTTGAGCAGGGCCAGAGTCATCTCGTCCATGCGCAAGCTCCTTGAGAGGGGAACGGCATCCAGTTGCCGAGCCGCGACCGTCAGGGAGCGGCCATGAGGCCACTTGCTAACGCGCGTGGCTCCTGATGCCGCCATTATAGCCGCGCCCGGGGGAAAGGCAATCCCGTCCCCTGTGTCGAACATGGCCGAGCCGCGACCGTCAGGGAGCGGCCATGAGGCCACTTGCTAACGCGCGTGGCTCGGCAGCGCCGCCTGCCTTCTTCAGTCGTCATCCCCCTGGCGAGCGATTCCTCGTCCCGATGCTCCGCGTCGGGACGAGAAGAGAGAAGAATGAGGTGCCGCCTGAATAGGCTTCAGCGATTCGGCTCAGAACAGCGGGTAGGGGCGAACCTCGTGTTCGCCCGCCTTCATCGGGCCCCTCGCCCGTTATCAGGGCGAACACAAGGTTCGCCCCTACGTCCCCCAAGGAGCCGAATCGCTGAGGCCTGTTTAGTTTCTGTTGCGGAAGGTCTCCGACAAGCGCTCTGACGTGGCTGCAAGCGGCTCGCTTGCAGCTTGAGCGACAAGCGAGCCGCTTGTCGCCACGACAAGAAGGCTTTCCGCAACAGAAACTATTGTAACACTTCAGCCGTCTGAAGTGCCCGCCCTGCAAAGCGAAGTGGCCCCCACCGACCTTGCGTCGGTGGAGCCGAGGACTGGCAACTAACAGGGCGACCCACACATTCCCTCCTCCCTCCGCCCCCCCGCCTGTGGCGGGCGGGCGGAGGGAGGAGGGGTCGGCGCCGCGCGGGTAGTGGCCAATCATCGCTCCACCGAGGCAAGCTCGGTGGGGGCGGAACTTCAGACGGCTGAAGTGCTACAAACTATTTGGGGCGAGTGGGGGGCCGGCCCGCACGGAAAAGGGGACAGGTGCGTTTTGCCTCAAAGGCCCGAAGGGGGCTTCGCCCAAAACGTACCTGTCCCCTTTTTTCGTTGACCCGCTGGCCGGGGCGCGCTAGAATCTCGTGACCTTTCAAGGAGAGGGCCATGAGAAGGTTCGCAATCGTGGTGCTGGCGTGGCTGGCGTCGCTGGCTTGCCCAGTGGGGGCCGGCGAGCGGAGCGTCGTGTCGTTCGTCCCGGCGGAGGCGTTCCTGGAGGTCTACTACGATGGGGCGCATCCAGGCTTCAAGGACACTCCGCTCGCGAAGTTCCTCCAGGAGCCGGAGGTCCAGGAGGCGCTGAGGCGCTCCGCGCCGCTCGGGGAGTTCTTCAGAACCAAGTTCAATGAGGGAGCGGGGGGGGATCTGGCCACGCCGTTCCTGGCGTTCACGGGCTGCGAGGCCGCCTTCGCCCTCCTGAGGCCCGCCGAGCCGAAGGGACAGCCCGTGGGCCTCCTGGTGGCCCGGGTGGGAACGGGAGAGAGTCCCGCGCGGCGCGAGGCCGAGCGGCTACTCCGGGATGCGATGGCAAAGGCCGCGCCCGGCTCCGCGCGCCAGAGCGAGATCGGGGGGGCGAAAGTCACGAGCCTGAACCTCAAGGGCGAGGCGCGCCACATTGCGTTCGACGGGCCGTTCGTCCTCGCCGTCGGGGACGAGGCGACGCTCAGGCGTGCCCTCGACCCGGCCGCTGCGAAGGCCGCCTGGCCGAAGGGCGAGGACCGCCCCGTGCTGGGCGCGCGCGTGGCGACAAGCGGCCCGCTTGTCGCAGATGGTGCAAGCGGGCCGCTTGCACCCACGCTGATGGAAGCCCTCGGCGGCCAGATGCCGGCGGAGGTCCGCAAGGCGCTCGACGCGGTGGGGCTCGGCGCGGTGCGCTCGGTGAGTCTCGCGCTCATCCCGCGGGGCGCGCGCCTGGTGACGCAGTTCGACATCGAGATGGCGGAGGAGGCGAAACGGGCCGGCCTGGCCAAGTGGTTCGCAGATTGCCCGCCATTCGATGCCGAACTGCTGAAGATGGTGCCGAGCAAGCCGACGCTCTTCTGGCTCACGCAGATGGATATCCCGGGGCTTTGGGACGCCGTGTGGGCGTCGGTGGAGGGAGCCGACCCCAAGGGAGCCGCCGAGGGACGCAAGGGCCTGGCGGAGCTGGAGCAGAAGCTGGGCGTCAAGCTGCGGGAGGAGCTGCTCGGCTCGCTCGGACGCGGGACGCTGCTCGTCGCCGCCAGCGACGATGGCTGGCTCGGAGGGTATACGGTCCTGGTGCAGCGCGTCCGCGACGGCAAGGCGCTGGAGCAGGGTCTCGCCCGGCTCGTGCCACGCCTCGACGGGCTGCTCGAAGAGTTGGGCGGGAACGACTGGCCGGCGCGCGTGAGCCTGAAGGCCTTCACCTACCGCGGCCACTCGTGCCACTACATCTCGCTGACGGGCCCGGCAGCCGTGGGTCTGCCGGGGTTCGCGCCGTGCTACACGAGCCTGGGCGAGACGTTCGTCTTCGCGGCGCATCCGCTCAGCCTCAAGAGCTACCTGGACTTCGTGGAGGACAAGGCGCCGAGCGTCATGGAGGATCCCGAGCTCAAGTCGCTGCGTGCCGTCGTGCCGGAGGGAGCCACGTCGCTCTCCTACGGCTCGTGGCCCGACGCGGTGGTGTCGCTCTACAACACCCTGGCGCCGATCTTCATGGCCCTTCAGGGTCCGGAGGAGGGTCAGGATTTGCCCAAGGGGATCGACCTGGCCGACCTGCCGTCGTCGCGGCTGCTGCGGCGCTACGCGCGGCCGGCCGTCGTCTACTCGGTCTTCCAGAACGGACGCTACCGCATGGAGGCGCAGGGGGATGGCCTCGGCATCCTGTCGCCGCAGGTCGCGCCACTGGCAGGCTTGGCCATCGTGGCGGGTGTGGCTCTCCCGGCAATTGCGGAATCCAGGACCCAGGCGCGCCTCGTCCAGAACCGCAGCAATCTGAGGCAACTCGGCCTGGGCTGCTCCGCCTACCTGGATCAGTTCGGCGACGGTCGCTCCTACCCTGCCAGCCTCGGCGAGTTGCTCGACAGGAAGATCGTCGGCGACAAGCGAGTGTTCGTCTCCCCCTTCGACGATGATCCGCCCAAGCTCAAGAACGGCCTCCCGTGCAGCTACGAGTTCTGCTTCGACAAGTATCCCACACGGCAGTTCCCGGACGACTTCCCAGGCAACATGATCATTGGCTGGGACAGGAAGGCGTTCGTGCCGGGGAAGCGTTCTGCCCTGTTCTTCGACTTCCATGTCGAGATCATGGACGAAGCGCGCTTTGAGCGGCTTCTCCGCGAGCTCGACGAGGCGGTCAAGAAACAGACAAAGGAGCGCCCCCCGGCGCCGAAGAAAGGGGAGATCTGAAATGGCAAACCCACTGAAGGAGAGGGGCGTGCGACGCAGCGCGTTGATTGCTTCTCTGGCAGCGGCTTTGTGCGCGGCGGCCGCGCTCGCGGGCGAGAAGGGCGTCGAGGACTTCCTGCCCGCCGATGCCATCGTGTCGCTGTGCTACTACGGCGACAACCCGGACGTGGAGAAGACCGCGCTCGGCCAGCTCGCCCAGGAGCCCGAGGTCAGAGAGTGGTGGACGCGCCTGCGGGGGCTGTTCTCCCACCTGTTCCGCGCCGCGACCGAGGAGCTCGGCGCCGACCTGGACCGACTCGCGCCCATGTGGGGCTGCCGGGTGGGCGGGGCGGTGCTGCCGGGGGATGGGAATGGGCCGCCGCAGGCGCTCGTCGTGGCAAAGGTGGGCGGACCCGACTCGGCGGCCCGGCGCGGCGTGACGGAGTTCCTTGGCCAGATCAAGGGCATGATGGGCGGGGGCGAGCCGAAAAAGCTCCAGGTGGGCGGCATCGAGGTCGCGCAGTACGGCGAGGGGCAAGACGGCCTGCTCTTCGGGTTCCGCGACGAGTACCTGTTCCTCAGCACGTCGCAGGCGGCGTTGGCGCGCGCCCTGGCAGCCGAGTCCCCCAAGCTCTCGAGCGTTCCCGGTTTCCGGCGCGCGGCGGCGGGGGCCGCCGGCTCGCCCATTGCCCTGCTCTTCTACAACCACGAGCTGGTGATGGAGCGGCTCGGCGGCGAGATCGACCGCGAGGCCCGCGCGGTCCTCGAGAGCCTGGGGCTGAACGGGGTGCGCGCCGTGGCCCTGCGCCTGGGGGCAAGGGAGCGCGCGCTCGTCGGCACCCTGCTCATCCACACGGCAGGCGAGCGGCGCGGGCTGGTGCGCGCGCTCGCCACACCCCCGGTGGACCGCTCGCTGCTGAAGCTGGCCCCGCGCGACACCTCGATGGCCTGGGCGGCCAACCTCGACCCCGCGGAGCTCTACGAGGCATTCATCGGCTTCATCGCCGCGGGCGTAGCGGCCGCGGGCGAGGACGTCCGCGGGGACATCGCGGAGTTCGAGCGGCGCGCCGGCCTCAGCCTGAGCAAGGACCTCTTCGGCTCGCTGGGCCGCGGCACCGTCGTCACCACCTCTGGCGAATCGCTCCTGCTGCCCGCCCTCATCCTCTCGCAGGCGGCAAAGGACGGCGACCGCTTCGAGGCGGCCCTGGCCAAGCTCGTCGCGCAGCTCAATGCGGCGATCAAGGAGGACGCGCCCGACGGG
>Ga0315274_10015160_pt1 | contig 10925 bp, 25 predicted proteins | sample YL17G02_20_MG_FD_203700 | JGI IMG/M metagenome (GOLD analysis project Ga0315274, IMG submission 203700) | Sediment microbial communities from Yellowstone Lake, YNP, Wyoming, USA - YL17G02_20 | ecosystem: Environmental > Aquatic > Freshwater > Lake > Sediment | place: USA: Wyoming | collected...
TAGCGAGGGATTGCCATCATCGCGTCACTAGCAGCGTGAATGCCTGGGGTTGCAGTCGCGCCTAGCAGACCGCCCATGATCGCGCCGTTACCACGGTTATTCTCCCCGCCTAGTACTGCGCCACCTGCCGCGCCTACGCCTGCACCAACCGCGGACGTAGCTAGGTACTTGCTTAGATCGAGGGGTGCGGCGGTCTTGAGTAGCTTGCGCAAAGCGGTCTTGCGCCCCGCAGTATACGAGAGTGACTGAAAGCTTGGCATACTTTACTATAGTCCAGGCTAACAGCTACGTCAGGCTTTCACAGTATGTGGTGGGGTTCTTTCAAATATACGGAACTTCTTGAGTTCGTGGGCGTATTCCTCAAGGATGTTATCCACCACGGGTTTCACATCTATATCGCATTGACGATATTTCTTTTTTACTGCGGCAATTGCTACTTCCGATAGTGTGCTGCGCAGTTTTGGAATGTCATAACAAAAATAAACCGTGTTGGCCGCCTTCAGCGTAATCGAGCCGGACTTCCAGCCCGCACGGTCTAACATATCATCCATCGTATCGAAGGCTAAGTCACCCTGGGCTTCGATATTGGCTTTATTCATGTAGAGAAGAACTCCTAGTACTTAAAGAGTGTAGGCCTTCCAATTAGTCGCACTTTCTTTCTTCAAACGCAAGGACTGTCCTGCGGTAGTAAGCGTCTGATTCGCGGCACCAAGCACGGTCTCTGAGGCATTGCCGTCTACCGTAATCGTGGCCGACGAATTGGTACGCAGGTAAATAAAGAGGGAATCGCCTACGGCAACACCTGCCAGCGCCGGCAATGTAATGGTGTAGTTTGAAGATACGGCGTCTACGATCACGCATTTTTGGGCCGCTAACACGGTCGCAGTGGTGGTCACTACGACGCTGCCTGGTCGCGCCGTGCCTGACTCTGAGATAACAATGCCCTTACTCGCCAGGTTGTCGTAATTACCACGAGTATTGTCGGACTGATTTAGCTTTAAGGTGTACGTACGTGTCACACCGTCGGGCGGTTGAATCCCAAATAGCTCGTGCATGAAATTACAGAGACCCAGGTTGGTGAGTGCGACGGTAGCCATGTCGGGTAGTCCTTGTGAAAGGGAATCGTGGGATATTATAGGCTAAAGAAAAAGGCGCAGCCCTTTTCCCGAACACTTACGTGCTCTAGTGGTTAGTGTGCGTACTGCTCACGCAGCGCGCACCGTCTTGGCCTTCTCGGCCTTGGCGACCTTCTTGGCCTTCTTCTTCTTCTTGGCCGCCTTCTTATTCGCCTCGGCGAGGGCCTCCTCGGCCTTCTCCGCCCGGCGCTCCGCGGAGCGGGCGCGCTCGGTCGCGCCGTTGTCGTTGGACGACTTGGCCGTGGACTTGACCTCCGCCTTGAGGTCAGAGACCTGTCGGCTGATCTCCGCCTTGATGACGGCGAGGAACTTGTTGAAACCCTTTTCTTCGGTGGACTCGGACTCGTTACGATTGGATTGTGCCATGATATGACCCTCCTTGGTGGTCTATAGTTTTATACCCCAAAATGCATCGATTTTCTGAAGGCCGATAACTACTGTAATTCAAGCCCACGGGAATCCCCGTATTTCTTGAGCTGAATGTAGCGAACAGACACCTCACGGCGTTGCTGTCCCGCTTGCAGCGCCTTTTCAGGCGCCAGCTCGTACTTCAAGTGCTCCAGTGCCGCCTCCAAGTGCTGCACTGTGAGCATGATGCGGTTAAACCGCATCATTTTCTCGGCATGACTTCCGAGCAAGTTGTTGTGGTCCGCTACAATGCGAAGAGCCTCAATTAAGAGGGCCAACGCAGAGCGAACCGTGCGCTTATGCGCTTTCCAACAGTGATGCTGCACGTCAGACATACACACCACAGCGCACTGCGGCTTGGATGGCTGCTTCGCGTTGGGCAGGGTTGTACTGAATGACCTGGTCACACAAGCTCTCCGCAAACCCTTTGCCAAATTGGCCCTCAGCCCCTGTAACGTTTTCCCGCACGAACCAGTAACCAGCCACAGGACACGCGACGCTCACGAAGAGCAGCACGAACGCGGGCGTCGGCTGTCCAAAGGTCGCACGGAGCATGACCCACAGTACAGGCCCTGCTGCGCGGAGCAGGTACGTCAGCCCAAGGAGCCACAGCGCTGCCAGCGCCGAAATGAGTATTTGTACAATGATTAGCATGTTATTCCCCCTCGGTTTTTGAATTCTGTGCGAGTACATTCTCCAAGTAGTTGAGCGCAAACTTCGTTGCGTTCACATTGTTCTCTGCGGCGACTTGCAACATCGCGTGCAGCATGACGAGAGTGTAGGGCGCGCTGAGACACAGCTCAGCGGTGAGTACCCGCGTAGATCTCGGCACATGCCGCCCACTACGAAGAACCGTTTCGCTTGCTCTAAGTAGAGCAATAGCGGATCTCACGTTCTGTGCCTGCTGCGCGCCGTTAATTCGGTGGCTTTTCTCCCAGTTGTGCAGCGTTCCGGTACAGACCCCGATAAGGTCGGCTGCTTGTGTTTGCGTCAATCCTTTTTCAAGGCGTACAAGGCGTAGCGTACGTGCTAGGTGTGCACACTCGGCGTCCGCAACTACGGATTCGGACGCGGAGACTGCCTCGGCAACTTCCTTCTCTTCATTCAGCATAAAACCTCCTTTAATGGTCTATAGACCTATACCGTAAAGGAGGGGTATTTTCGGAGGCTAAAAGAAACGTCGAACCCCGTAGGGCTCAGACGCCTCACGTCCCCTCCGTTTCTTGAGGATCCGCAAGCATACCCTCCACGTATTGAAGAGCCGTCTTCGTTGCATTCACGTTGTTTTCAAGAGCGCATTTAAGCAGCGCGTGCAACACGGGCAGCGAGTGTGTAGCCTCAACACCCTCCGCTTTTTTCCTGAGCGTACGCTTGCTTTCATGGTGTACAGGCGGTACACGAAGTACTGGGATTTGTCCCTCGTGTACGGCATTAAGCACGGTGATAGCCCGCATCACATGCGTCATCGTTGCGTTCCCGCTGACATTACCACCCTCCCAACGACAGAGCGTTGCAGGCGTTATACCACACAGGAAAGCGGCGTCTGTGCGTGATAGTGATTTACTCAAGCGTATACGCTTTAGGTCAACCCCCAGTTGCTCCGGATCCTCTGCCTGCGGGGGTGTCTCTAGGATAATGCGCAGCCACTCACGAAGGTCGTACCAATCACTGGTACCTCTTTTCTCGATATCTGCGTACGTTGTCCACGGTACCCCAAGAAGCCGGGCAACCGCGGATATCGAGTAGTTCTTCAGTACACGTGCGTCACGTAACTCTTTACACATTGCAGGTTCGTGACGAGGCCTTGCAAGTACCTCCTCTTCTTTATTCGACATAATAAACCTCCTTTAATGGTCTATATACCTATACCCTAAAGGATGCGTATTTTCGGAGGCTAAAAATAGGGCTCACAGCCCTAATAACTCCACCACCAGTAGTGGGGTTTCAACAGGACAACCACTGAAGGAGATCACATTATGTTATACCCGAATCTAGGGGTATTTTCTGAAGGCTAAAGAAAACGCCGAACCTTTGTAAGGGCTCAGGCGTAGATGCCAATGCGTACAGTAAGCTCCTCAATTTCTTGCTCGTGGTACGCCACAAAGAAGAATAGGAGCTCACGGGTACGTTGCTCCACGTTCTTGGTTGTCACATTGTTCTTCTTGTGCACGTACAATTCACACGCCGAGGCGTAGTACTGTAAGGGCACTATAAGTTGCTTGTGCATGTTGCGCCGTTTCATGGCTAGAAACCACGTGCGGCGGCTACCGCCTTCATGTGGGACTTGTGCCAGCTTGCGTAGGCTGCTGCAGCCTGACGCTCCTTCTGCGACAGCGCCTTGATCTTCTTAGAGTCGTTCGCAGATATTGCTGCGATAAGCTCCTTTTCGATAGCCATACATTCTTTTTCGAACTTGGTGACTGCTGCTGCCTTCGACGCCTTCAACTGTGCGAATGTTTTGATATCCTTGGTTGCCATGGTAATACCCTCCTTAGTGGTCTACGTTCCTATACCGCAAAGGAGGGGTATTTTATGACGTTGGGCTACGGCTCTTCGAGCACCTTTTTAATCTCACCCAACACCTCAGCATCGAGATTGACCTGGAGATCTTTCATCCCGTGTTCCACAAGGGACGCTATGATTGCGGATTCCACATTTGCGGTGTACGTAAATCTAGCCCTTGCCTTATAATTACTGCGCGAAAATGATGTCAGCGAATCCAACAGGTTCACCGCCATCGAAGCGTTCGACATGAAATCCGCAAAGCTGGCATAGGTGTTCGCTACGTGTGCAGCGATAAATCGCTGTTCGTAGAACTCTCTCGCCGTCAAAATACGAACGGGTGCAGAGTGCACAATAGGAGTGTCGTTTTCGTCAACGACGACGTATTTGAGATAGAAACCTGGAGTTTTATCAGTCAAAAGAATTCTCCGCCACCTTGGTTGTACAGCCGTACGAGTGAGACGTTAAAGGGCGCACCGTATTGGCGCGACACCTGAAACGTAGTGAGTAAAACAGTAGGTAACGCCACCGTCGCAGCTAAGGCGTAATACCAGCCATCACCCTCGTAGGGCTCCGACTTACCGCCATCACAACGCAGCCACTTATCAAATACGCGTTGGGTATTGAAGCGCTTTAACAGCGCACGTTCCATTGGGTTGTTGTTCTCTTGAACGCCGAGTCGGTAGAAACCAGCCCAACGGCGAACAAAGCCTTCGAAGGCGCGTACTGATCGAATAGGTGTGAGCTCGCTGCGGTACTGTTGGCCGAGATCCCCGTCATCACCGTGTAAGAAATCCGAAGGCCCTAGTTTATGCAGAGCATCACGGGCGGGGAATACATCATACAGACGGTACATTGGGAGTTTCCGGCTCAGAGCGTAGGTCTATCACAGTGCCCTGGTCAATGGCTTTATAGATCGGGTATTCATAACGCTTGTTTGGGTAGACAATGATTAAATCATCGCCGTGCATCAATGTTAGATGCGGGAACGTGATGCTTTCTGGCTTATACACACCTGCACAACCTAGAAAGTGCATGGGTGGAGCTACTTCCGTTTCACAATACACGTATTTCTCAGAACGCATGAGCGTTCCGTTCAAGTATATTGTCGGGTTCTTATGCACGTGAGTTTCAATGACTTTGCACTGCATCACGGGCTCCATGCCTCGGACACATTGCATACTGCAACGTGTACTCAGGGTTGCGATACACACGCCCACACGTGCACGCGACGTTGCGTTCGTCACTAGGTGCTTGGGACCTCTTGAGCACGACTACATTGGGCTTCTTGAGCTTGGGTTTTTGCATTTAAATCACGCTTATTAGTCCAACGGTGTTGCCGTTAATGTCCCTGACTTTCTCTGCGGGCCAGGAACCGTGTTTACGCATATACTTGGCAGTTCTGTCGAGTAACTCTGCGACATCTTCAGGGGTCTGCATGGCGTCATCGCCAAGGTTAATTGTGAGTGTGAAAGACTCGGGGTCTTCAGACATCAGGGGCCTCCGTGGAGTTACTGCACTTGGGGCAGAATAAGTACATATCAAAAGAATGAGATTCAGCCACCTTGATACGGGGGCCTTTCACAAGAGGGTACTTGACGTGCCACCATTCCCAACCAGGCGACAGCTTGTCTTTTTGGTGAAAGTCTTTGGCGCCGCATCCGCGTGTGTCGCAGATGGCAAGGCGCACCTTTTCGATTCCCATGGAATTTACCTGTGTATTACATTGACGACAGACGCTTCATGCGCCTTAGGAACATCGCCGATATTAAAGTCTGTATACGATGATATATGCGCAAGTCGTACGGCGGGAATAAGCACCACGGCCATTGGCCCTCCAGCCACCTTGCTCTTCAGTGTAAAGTCAAAGCCGATCGCCGTAAGCAACGAACTACTCGGTGGAAGTACTGCGTCCTTTACGAAATAGATGACATGCTGGTTGGCACCTAGATCGAATACAAACAGAGTGTGCATTATAAGTCTACCTTAATTGAAATGTATTCGAGAGGTTTAGCAAGGACCCTCTCAATGATCATCACAGGCACCTCAGGCGCTTCTTCGCATGGCGAGCCATTTGCGTCGAAGTTGCGTTCTATCCAGGAAGGGTACTGGACAATGCGTTGGGAGATTATGTGATCATTCGACATTGGCGGCCCTCGCCTTGTTCTGTTTAATACCAGGACGCAGTCGGCCTTTACTAGACATCTTACCTCCCACGCCGAGGAATTTGTCGAGATCACGCTGTACGTGGGTGGCTGCGCCAGCAATATCCATTTTACTATCTACGTGCTGCGGCCAGCCTATGACGTGTACATCTTCGACACGCACAGCCATTACGTTGTACCCGCCTTTGGTTGCATCAGGGCGGGAAATAATCACAAAGCCATCAAAGGAAACGCGCTTTAATTCTTTAGCAGTGAGCTTAATCATCTAACCCTCTTGTTTGAGCTTGGCCTCCATCTTCTTAAGCTCCGTGTAATACCGCGGAGACTCTTTGAGATGGTCCAATGAAATTTTCCCTGCCTGTACAGGGTCCTTGGTGTGTTCGAACTCCGAGTGAATACCCTCACGAAAACCCTCTAACGGGTACTTCTTGAAGTCAACGTGGAGTTGTTCACCAACACGTTTGGCCTCTGGCGTTGTGACCGCCGGAGCTTCGTGTTCGTGAAACATACCGAGTTTGAGCAGCGCGAGGTGAGCGCCTTGGGCGTAGGCAGGTGTAGACATGCGCTTATTATAGCGGAGGCAAGCGGTTTTCTACACATTTACAGACAACTCTAAACGTCTCTAGGACGTAGGCTTCACCCTCGTTGGTCTCGCCCATCACGTTGTGCTTTCTAAAGCCGCGACCCTTGCAATCAGGGCACTCTGTATCAGCTGCCCACTGGATGGGTACCATCATGGCTTGACTCCTCGATGGGAAGATCCGGGTCTCTGTTAGGCGTGGCGTTCAATGCAAGCATGAGGTAGGTCATGTAGCCTTTAAACAATAGAAACAGCTCTTTGTCTGTCTCAACGAGCTTACCTCGGTTAAGGAAGTCACCGTTAGGGTCAATACGGAAAACTTCATTGCCCCCGATTTGAAAAAGGATGGAGCCGTGCGGGCTATCTTTGTAGCCCTTACCGCTACACAAGGTAATATCGCCCTGTAGTTGCGCGGCTTTTTCCAGACCTAGCTTTAACTTGGCAAATGTGTTGGACAAATCCTCAGGACCGTCGTTGATAAACCACGTATTGAAGAGAATATCTCCGCCCGTAGCAGGTACGGCTTCGCCCTTAATAAATACTTCGCCGGTAGTTGTATCGGTGTCTGTCATGTCACATTCCTTCTTCAAAAGGCTCCCAAGCAGTAGAGCCTATATCAGCGAATAAATCACCGAACTGCACGGTGGTCACCGTGATGCCGGTGAGGTCATGGGTAAATTGACTGATGATCTCGCCGACTGTACCTGGGGAAATTGGGACCAGGTGCTTGACGTCAGGGATCAAACCGATGTGGAAATAGAGGTCGGGTATTGCGTAGATTTTGATGAGAAGACGAGCGTACATAAATTAGTCGTAGGTGAGGGACTCGCACCCCCGAAGTCCGTAAGGACGGCTGAGCTACAATCAGCCCCGTTTGCTACTCTGGCAACCTACGTAAAAAAGTAACTGCATCGAAAGAGGTATCGCTTGTCTAGGTCTCAACCAAAAAGCAGTGCAGTTACTAAAACAATGTGCCACGTTCCTGCGTACCCGGCACCCGGTACTACGGAACCCAATCAACAAGCCCGTATGGGTGAGACTACGAGAGAGCTTGGATGGTTTCAAGTTCTTTTACCACACACTACACAGTCCTTTGACTTTTAAAGGCGCTGTAATTACGACATACTACGCGAAGTTACCGTGAACCTTGTAAGGACCCCGCATGTTTCCCACCCTTAAAAGACACGGGATCAATCAAGCCTGTTTAGATTTAGGCCTGGCCAAATATGCGGACACAGGTGCTGCCGGTGACGACGAAGGCCTCTCCACAGGTCAAGGCCTAGCTATGACGGCTGCGGTGGCAGCGCCCTTTGCAGGCCTGATCGGACAAAAGAAAGTAATCCACGATCCCTATACGTCCACCCAGGGTGTGCGGTATTCAAATATGGACGAGTTGTCCCGTGCTTCGCGTACGGGTGACGTACTTATAACGAGTAAGCCCGGCAACAGCATCTGGCGTCACACAATGACTCCTTTTTCGGGTACCGATTTCTACCACGCTCAACCTGTGATAGCTCGCCGTGGAGGTCATGGGCTTACCGCGTCTGCCGGCGATTTCCACAATCCCGCCGATGCAAAATCAAGCGTATCCCAATTAGCGTCTGCGTCTCAGCCGGTGAAAGCTTTACAAGAGGACTATACCGATGTAGCCCTCCTCCGTCCTAAAAACCTGACAAACGTCGAAACACGTTCGGTTGCACGCCAATCTACTGAGCGGCTTAAACGTCAATACGACGCGCCCAACGCTGCTACCGCATGGCTACACGATATATTCGTACCTAAATTAAATAAGGTAGCTCCCAATGCGGGTACTATTTGCGAAGGTAACGTATGTTCTACTGTACCGTCACAGGCGTTAAAAGACGTAACGGGCAAAGATGTCGTGCCGGGCACTCCCGCTAAATATACAATGCCTGCCGACTTCTTACGGTCTGAAGAATATGAGCTCGTTGGCGCGCACACGCCTACTAAAGCACGGTCGAGCCTAGCACGTAATGTAGCGCCCTACGCAGCGCGTGGCGCTTTGGGACTAGGGCTCGCAGGGGCCACCTATGCCGCTACAGAAAATCCTGAAGTAGCGGCAGTTCCGGCTGGAATGGTAGCGGGCAATTACGCTGCGCAAGCTGCATTAGGTACAGAACGTGTACCTAAAATATTGCCTAAGCTACTCAATCCCATCGCTCACCGACCCGCAGGTTTTAGTTTACGTAGCCACTTAGGTGACGTCGCAAAACAGGTAGCTACGCATAATTTAGCGCCTATGGCGTTAGGCGGCGGATTAGCGTATGGCGCGGTAAGGGCGTTGCGTCCTGACAACCCTACTTGAGGTTCTTCCCCTCAACGCCTCGTGCCACGCGCTTCTCTGTGCGAATCTTCAGCCACTCCAAAGCGAGCTGCAAGAAGTTCAAAGCCTCGGCGTTGTCCTTGCACGCAAAAGGGCCCGCTTGAAAGCCTTCGAGACGGTCCATGACCATGGCGATTAATATCTCATTGGTAATGCCATTGACGGCATTCTCTTTAATAGGGCCGTGTTGGAAGTCCACGTGAATATAACAGGCCACGCCGTCGGGCTCTTGCCACTGACACAGGTATTTATGACTGGCGTTGCCGTTGGCAGGATCACGCTCGTCAGCGGTGACGGTAACGTGACTGTCGGCGCCGGGTACTTCGTGTGCGGTGATGGATCTTGCGAGTCTCATGGCTGTCTCCGGGCTTAGGAATGCCAATATCTACCATGACATTGGACATCACTTCCACCATTTCATTATCGAGGAAAGCATTGATCAATGTAGTGTTGTATGTAACGAGCCAAATACGTGTAAGACCTGTACGGTCTACTTTAAATAGCCACGGTTTTACGTAGAGTAAGTAACCACTATATGAAGCGAGATACCAGTGGCCGCCTGCGGTGGTGTGATTGTTGGGTTGTGAAAACCAGGCAATGCCTGTTATATCAATTAACTTTTTAGCATCCATTTACCACCTTGGGTAAGTCTGTTGTTGCTGACAAATACAAACGCCTCTAATAATGCGCCCACTGTTATTGGGGCATACGCGCGTGGTGCACTCGCGGGCAGCGGCCACGTAAAAAAATAGGGCAGCCACGTAGACGGCTACGAGTATGCCCATGATGACGTAACTAGTTTTCATCGTTTTGTACGAACGTGCTCTTAGCGAGCCGGCAATCAGCGTTGTAGTAACAGCCAAAGGGCCGTCGAACAGGGCACTCAATCGCTAGCATTTTGTCGTCTACCTTGGCGGTACACGACGCATAGCCATTACGGTCCGTGTCGTATTCCTGGCACTGCACAATGACTTCTTTAGCACGTGGATAGAATGTTTTGAGCCAGGCACGTGCATCCGCAGTGCCTTCATGGCGTGCTACACACGCAGCGAGTAATAATGTAAAAAGAATGATTTGTCTCACTGTTTAAAGCTCCAGATAGTTTTCATACAGTGCTCGTATTTGGAATTGAACCAAATTCACATCCGATTAGGTAAAGAAGAATTAAACCCTTTCAGATATTAGCCAAGGCTAGGAGATCCCTACTAGCCACGAGCGTGATCACTATAGCGGGTCTGTGCGACCCGCCTAGTGAAATACAGGTCAGCTCACTTCCAACGCTTCAATGCGCTTCTTGACCTCTTCCTCTGTGAGGGCGCTGAGCTTGCCCGCCTGCTTCTCTGCAAGAATGGCCAGGAGTTTCTCACGCTCCAGCTTGTTGTCCGCGCGCTTCTTGGCCGTTTCCTCGTCATTGATTTTGGTCTCAATGACGTGCTTCACGAGATCAAGAGCCACCTCAAGGCGTACGTGCAGCGCAGTGCGGTTTGTCTCCACAAAGCTCTCTTCCGTAGCGTCTTTCAGGGCTTTGTTCGTTGCCTTGGCAACGGTGTTCAAGTTGAAATCGTCTTTGGAACGCAATGGAACATCCCAAAGCTGTTCCACACTGAGCTCACCACGTGGTGAGGCAAAGCGGATCTTGTGACGGGCTGCGTATTCGAAGATGTTGATAGCCATTACTTTCTCCTACTTTGTGTAATTTCATTCGACAGTATTCTGTGGAGTGCAACGCCTCCCATTTCTCCTGCCAGTCTTTTTCGACCATACGCTGATTACGTCTCGCCCAATACACG
>Ga0315274_10015164_pt1 | contig 10924 bp, 8 predicted proteins | sample YL17G02_20_MG_FD_203700 | JGI IMG/M metagenome (GOLD analysis project Ga0315274, IMG submission 203700) | Sediment microbial communities from Yellowstone Lake, YNP, Wyoming, USA - YL17G02_20 | ecosystem: Environmental > Aquatic > Freshwater > Lake > Sediment | place: USA: Wyoming | collected...
TTATGCCGCCAAGTACGTCCTGTCCGAAAAGGCCGAGAAAGAAAAGCTTTCCCGGCTGTGGGCCTCATTCCCGCGGAGTTGGAAATCCCGGGCTCAGTCAGCCCTCCGGTCGGCTCAGGACCTCGTTCCCCTGGAGCACGGCGTTATCCTGCGACTCAGAAAAATCCTGATCTGACTTCAAATCCCCCCTAGGCGCGCTTTCTCAACTCCCGCTATCCATGCGGAGGGATTTCTTGTCCGGATATGATCTGCGGGCGCGGTTTTCGCGGTTATTGACATTCCCGCCCGGCCGGAGATATAGTTCCGCTATGGATAGGAGGGTGAATTCAGCGCCAAGGGCGGGAATTCAGCTCGCTCGGAAAAAGCAAATTCTTATATTTCTTAAGGAGACGATCGTGAAGATTGTTAATCGGAAGGTTCGTCGATCGCTTTGCTTGGCTTTTGTTTTATGGTGCGGATTCTTCGTTTTCCTGGCGTCCTGGCAGGCGAAGGCGCAACAGCAGCCCTCCTCGCCCCTTGGGCCGCTCAGCCCTCGAACGGGTCTTTTATTGAAGGACGGCGTTATCATACGGCTCATTCAGACCAGCTCCGGCGACCGGGCCCATGATTATGTCTCGCGTATCGCGCTTTGGCATCGCGTACAGGCGGCCGAGGGCTACACGCGTGCCGCTGAATGGGTCCAGGAAAAGGCCAAGGAATTCGGGCTGGAGCAGGTCACCATCGAGCGTTTCGCCTCCGACGGAAAGACTGAGTATTTCGGTGAAATCATGCCTCCTCAATGGACGGTGAGGGAAGGCGAACTGTGGCTCACTTCTCCATTTCAGGTGAAAATCGCGTCCTATGAAGAGCAACCGATGTCTCTGGCCGTGGGTAGCACGAATGCGGATGTCGAGGCTGAACTTGTGGACATCGGTGCGGGGACCGCGGATGCTGATTACGCGGTCGGCGTCAAAGGCAAGTTGGTCCTCACGACGAGCCATCTTCGAGTGGTTTATGAGAGGGCTGTGACCAAGGAAGGTGCGGCCGGCATCGTTTCGTCCTCGTCGGTGCCGGATTGGGACTTTCTCAATCGCCGGCCGGGAGATTTTCCCGATCAGGTGGGATCGCAAGGGATCCCCTGGAAAGACGCCGGCAAGCCAGGGCATTTTGCCTTTGTCCTTACGGCCCGGCGGGCTCAAGAACTCTGCACCTTGATACACCAGGGGAAAGCGCTCCGTGCCCACGCCATCGTCGATGCCGATCTCGTGCCCGGGAACCTCGAGGTCGTCACCGGCCTCATCCCCGGTTCGACCTACCCTAATGAGGAAATCATCGTCACGGCCCATCTTTGCCACTACAAGCCCGGGGCAAACGACAATGCCTCGGGCAGCGCCGCGATACTCGAGATGGCCCGGACGATGCGCGAATTGATCGATAAGAAGGAGCTTCCGCAGCCGCTCCGAACGATCCGGTTTATGTGGGTCCCGGAATATAACGGCACATCGGCTTGGCTCTCGGCGCACCTCAGTGACCCGATCAAACGGCTTGCCAACCTCAACTTCGATATGGTCGGCGAAAACGTTGCGAAGACAAACTCCTTGCTCAACCTGAATTACACGTCTGATTCCAATCCCTCATTTCTGAACGCCCTCATGGAATCGGTCGTGGATTTTGCCAATCGTTTCAACAGCGAGCGGTACCCGCCTCAGATGGATTTATATATCGGATCTCTTACGGGCTCGCGCGACCGCCTTACGTGCCGGATGGTCCCCTATACAACTGGCACCGATCACGAACTGTTCAATAACCTCAAGATTGCCGCGGCAACATTGGGCTCCTGGCCGGACAATTTCTATCATACGAGCGAGGATACACCTGACAAGGTCGACCCGACCCAACTCCATCGGGCCGTGGTCATCGGGCTGGCCGCTATCACAACGCTCGCCTATGCCGACAACAAACAGGCGCAGGACCTCGCCCGGCTGTCGCTGATCTATGGGCGGAAGAGAATCGCCGGCAGCGAGTTCTCCGCGGTAAAAGCGTTGCTGCTAGCTACAAAAGACGGTTTTAGTGAAGCCGTCCGGCTAGCCGGGAATCTGATAGCCCATGTTTACAGCCGTGAGAGCGCTTCCATAGGCACGGCGGCCTTGTTTGCCCGGACCGCTGATGCGCGAAGCGATGTCGAACGGACAATGTCTTTGCTCAACAGCGATGAGGCGGCGTCGCGAAAAGAAGTGGACGATGTCGCCGCGCTGAGAGGCCTTGAGATGAAGGCCGGAAGGGCACCCCGATCTCTGACAGAGACCGAGCAGCGGGCGGCGCGGCTAATTCCCGCTCGCGATAAAGGAAAGGAGCTATTCAACCTGAGCTATGTCACCCGGGAACTGGCCAAGGATTCAACTGCCCAAATCCCGAAGATCCAAGCGGCGCTCAACGAAACCAGCCAGCTTCTTCGAGCCCAAGGTGAGAGTGAGCTGCGGCTGATGGGGCTCCCGGATGCCGCCGCATTCTATGCCGACGGCAAGCGCTCGATCCTGGAAATCCGCGACGCGGTCGCCGCCGAGTACGCCCCGATCTCCGTTGATATTCTCGAGCTTTATTTCCGAGCATTTGAGAAGGCAGGCATTATGAAGATCCTGGAGAAATAGCGTCGGGTCGGACGTTCGTATCCTCTCAGGCACGTCACGTTTGACTTCCCGCCCATCCCTCTGTTAGTCTGAGGCCAAGCTAGAGAAGGAGAGCTCGCTTGGCCAACAAGTGCCCGACCTGCCATTCCGACAACCCTGATACCCTGAAATTCTGCGGGGAGTGCGGCACCCAGCTTCCTCCGCCCCAGGGCCATCCTCCGGTCGTGACCGAAACTCTCCAGACACCCGTCCGCGAACTGACGACAGGCTCCACATTCGCCGGCCGCTACCAGGTCATTGAGGAGCTGGGCCACGGTGGCATGGGCCGGGTCTATAAAGTCCAGGACACCGAGATCAAGGAAAAGGTCGCCCTCAAGCTCCTTCGCCCTGAGATAATCCTGGATAAGGAAGCGGTTGAGCGTTTCTCGAACGAGTTGAAGCTCGCCCGCAAGATCGGCCACCGGAATGTCTGCCGTATGTTCGACCTGGGCAGGGCCGAGGGCACGACCTTCATCACCATGGAGTTCGTGCCGGGGGAGGACCTGAAGAGCTTCATCCATAGATCGAAACAGCTCAACATAGGAACCGCAATATCCATAGCCAAGCAAGTATGCGAGGGATTGGGGGAGGCGCACAAGCTGGGGGTTGTTCACCGGGATCTGAAGCCCGGCAATATTATGATCGATAAGGACGGGGATGCGAAGATCATGGACTTCGGAATCGCCCGGTCGCTCAGAGGCAAGGGGATCACGGGCGCCGGGGTGATGATCGGGACGCCTGAGTACATGTCGCCGGAGCAGGTGGAGGGGAAAGATGTTGACCAGCGCTCCGACATCTATTCGTTAGGGATCATTCTCTTTGAGATGCTGACTGGCCGGGTGCCATTCGAGGGCGACACGCCGTTCACGATCGGCGTTAAACACAAAAGCGAGATCCCGAGAGACCCGAGAGAGATCAACACCCAGATCCCCCAGGACCTCGGCTGGCTCGTCCTCAAATGCCTTGAGAAAGACAAGGCGAAGCGCTACCAGAGCGCTGGGGAGCTCCACGCCGACCTGGAGAAGGTCGAGCGAGGCCTGCCGACGACCGAACGCGTCGTTGCGAAGCGGCGGCCCTTCACCTCGCGGGAAATAACGGTTAAGTTCAATATCAAAAAGCTGGCCTTGCCGCTATCGGCCGTCATCGTGCTGGCCGCCGGGGCCGTTATCCTCTGGCAAATTCTGCCCCGAAAAGAAGCTGTCAAATCTTCGATCGCCGTCATCAGCTTCGAGAATCAAACCGGCGACAAAGCCTATGATCATCTGAGAAGAGTCATTCCTAATCTTTTAATCACTGACCTTGAACAATCAGGCTTTTTTAGCGTCGCCACCTGGGAAAGGCTCCACGACCTGCTCAAACAAATAGGAAAGCAAGATGTCGAGTTCATCGACAGGGATCTCGGGTTTGAGCTGTGCCGTATGGACGGCATAGAAGTTATAGTCCTGGGGAGCTTCGCGCGAGCCGGCGATATGTTTGCTACAGATGTAAAAGTTCTGGATGTTGGAACGAAGAAACTCTTGGCCAGCGCCAGTTCCAAAGGCAAAGGCGAGGGAAGCATTATCGAGATGCAGATTGACGAGCTGAGCAAGGAGATTTCTCGCGGCGTCGGCCTTTCTGAAAGGACGGTCGTGACCGCCCAAAGGCGCATCTCGGATGTGACGACGTCGTCCATGGAAGCCTATAATTATTTCTTGAAGGGAAGGGACGAATACGAAAGATTCTTCTTCGACCAGTCCCGGCAATCCTTTGAGAAGGCCCTGGCACTCGACCCCGACTTCGCTTTAGCCCACCTTTACCTGGCCAAGGCGAATTCGCTCTTGGGCAATTCCAAAGAAAGCGTGATAGCCTTGGAGAAAGCCAAGGCTCTCTCGGGGAAACTTACAGAGAAAGAAAGGCTGCTTATCGGAGCGGACTATGCCCAGGTCGTAGAGAAGGATCCGGAAAAACAGTTCCGCGTCCTCAAGGAGATTGCTGAAAAGTACCCCAAAGAAAAAAGGGTCTACTACGAGCTCAGTTTGTATTATTTCTACAAAAGAATGCCCCTTCAAATCATCGAGGTGCTCACAAAGGCGCTCGAGCTCGATCCCGAGTATGGCGAGGCCCTCAATATGATGTCCTATGCCCATTCTCAGCTGGGAAACAATGAGAAGGCTCTTGAATGTCTCAAGAAATATGCCTCGCTTCTGCCCGGGGACCCCAACCCGATTGATTCCATGGCCGAACTCTACTTTCTCCTGGGAAATCTCGACGAAGCCATAGCCAAATACAAAGAAGCGCTGAAGATTCGGCCGGACTTCTTTATGTCTTATTTCGGCCTGGCCCGTGTGTATGCCATGAAAGAAGATTATGAAGAAACGATGAAATCTCTCGACCAGTTCATCGCTTTATCCCCTTCTTTGGCTCCAAAATGGTTAGGCCATTATACCAAGATCTTCTATATATACTGGCTCGGAAGGCGGGAACAGGCCCTCTCCGAGCTTTTAAAGTTGCTGGACTTGACTGAAGATCCGCAATATAAGGCGGGCACAGATATTATGCTGGGATTGATCTATTGCGACCGGGGAGAGTTTGAACTCAGCCGGAAGCACCTCAAAAGCTTGTTCGATTTTGCTTCTCAAGACAGTTCTTCCGATATTAAAGGGATAAGAGCTTTCTATAACTATGATCTTGGCTCCGTCGACCTGAAGGAAGGCCGGGTTGATGCGGCCAAGTTGAAGTTGGCGGAGATAAAATCTCTTTTACCCGAACTCAAGCCTGCCGACAAACAGCGCCTTCCATTTTTTTGTGATTTATTCCAGGGAGAGATTCTGCTGGCCGAAGGCTCGGTTTCCAAAGCCATTGCCGTTTTGGAGAAGGCATCGCCACAGGGAAAGCCGACCGATATTAAGAATGTCTTCAGCGCTAACATCCCTTTTCTCAAAGATGTTTTAGCCCGAGCCTACAAAGAGAAAGGGGAAATAGACAAAGCCATAACCGAATACGAACGTCTGATCACATTTGACCCCCGCCGGGAGGAAAGAACCCTCGTCAATCCCCTCTATTACTTCAGGTTAGCCAAGCTCTACGAAGAAAAAGGCGAGAAAGCTAAGGCGGTGGCGAAATACTCGCGCTTCCTCGACCTCTGGAAGGACGCCGACCCCGGCCTGCCCGAGGTTGAGGATGCCAGGAAGCGGCTGGCCGGGCTGTAAGGAAAAAATGATGCCGAAAACAAAACTTGGAAAATGGGCAGGTGGATTGTTGGCAGTTTTCCTTCCATTTTTTTTAGCGCTTATTCTCGGCAGGAATCTTGTAGGATTGCAGCCAGGGACCCCCCTAATTCTCATAGTGGGAATATGCGCGATGATTGCCGGAATTGGTGCTTTCGTTATAGGGGCAGTAAGCCTTTTTAAGTTCAAGGATCGCTCATCCCTCGTGATACTGGCCGTAGCCTTTGGGTCTATTGCCATCCTCTGGTTCATAATGGAGGTAGTGGAAGAGATTACTCAACTCATTAGAGGATAAAGTGAAATCCTATTCGATACACCGAAGTGGAGGGGAATATGACAGAAAAGTTATCCTATGAAGAATTCGTGAGGCAGGCAATATTGAAACTGAGAACAGGAAATTATAAAGGAATTCACTCGGTTTACAGCGGCTTTAATGAAGCGTTCAGGAAGTATTATGACGGAGCGAACCCGATTAAGATCACGACTCAGCTTGCCCAGGAAAAAAAGATCGTTCTAAGGCCGATAAAAGGTGGAGCAATGCTTTATTTACCGGAAGATGTTCCACAAAGTACTAAAGCCGAGCAAGTACTTAAAAAAATGGGGTTATAGTGAGTGACCTATCTCCCTTTAACCTGTCCAGGAAACTCCTAGCTGCAGCAAGCGACAACTAAGCTGGATTTATCCTAACGCCTTGGGACCTCATCGCTAAAAAAATGGACTTAATCATGCGTTAAGTCCAGTCCTTGAAAATCTCACTTCAGGGGAGATACATTGAGCAGGGGCAGGTCATCTTGGCCCGGACCGATGCTATCTTCGATCGAATGGTTTTTCGATCCTTTGTTTGGCCCACTCCTGGCCGTGATCGGTCCGATCCGATACTGTGACATCTGCATGGCGCCGGTCGAGGACAGGACCTTCTTGTATTCGGCCACCGCCCGCTGCCGCTCCCCCTCAAATCATACATGTGCCCCATCCAGATATATGACCAGTCGTGCCTCGTTATCGTCGCCTTATCTCTTGCCTTTTCGGTCAAGGCGTTGAATTTCTGAAACGTCTCTAGGGAAGCTGCGTAATTCTTGACATCATAGCAGGCGAAACCGAGAGCCCAAAGGGCGTCGAGATTCCCGGGATCCTTCTCGACCGTCCGGCGAAGATGGTCCACGACGTTCGCATCCGCTCTCCAATCATTCTCCATCAGCAAGAGATCGACTTCTTCCTTCCACTTGGGTGAATGACCGAGCTGCAATGACATGATGTTGACACTCTCCGCGGCCGGCTCTCCGGTCCTTAACACCTCGGGAAATCTCAGCTTCCCGGACCTGTCAAGATTCTCGAACAGCTCGTAAGCCGTTTCATGGAGGAGAATGATCAGCAATTCGCCTGGGTCGACATCGACCATTCGGGCCAGGCTCCTGAAATCGTACGCGCGAGACGCCTCGGAGGCATATCGGGCCTGCATCCTTTCAAAGAACGAATCCAAGCTGTCCCCGCGCTCATAACAAAACGTCTTTTTTCGCCCTATCTGGGCGTCTAGAAACCCATAGGCCTGAAGTCTCTTTCTATCATCCTGTTTGAGGGGAAGCTCTCGGGCGGCCTTATAGAGCGGAAGGCCGAGAGTCCAAAGGCCCGCCGCCAGGTTTTCCGTGCTCTTGTTCCAGGTGAAGGAAAAGGACCCGTTTCCCGGCAGGGATGAGCTGTTTGTTCCGACAGCGAAGGGATGCTCCGGTTCGATGACCCAGATCACGGACGGCAAATGAGACCCGTCCGAAAAACATCCTCGCCATATCATTTCCCAGGACTCGTCAATGATGCGCGACCATAAGAGATGGAAGATGATCGTCTCGTTCCCCCGCACCTCGCTCCTCAGTTCGCTCAGGATCCTCTGCACGCAGGGCCTCAATGCCGGGGCTCTTTCGCGGACGGCTTGACCGATAATCTCTCTTCTTTTGCTCATCAGGACAGGCATCGCAAGATAATAGTGACCGTCTCGCTCGGTGAGCATGTGCCCGTCAAGAAGTTGGGACAGACGCTTCTGCAAGTCGCTGATTCCGAGCCCCTGCAAATCGGAGAGCGTCGCTCCCTCGATACAGGCTAGCCCGATCTCGTTGTTGAGGCTTTCCTTGAGCATCTCCAGATGACGCGGCCAGGGATAGCGTGTGACGCCTTCTCCCGAAAAGCTTGACATCTTATCATAGAGGTTGATCTGGGCCTGCTGATCACGGGCCGAGAGAACGCCGGAAAGGAGCAGGATCAGGAAAACGAACAATGGAGAGGATCGGAGCATCCTTCGTCGAGGAGTCATTTCTGGGGTCTCCTTCTTTCGTTTATTGTACGTGGTTGCACCCGGCTTTTTCAAATATGGCTCCATGGCGCGGCTGGCTGGGCTGAGGGGCAGCTGATTACCGCAGCGGGACCCTCGCTTCCGTTATTGCATTTGAGAGAACCCTAGCAACGAAAAATTAAAGGAAATTATTCTTTTCCTAAATTCATTTTTTACCCTTCAGGGTAAGCCGTACGGATTTCACGATCCAGAATCACAAAGTAAACCTAAGTTTCCCCTATCCCGGGCCTCGCCGACGAGGAAAATCAAGGGCCGCTTCCGGCGAGGGCGGGGGTTAGGGAAAGGCTCTTCGCTCGTGAATTCTTATCCTAAGGGTTACGAGAAGCCCCGCTCCTCTCTCGGCAAGCAGGGACAACCGCGATAATCGCTAAATCATTGGAGGGATAATTCGGGTCGGTATTAAACAGGCCGGGCTTAAGATGGTCTGACCAATACTTAATCAGACAGCGAGTGTCAAATTATGTCCGTTCAATGATGCCCTATTTCTGGGCTATTTCCGAACTATGCCCGGCTACGCACTGCCACTGACCGACACGCTTGACCCGGTATCCGTCCATCGTTCCTGACGACTGATATCCTTACCTTTTTACGTTTCTTTGATCGTGGTGCGGCCAGTGACTACCGCCGCATCTCCGTAAACGCGAACCTTCATATCTGCGAGCACCCAGGACGTAATCACACTATCCCCAGACTTTAAGAGTGTCAGGTCCTGAGCCTTAGTCCAGACGGAGCCTTCGCAGGCCGTATACGTATAGTCATCTGCTTCAATCCGGTCAAAGAATGCGACGTCCATCTTGACCCAGGCGTCAGCCCACTCGTTCTCCAACTTTATTAGCTCCTGTTCCACGCTCCCGGTCTTTGTCCGGGCCGGGGTTTGCGCCTGGATGGCGACGGCAAAGGCCAAGACTGTTAAGCTGACTGCAAAAGCAATGCGTTTCATTTTAACCCCCCTTGATTTGGATAAAGCTGATAGATTTCACTTAATAATACGTGTCAAGTTGAGTTTAGGTCAGACCATATAAAGATAGTCTATCCTTCCCAAACATACCGATGATTACAGCAGTCATGCCCCTGCATCAGTGTCTTGGTGCGGATCAATTTCAATTTGGGGTTGAAGGCCGTAGCGGAGGCGAAATCCGGGTAGCAACACAAGATATAGCCCAGATCAGCCGCCTCGGCTTCACGATAAGTTTTTGCCCAGAGGCACTCGGTTACTCTTTGTTCGATCGCCCGGTCCGTATCCTCGATGATAGTGGACGTTATGACATGTTCCCAGAAGCGGTCGGGCTTTTTCCGGCCCTCGGCTCGGAATGTCGCAAAGTCGTTCGCCGGAAGAGTCTTCAAGTCCTTTTGAGCCTCTCGTTTGGCCCATTCGTCTCCGTCCCGTTTCAACATCTCCATGAACTTGTCCTGGCCGATTTCTTTGGCCAGAAACTGCATCACTTCGATATGGTCACGATAGGCAAATTTGAACACTTCCTGAAACGACATGCCTGAATCTTCTTGGAATTTGTGTTTCTTCTCAGCGGGCTTCTGCGGATCCTGGCTCTTCTCCTGAGCGAACAGGCTATGACAGCCGAGGCAAATCAATGTGCTGGCCGGCAACACGTTTTTCAAGAGTGCGCGGCGGCTCGGCATAAAAGACAATCCTCTTTTGTCCATTTTCCCCTACTCTTTCGAGCTGACCCAATCTTACAGCCATCTTGAACAAAAAGCCATGACATACCGTTAGGATTCTCGCCAGATACAAGAGCGGGGAGAAATCCAGACTCCGGATCCAAAGGTCGGAGGTTCGAATCCTCTTAGGCATGCCATGTTTGACTCATTCCGGCCACAAGGAAGTATAATGACCATCCAGCGTCGCTTCGCTCCGATCAGTGGCCGTTTTGAACCGGAACGAGTGGCCGGTTTCGCCGGAATATCCAATTGACGACGATTGGGTTTGCTCTGCTTTGGATTATCGTCGGTATGGCACTTATGGGGTTAATCGTATGGAAGGCCATGCCGAGCATGATGCTTATCCAGCACAAGAGCTCGAAAAACTTCGATGAAACAGTCGCGGTCATCGGCGATTTAATAAAGAAGAAGCAAGACTGGGAGATTTTGGTGGTTAACGACTTCCAGAAAGGTATCAGGGAAAGTGGCCATGGGGAGATGAACCGGGATTGGCAGCATCGCAATCTGTAATCCACGTCATGCCTCCCGCATCCTGGCAGACGATGGCAATAAGAAAGTCACCGCCTTCATGCCTATCCAGATAGGCATTTATGAGGATAAGAGCAGACAGGTTTTTGTTTCGGAGCTGAATCTTGGCCTTATGGGCAAAATGTTTGGTGGAACGATTGCTGAGGTCATGCGCGATGTAGGAAGGGAAATCAAGGACGTTATTGCAGCAGTAGCCCATAAATAGCTATAACAGGGCAGGGACCTCATCCCCCCAAATTGGGACATCCATTTGGACTTGCCATGTCTGGAATTGATCCCGAGACATACGAGGCCTGGTTCACGAAGCCAGTCGGAAAATATGCAGATAGAACCGAAAAGAGGCTGATCGCCACGTTTTTGAGGGCCAAGCCTGGGGATCGACTTTTAGAATAAGCTGACGATCCGCCAGCTCATTTCCTCGGCCATCGCCAAGATCGGAGAGAACATCAAGATCAACCGTTTCGTCCGTTTCGAAGTGGGCAAGCCCTGATCGGCGGGAACGGAGATTCCCATGCCGGAGTTTAAGC
>Ga0315274_10015165_pt1 | contig 10923 bp, 13 predicted proteins | sample YL17G02_20_MG_FD_203700 | JGI IMG/M metagenome (GOLD analysis project Ga0315274, IMG submission 203700) | Sediment microbial communities from Yellowstone Lake, YNP, Wyoming, USA - YL17G02_20 | ecosystem: Environmental > Aquatic > Freshwater > Lake > Sediment | place: USA: Wyoming | collected...
TCTTTCGGCGTCTCATGCCTGCTGTATCAATGATCTCAAAGTCCATGCCATCTTTACGGAAACGAATGTTTATGGCATCCCTCGTGGTTCCCGGGCGTGGGTCAACTATTACCCTTTCTTCTCCGAGAATAGCGTTCACCAGCGAGGATTTACCAACATTTGGTCGTCCGACAACTGCAATCCTTATCGGTCTTTCGCTCTCTAGCTTATTCTCAATTTCTGGTAATCCAGACAACACCTTTTCTAAAAGATCATCTACTCCAAGACCATGCAATGCAGATATAGGGAATGGATCGCCAAAGCCCAACTCACAGAACTCAATCGAGTTGTCTACTCTTTTGAAGTTATCTGACTTATTGACAGCAACGTAAATGGGTTTACCTGATTTCCTCAATCTGTTGCCCACCTCTACATCCCATGATGTCACCCCATCCACAACGTCAACCACAAGGATGATCGCATCAGCCTTTTTGACAGCAATGTCCACCTGTGTTTTAACACTGGCGATTAGATCATCGGTTGGAGAGAGATCGAGTCCACCAGTATCAATGACGACGAAGCTCTTATCATTAAACGTAGCTTCAGCGTGAAGACGGTCTCGTGTAACGCCAGGGCGATTATGCACGACTGCCAGATTTTTATGTAATATTCGATTGAACAGGGTTGATTTTCCCACGTTGGGTCTTCCAACCAATGCTATAACAGGTTTATCCAATTATTCAGTCACCTTTCCTTAAAGCCAGTGATCAGTAAACAGTGATCAGTTATCAGTAATGGATAGTAAGAACTCATACTGATTACTGATTACTGATTACTGATCACTGATCACTATTTAAAAATTTGTTTAGTTCATCACGGGTTGGCATTGACGGCTGCGCTCCCATTTTGGTTACAGTAAGCGCGCCAACAGCATTACCAAACTTTATAGCTTCCCTTAAATCTTTACCACTGGCAATAGCATAAGCGAGTCCGCCATTGAAGGCATCACCTGCGGCAGTCGCATCTACAGATTCTACAACAAAAGCTGGAACGAGCTCGCTGTCATCTTGAGTAATCAGTATAGCGCCACGTTTCCCCATTGTTATAATAACTGTTTTTGACCCAATATCCAGAAGTTTCTTGCCTGCCTCTTGAGCAGTAGTATCGTCAGTAACCTTAATATCCGTGAGTATCTCAGCTTCAGTCTCGTTCGGGGTGAGGTAGCTGACTTTTTCTATCAGGTTGGTATCTAGTTTCCTTCCCGGTGCGGGATTTAGAACTACCGGAACACCGCTCTCGTAAGCAATGGTGACCGCACGTTCCACAGCTTCGAGTGGAACTTCGAGTTGCACTACGAGTATATCCGCATTCTCAATCGCAGATCGGGCTTTATCAATGTCATCTGGTGAAAGTTTCCCATTTGCACCGGGGATGGGAACCAGCATGTTTTCACCAGTTTTATCCACGAAAATCAGTGCCACTCCGGAGGAAACATCAGGGTCACGAAACACAAAGTCTGTATTGATACCATCCTTCTTGAAATTTTTCAGGGCTTGCTCACCATAATCATCCATACCGAGTTTGGCAACAAACGTCACGTCGCCACCGATACGGGCTATGGCGACAGCCTGATTGGCTCCTTTACCGCCGGGGGCGATTATAAACTCACTGCCCATGACAGTCTCACCCGGCGCCGGGAGTTTCGGCACCTTCCCAACCAGATCGGTGTTTGAACTTCCTACAACTGTTATCTTTGGTTTTCTCATATTATCCCTGCCCATAGTATAGCCTACCCATTGCTCTGATAATTTTCCTTTCCTTATCTTCTGCGGTGCCTTTTAGCCCGTTTATATATACCTTCCCTCGTGCCGATAATTGTCACGGTTATCAGTCCGTCCTTTATAAGATAAATGATACGGTATTCCGGTTTCCGTCCAAAGTGATAGCAACGTTCACCTTCGAGAGCTCCATGCAAAGGAATTCCTGTAAAGTATGGGTCATCCTTGATCACAGGAAGATGAGTGAAAAGTATTTCTCTCTGAACGTCATTAGGAATTTTTTTCAGATCACGTTTCGCAGCAGGCGAAAGTTCCAATATGAATTCCATAATCAGTTTTCGGAAAACTCCTTCTGCAATTCCTCGAGGTTAAAAAACTTTTTTCCCTTCTTGCGATCATTCATTACCTGCTGTGTTCGGCTATTCACATAGTTAATAAAATCCTCATCCTCACGTGTATTTAGAAATTCAATAAACAAGAGAACTTCCTTAAGTTGTTTATCAGATAACTGATTTATCTCCATAGATACTTTTTCATGCAGTGTTGCGATTGACATACTATAATCCTTTTCAATAAAGTCAGCTTTTTTTCGGCTTCTTAATCATAAAAATTATCTTTTCAGGAGAGGAGAACCCAAACTTCTCATATAGTCCATCTGCATCTACTGTCCACAAAATTTGAATTAGATCAGAAATTTCAGGATGATTCGTTATACATTCAACAAGCCATTTTCCAAGTCCTTTTCCACGATAATCCTTATGTATCACTACGTCAAGTAGTATTGAATGTACAGAGTCTGTTAAAAGTCTTGCGAAGCCAACCTGCCTGTCTTTGTCAAACACTGAAAAACAAAGTGAATTCTTGATCGTTGTTTTAACAGTTTCTTTTGACCTATTTTTTGCCCAATAGGTTTCTTTTAGCAAACCATATACAGCATCAGTGTCAACCAGTTCTCTTTCATCTGAAATCATAAATTCATCTTTATGCCATCTCACGTTAGTTCTCCATGATTTACCTGACGTTTTCCCTACAAAAGCTTCATAACACTGACTTTAGAATAATACATCCCACTATCTCACAAGCGTCATCTTCTTTATGCCGCTGAATTCACCCGCTTTGAGGACATAGAAATATATTCCACTTGCGACCGTTTGTCCTTTTTCATCTTTACCATCCCAATAGGCTTGATTCTTTCCTAATTTCATACGACCAAGCTCCAACGTCCTGACTAACTGTCCTTCTGAATCATAAATGCTGATAGTCGCTTCGCTGTCCTCTGCCAATTGGTAAGGGATCCACGTATCGGGGTTGAATGGGTTAGGATAGTTCTGGAAAAGCTGGTTCTTAATTTTCCCCCATGTAGTTACAACCTTATCTGACGGGTCAACTGCCTGTCCTTTACGAAGGGATGGATCAGTATATCTTAAAATACAGTTATTATATCCAACTGCGTATAAGCTATCAGCACCATCATAACAAATATCTGTTAGCATCATGTCAGTTGTATATTCTTTCCTAAATTGCTCATTCCAAGTATTCCCGCCATCTGTTGTATGTAGAATGGAAATAATGGGATTTTTCGTTGCGCTAGCTAACGTACCTATTACCCATCCTTCCTTATTATTGACAAAGCACAAATTGCTCATTAAACAATCTTTTATTTCCAAAACCGCAATCCAGCTTTTTCCGCCATTTTCTGTGTGAAAGATGAAACTATCAACCCGAGCAAAATCCTCACCATTACCTTTCCATACTGTCTCTCTGCCAATACCCCATCCTTCCTTATCATTGACGAAATCTACTTTATCGAGAGGTTTGATGGTTCTGTCAATGACATCCCACGTTTTTCCACCATCTTCAGTATGAACTACTTTCCCAAAGACGTAAACACCCCATCCATGTTCTGAATCTATGAAGTCCAGGTCAATACAACCTATGTAACCCACCTGTTCAAGCGGACCAGCTACTAATTCTTTTGGAGAAACCATTTTCCATGTCTTGCCACTGTCATTTGTATAGAAAATATTTTGAGCTGCCATACAGCCTTCTTTTGAATTGAAGAAATGCACATCCTGAGGCCAAAATTTCTGAGTCTTAATCTGTTCCCATTCTACCCCGCCATTTTTGGTATGAAATATAACGTCACTATTTTCGCTAGAGTAATCTAATCCAACAACCCATCCCTCTTTCTCGTCAATAAAGGAGATGCCAGTAAAGACAGCGCTGTTTGTTGCGTCTTTCTGTAATTTCTGAGTTTTTCCTTCATCGGAAACGTGAAAGATTAACCCACCCTCTGCTAATAGCCATCCTGTATTTTCATTCACAAAAAACACTTTTCTGAAATCCCAATGATCTCTGGTAATAGAAATCAACGGAACTACTGGTTCACGCTCAGTCTGCCATGTAATACCACTGTCTTTTGTATGATAAATTCCTCCCCACCAGCTAACGGCATATCCCTCATCCTGATTGAAAAATTGAACCCAATCCAGATCAGGTGCTGGGATTCTATCACTGATATTCTGCCAGGTCTTTCCTCTGTCTTTTGTGTGAAGCAATACTTTGACATTTCTTTTTTGAGGATCTGTCTCATTCTCATGGTATTCATTGCCACATACCCATACTTCGTTTTCATCAACAATATGGATACGTCTTAATACTGCATCTGTTCCGCTTTTTTGTTGAAGCCATGTATTACCACCATCTTCTGTATGAAGGATAACTCCAGGCCAGCCAACTATCCAGCCTACATCCTTTGACGCAAAGACCATATCACGAAAAGAGCCTTTTACTCCGCTTGCCTTTTTATTCCATGTCTTTCCGCCATCCGTTGTGTGAAGGATGTTGCAATCTGAATCGCAAGCCCATCCCTCAAGCGCATTAATAAAACGAATAGCTCCACATAATGGACCCTTAAATCCGTATTGTTTTTCCCATGTAATTCCGCCATCTGTAGTGTGGATGATTGCCTCGTCATATCCTCCTGCCCAGCCCTGGTTTGCGTCTATGAAGTAAATAGATATAAACCCTCCGGGATAGTTGCTAAGTTTCCGCCAACTTAACCCGCCATCTTCAGTGTGTAAAATATCCCCGCTTGAGCCAACAACCCATCCTTTCTGAGCATCAAGGAAAAATACATCAAAAGGAATATCGTTAAGAGTAAATTGCGTGTTCCAGGTTTTCCAGCCATCCGACGTGCGGACGATCCTGCAATTCTTGTTGTCTGCCAAACCGAAGGTATCCAATCCCACAGCATTGTTAGGATCTAGGAAAAAAACGTCATTAAACCGTAAAATAGATGATTGGACTGGTGGCTCCTCTGCCTTATATTCCCATTCGATAGATTCCCATGTTTGAGCAAAGGCAGAATTGACATTTGTTGTTAAGATGACTACCAAAACAAAAGAAAATCTAAATGTTCTTGCCATCTTCTTCACCTCATTTTACAAGCACCATCTTTTTTATATCAGTGAATCTGTCTGATGATTTGAGGATATAGAAATACACTCCGCTTGCGACTGACTGCCCTTTATCGTCTTTACCATCCCAATAGGCTTGGCAACTTCCTGATTTTTTGTTATCTAAATCCAATATCCTGATCAACTTTCCTTCTGAATTATAAATGCTGATAGTCGCTTCGCTGTCTTCTGCCAACTGATAGGGAATCCATGTCTCAGGGTTAAATGGATTAGGATAGTTCTGATATAGTTCTGTGCGTTTCACTGCTCCCCAGGTTACCGGCTTCTTTCCGTTTGGTTCAACATCGAATGGATTAGGCAGGTTCACTTCCCAGAGCAACATAGTGCCATCTGAACTTCCAGAAACAAGCCATCTTCCATTGGGACTGAATGCCAGACACTTCACATAATCTTTATGCCCATCAAATATTGCTAACTGATTTCGGGTGTCAACATCCCATAGACAAACAGTGTGGTCCGAACTGCCAGAAGCAATGGTTTTTCCATCCGGACTAAAAGCTATTGACCATACCCAGTCCTTATGTCCTTCTAAAGTCGCTATCTCTATGCGTTTACTTACATCCCACAACCGGACACTACGGTCTGAACCGCCGGAAGCAATAATTTTTCCATCAGGGCTAAAAACTATTGGCTGTATAGTGCCTTTATGCCCTTTCAATACCACTACATCTTCTTGCTTACTTATATCCCACAACCTGATACTACCGTCCGAGCTACCATAAGCGATAGTTTTTCCGTCCGGGCTGAACGCTATGGAAGAATACGGGTATGCTCCCTCAATCTCTGTCACCTTTTTCCGACTGTTAATATCCCACAGACGAATAACGCCTTTCCAATCCAAAGAAGCAAGTAATTTCCCATCCGGGCTAAAGGCTATGGAATACACACACTGTGTATGTCCCGTCATTTCCCATGCTTGCTTCTGCTTTTCCACATCCCACAACCTGATAGTATCACCATGATCATAAGCCAGCATCTTCCAATCCGGACTGAAGGATATAGAATTTACGGACCGCACATTCCTTACCAATTCCCCTATCTGCTGTTGTTTGTCCGCATCCCACAACCGGATGGAGTTGTCGTAACCAGCAGAAATGAAAGTATCCCCTATTGAATTGAACGCTATGGAATTCACACAGCCTGTGTGTCCCTCCAATATTGCAGACTGTTTTCGCCCAGCCACGTCCCAGAACCGAACCGTACCTGGCTCAACAGTGGCAAGAGTTTTGCCATCAGGGCTGAATGAGATAGAGGACACCCTACCAATGCAATCCCCTAAAGCTACCTCATTCTTATCTTTCACGTTCCATAGCAGGATATTCCCGTCCCAATCTCCTGAAGCCAGTGACTTGCCATCAGGACTGAAAGAAACAGCCTCTATGGAATTTGATCCATGTCCATTTAGCACAGCGTATTCCTCTTTACCTTCCAGATCACATAGCAAAATCGTTCCGTCTGTGTTGCTTCCGGTAGCTAACAGTTTCCCATCAGGACTGAATGTTACAACCCAGCAACCATGCCCCTTTATGATAGTGATCTCCTGTTTGCTCTCAACGTCCCAGATATGTGTTGACTCACCAAGCAAAGCATTATTCCAGCACCCGCAAGCTACCAACTTTCCATTTGGACTGAATGCAACAGAAATCACCATTGGGCTGTCTTTACATATCAACTGATCCACCTGTTTTTTTGTGTCTACACTCCAGAGTCGGGTTGTGCAGTCAACGCCTCCTGATGCAAGCATTTTCCCGTCCGGACTGAAGGCAACAGAATACACACTGTCCTTATGTCCTTCCAGCATTGCTAACTGTTTTTGACCTGCCACGTCCCAAAGACAGATTTCTCCGTCTTCGCCTCCGGAAGCCAGCATTTTACCATCTGGGCTGAAGGCTATACAATACACTAAGTTTGCATGTCCTTCCAGTAACCCAATCTCATTCAGATTATTCGCATCATACAGCCAGATGCCAATGCCTCCTGCCACTGCCAGTAGTTTCCCATCAGGTGAATATACCACCTGTCTGACTGTTCCTTTACCAAGCCGGGCAGTCGGCTTCTCAGGAAACGTCTGTCCAAATGCCATGCCACCCCAGAGTATAGCTAGAAGCATAATCATGAACCAAAGCCAATTCCTCTTCATGGTTGTTCCCTCCAATCAGGTTGTTCGTTGTTGGCTGTTGGTTTTTAGAATCTATCTAAGTAGCATCATAAATGCTGACTTCAGTTCTCCCTGGTACACCACCGGGCAACATGGTATTCCACAACAGTTCTTTATCATAACCGGGTTGATTTGCAAAACCGCTTCCGTATCTTCAATTTTGTAAAGATCTACCAATGGTGCGAGGATCATGTTGTCTTGATCCCTGTAAAACTCGGCTATCATGTCAATGCCGAATCCTTCTTTTGTCTGAGGATTGCTAAAAGAAGGAAAGTTGCCAGCGAGAATGGAAGTTCCTGCGTCTATTATCCCCCGCATGGCTTCCGTACTGAAATACGGGCTTCCGAGGTTATAACCATTGACAGTCACTACACCATGACACTTTTCCAGCCACTTATCAGTGTAGCTATTGGCATCAACGATCAGGGCATCGCCTTTTCTTATTTTACTTAGATAGGGTTCAAGGTCAGAAAGCTTAATTTCTTCGTCAACTTCCAGATGCACTATAATTGCTCTGTATAAATCGTAGGCTTTGCGTTTTGAAAATACTTCCAGAGGAAACGGACCTTCACTGGAGATGTGGCGCACTGTCTCTACATAAGTACAGTCAAGAGTAGTAAAAGATACATTCCAGATTTCTACACCATCTTTGGCGATAGTCTTTATGGGAGTTATGTTCGTAGGTATATCTTTCACCATAGGATAGAGGTTCGTTCCATTATTGATTGGTAAACTGACTTTGACTATGCTATTCTTCATTTTCGCACTCTATTAAACTAAATGTTTTTATCACTAAGTTTACACTGTAATAGCTACTTGATCGCTATTGGAAACAGAATGAAGTAATATGATTTTCTATAAGTGCAAAGAACGAATTTCAGATAATACTCAGACACAAGATTGTGTTTTATGACCAAATGTTTTGTTTGTTATAGTGGTTGGGGTTACTTTATTCATTGATCAGTTATTTCTCTCTCAATTACTACATCAAGTTCATCTATGAATCTTCTAGCTTCTTCAAACCACTCAATTACCTTATTTGGCTCATATTCCACAAAATCTTTATAATCACTTTTCTGCCTGAACTCAAACATTCGAGCAAAGAATTTTCCATTCTTGATACTTACTTTGCCAGTTTTTACGAATCTTGTATTAAAAAAGGCTTTAACACCGCTATGCTTTGGAGAAGATAGGTTCTCAGTAAGAAGAAGTGCAGTTACCTGATAAAACATCGCATAATAAATGCGATTAACTGAAGAAAAAAGGCTACCTGAATCAAAAAGAATCTTGGCATCTCTAAGAGTTTCCTTTGCCCTATTTCTTCTGTAATCTATTAGTTCTCTTTTCACAAAGGTATTCCCTCTTCCACAACATTTCTACAAAATGGCGACATCTCTATTAGAGAATTCCAGATTTCTTTTGAATAAATAGTAATACCAACTACTACATCATATTTCAGTTCTATCTCAAATCCAAGATCGAATATTTCCTCTTCGACCGAAATGGTAAATGGCTTGTCTAGAAGCACAAGAATATCTATATCAGAATAGCGATTTCCGTCTCCTCTTGACTTTGATCCAAAGAGAGTGATCTCAATATTACCAAATTTTTCTACTAATCTCTGTTTTAAATCAGAGATCGCAAGATTCTCATTCTTGGATAGAGTTTTAATCATTGGATCACCCTCGTTTTAGAATAAACCATAAAAAAAGCTTGTGACATATCCTTATAATCGGAAAGCCACAAGCTTTTAAAAATAGCCCTAAAAACAATTCCGGGCAAAGAGGACTTTAGATTATTGACACCGTTATTATTTGATTAACAAAATTGACTCGATTTCTTTCTCCTGTGATGGTTCGATTTGTCGAAATTCATAAGTTCTTATATCCGAACCATCTTCCCTTAAGCCGGAGGAAGATTCAAAAGTCTTAAATGTTAGGTAGGCTTCTATGGAACCTGTGCTTTCAAAAACTTCCCAGTAAATTCCTGAATCCATACCACGAACTCCCCCTATGGAAATTAAGCGGCACTTGTGTTAGCAATCTGAACTAGCCGAGCAAATGCTTCTGGATCACTTATTGCTAGTTCGGACAAAACCTTTCTATTTATCTTCACATCAGCTTTGATTAGGCCGCTGATGAATTTGCTGTATGACAGATTATGAATTCGTGTAGCAGCATTAATCCTGCTGATCCATAATGCTCTGAACTCACGTTTTCTTGCTCGTCGATCTCGGAACGCATGATTTCCAGCCTTATCAACAGCTTCCTGGACGGTGCGATTAAGCTTGTGCCTTGAACCTCTGAAACCAGAGGCTAATTTCATTACTCGTTTCTTTTTTTTCCTCGCGGCTAAACCGCGCTTAACTCTTGGCATATCAGTATTCTACTCCTTCAGAATTTTTGGGGCAAGAACTTATGAGTAAGGCAATAATTTTTTTATACGCTTTTCATCGGTTTTGTCAACCACCGAAGATTTTCTCAGATTTCGCTTTCTCTTTGATGACTTACTGGTAAATAAGTGACCAGTGTAAGGACTATGTTTTTTTATCTTGCCCGTACCTGTGATCTTGAATCGTTTTTTTGCTCCTTTATGAGTTTTGACCTTTGGCATTATTCCCCTCGTTACTATTTGCCATTGTTATTTGGCAAAATCGAAAGTTTATAGATTATTCTAAATGGCAGAACCCAAAAAAATGAGCCCTGCAAACGCTTATATATCTTATGAAAATCTTAAGATACCAACTATTAGGTAAACGTACTATTTTGGTGACAGAATCATGATCATATTTCTACCTTCCAGTTTAGGAGCCTGTTCTACCTGACATACCTCAGCAAGTTCATTAGCCAGGCGCTGAAGTTTTTCCTGTCCTATATCAATGTGGCTGATCTCTCTTCCCCAGAAGGCTAATGTTACTTTGATCTTTGATCCGTCCTCAATGAATTTCTCTATGTGACGTTTAGTAAACTGAAAATCATGTTCAGCAATTTTTGATCTTATTCTTATTTCTTTGATCTTAACCAGCTTCTGACGTTTTTTTGCTGTTTTGTCTCGCTTGCTCTGTTCATACCTATATTTACCATAGTCCATAACTTTACAAACGGGCGGACTAGCATTTGGTGCAACCTCTACAAGATCAAGCCCTTTAGATTCTGCATGAGCTATTGCTTCTGACGCAGGGAGCACTCCCAATTTGTTTCCCTCGTCATCAATTAGAAGTATTTCTCGTGCCTTTATCTGTTGATTAACTCTTACTATTGAACACCACCTCCAAAATATTTCAATACTATGCAAGCAATCGTTGAAAAGATTATAATACCAAAACACTATAATAATTCAGTTTGACTAATTATTTACATTATACCATAGTCATACACCAAAGTCAAGCATGGATTAAGTTCGCCAAGCATAAACTTCTCGTCCGCGGAGAAAATATCACAAATATGGCATGACCTATGCTAATGCTGATGCTAACACTGACAAAACAAAATACGTGACAAAAAAAGGCACATCCTGTATAAAGTAACAT
>Ga0315274_10015170_pt1 | contig 10921 bp, 18 predicted proteins | sample YL17G02_20_MG_FD_203700 | JGI IMG/M metagenome (GOLD analysis project Ga0315274, IMG submission 203700) | Sediment microbial communities from Yellowstone Lake, YNP, Wyoming, USA - YL17G02_20 | ecosystem: Environmental > Aquatic > Freshwater > Lake > Sediment | place: USA: Wyoming | collected...
TGCCTTGTCTTTGTAGCTTTCAACAGACCTTAACATCTTATTCAAGTCCTCTTGAGTTATCAGATTGTTCTCATTTATCTTTGGATTTAATCCATGCCTTTCTCCGACATGAATATTCTCAACCATGTTCAAATCCTTATACTGCCATTTCAAGAAATCTTTTATGTCGCCTTTGATGTCGCTTCCAGCTCTTCTCTTTCCGCTATCCTCAACTTTTTTCAGAATGACAAGGAAAATATCAACATCCTCTTTTTTTAGTTTGTCCAAATCTTTTTCTGTGACATCATACAAATGAAGAATATGCCTCTTGATTTTCCTGAGCCTATCAGCCCCAGAAGTTATAGCCCTATGGTCAATATATTTCTTCAGAATTTCAGCATTGTTTTTTGATAGTTTTTTCTCTATCTCTTCCAATGACCCAATGGGATATTCAGGATAAGCATTTTTCATGCTTTACTGACGATAACCTCTTTTATAAATCTTACTTTTTTAAACCAATCGCAAAAGCGGAGGACGGGCTTTAGTAATATGTTTAATTTATATCGCTTTTGCCTTATAATTTATGCCTTTCTTCCCCTTCTTTGAAGGCAATAGAGCATAAACAATTATTGCAAACAGACCAAATAAAAGCCCAAAGACAACTGCCCAAGTCAAATTAAATCCTTTCTTCTTTGCTATCTGTGTGCATCCCATTATGCCAATGATTGCCCATACAATAGCAATTCCTTCTCCTACCATTCAGTATAAACTCATTACAGCATTAAAAATCTTTTGTTGATTAGAAAGATATTCTGTAAGTTCAATAGTTGAAGGAACATATCTCTTCTTTTTTATCAATGCCATTTGGATTTTCCTCAATCTCTCTGCAAATCTTGGAGATACATCAATGATAGTCATTGCATTATCCCTTTCAATAAATTCTTCTCACTTGGATTGGAATATCCTTTCAGCCTTAATCCTGTTCGCACTTCAAAGCCAGTCTGGATTTTTCTCATCTCTTTCATTGCTTGTTTCAATGAAACCATTTTTGGCTCAAGTCCAATAGCCCTTGCTGAAAAATCTGGCATAGCACCAAATATTTCAGGGAATTTCCTGAACTTTACTTTGCTTTTTATCTTTCCTTTCAAGCTTGTTGGAAGTCTGAATGGAGGAATAGAATATCTTGAGGCTCTTGTTGTTGAGGATATTATTGACATAATCATGCTTGATATTGGTGAAACTCTGCTTGAACTGAATTTAGGATAAGAAACCTTTGAAACAGAGGGCTTTGAAATATAAGAGGATTGTTTTGAGATAATAGACTTCAAGGAAGATTTCAAACTATATTTTGGAGAAGAAACTCTTGAACTTATCTTGGAAGATTTAGGATATAATATTGAATTTATCTTTGAATACAATGCACTTGAACTCATTGTTGAAGGATTAATTCCTGAACTATGTCTTGGTGTAGAAATAGAAGGAGTTATTCTCATAACTCCTGCCAATGCAGTCTTTCCTATTTCTGATTTGTAAATATCTAAGGGTATTCTTATTCCCTGAATGGTATAATAGAAATCTTTTGACAATGGCTGATTGATTGTTCCTATTCCAAGCAATGCCTGAACTTCTTTTTTGTTCATTGGAATTAATGCTGTTCCCAAATCCCATTTTGCTTTGAGATTATCTACTCTCCATTTGGCAGGAATGATTGCAACAGTTGCAGGTCTTGGAGTTTCAGGGAGAAATTCAAGGCTGAATGGCTTATATTTTCCTGTAACCTTTAAGAAATGGGGAGAAACTCCATAAGAACCAAACAATGCCTTGAACTCTGAACTTTCCATTGAAGGATTATATTCAACTGTGAATGGCTTTCCTGATTTCCAGAATTGATTTCCTGTTTGATGATAGAGCATTGAAGGCATTTTGACTGGAACTTCCTCTGAATAAACAAGTTTTCCCTTCCCTGAATAACCCTCAAGCCTTAATGCAGGAGTTCTTTGTGATTGTTCCATGAACAATTTATAATGAAGTTTCTTTGGGGCTTCAGGAAATATATTCTTTCCTCCAACAATATCAACATCTTTTGGAACTAATCTTTTCAAATTAATTTCAGTTCTTCCTCTTGTTCTCAAATATCCTTCAAATTCTTTTGATGCCTTAGCCCCAATAAATCCTCCAAGTATCATTGGAGTTATTTCTGCCCCTGCAATCCTTCCAAGAGCATAAGACCTTGTTCCTTCCTCCGATTTCATAACCCTTGTATAAACACTTTTTCCATATAATGCTGTAATCCCAACTCCCCCAGCAATCTTTGTTCCAGTCCATAGCTGAGCAGGAGATATTTTTGCCATTGCAAACTGTGGCAAGGTGAATGGTTTTGTTGATGCAAGAACTGTTGAGATGCCTGTCTTTTTTCCAAACCATGAAACTCCTCTTCCTGCATAGCCCAATCCTGCTGTTAATCCTGCAAAAGCAACTGTCGTTGCTGTGAATGTAATTGGATGCTCTTCAATATATTCTGTTTCTCCTCGTAGAAATTCATAAACTGGCTTTCCAACTGCTTTTGGAACTTTTGATTGCAACCATAGAACAGGAGTTTTCAAAGGATAGGGCTTTTCTATCAATTCCTTTTCCATATTAGCATAACTTTCCTCATAAGTTTTTCCTCCAAAACTTATTGGTGACCAGTTTTTCTTTATTATCCCTGATGCTTGGCTTTCAAGGTCAGCATATTTTTCCATTGCCTTCTGAAATATAGTAGGCTTTGGAAATTGCTGTTTATATTGCTCTGTTGTCAGGAATGAAGGGATTTCATTAATGATTTTCTTTTCTCCAAAATCCCACCCTTCATTTACAAGTTGTTTCTTTTGTGCGACATTAAGGTTTGCCAGAGGAATGCTTTGCTGTAATTTTGTATTCTCAAATCCAGTAAGCACTTCTTTTTGAGTTTGGAATGGAGAATAAATTGATTTTGATATTTTTCCTGCTGTTATTATTCCTGAAGTTGGAAATATTGTTTCATAACCTTTGACATTTGCATAAACTGGCTTGAAATCACTTGAAGGAGTTGTTGTGATAGTGGTTTCAGTCACAAGACCTCTTTTCTTCATCTCCTCCTTGATAGGCTCTGGTAATTTCTCAAAACCAACCTTGTCAGTCCATGAAAGCAATTGATTTTGATAAGCAACATTACTGTTATATTCCTTGACTGCCTGTGAATATTCCTTTTGAGTTGCACCCTCTTTCAATCCAACCTTTTTCAAATCATATTTTCCAGACTTAACATCTGATTGAAACCTGTCTTGAGCCTCTCTGCTGTCCATTGTTGCTCTTGTCTGGTCAGATGCATAATGAATAACACCTCCAAGTTCATATCCCTGCTCAACTTTTGTTCTGTTATTGATTAAATCATCCAAATATATCTCTGCTTTTCTTACTCTTTCATATTGTTTATCAGAAGATTTCCCTCTTTTTCTATCTCTTCTATATTTTTCCCTTAAACTTTCTGCTTTTAATCTTGCATCTGCAATAGTTTTGTCGTATGAAATAAGATTATCCCTGATTTGCTGTTCAACAGAAATAGTTGTTGTCGTTGTTGTATATCTTGGCTGTGACTGCAACCTTTGCTTTAATCTCTCTGTCCTTGACAATCTTGACTGCACTTGAGCTTTCTTTAGCTGTTGTTCTGCAATCTGTTGTCCAAATGTTACCATCCTCTGTCTTTCCTCTTCTTTTTTATCCTATTTTTCAGCATTCTTTTCTTAAAAGGAATTATTTTCAATTCATCTTTTATCAGTTTCAAGATGTAGGTTTGATTGTCCATAGAAAAGCAAGGAGAATTTTGTTTATATCTTATTAGGGAATAATTTTCCCATGCCATAGATTAACTTTTTAACATTCTCATCCATGAACACAACTGGCTCTCTGGCAATCTTCTCAATAAATCCAGTAACAGTAAGACCCAACTCTTTGGCTTTCTCTTGGAGTTTTCTTTTTGTGTCTGGTTCAATCATGACTTTTATCTCTGCTGTCTTTCTCATTATGCTAAATTAAAGGCTAACCTTTGGAAGCCCCCCATTTATTGCCTCTTTATGCTCTATATCCTTAGCCTCCCCTTTCTTGCAAGACTTTGGAAGCCTTCCAAGATGGACTTTGCCACAGACCTTGCATTGCTTTGTTTCATCATTTAATCTCTTAGCCATTCCAGACTTGACTTTGTAAGCAGTAATCCTTGAACTCCATTCTGCCATAAGAAATCCAATTGAAGCCTTGAACCATTGCTCTGGAATTGTAACTCCCAAATCTCCTTCTGCCAATGAAGTGACCTTTGCCTTTTCAGTGACTTCTCTTAATGTTCTCAAGCCATCTTCAATTCTTCTTGACCATCTTGTCATGTCCTCAACAATAATATGTTTAATCCTGTTTGCCTTAACCTCATGAAGCAGTCTGACAAATTCAGGTCTGGAAGAGTAATCATCTTTGAATGCAGAGATTGCATCATCACAAAAGAATATTGGTTCAGGCAGTTGATTGTTCTTGCAGAAATTATTTATCTTATCTCTCTGCCTGTTTATGTCCTGCCTTCTCAAACCTTCATCAGTTAGTTTCTGGTCACTCACTCTGAGATAAGCCCCAATCATTTCAGAACCTCTATCTTATATCTTTGAAGTGATGCCCATCTCTTTTTCAACAGCCTTCTAATTAATTCACTGTAACTTTCCTTGAAACCTTTTCTTATATTACTCTTGCGTTTCATCCTGCTCAATTGCTTGAGAGTTGCCTTGCTAATCCTCATGAATGTTGCTTTGTTTTTCTTTGTCATGTTAATATTATAGTGTTGTTTCCTTTGGGTTATAGTTTAAAAAATTTCTGCATATCCAAGTTTGTATAAAGCATTTTGAGAGCTTCTTATATAACCCAAAGGCTAAAATTCATTCAAAAACCGACCCCTCCCCCATTTTTGCTTGATTTGTCAAAGAATAACCCTTATTTCTTATTCCTTGCTTTGCTAATGACACTCTATCAGCCCCAATGCCCAAAATCTTTGCAATCTCTCCTGTTGAGGATATTCCTTTCATCAATTGGTTATAGACTGCCTGTTGCCTGTCTGTTAGCTCTTTTAATTGTTTAATTGGTTTAGTTCTGTCATTCTGAATATCATTTAAGCCCTTTGAGATTGTATCTCTGACAAATTTTTCCTTCATAGGTTCATAGATATCAATTAATTCTTTGCTTGGTCTGCTGATGCACACTCGTTTAATCTTAATTGTCTTGCCAGTCCTTACATCTTTTATCCTTAACCATTTCTTATACATCTTACCACTCCATTGATTTGTCTGGACAAAATAAGGTTTGACATAAGTTAATCCCTTAGATTTATCCACATTGTCAATCTCAAAGATTGCAGTCTGCAACATCCTGACTGATTTATCAATGAAATTGACAAAAGGGACATTAATCAGCACAATGATATTCAATGAACGAAAAGATTGAGTAACATAATTCATTGCAATATTAATCTTGCACATGAATTTTTTATTACCAACATTAATTCCTGCCTCTTCAAGAACCAAAAGCTCTGCTCTTGTCAGTTTCTTATCATCAATGTCATTCAATCTCTGCAACAAATGCTCAATAGAAAAACAGATATTTTCTTTTGGGAAAGGTTTATTAAAATAATATTTATACCAGAGTTCTCCCCATCTCAAGCAACTCCATGACTTTCCTTTTCCGACTGGTCCGACAACTGTTATCAACGCTGTTCTATTGGCATCAATCAGATTTTTTATATACTTCAGAATAATCTCTCCTTCAATCTTATTGTCTGGATTAATCTGCATCAATGCCATTACATAGTCACTCCCTCTTCCTCAAAGTATCCGAGCCTTGACATCAGAAGATTTAATTCTTGAAATATAAGCCTGTAATATTTTATTTCCAAGTCAATCCATTGAGAATTGCTTTTGCTTTTTTCCCTGAACTCTTTTTTCTTTATAGACATCTTTTCTTTTATCTCCTTGTCCTTTGCTTTCATTGCATCATCAAATCTTGGCAATAGCAAATCAAAGAAAGTCTTGATTGAATTGATTGCCTTCATCCTTCCATCTGGAATATAGACTTGGGTCATCATTGTCGTTCCTGAACCTGTTTTCAAGGGGATTGTTTTCCAGTGACCGCAAATCATATCTTCTGAAAGTGCCTGTGTTGTTCGGCTTAATTGTTGCATAAGGATTTGAGAGAATGTCAAACCCTCATTCTTTCCCCAACTACCTGAACTCTCTCCGTCCAATATTTCAAAATTATCTGGTTCAGTCATCTTCAATATCTCCTTTCATGCTTTCATCTTTGCCTGATGCTTTCTTTGGCATCAGGATTTCTTTGTCTGCAATTTCTGCAATCAAATCAGAATTGACACTTGAAAGCATATCCAAAGCATCATAGAAATCTTTTGTGAAGGAATATTTTTCTGTATGAGCAACATCATTAAAAGAAGTGAAAACAAAATTGCCCTCTTCATCATCAATCCTGTTAAGGTTTATCTTTAATTTCAAAACAACATTCTTATCCAAGTGATGCTGAACATTATGGAGAAGTTGCCTGACATAACTTCTCATGAGATTAAAACCATTCAGCCTCAGGTTCATTATCTGGTCAGGATTTAATTGCATTAAATCAACAAGCTCTTCACTTCCATTGTAAGCAACAATCTCGCACTTCTCTATCTTTGACAGCAAATCCAAGACATGCTCTTTCAGCCAGAGATTGCTCAGAGTTATTGCCTCAAATTCGTTTCCCTCATTTTTATCTTCAGTTGCCATTTATTTTCCCCTTGCCATTGCCTCAAATTCATCCGCTTTCTTTACAAGCAAAGTCATTTTTGCAAGGCAACGAAAACAGGCACGATATTCATGACCATCTTTTTTGGAAACATAAACAGGGTTTCCACAGCCATAAACACAATCCTTGCTGATTGAGTTTTCAATATCATCCATTGTTCTGATTTTTCCTTTCATTGTTTATTATCCTCCTTTTCATTTTTTTCCTTTGGCAATATCCTGCACATCTTGCATTCGCACACTTTGCATAATCCTGTCAGGAAACTTCTTGTCTTGCCATTCTTGGTTTTTACTTCCTTCAGCTTCTCTGTTCCTTCCTTGAACTCTTGCTTTGCTTTGCATCGGCAACACCATGCAAGAGCTTTTTCTTCTGTCATTTTGATTTCTCCTGTCTTTTGTGACTATGATTTCTTTTGAACTGAGCAACAAAATGGAATGAACATAATCCGCTCTTGTTATTTTGTCTAAGCAACTTTTCACACACTTTGCATTTCTTGCATCTAATCAATTTCATTTTTTCTCCTGTCCATCAGGACTGGAATGTTTGGGGTCTAACTGATAGCAAATCTTACACAAGCCCTGATGGACTATCTCTTTCATTTTGAGGCAGGACAGACATTTGCGTTTCATTGTTTCATCTCTCCTTCAGAATGCCCTTCTGGGGCTTGTTTGTTGGTTTTTCTCCCTATAAATCTTTGAACCTTAATGAAAGGTATGCCATACTTCAAGGCAATTCTCTTTCTTACACTTCTTGAGAGCCTACAAGCCTGTTCTTTGTCAGTTGAACTTCTTGTCAGTTTTGAGAAGTTCTTATCCAAAGGGCAACAATTAAAAGAACAATAATCAAAGTGTTTACACTCTTCTGATGGATTGCTTTTGAGGTTTAGTTTATTTTGCTGGTCTGTCATTTTAATTCACACTCACACAATTTCTCCCTGTGACACTTACGACACTATTAAAAAAAATATAAGAATATACTCTATCTCTGATGATGCTTATGCTTAATTGAAAAGTGTCGTAAGTGTCACTTTTCATGCTAATTTCTCCTGTGTGATTGATTTGATTTCTTCAAAAGTGTCGTATTTGTCATTGACTTCTTTTGGTGCTTTTGGATTAATTCCAACATTATCCCAATATCTAATCTTGCCTTCTCTCCCATCAATTGCATAAAGTGCAAATCTTTGCAAGTTCCTGCCAATCATTTCTTTATTTAAAAAAGGCAAATGTTTAATTTCAACATAAGCCTTAAACATTTCAAACATAGTTTCTTTTGTTATTTTATTGCCCTCTTGTTTAATTAAACAATCAGAGCAGAAGGCAGACAGACCATTTCCATATTTTTCCATAATCGCTTTAATTTCTTCAGCAGTTTTCTTATAAGAAAAACTGCTGTTTTTCAGAAGTCTTGTAAGACCTTCCAATGCCCAGTTAAGCAATCCAGATAATTCTTCAGGAGAAGTTAATTTTTCAATCAAGAAAGTGTCTTGTTCTGCTTTTGGAATAACATTGTCGCAAGGGAGAGGTATAAACCTATCATAGTAAGCCATATCAGTTATTTTTATCTCTGGAATTTTATTGCATGAGAAAGTATTTTTTGCATAAATTAAAAATTCAAAAACATCTCCAAATTTATACTCCCCTGTGACATATCCTCCCCCTGTCGCCATTTTCATTCCCCCTGTGTCGTTTATATCCTGCTGTTTCAAATCATCATAGATATTTGCAAATTTATCCTTGAGAAAAGCAAGAACAAATCTCTCTCCTTTTGAAATTCCCTGCAAAGAAATTCCTGCTTTGTTATGTTCTCCAACAAAAGCAGTCAGTAAATTCAGAAAAATAGTTTTGCCAGTGTCTTTCTCTCCAAAGACAAGCATCACTTTCTTTATGAAATGCTTTTTATACAGATGAAATCCAAACCATTCTTGGATGACAGGAACTTCCTCATCATAAAAAGTTTCATTAATGAATTTCTTTATTTGAGGGCAGTCAGCAGTAGGAATATAGTCTATATTCATTTTTGTTGTGAAATTATATTCAGGGGAAAAAGGCAATAATTTATTTTTTACAACATCAAGAACTCCATTTTTATAGCATAATTTATCAATAGGTTCAACAAATTCTTTTTTTGAACTGGATGTTAGCCTTTTTATCTTTTTTAATACCTCATTGACTGCATTATTTCTTGTATGCTCTTCTAAAAGTTCTTCAACATCAGTTTCAATTCTTTCTCTTCCATTAGTTTCCCAAGTGCCTTCTTCCTTATTATAAAAATAAACCTCTTCAGATTTCTTTCCATAGAAAGTTTTGATATGATTTTCTCTGATTATTTCATTTGCAATGTCATCAATAAGAATTATTTTAAATCCCTCCTTTGAATATTTCACAAAAGGATTTTTCTTTTCAGTCATATCACTTTCCTCCTTGTCGCACAGGCAAAGCACTTGAACAGACCAGTATTTGAGTAAATCTTTGCACTTAATCTTCCCCTCTCGTCAGTATATTGGCAGAAGGGGCATAAAATCATCGTATCAAAAGGAAGTTCTCCTCTCGGCATTTCTGATATTTTTTTTATAGTTCGTCTTGCATCAGCAAGTAAGTCTTGCTCAAGCATTGTTCATCTCCTCAAAAGGCTCTTTATTCCAGAAACCAAGAAGTCTTTTCATAGAGTTATGCTTGAAATGGATTTTTTCTCTGGCTGAAATCAGTCTGTTCTCTTCAGCAAGGTTAATATCTGCCTCTGGGCAATATCTTTTCAGGAATAGTTTTTTGTATTCTTCTCTGACTTCAGGCTCAAGATTTTTTAATTCAGGCACAAAGACAATCAAATGAGGGCTTCTCATGCCTTCTGCATACCAAAGTTCCATAGGATAAGGGCTTAATGAGCAAATTAAGAAAAGATATTTTTTCCATATATCTCCTGCATATTTATCAACATCAAAGATAATCCATTCATTCAGAATTGGCTCTTGATTAATCACTCCCATTCATCACCTCTGATTTTTTTATCTTTTGAACGATAATGAATATGGCAATTAAAGCAAAAGAAATCATATCCTTGCCTTCTGGCTCTCCAATAAAGATTTTCATGCATTTCCTTTTTACATTGAGGGCAAATCATTTTAATTCCTCCATAATCTTTATGCTGTTTTTATTGACTTTGAACACAGTTCCAAATTTGTCAGAGAAAGAAAGCCAAGTTTCATCTTCAAAAAGAATTGTGCAGAAATTATAGGTCAGAGTGCTGTTGCTGATTTCAACTTGTATTCTATATTGTTTCTTATCAGGAGTTTGCATTATCTTATCCTAAATAATTATAAATTTTGTCAAAAAATGTTTGTCAGAAATCTTTGCCCCAATTGGCTTGATATGGTTATACAATATAAACCTAATATATAAAGACTTCTTTCATCTTATAAAGAAAATAAATAAAATAGTTCAATAGAAAACAATGATATTCTTCAGGAATTTATTAAGAAATTGTGAGTGATTATTTCTTCTTTTCCCTCAATACAGAAACAGGCTCTCCATGCTCTGCCAGTTCCTTTTGGGTTTCAACATAGAAAGCAATCTTCTGCAAATATTCAATTTGCTTTTGCATTCTTTCCATCTCTTTTTTCAGGTCTGCTCTCTCTTCAGGAAGCATCTCATTGATATGATAAACTTTCTTCAGCAGTTCCTCTCTTGCTTTCTTGCCTGATATATGGGCATAAGTATTATACATATCTTTGTGACCAAGCAGTTTCTCAACAATAGGAGTTGGCAATTCCTCATATAATCTTGTGGCTCTTGTGTGCCTGAATAAATACATCCAGACATCTTTTTTTATTCCTGCCTTCAATGCCATTTTCCTAAGAATTTTATTTGCCCCTGCTGAAGTCATTGGAGTATCTCTCCCATATTTCTGTGATGGAAAAATACAGTCAGTATCTTTGCGGTCAGGAAAGGAATAATTCTGCTTCCATTCATGCAATATCCTTGATGCCTCTTCATTCAGGGGAAAAGTCCTGCTCTTTCCAGTTTTTTTTGAATAGATTGTAATTTCAGCAATTATCATTTTTTATATCTCCTCAAATTTCACATCTCTCCATTTTAATCCTAAAATTTCC
>Ga0315274_10015171_pt1 | contig 10921 bp, 6 predicted proteins | sample YL17G02_20_MG_FD_203700 | JGI IMG/M metagenome (GOLD analysis project Ga0315274, IMG submission 203700) | Sediment microbial communities from Yellowstone Lake, YNP, Wyoming, USA - YL17G02_20 | ecosystem: Environmental > Aquatic > Freshwater > Lake > Sediment | place: USA: Wyoming | collected...
ATGAGTTTCATGCCCTTGTGGACGCGCCCCAGCGACCCGCCCGTGCCGAGGTGGTACGCGTCCCTGCCGTCCCGGAACGACGGGTCGATCGTGCGGTTGTCGATCGTCACCGTGTCCGAGAGGGACGCCGCGTTCGGCGTGCCGTCCGCGTTGCGGTGGGCGTTGAAGGCGAACGACCCGTGGGCAAACGAGGCAGGATAGGTGAGCATCAGAGGCGTCCGGGGATGCTCGACCGCGTGCGCTGCGCGCGGAGGTCGCGGGCCATCTCCTCGAACTCCCGCTCCGCGACGGCGATGAGGCCGAGGAGCGCATCGACCGACACGTTCATCGGCGGGGTAATCACCTGGTTCTCACCCCACCGGGCGAACTTCGCGAGTTGCTGGCGGTACAGGATGGCCCGCGCCTTGAGCAGCGGCAGGCGGTTGTACTCGGCCGGCAGGTCGTCGGCCGCCGCGTCGTTCGCAAACGTCGAGATGTAGGGCGACCACCCCCGGACGCGCAGGTTGAACCCGCCCGAGATCGGACTGCGGAGGCGGACCTGGAACTTGTTGGTGCCCGACCCGTCGGGCTCGATGACGCCCTTGGGGGTTTCGAGGATGCGGGACGCGGAGTCGAGCAACTCCAGACGGTGCAGGCGGCGGATCGACGTGAGCGCGTACTGCCAGGTGTCCGACACCGTGGCAAAGTCCTGCTTTGCGTCCTTGTACACGCCGGCCCGCCACAACTCGCCGTATCCCTCAGCGATGGCCGCGTTGCGCTGGGCGGTCGTCCACGGCGATGTCTCCGCGTCCGTGACCACCCCGATCTCGGCGTTCAGTTTGGCGCGGAGAACTCCCAGCGTTGCCATGTCTTACCCCTTTGGGGCGTGCTTCCGAAGGTGCCCGGTGAGGGCGAAGTTGGAGCCGAACGCCTTGTCGCAGATCGGACAGACGAACGCGTTGGCCGTGCCCTCGGGGACCTGTTCGGTGTCGGAGGGCAGGACTTCGATGCGCGGGGTGCCGGGATGGTTGACCCACGTCTCCCACTCCGGGAAGTCCTTGGGGTCGAACCTCGCCCAGCCGTCACGGAAGGCGATGTACTCCCCCGGCTTGTGACTGGGACCCAACTTGAGCCCTGCCGTCTCCGGGCAGAACAGGATGATTTGCGCCATGACGATCTCCTCTCGGTAGGCGAGGGGGTGGGGTCGCCAGCCGCCTACCGTCCGGCGACCCCATGAGTGACTACCGATCGCGCTGCGGCAGCGCCCGGTACTGGATGACGAGGTTGGCCTCAAAGGTCGAGAACGCGGTGCCCGATCCGCCGAGATCGACGGTGATCGTGTCGGCATCGCCGTAGGTCGCGTTCGCCGCCGTGACCGGGACATCGACCACGGTCGCGAGGCCGCAGTCCGCGAGGACGATCGCCTTGGTCGCGACGACCGTGCCAGAGGCGCTGCCCTTGCGGATGTTGAGTGTCCGGGTCGCCCCGGACCCGGCAGACGCCACGGTGTTGACGACCGTGACCTTCTCGATCACGAACGAGAAACCGGGGAGGTACGACAGCATGACGTTGGCCGCCGTCGTGATGCTGAACCCGGAAGCCAGGGGGAGGGAGAGGACAAGGTTCCCGCGAGAGAACCCATAGGGTGCCTTGCGCGGCATGAGCGTCTCCTGTTGGGAGACGGGGAGGGCCGGGGCACCGACCCTCCCCGCTCAGGACTAGGTGATCGCGAGGCCCGTGATCTTGCCGTGGGCCGCCTGGTTGCGGGTTTCGCTGGTGTACTCACCGACCACCTGCCACGTCTCGGCAAGGGCGGTGGTGTCAGCGATCCTCACGGCCTTGAGGCCGTTCCCCTGGAGGGGTCCGAACCCGATCTTGGCCTTGTCGAGGAGCAGGACCGTGTCGGTCGGCATGTTGCGGTCGAGGACGATGTCCGCGACCCCGAAGTCCGACGTGTAGGTGTCCACGACCGAGCCCGCGATCCGGTCAGTCCGGGTCGTCTCGCGCATCGAGTCGAGAAACTTGTTCATGGCCCGCTTCTGGAACGCGCCACAGACGAGGGTGTCGATCCGGCCACCAGCGGTCCACGAGTCCTGCATCCCCTGGAGGATGAAATCCTCGGTGAGTGCGGCGCCGGCCTTGGCGTAGGCGTTCGAGGTCAGGCGGACGAGGATGCCGTCCATCGCCCCTGCGACGGCTGCGGATGCGGCGACCTTGCGGCCGGCAAGCAGCCCGCGCTCCCAGATCTGCCAGGCGACCTTCATCTCGTTGTCGAGCAGCCGGGCCAGTTCGTTCGACGGACCCGTGTACTTGTCGGTGCTGCGCTGGGTCGAGGTGATCGTGACGCTGGAGTTGTAGATCTGGGTGTAGTTGAACAGACCCGACTTGGTCGTGGTCCGCGCGGGACCGATCGCGGCGCCCTGCACGGCGACCGTGCCGACGACGGCGATGGCCTTGCCCGAGGCATGGCTGGCGGCGGACGACCCGCCGTACCCGCGGCCACCGGACGCGATGGTCAGGGTGTCGGTGGACACGCTGCCGATGAGGCAGAGTTCCGACTCGATCTGGATGATGTCGCCTGCGTACAGGTACACGCCGGTCCCGGACGCGACGGTCGAGGTCGAGATGGCGCCGGTGCCCGTGAACTCGCCTTGCGTGTCGAGCGTCGTGTCGAGCGGGCGAAGGGTGTCCTCCAGCCACTCGTGCTTGACCGAGGTGCAGGAGTTGGACAGGCTGTCCTTGCCGACGAGGGAGAGCAGCGGCACGTCCCACGGCGAGATCATCGCCAACGTGTTGCTCATGTCGATGGCGTTGTTGGCGGTATCGGTATAGGTGTACCGGGTCCCGGTGACGACTGCCACGGTAGGTGTCTCCTAGTAGGAGACGACCCTTGCTCTAGTCACCCCTGATCTTGCGGACCTGCGCCAGCAGGAACCCACGGGAGTCACCCTTCGCAAGCGCCGCCTCGGCTTCACGGTCGAGGTTGTTGCGAGGGCTAACGTCAGGCCGGTTCGACTCGATCGGCGGCTGCGTCGGACGTGTGCCCGGCGCCGCTCCTTCGGCCTCCTTCGCGTACTTCTTGAGGTCGGCTTCAAGCCGAGCCTCGTGGTACGCCTCAAAGGCCGCTACATAGTCGCTGGGCGTGGATGCCCGGTCGAGCAGGCGGGCCGCCTTCGTATAGGCGGTGATCGACTCTCGTCCGTACTCCCTCTCGGCCAGCCTCCAGGAGTCGGCTTCGAGGCGTTCGGAGCCCGACGTGGCAGGCTCCTCGTCCTCGTCCTCGTCCTCGTCCTCGTCGGGCGAGGCTTGCAGGTCTGCCAGTTTGCGGTTCACTTCCGCAAGTTGGCGGTCCTTCAACTGCTGGAGTTGCTTGTAGCGAGTCTCCCAATCGACCGTGGTCCCCTGGGTGTCCTCTGCCGTGTCCTCTGTCTCCGGGGGCAGGGTGTCCGTTTCCGGGTCCTGTTCGGGGTCGAGGGTGGCGGTCGGGTCCGTCGGCACGTTCGCCCTTTCTATGTGTAGGCGGTTACCGATCCGCCCTGACGGGCGTATCGGCATCTGCTATCTAGCATACAGAGTGGTCAGGCGGGGTCAAGGCGCGAAGTCATCGAGACTCCGGCCGGAGAGCGCCCCGAAGATGGCGTCCGCGAACGGCACGTCCTTGAGGATGGGGTACAGGTCGGCACCGATCTCGGGCGTGCCCTGCCGGACCAGTTTCTCGGTGAACACGGGACCTGTCTCCCAGAACGCCTTGGTCCGGCCAAAGAACAGGTTTCGCATGATCGGGTTGAGGCTGACGCCGAGCGAGTCGGGCGTAATCGGCATCATCATCTTCGCCACGAAGATAAGCGTCGGGTGCTTGTCGAACCAGTCGGCGTACTCGGGGTCGGTCGCCATCAGTTGCCGGTGGGAGTCGGTCAACTTGGACAGCATGACCGCGCCGCCGGCATTGGTCGGGAGCCCGCCCATCCGGTTGTACATGACGCCCATGAGCCACTTGGTCGATTTGATCTGGTACGAGAGCGGCCAGTAGAGGAGGTACGAGTTGAGCATCCGCTCCGCGCGCGAGCGGGCGGGGTTGCCAAAGAACGTCCCCCGGATGTCAGTCCAGAGTTCCTTGTTCTTCTGCGCCAGGTGGGAGTAGACCTCCTGCAACGCAGGCGTCTCCGCGATGTGTTCAGCGATGTCAGCGTCGATGATCGCGCCGGCATCGAGGTCATCGACGCTGTTGAGCATCTTGCTGTGCCAGAGATCCATCTCCCGGACCCAGGCGTCAGGCGTGTCCCCGAACTGCTTGAGCATATCGTCCAGTTGCGGGTCGCTCTCCGCCAGTTTGAGCAACTCGTCGTGGGCCGCCTTCATCAACTTGTCGTCCCCGGCGTCGAGCCCCTTGATCGTCGCCCGCAGCGCGTCGGGCTGCTCCTTGAGGAACGCCCGGTAGGCCCACGAGAACCGGCTGCGACCGACGGCGTAGCCGGTGTTGTCCATCCCGTCCATGTCCGCGTTCCGCAGGAACGCCTCGTTGTTGCCCATGTAGCCGCTGTCGATCTCGCCCTTCTTGAGCCCGGCCCGGCCGTAGTAGAGGATCTGGCCCTCAAAGAAGTTCATGGCGTGGAACCGGATGTCGAGCCCGAACCGGAAGATGTAGTACAGCGTCGTGACCGCCCGGTTGTGGACGGCCAGCCCGTAGCCCTTGGCGAGGGACCGGCCCAGCGACTCGCCGGGGAGGTCGTACAGCGTCCGCCGGACGAGCGAGTCGGCCTCGCGCATGACATCGCTGTAGTTGATCGTCCTGAGCATCGCCTGGTAGGCGGGATCGGTCATCCCCTGCCCCCGCTGGCCGAGGACCGTCTCCACGGCCTCGTGCGCCCACTTGTTCATCTCGCCGTTGGGGATGTTCCGCACGCCCGCGTACCGCGGGTTGTCGCCGTGGAGGAACTCATACGCCTTCGTGAGCGGGTTGATCCTCGCCTCGACGCCCCGGCTCTCGTTCGCGATCTTCTGCCAGTTGTCCCAGATGGACCCGGCCACCTCGCCGTCCACGCCCTTCTGTGCCAGCCGTTCGGCAAACCGCTCCCGCATCGCCCCGCCGAGGGCGGTGTTGTGGAGTGGGCCGAACACGTAGTTGAACACCTGCCGGCTCTTGGCGGTCCAGACCCGCTCGCTCCACGACGCGTAGTGGCCCGCCATGAACTCCGTGGACAGGTCCGGCACGAGGTCCCACTCGATGACGACGGCGTCCTTGGGGCGGCGCTTGAACCCGTACTGGAGCGTCCCCAGCGGGTCAGAGAGGTCGTACCGGATCTCCACCCCGTCGGCGGCGCGTCCGACGGCCTTGCCGCCACGCTCCACGACGTTGAGCGCGCGCGCCGCTTTCCACTCGTCCATCGCCAGGATCGCCTCGTCCAGCCCGCCCTCGAACACGCCGGGCCGGAACGGCTCACGCTTGACGACGTTGAGGTGGGACTGGAGGAGCCTCTCGGCCACCCGCTGCGCCTGCGCCTGGTACGGGATGCCAATGCCGATCTTGGTCGCGGCGCCCGACTCCAGCAGGTGCAGGAGGTCGATGACGCGGCGGATGGTCTTGGGCGTGGTGCCGATGATCCCCTGGTTGAGGATCGAGAGGACTTCCATCCCGGCCTTGTTCTCGGGCGAGCCCATGATCTCCGGGTCCGGTGCGTCGAGGGTGCTTGCCTTCCACTCTCGGAACGTCTCGCGCCAGGTGTTCGACGGTCGCTGGCCGGTGCCCAACTTGGCCTTCTCGACCGTCGTCCTGACGGGCTCGCTCACCTTGTCGGCGGAGGCCATGTACTGCTCTGACTTCGCGGCGACCCCTGCGGCGTCGTGGGCGTCGATCAGGTCATCGAGAGCCGTCTCGGGGCCGTGCATCGTCGTCTGGGGCGCCCCGTCGGGGAACAGGATCTCCTTGATCTTGGCGATCTTCTCCGCGACGGGCAGGTCGCTCGTATACCCGCCCTCCCACAGTTTCGTGAACGTCTTGGGCGGGAGGGCAGAGAGCGCGAGGCCGATGGCGTTGTTGGTGTCCGCGCGGAGCAGGTCGTCAGGGACGATGCCCTCGATGGCCGCCCGCGGGAACAGGGCGATCTCCTCGTCCGCGAACTGGATGCCGTCGTACCCAAGTTCCTTCGCCAGTTGTGCGGCAGCCGCCTTGTCCTTGAACCAGCCGGGGTTCTCCTCGACCAACGCCTTGTACCGCGCCAAGGCGGCCTCGTCGTGGAGAGCCTCCCACACGTCTCTCACCCCGGCCTGTTCCCCAACCTGGAGGAGGCGCGTTCCCGTCGGGATTTCGACGCCGACCTTGACCATCTCGGCGTCCGGGAACTTGAGACGGAACTCGCTCGCCATGTACTCCATGAACGGCAGGCCCTCCCGGCCGACGAATACCGTGCCCTCCGGGAACCCAACCGCTCCCCCGAGGGACGACTCTCCCGTTCGGAACCCACCAGACAAGATCGAGTCGGCACTGGCGCGGTTGGTGTAGTGAACCCAAGTCCCCGTCGTGCCGGCCGGGACTATGGACACGGTTCCGACCGGGACCTGACCCTCCGCGCGGGCTAGGTCGTCAGCGATGCCGCCCGTGCTATCGACCATCCGCCACAGGTCCTCCAGCCCCTCGCGCTGGGACAGGATCTCCTCTGCATCGGAGTAGACGCTCAGTCTCGCCTCATCGAGGTACACCTCCGGGATGCCCGTCGCGTCCCGGCTCCTGGTGAGGCGGGCGAGTCCCGCCTTGTTCGCACGACCCTCGCGCGTGATGCCTACCTCGCCCTCAGCGAGCAACTCGTGATACCGCCCGACGAGGGCGGAGGCGTCAGCCAGCCAGGAGTCGGTCCCACCCTCTCCCGCCTTCCCGAGATAGTCCTTCGGGATGTACAGGTCGATCGTGTCACCGAACCTCGTACCGCTGGTGATGCGCTCGCGCTGGAGGTTCTCCAGGATCATCTTCCAGCGGCGCGGGAGCAGGGCCACGACTTCGGGGTTCCGTTCGACCATGCGCCAGAAGTCGAGGTCGCTCAGGGTCATGGCGTCCCGTTCGATGAGCCCGGCACGGCCACCCATCCTGGTCCCCGCCGCGCCAAACGCACGCCGGAAGCCCGCCGTCGCTGCCGGCGCCCCGCCGGACCACATGAGGTTGCCCTCGACCCTGTGGAAGTTGCCCGCCAGGTTCGCGATGCTGCCCGTCATGTGCGTCAGCGAGTCAACCTCGGTGTCGAGTTCGCTAATCTCATCGAGAACGCGCTGGGCATCGACCTTGCGGAGCGCCCGCGCGGCCATGTCCTCGTGGCGGACGGACTGGAGCGGCACCTCGTCCGCGATGTCCTTCGCCGCCTCCCACAGGTCGCGGGGAGACAGGTTGCGCCCGGTGTTGGTGTTGACGAGGTAGTCCCGGAGGAAGGTGACATCGCCCTGCGTCAGCGCGTCGGGGTTCATCTCGCGCACGCGCGTAGCCCGCCGTGCCGCGCCCCGCGTGAACACGACCTCGTCCGCGAACGGGAACAGGGGGTCGGACGCGGCGTTGATGAGGTCGGAGAGGGAGGTCAACTCCAGTTCGACGCTGGTCAGTTCCTCGGACTGCGCCGCCGTCCTGCGCCCCTCGGGGGCAGACCGTTTCAGCGCGGCCAACTCGGCCCGCAGGGGGGCCGTCGCCTCGCGGGCCTCGCGCGATCGCCGCTGTGCCGGAGGGTATGCCTTCTCGATCTTCTTGATCTGCGTCTCAAGGGCTGCGATCCGGTCGGACTGCACCGCCGTCCGCTGGGATCGCTCCACTCCGGTCAACGCGATCTGGCGACCCCGCAGGTACTCGATCCGCTTCTCTGCCCGAGCAACACGAGCGCCCATGTCGCGCCAGGGCTTCGCGGTCTGATCGACGTAGGCGAGTGCCTGTTCGATGATCTCGTCCGGCCCCAGCGCAGCCACGGCCTCGTCCGTCAGGCCAGTCTTGGCCTTGAGGAACGGGACGAGGTCGGGAGCCTTCGCGTAGTCGAAGTTCTGCTCCATGTCGAGGATCACCTGCGCCGTCCGCTCCTCCGTCCCGAGGGCTTCTGCAAGGTCCGATGCAAGGCGCGGGGAGTCGGGCCGCAGGACAGGGTTCGCGCCCGTGCGCGCGAGGGTCGGGTTCGACTTGTTGACCGTCCCAAACTCGTTCTCGGAACGCTGGATCATCTGCTCCACGATGTCGCGGGAGACGGCCTTCTCCGTGCCGATCATCAGCCCGGACCAATACTTCCGCATGGCGGGCAGCATCCGAATGAGATCCTGCACCCCGCCCTCCCCGCGGATGGGGACGTTGCCGGCGGCGTCCGCGGCCTGGTCGAGCCACTGGCGCGCAAGGGCGGCGCCCTCGGGCGGGACGAGTTCGGTGTAGGCGGTGATCGCGTCGATCTGCTGGCGCAGGACATAACTCTTGCCCTTGGCGAGCCGGAAGTCCCGCGCGTTCGCCGCCGCCACCTCCGGGGAGAAGGTGCCTGGGTATCGGTGGTACGTCCACGCCTTGTCGTAGAACCGCTGGGCGATCTCGTCACCGTGGTTCTTGATGATGTCGAGGATCTGCTCGCCGTACTCGGTGAACACGGCCTCGGACAGCGTCTGGCCGTTCTGGCCGTGCTTGGCGATGAACTGGAGACGCACGCCCTTGTCGAGCGAGTTGAGATGGATGTCCGCGGCGAGCCCGAGGATCTCATCGAACAACTGGCCCCGGCTCTGGTAGTGGATGTCCGTGAACGTCCGGCCGGCCTTGACCCCGTCCTGCTTGTACATCTTGGCCGCGATGCCATCCATGAGCGTGTCGGAGTCGTGGACGGCGAGGAACTTCTGGCCCAGCGACTTGCCGATGACGACCTTGGCCCCGGACTTGCCGCCGACCCAGAGGATGCCCCGACCAAGATCCTTCGCCGCGCCGAACGGGTTGACCGTGAACCCCGTGACGAGCATGACGTTGGGGTTGCTGGCGAAGTCGCCCGCCTGGTTGGCCTGCTCGAACCAGTCCACGGCCGCCTGGTTGCCGCTGTATCGCGCGACGGCGTCCAGCGCGCCCGACACCGCCGTCACGCCAAGCCCGGACGCCATCGCGTACCGCTGGAGTTTGACGGCGGCCGAGGCAAGATCGGTTGCCACGCCGACACCCTTGCCGAGCCGCGCTGCCGCGCTGGTATAGCCCGCGGCGTCGAGTACCTGCTTGACCCCGACCACCGGGAAGTTGGCCCTGGTCGCGGCCTGCCCGTACCCGCCCGCGAGTTGCGAGGAGCGAACGCCGCCGACGAGGGCCTGCCTCCCCATCGTCGCGACGCCCCTCGTCGCGAGGTACTCCAAGGTGTACCAGGCGAGCGGGTAGACCATGTTGGCGTACCAGCCCGCGGGGCCGGGGTCGTAGGAGAACTGGACGCCCATCCCGGAGTCCGCGCCGACCTTGTTGATGATCGCCCGCTGCTCGTCGATGTTCCCCTTGTCCATCCTGGACTGGAAGCCCGCCGGGTCCTTGTCGATCTCGGCTTTCAGCGCGGGCGAGATGTCCACCTGTGCCTTGAGGACCGCCATCAACTTGACCACGTCCGCGCGGGTCGCCGGGTCGAGGGACTGCTTGAGCGCGTTCTTGTACATCCGCCACGCGCCGAGGTTGTAGTTCGTGTCGTAGGCGCCGGGGAGGTTGATGCCCTGGGCCGCGATGTTCAGCGGACCCCAGTCGGAGTCCCGCCCGCTTGCCATCTCGGCATAGAGTTTCGCCCGCGAGATCTGGAACCCCTCCTTGGCCTTGGTCGGCAGGTAGTCAATGATCGGCCCGACCACATCGGACGCGGCCTGGATGCCGTCGAGGAACACGCCCGTTCCTCCTTCGACGGCGGTGAGGGCCGGCCCCACGGCAGTTGTCTTGAGGCTCTTTGCCAGGGCTCCGGCGTACTCGTGGGTGCGCTCCATGAACCACGGGACCGCGGTGGCGAGGTTGAGCCCGCCCGTGAACAGGCTCCCGACCGCCCCGCCGATCGAGGCGACGAGGTCCCCCTTGGTCGAGACTGGCGCGGGCTTCGCGACCTGCGGGACCTGCGCTTGTCCGGTGAGAGTCGGGGATGGGAACGGGATCGCGAAGTCAAACCGCTCTGGCATCGTCGCGGGCTTGTACGCGGACGCCGTCGCAGACGCCCCCAGAGCCTTCGGCCGCACCGCCACCATCGGCGCCGAGGTGTTGCTATAGGCGTAGGGGTTGTACCCACCACCCACGTCCGGGCGGTACGACGGACGGTACGACGAGAAGGTCGGCCGGGTCTGCTGGAGTTGCTTCGTGGCGTTCAGTTTGGCGTAGTCGTACCAGTTCGTCATCGGGCACCGAAGTTGCCGATCAGACTCGTCGATGGCTTGGGCGGCGGCTTCGGCTTCGGCTTCGGCGTCGGTCGCTTGGGCGGCGCCTTGGGCGGCTGCTTGGGCGGCGTCGTCCTCTTGGGCGCGGGCGGCAGGGTCGCCCTGGTCGCCGTCGCGAGGCCACGCTGCGGCGCCAGCGACTTCAACGGCGGCGGGGCCGTGACGATCTTCAACCTGCCCCCAGTCACCGGAACCAGGGTGACCGGGGTGATCTTCGGCAGGATGAACCTGGTTTCGTTGAACCCGACCCCGTCATACCGGGGGGGCGTGTTCGCGGGGAGTTGCGCCTTGATCGCGGCAGCACCGGCCGCCTCCGCATCGGGACCTGCCCGCATCCGCAGCGTGAGCCGCATGACGGCGTCCCCGAGGGCGATCGTTCCTGGGGTGACGGTCCCCGTCGAGGGCGCCCGCGGGGCCTCGACAGCCGAGTCGTTCTCGCCCGCCCGCCAGCCGCCCGACCGCCAGTTCGAGTCGGCGGTGATGTTCGGCGTGTACTTCCCGGTCAGGTTGAGTTGCCCGGTGTCGGACATCTCGATGACCTGCATCTTCTGGCCCGGAGCCCCGACTGGCAACC
>Ga0315274_10015172_pt1 | contig 10921 bp, 13 predicted proteins | sample YL17G02_20_MG_FD_203700 | JGI IMG/M metagenome (GOLD analysis project Ga0315274, IMG submission 203700) | Sediment microbial communities from Yellowstone Lake, YNP, Wyoming, USA - YL17G02_20 | ecosystem: Environmental > Aquatic > Freshwater > Lake > Sediment | place: USA: Wyoming | collected...
ATCAGGCAGGCTTTAAGTTGTTCGGGGACTGGATGGTCGAGAACGGCCGGGCCGCCCTCTCACCCGTCAAGGGCATCAAGCCGGTTCGCTGGACAAGAAAATCCCAGCGCCGGGCTCTGACACAGGAGGAAGCAACCTGTCTGCTGCGGGCCGCCTCTCTCGGGCCTGCGTACTATGGCATGAGCGGCGTGGAAAGAGGCGTGCTGTATCTGACGGCGCTCGAGACGGGCTATCGGCTCAACGAATTGCGGTGCCTGACGGTGGGCTGCTTCGATCTGGACGAGGCCACAGTTTGCCTTGGTGCCGAGCACACCAAAAACCACATGGAAGCGATTCAGTTAATCAAGCGCAGCCGGGCAGAGCAATATCGTACATTCCTGGCGGGAAGGGCGCCGGATGGATCTGTCTTTTCCATGCCGGGCGATAACGAGGTGCTTGCCGCCTTCCGCGAAGACCTGAAAGCCGCGGGCATCAAGTCGGTGGACGACCGGGGCGTCAAGGTCACGTTTCACAGTCTGCGATATGGCTTGGCAAGCGCGTTGGACAGAACCAGAGCAACCCTCAAGGAGCGTATGACCATTCTTCGCCATAGCGATAAGGGCAATCTGACGCTCGGCACGTACACCACTTTGGAGGCTGTTGATCTGCGCGGGGCCGTCGAGCGATTACCCGATTATCCTTGGCCACCGGCCATCAAGCAGGCCGCCGAACAGCAGCCCGAAGCGCGGAAGGAGGTCGCATGAGTCCGGCGCTTTGCCTTCTGCTTTGCCACGTACAGTCTGACGACTCTACGCGGTCTGCATTGGATTGCACAACGAACCCGCACGCGGGGGGCGAAAACCGCGTTTCTGCTCAACACCGCAAGGTCGTCGGTACGTTCGACTCCTATCATCCGCATTCCCACCCGTTTCCCCTCGTACCCGTTGCGTCGCATTACCCCAACCTCTAACGAAAACCAGGCTCATAGGCCGATAAATGAAAGAGGTATGGGAATGCGCCTTGCGTGTGGATGATACAAATGGGTTTCGCGTAGCAGCATGGTTGAGATTCTTAAGAGTTTTGAGCAGGTGGCGGGGCGGCTCAGCCCGGTGGTTCTGGTGGTGCCGGGAGTGGCGGCGGCGGTGCTGGGTCTCGTGGCCTGGCTGGCCGGGATGTGCCTGCGTCGTGTGGTACTGGCATGTTTCGGTGCGGCGGTCGGGGCACTGATCAGCCTTATCATTAGTGGGCAGAATCCGGCGGTGGCCGGAGTGGCCGCCGGTGGTGGGGCGGCTTTGGGTGCGCTCCTGCCCCGGGTGGTCCTGGCTCTGCTTTTGGCCGCTTTCGGGGTAGCCATCACGTTTGCCGTTCTCGCGAAAGCACCTCCGCCCGAACAGCCAAGCACCCTCTTCGGAGGGCTGGACGCCGGACAGACGGAGACGTACACTGTTTCACTGAGCTTGGACGTGGTGCGGACCTATGGCCTCGACGTGGTAGATTGGGTGAAGGCCGCCGCCCGCGAGCTGATGCCGGTCAACTGGGCGATTCTGGCGGCAGTAGGGTTGGGACTGCTGCTACTGGGGCTGCTTTTCGGGTGGACAGCCGGCGCCTTGACGTGCTCGCTGCTTGGAACGGCGTTGGTCTTCGCCGGTCTGACTCTATTGCTTTTGTTCAAGGGCTCGAACCCAATTGGGCGTATACAGCAGCAGGGGGCCTTTTATGGCCTGGTGCTGGTCGGCATGGTCGCCTTCGGCACGCTCGAGCAACTGCTGGTGTGCCGACCCCCGAAACGACAGCCCGGGGGCAAATCCCAGCAAGGGGAATCGAAACATGCTTGGCGCAACCGCTGAAGTCAGCGATACTCCGGTCGTGAGGGCGAGGAAGAACGTCTGGGAGGGGCTTTTGCCGCGGCCCGGACACAGGAGCATTCCATGAACAGCTTGGCAAGTATTCTCCAAATCGCCTTCCTGGCACAACAGGCGGCCCAACAGGCGGCGCAACAGCCGCCGCCGCAGATTGATCCGCTGCAGACCATGTGGCAGCACATCAGCACACTCGACTTGGTGGAGGCGCTGACGTTCATCTCGTTCGGCGTCGTCTGCCTGTTCTATGGCTGGCGCATTTTCAAGATTCTGGTGACCATCTGTTTTGGACTGCTCGGCCTGGCCCTGGGGGTCTGGGCCCATGGCCAACTGATCGGCGGCAACGTCGTCTGGCTGGCGATGGTCTTCGTGATCGTCTTCGCCATCTTCTCCATCCCGTTCATGCGCTGGGGTGTCAGCCTGCTCGGGGCTCTCTCCGGCGGCATTCTGACGGCCGGCGCCTGGCTGGCGGTCGGGCTGCCCCAGGAATACGTCTGGGCCGGCGGCCTGATCGGCCTGATCGCCGGCGGGATGATCTCCTTTATTGTCTTCCGGATCGCCGTGATCCTCTTCACCAGTCTCGGCGGCAGCACGCTCATGGTCGTCGGCTTGCTGGCTGTCTTCTACCGCTACATGGTCGACGCCAAGAGGCTCGAGACATTCGTCTTTGACTACCGGTGGTTTCTGCCTGCGCTGATCCTGGTGCCGATGGTGATCGGCTTCGTGGTCCAGTATCAGTTCAGCAAGGGCCAGGAATGGGATACCTGAGCCGGCGCGATCCGCTCCTCCACCATGGCGCACCTCCCCTTCGCGGCGGGTGAAGACGCAAGGTCTTGCGCCTCTCCAACTGCGGCGCGCCGGTCGAGATGACAAAACGCCCAGTGCCTGCGAAGTCTTCCGAAGCAATGCATATTAGGCATTCCGCGCCTCCCGATTAGGCAGAAAGCCCATTCGTCTATCCGCGGGTATCTTTTACATTCTCCTTATGCGGATGCTGTACTACCGGCGACATTTCCCCATCGAGGAAAGGAACTATTATGGCTTTCAACCCGCTCAAGGAGAAAGGAATCCCATTCGACAAGCAGGTCAAGAACTGGGACGAGCTGAACGTGGACCCTTATGACAAGAACGAGGTGCATCCGTACACGCGGACCCGCATTATCCTGATGAACGGCGCCGAAATCGAGTCGGTCTTCTTCGGTCATCAGCTTGCGCGGTATACGGACAGCCCGGACACGAAGCGGAAACTGGCGCAGGTGCGCCGGATCGAGCAGCAGCAGCAGAAACTGATCAACTGGCTGATCCCGGCGGACGAATCGACGCTGGAGGTGACGCTCGGCTTCGAGCAGGTGGCCGTGGATCTGACCGCCTGGCTGGCCCGCACGGAGCCGGACCAGAACGTCAAGAACGCGCTGGATTTCGCCTTGATCGAGGATTTCGACCATCTGTACCGTTACTCCAATCTGATGGGCCTGATGGACGGCAAAGACCCGGCCAAGGTCGTCGGCGAGTTGACGGAGATCTTCCCCGGCCGGCCCACGGTCGCGGAGCACCGGCACCCGTTCGACTCCATTTGCAGTCACTACAATAAGCGCACAGCGGACATCCTGACGAAACTCCACGTCCTGACCATCATCGCCGCCGAGCAGCAGACCATGAACTTCTACATGAACGTCGGCAACCGCCCGGAGTTGTCGGTGGGCCGCGGGTTATATCAGGAGATCGCCCAGGTCGAGGAGCAGCACGTCTCGCACTACGAGTCGCTGGCCGACCCCGGGGAAACCTGGTTCGAGCGGCTCCTGCTGCACGAGTACAATGAGTGTTACCTCTACTATTCCTTCGTCCAGGAGGAGACGGATGATCGCATCAAGCAGATCTGGCAGGACCAGCTCGATTGCGAGATGGAGCATCTGCACATGGCCGCGGAGCTGCTTCAACAGTATGAGGACAAGGATGCGGAGAGTCTGCTGCCGTCGGAGTTCCCCACGCTGATTCGGTTCCAGTCGAACAAGGAGTACGTCCGGGACATTATCGCCGCCCAGATCGATCTGACGGCGGACGGCACCGCGTACCGGCCGGTCAGCTCGTTGCCGGACTCGGCCCGCTACTTCACCTGGCAGCGCTCGGTCAACGTGGACGGCTCGGCTCCCAGCCAGCGGGTGATCGAGCAGCACATCGACCGCCACGGCCGGGACTATCGGCTGGAAACCGAAGGGCCTCATCCCGTCGAGGAATTCCGCGCCCGCGAGGCCGTCAGGGCCTGATGATGAGATATTCCGTGCGTCCCAGGACCAGTCTATTGCGTGGGATATAGACTTGGCCACACACCAGAGTAACCCAGGGCTCCCGATCGCCGGGACGGGAGCCCCGGGTTTTTTGCGAGCTGGCACGAGTGGCCCAACTGGCCAAACAGCTCTTGGCCCACGTCCAGTCTCTTCTCGCAATCGGATGACGGTTGCGTCCTCTTATCCGCACGCCTCAACGTTTATCGGCGGCTCCATTTTCGTTCTTGTGCGGCTTCTCACCACAAGCGCGGATAGCCCTGGCCTTCGCGAATCCACGAGATATCGTCCGTGCCGTTGGCCGTCTCGCCCACAGAGTCCCGGCCGGCCTCCAGGAACGTACTGGTCATCTGCATCTCGGCCGCCCGTCCCGCCGGCACTCGTGGCTCGGCCTTGCGTTTCTGGTTTTGACCTTTTCTTTTTGGCCTTATGCTCCGTATAATGACGGTGTCTTTGCGACGGGCAGCCGTGCGCCGAATCCGGCAGTACCGTGCGGGCGGATGGCGAAAGGGCAAGCTCACCATGGGTAAGGCGCATATTGATATTCCGAAAGATACAATCGCTGACTTCTGTCGGCGCAATCGCATCCGGCGTCTGGCCTTGTTTGGCTCGGTGCTGCGCGAGGACTTCGGGCCTCAAAGCGATGTCGATGTGTTGGTCGAGTTCGAACCCGGGACGCGGGTCGGCCTGCGTTTTTTCACCCTGGAAGAAGAATTGTCCGAGATTCTCGGCCGAAAGGTAGACCTGAATACGCCCGGCTTTCTCAGCCGCTACTTTCGTGACGAGGTGCTCGCAGAGGCGGAGGTGCAGTATGACGCGGCATGATGACGTGACGCGCCTGCATCACATGCTGGACCACGCCGTCGAGGCCGCCGCCATGGCCCAAGGCAGACAGAGGCAGGATCTCGACACGGACCGCCAGTTCTGCTTGGCATTGACCCACTTAGTCGAAATCGTCGGAGAGGCGGCGGCTCGCATCTCGGCAGAGGGCCGCCAGAAGTGGCATACGATACCATGGGTTGGTGTGATCGGTCTGCGCAACCGTCTGATCCATGGATACGACGAAGTCGATCTGGACATCCTTTGGGCGATCGTGCAGGACGACCTGCCGTCGCTGATCGCTGAGTTGCAGCGCATCCTCGGGTGATAACCATTCCCAGACCACACGCCCGCGTGTCCAACGGAGGCCAAGCCAAGTGTCAGAATAAGTTTTGCGCCGTTGGTTTTTGGGCGGTTGGGCCTTGCAAAATCAGGTCGGGCGGTTATAATGAACCGCCCGTGGGTGTACCGCCGTAGTATCAGTGCGGAAAACCCAATTTACACAACAGACGCAGAGGATTCCTGTGTTTGAATCTTTGACGGAGAAATTCAATTCGGTCTTCCGGTCGCTATCCGGCCGGGGGCGGATCACCGAGGCCAACGTCGGCGACGCGATGCACGACGTGCGTCAAGCGCTGCTGGAGGCCGATGTCAACTATAGCGTCGTCAAGCAGTTCACCAAGGACGTGCGGGACAAGGCTATCGGGGCCGAGGTGGTCAAGAGCCTCCATCCGGGCCAGGTCATGATCAAGATCGTCCACGACGAGCTGGTCAGACTCATGGGGCCGGTGGATGCGCGGATTTACTTCGTCTCGCCCGGTCCGACCGTCATCCTGCTGGCAGGCCTGCAAGGGTGCGGCAAGACGACCACCGCCGCCAAGCTCGGCAAGTATCTCCTGTCCAAAGGACGGCACCCCCTGATGGTGGCCGACGACCTGCAGCGGCCCGCCGCCATCGAGCAACTCAAGATCCTCGGCGAGCAGACGAGCATCCCGGTCTACAGCGACGAGACCACCAAGGACACCGTGAAGGTCGCGAACGACGGCGTCAAATACGCGAAGGAGCACGGCCAGGACGTGGTCCTGATCGATACCGCCGGCCGGCTGCACGTCGACGAGGAGATGATGGCCCAGGTAGCGGACGTTGCCAAAGCGGTCATGCCGCAGCAGATCTACCTGGTCTGTGACGCCATGACCGGCCAGGACGCGGTCAACTCCGCCAAGGAGTTCAACGAGCGGCTCGAGCTCGACGGCGTCATCCTGACCAAGCTCGACGGTGACGCCCGCGGCGGCGCCGCCCTGAGCGTCAAGGCCGTCACGGGCAAGCCCATCAAGTTCATCGGCGTCGGCGAGAAGCTCGACAAGCTCGAAGAATTCCACCCCGACCGGATGGCCTCGCGCATCCTCGGCATGGGCGACGTCGTGACACTCGTCGAGAAGGCCCAGGAGCAGTTCGACCGCGAGGAAGTCGAGAAGATGCAGAAGAAGATGGCCAAGGGCAGCTTCGGCTTCGACGACTTCCTCAAGCAGATGCAGGCGGTCAAGAAGATGGGCGGCATCAAGGACATGCTCAAGCTGCTGCCCGGCCTCGGCGGCCAGATCTCCGACGTGGACCTCGACGGCCAGGAGCTCAAGCAGATGGAGGCCATCGTCTACTCCATGACCGTGCAGGAGCGGCGGGACCCCGAGCTCATCGACGGCTCGCGGCGCCGGCGCATCGCGGCCGGCTGCGGCCTGGAGGTGAACGATGTCTCGAGCCTGGTCAAGACGTTCAAGCGCAGCCGCGATATGATGAAAGCGATCAGCGGCGGCAGTTTCGGCGGCCTCAAGTCCCTGTTCTCCGGCGGCTTCAGCATGGAGGCGATGAGCGCCGCCATGACCCACGGCCGCAAGATCAAGCAGCGCTCCAAGCGCAAACGCGTCATCAAACGTCACGGCAAGATCAAGAAGAAACGATGATGGAGCACGAATCCGACCCCGACGACTGGGGCAGACCGACCACGGTACACACGGGCGGGGACCGTCGAGAGCTGCTGCGCTGCGCACGGGCCGCCCGGACGGACGCCGGGGTGCCGGGACGTGCTTTCTCCATCCCTGCCGCAGCGGACGGCGACAAGGCGAACGCTGCGACCCCCTTCTGCGGCGGTTCGGGCTGCGGCGCTAGCGGCGGCTTCAGGTCCGAGAAGAGCCACGCACCGCGGATGGTGTCATCAAAATAACACCCCGTCTGTGTTTTCCCTGAACAGGAAGGACTGCGAGTTGGACGAAAAAGAAAAAATTTCTATTGAGGAGTACCTCGAAGAGGTTGCTCGATTCTGTGATAATGAGTATGGTACTACGGTCCGCGGCCAGTTCCGGGACTTGCGAGGGACCAGCGAGCTGGCTATGTTGGTGGCTCCGACATATGAGGAACTCGTGCAGCTTCGAAGGGCAGTGGCCATTATGACGCCGGGCGAAAAGCAAACGGCGGAGCAACTCTCGGATGAACAAATCGAGAGGATCGCCGTAGATGCGCACGTTGATCCGGCCAACTTTGCCATCTTCATGAACGGCTATGCTTTGATTCGCAAACGTGTTTCGTAATCCGCGCCATGCGGCTTACGGAAATTCATGATATCGGGATTAGAGAAAGGAACAAAACCATGGCAGTAAAACTCAGACTGGCGCGCATGGGACGACGCCACCGTCCATTCTTTCGGATCAACGCGGTCGAGGCGCGGACGCCGCGCGACGGCAAAGTCCTCGAGAAACTCGGTCACTATGATCCACTGGAGAAGGATGCCACCAAGCAGATCGTTCTGAATCGCGACCGCGTCGAGTTCTGGCTCGGCCAGGGGGCCGTGCCCAGCGATACGGTCTCGGAAATCCTGCTGCGGCAAGGTATCCGGCACAAATATGCCGAAGAAAGGACGGCACGCCGGGCGCAAGCCAGGAAGCTCGCCCATGCCCGCGGCAAACTCTTCACGGCGACGGAAAGAATCGCCGCCGAGAAGAAGGCCCAGGCAGCCGGGGGCGCCCCGGCCGAAGGTACTTCGACCGAGGCCAAACCGGAGGGCGCCGGCGCTTAACTGACTACGTGTGATGCGGATTGACATCCTCACACTTTTTCCGGAGATGTTCGAGTCTCCCTTGAATACCTCGATACTCAAGCGAGCGCAGGAGCAGGGAATTGTCGCTGTCACGGTCACCAATATCCGTGATTTCGCGACCGACAAATACCGGAAAGTCGACGACAAGCCCTATGGGGGCGGGCCGGGCATGGTCATGATGCCCGGTCCCGTCTTCGACTGTTTCGCGCACGTCGAGAAGCTCGCCCCGCACCGGGGGCGCGCGATTCTGCTGAGCCCGCAGGGGCAGCGCTTTGGGCAGGCGAAAGCCCGGGAGCTGGCCGGCCAGTCCCGGCTGATCCTGATCGCCGGCCGCTACGAAGGGTTCGACGAGCGCATCCGGATCGGTCTGGGGGCCGAGCCGATCTCCATCGGCGATTACGTCCTGAATGGAGGCGAGCTGCCCGCGCTGGTCATCATCGATGCCGTGGTCCGCCTGCTGCCCGGCGCGCTCGGGGATGAGGAGTCCGCGAAAGAAGATTCGTTTAGTGATGGAGGTTTATTGGAATATCCACAATACACGCGTCCGGAAGTGTTCCGCGGCATGAAAGTTCCCGAGGTCCTTTTGTCCGGGGACCACGGCAGGATCGCGCAATGGCGCCGCGCGCAAGCCGTCGAACGTACGAAGAATTGGCGACCGGATTTATTCGAAGCACGCGATCACGAAAGGGAGAATTGAATCATGGAAACGAAGCAAGGATCGAACCATACCAAGCCGCCCCAGAAGAGCAGCAAGCCGGCGACTGCGGTCAAGTCGCTCGGGCCCGTGCCGAATCTGGAGGAGCACGTTCATGCGGAATGGTGGCGGCAAATCTTTAATGCCATCTATCTGAAGACGGATGGCGATGTTGTGGATGACCAGCAGGTTACCTCGAAGGAGGTGGATACCTTCTGTGAGATTCTGGGATTCCAGCCCGAGCAGAAGATTCTCGATCTGTGTTGCGGCCAGGGGCCGGACTCCCTCGAGCTCGTGCGACGCGGATTCACCAATGTCGAAGGCCTGGATCGGTCCCACTACCTGATCCAGCGGGCGCGGGCCCAGGCCAAGAAGGAGGGGCTCGCCGTCAAGTTCCGTGAGGGCGACGCCCGGAACCTGCCCTACGGGGCGGATGTCTTCGACGTGGTGATGATTTTGGGCAACAGTTTCGGCTACTTCGAGACGATCGAAGACGACATGCGGGTCCTGCGGGAGATCGTCCGCGTCCTCAAGCCGTGGGGCAAGCTGCTGATCGATGTGGCCGACGGCGATTACCTGCGCCGCAAGTTCCAGGCGCGGTCGTGGGAATGGATCGACCGGAAGTATTTCGTCTGCCGCGAACGGTCGCTTTCGCTGGACAAGCAGCGGCTGATCTCGCGCGAAGTCGTCACGCACGTCGAGAAGGGTGTGATCGCCGATCAGTTCTATGCTGAGAGACTGTATAGTTCCAAGAGCATCCAGGAGTTGCTCGCCAAGGCGGGCTTCTCTGATATCACGGTCCACGGCCAGATCACCGGCGACTCCCAGCGCAACCAGGACCTGGGTATGATGGAGCGGCGGATCATGGTCACGGCGGCCGTGCGCAAGGACTGGACGCCGCGCAAACGCAAGAAGGACCTCAAGAACGTCACCGTCATCATGGGCGACCCGAACAAGCCGGATTCCCTCAAGCCGCTGTGCGTGTTCGATGATGACGACTTCTATACCATCGACCAGCTCAAGAACGCCCTGCGGGAGCTGGACGGATACCGCTACAACTATATGAACAACCACGATCGGCTGATCGACGAGCTGATGAAAACCGTCGGCAAGGTGGACTACGTCATGAATCTTTGCGATGAGGGCTACAACAACGACCCGCGCCAAGAGCTGCACATCCCGTCCGTGCTCGAGATGCTGGACATCCCGTACACGGGCAGCGGGCCCCAGAGCCTGGCCTTCTGCTACGACAAGTCCCTCGTGCGCGGCATCGCCAAGGAGATGGGCATCCCCGTTCCGGGCGGCTTCTTCATCAAGCCGGAGGACAGCACGTTCGAGCTGTACTTCTCGTTCCCGGCCATCGTCAAGCCGAACTTCGGCGACTCCAGCTTCGGCATCACGCAGCGGAGCGTCACGAACACGGTCGAGGACCTGGTCAACGCCATCTCCGAGATCCGCGAGAAGTTCGGGTACGAGAAGCCGATTCTGGTCGAGGAGTTCCTGCCCGGCAAGGACTTCACCGTGGGCATCATCGGCAATCAGCCGGGCTCCTACATGGTCCTGCCCATTATCGAAGAGGACTACTCGCTGTTGCCGCCGGAGCTGCCGAAGATCTGCGGCTACGAGGCCAAATGGCTGCCGGACTCGCCGTACTGGAAGCTCAAGTCGATTCCGGCCCTGCTGCCCGAGTCGGTCGAGAAGTTCGTCATCGAGTGCTGCCTGAAGCTGTTCGAGCGGCTCGAATGTCGCGACTACTGCCGGTTCGACTGGCGTCTCGACGCCGCCGGCGAGCCGCACCTGCTCGAGGTCAATCCGAACCCCGGCTGGTGCTGGGACGGCCACATGGCCAAAATGGCCAAGATCGCCGGCATGTCCTATTCCGAGATGCTCGGCGCCGTCCTGCGGGCGGCCGAAGACCGCTTCGCCGTCCAGGCCGCGGTGCACAAGATCATCGACGTGCCCCGACCGGCCAATATCCAAGCCGTCGTCCAGCCGGCTGGAACGCAGTGACGGATATTGAAGAAGGAACCCTCAGGCTCCCGCCTGAGCAGACCCGAAACCATCCGGGCTCGATGCGGAGCTTATTGCCGGCATCGAGCCCGGATTTTCTTATGGAGAAGCCGGTCACACTAAGCGGATTTGCACGGGCAAACGCATAAAATGCGCGCTTTCCTGATACTTTTTGACCATTTCCGGGCAC
>Ga0315274_10015175_pt1 | contig 10919 bp, 11 predicted proteins | sample YL17G02_20_MG_FD_203700 | JGI IMG/M metagenome (GOLD analysis project Ga0315274, IMG submission 203700) | Sediment microbial communities from Yellowstone Lake, YNP, Wyoming, USA - YL17G02_20 | ecosystem: Environmental > Aquatic > Freshwater > Lake > Sediment | place: USA: Wyoming | collected...
TGTAGAGGCCGTTTTCTGCCGGGGCAAGCTGGGATTTAATCTCAAGAAAATACGTGGGATGGGTGAAGTCTCCTGTCCCGAGAAGCTGGATACCCTTCAGCCGCGCAAAACGCGCCACCACCTCAAGGCGCATCTCCCGGCTCGTGGCGCGGCTGTACCGCGAATGGATGTGGAAATCAGCAATAAAGCGCATGGATGTTTTGTCGCAAGAGTTCTGCTAAAGCTTAAAAAACTTTTTTACCCACTTTCCTATTTCGGATGCTGAATCTTTTGCTTTAATGGCAGTTTCCTTATCATAGCGGGTAGGCCAGTGTACTGGGTATCGTGTATCTATATAGAATGGGTTGAGATATCGGCATGCTTCTTCAATCTCTTCAAGACTTGTCTCTTTATTCTTACAAGTCTCTAACAACTCAATAAGATTATGAACAGGCCGAAATTCTAATGCATGGGCAATAATAAAGGCTTTGAGGTATTTTTCAGCCGCCTGCTGGAAATGGAAGCAGATTTGAGGATAGTAATTCCCAAGCTCAAGGGCAGAGGAAGCAAATTCAAAGTCTTCCTCAGCCTTCTCGATCCACTCTTTCACAACTTCTTCATTGTGCATCATAGAGAACCTTTCCTTCTTTAAAGATATTATCTATAAAAGGGTCTCCAAGTTTTAATCTCTCCTTTACTTCCTCTGGCTTATACACAATAAAGTCAGTCGCAAGCCGATATTTTATCAGTGCATCTAACTCACGAATACGATCAACACCGATGTCAGGGATATCTTTTTTGATAATGAAAAGGTCAATATCTCGTGGTTCCTCTCCTTCTCTCACTAAAGAACCAAAAAGAATAATTTTATCCGGTTTATATAACTGGACAAGTTGGTCAACTATACTTCTAATCTCTTTATCAAATCGACTACTGTTAGAAATCATCTCTCTTACTCTGCCATATTTCATTTTAGCCTATCATCACTTCTTCACCATAAAATATATCACTCAAACGTCACCCTCACAAGCAGGATACACTAACTTTTTTAAATATCAAGAACGTAGAATGTTCCTTAATTTTTAATTTCTCTTATATACACTCTATTCCTTGTCAAGGACTTTTCCTCATTCGATTTATGAATGCCTGCTTTTTCCCTTGACTCATCCCCACCTATAATTATAGATTTTCCTCACCACCAAGATCATACAGAAAGGAACAACACCTATGAAGCCTTCAAAAAAAGATATTGATTTTCTCGTAAGATTGCACCAGATCAGCCGGGGGTACTGGGAATCGAGCATCCTTTTTGCCGGGGTAAAGGCCGGTATATTCAATACCCTTGCCACAGGCCCCAAAAGCGTTAAGGATATTTCAAAGAAGCTCGAATCTGATGAACGGGCAACTGAAATCCTCCTCAATGCCCTTACAGCCCTAAATTTTGTAGTGAAAAAGGGCAACCGGTACAGAAATCACCCTTTCACCAGCAGGTACCTGGTTAAAGGGAATCCAGCCTACAGGGGCAATTCACTCCTCCACTCCCTCGACATGTGGAAAGCATGGGGTAAGCTCCCTGAAATCCTTTATTCTGGCACACCTGCTACTGATATCATAAAAAACCTTGAAGAGGACAGGGAACGGGTTGAGCATTTCATCTGCGCCATGTATGAGTATGCCCAGGAGCCTTCGGAAATAATCTCCCGGATGGTGAAACCAAAAACCGTAAAGAAATTCCTCGACGTGGGAGGCGGACCCGGAACTTATTGCTTTGCATTGTTGAAGAAAAATCCTGAAATAAAGGCAACAATTGTTGATCTGTCTCTCCCGTTACAGATAGCAAAGCGATTGATCAGGGAAAGAGGTCTTACCAGGAGCATTCAACTGATTGAGGGGGATTTCCTTGAGGTGGATTTTGGAAATGGTTACGACCTCATCCTGATGTCTCACATCCTCCACAGCAACTCTCTGGAAGACTGTGAGCTTCTCATTAACAAGGGATACCATGCCTTACAGAAGGGGGGAAAACTTCTCATCCACGACTTTATCCTGAATGAAGATAAGGTATCACCCCCATCCTCTGCCATCTTTGCAGTGAATATGCTGGTCAATACTCAAAAGGGCAGGACGTATACTGCAGGAGAAATTACCTCGTGGATGGAAGGTGCCAATTTCAAAGATATCAGGTGCTATGACGTAACGCCCATTTCAAGGGCGGTGGTGGGGGAAAAATAAGGGCAAAAATTCAAGGGCGAAGGGTCGGGAAATGCGGGTCGAAGTAGCGAAGGGTCAGAGGGAATTTGGCCCTACGACCCATGACCCTGCGACCCTATATTTCATGACCCTTTCCCCTACGACCCTGTCTTTATCCTTGACCCTCTCTTTATCCCTCTCCTGCTGCCGCTTTTGCAGGCTTCTCCTTCCCTTCCCCTGACTCTTTTTTCCCGGAATCCGCTTTTACAACTGCTTCACCTGTTTTATCTCTCTTCGCTAAGGGAGCATCAGATTTCTTGGGATAGTCAGTTACATACCAGCCCGTACCCTTCAATTGAAAAGAGCAGCTGGAGATGAGCTTGTGGATCTTACCCTTGCACTTGGGACAGTCTTTCAGAGGCGATTCAGACGGCGATTGAAAATGTTCAAAAACCTTGCCGCACGCCTCACATTTGTATTCGTAAATCGGCATCCTTCCTCCTTACAACACAACTGCGTGGCACTCTTTCTGAAAGAGTGCTAAAATCAATGATAAAGGATATGGGCAATTTGGTCAATAGCGATTACAGATGTTCTATAAATAGAGTTCTTCGTTGCAATGCATATAAACGTCATTGCGAGGGACAAAGTCCCGAAGCAATCTCGATCATTAGCAGTTTGCTGAAAAAGCCACGTTTGTAAAGGCTGATCAAAAATGCTCAGATGCAAGGCACCCGAAATCCTGAGAAGTGAGGCGTACTTGGACGTACGTCGCAACGACGCTTGCGCGACGAAGCGCTTCAGCGCGCAGGCCGACGAAGGACGAGGGGAACGCCGCAGATGAACGTTTTTCAGCAGCCTGTTAGATTGCTTCGTCGTCCACCATGGAGGACTCCTCGCAAAGACAAAAGTATATTTTCAATGTTTCGAAATTTTTCAGAGGAAGCATTTCAGTGCCGCAAGTAAGCGTCATCATACCCACCTATAACCGGGCTCCGCTTGTGGAGGAAGCGATCCGCTCTGCCCTCGCCCAGGACTTTAAAGACTTTGAACTGGTTGTGGTGGATGACGGGTCAACTGACGGAACGCGCCAGACCTTGAAAAGATACGCTGACTCCATAGCCATCCTGCACCAGGAAAACCGGGGTGTCAGTTCAGCGAGAAACGCCGGCATAAAACATTCTCAAGGCGCTTACATCTCTTTTCTTGACTCTGATGACCTCTGGCTGCCCGGAAAACTTTCCACCCAAGTGTCATTTTTTGAGACGCACCCTCAAGCTCTCATCTGCCAGACTGAAGAGATATGGCTGAGGAAAGGGGTAAGGGTGAACCCCCGGAAGGTACATAAAAAATATTCAGGAGAGATCTTCGAACACTGCCTCTCCCTCTGCCGGGTAAGCCCGTCCTCGGCAATGATCAGGCGAACCCTCTTTGACGAGGTGGGGTTATTTGACGAAGACCTCCCTGCCTGTGAAGACTACGACCTCTGGCTCAGGGTAGCATGCCGTCACCCCATCTACCTGATTGATGAACCCCTGATTATCAAGCGGGGCGGTTACCCGGATCAGCTCTCCCGGCAGTTTGAGGGGATAGACCGCTTCCGCATCAGGGCATTGACGAAAATTCTTGAAAGCAATCACCTCACCCCTCACCACTATCACCTGGCGCTCAAGGAACTGAAGAGGAAGTGCAGGATCTACGGCGAGGGCTGCCTGAAGAGAGGGAAGAAAGAAGAAGGCGAAGAGTATCTCGCCCTGCCTTTGAAATACAATGTGTAGGGACATATGGCGAAATGCCCATGAAGGGCGTGATGAATCACGCCCCTACAGTATGGTCGAAAAAATGTTTTTAAGCAGAGAGGAGCGACCCTTTTCAGCGATCTCATGAAGAGGAGTTTTTATGGACACGATGAACCTGGGTACCATCCTCACCCTGCAGGCGAGTAAATATAAGGATAAGGTTCTCATGGTCTGCGACGACCAGAGAATAACCTATGGCGAGCTGAATGCAAGGGTAAACAGTTTAGCCAGCGGACTCCTCTCGCTTGGAATAAACAAGGGCGATAGGGTCGCTACTCTCTTCCACAACAGCCCGGAGGCGGTAGAAATCTTCTTTGCCCTGCTGAAAATCGGTGCAGTCTGTGTCCCCCTGAACTACCGCCTGACCGGTGAGGAGCTTACGTACATCATCGAACACTCTGATGCAAAAGCTCTGATCTCCGGCACAGAATTTACCGGGGTGATCATACCAATCTCCTCAAATCTCAAAAGGGTTACCGCCTGGATTACTGACGACCCCGAGCCGGGTTCAGGGATGCTATCGCTCTCCGAACTGATCAGAAGACACCCGGCAGAGGAGCCGAAAAGACCGGTTGCCATGGAGGACGAATCCGTCATCCTCTATACCTCCGGCACCACTGGCACGCCAAAGGGTGTCGTGCTTACGCACCGGACCCAGTTCTTTAACACGATTAACTATGTTTCAGCGTACATGATGAATGACCGGGATATCGAACTGGCACTCACCCCCATGTTCCATTCCTCAACCCTTGGCAGGGTCATCACCTATGTCTTCACCGGAGCTACCTTTATTACCTCAAAAAAGTTTGACCCTGCCTGGGCGCTGAAGGCGATTGAAAAGGAAAAAGTCACTTCCATCACTCAGGCACCGACCATGTACCAGGCCATGATGAATCCGTTGAAGGCGGACGGATTTGATACCGCTTCTGTCAGGAGGGTGGTTACCGGTGCCGCTCCCATGTCGGTCACTGGGAAAAAATCCCTGCAAAAACTCTTCCCCCATGCCGGATTTTTTGACCTCTACGGGCTTACCGAGGCATCACCGGGTGTAACCATCCTCAAGCCCGCTGCATTTTTTGAAAAAATCGGGAGCGTAGGGAAACCAATGGCATTTGTTGAGGTAAAGGTGGTGGATGAAGGGGGAGCGGAAGTGCCTGCAGGTGAGGTGGGTGAGATCATCTGTCGTGGTCCCAATGTCATGAAGGGGTACCACAAAGACCCGGGAGCTACTTCCGAGGCATTACGAGATGGCTGGCTCTACACCGGAGACATGGGGAGGATGGATGAAGATGGGTTCCTTTACCTCGTGGACAGGAAAAAGGATCTCATCATCAGCGGGGGCGAAAATATCTATCCTGCAGAGATCGAGAGGGTGCTCCTTGAACACCCCAGGATCCTTGATGTGGCAGTTATCGGTGTGCCTGACCCGTATTGGGGGGAACAGGTAAAGGCTTTTGTAGTGCTGAAACCGGGAAAGGCGCTCACTGAAGAAGAGGTCATTCGTTTCTGCGAAGAGCATCTCGCCAGTTATAAAAAACCGAAGGAAGTGGTCTTCCTCGATAAGCTGCCGAGAAATGCGGCGAATAAGGTGATGAAGGGGGAGTTAAAAAAATAACGCTCTGCATAACCGGCTGGCAAAGGAGCGCAGCGGAAAAGGCAGTCCGAGTGAATTTGCCTTGTTATGTTCTTTTAATAATCTTCCTTATCCGGCTATTTCCTTAATGGGGGTCAAGCGGGGCCTGCTAACAAATAGAACAAATGTGATCCCTATTAAAATGGCCAATAGCAGAATAAAAACAACCGAATCATCAACGTCCAGCAGTGCCGAAGGACGCAATCCTATAATTAATTTATAAATATCAAATAGAAATAAAAAGCAATAGACAGCACTACCTGACAAAAAAATAATAAAGAATAATCCCCAAAGAAAAATCGTGGGGTAGAAAAATTGTACTAAGCATAGGAGTGCTGGAATCATGTATAAAAAGAAAGCTCCGTATTGGGCCCCTATTAGGCCGAAAAGAGCGAAGGGTATGCAAGCGATTATAAATATCCATCGCCGTTTCATGGGGCTTTTTTTGAATAAATAGCTAAGTATATTCTTCATAGCCTAGTAGAATTGATTTTCGTCGCAACATAACGCTCAAAATGAGCCGCGCGCCGCAGCGCCAGGATCGCACGGACGGTCAGGCGCGTCGGCTCCATTTTGTTGTTATGCCGTCAGTTGTTTCGCGTAGTCATCGAACTGATCTGCGCTGCTGTCAAGATTCACGAGAATCACCGACACTGGCTTTTCGCTCGGCAAGCACTTCGCGAGAAGAGCCAGGCCGGCGAATTGATGCGGAGCAAGTTCATCCTTCGGGAGCTTGACCTCGACGAAATGGTGTTCGCCGTTTACGACCAGCCAGAGATCCGGCGCCACCGGCTTGGGGCCTCCGAGAACCTTCGCAAACGCCGCCGCTTTCGTTTGAAGGTCGCCGAGTCTGGGGAAATGCCTCGCAAGAGCCCGCTTGAATTCGGCCGAGTCCTGGGCCTCAAAGTCGCTCGAGTCCGCCCATGCAGGCGACGTGAGCCATTTGAACGGGCAGTAGTAGCCCTCGTCGTGGCTCATGTGGCTTGCGACAAACGCCTCGCCGAAGAACCGCGTCGGACGGACGAGATGTTTCTTGGCGAGAACCCGCTTCAAGAATGGGTAAGCCCGCGACTTTTCAAGCATGTCGCCGTTGCCGCTCCTCCACCGCTGCCTGTCGGCTTCTCGAAACGTGAGTATCTCGATCCGCAAGTCGTTCATTCCTCCTCCGATTTCAACGGAGATTCGAGTGCACGAGTATCGGCATAACATTCATTTTTAAGCTTATTCCACAGTTGGAAACAATATAAAAGGTGCATATTAACGTGTCAATCATTTTTCGTAGAATAATCACTGAAATGACCTTGTAAAATCAATATAATATAGCCCAATTTATTATTATACGGAATCGTTATAATATAAAAACTTGTTATGATTGAGGCGTTCAAAGAGTACCTTCTTCGTACGTAGATATCAGGATCACCTATTTAATTGTTCTTTCTCCTGCCCTTCTCAAACTTCCAAAACTCGCCTGGTTTTATGATAGGTATTTTCTGAATCTTTTTCAAAACAAGGAGATCTTCATCGCCGGTGACAACACAATGCACCCTGCCGTTTATCGCTGCTGCAAGGACGTTATCATCATCTGGATCCCGGCAGATTCTGGACGGCAAAGGATCACCGGCAAGCATTACGGCATGTTGCACGATAAACGCTGAGGCCTTATCCACGTTAGCCTTGGTAAAGCGGAACTTTTTAATGAGTCTGTCACAGAATTCATCAAGCACCCATTGAGATATGCATATGGTATGTTCTGCCAGACAGTGGTCAAAGAGGTCACTGCATAGCCCACGGGCTACAAATGCAGCTATCAATACATTTGTATCAAAGAAAACCTTCATGAAATCTCACGAAAAACATCTTCGTCAGTATAGAAACCCCGGCGCTCCCCCTCCGGCACCATAAGAGCGCGGAGACGCCGGAACTCCTGCCGTGCAAAATACTGCCGGAGTGCCTCCCGGATGATGTCACTCCTGTTCAGATGTTCCTTCTTGATCATCCCGTCTAACTTCTGCCTGAGGGACTTGGGAAGACTTATGGTAATTGTCTCTCTCATACATCAACCTCCTTTCCTGTATTACAATCTAATACAGCGGTTCTAAAAAGTCAATTATGGAATTTGAGAACTGGGATCGGAAAGGATGTTATACAGGTAGGAGTAACTAAATACTGCGGGGAACATCTCGCCAGCTATAAAAGCCCAGGGAGGTCGAGTTGCTCGAATATTTGTTCGACAATTCAAGGGCAGACACGGGGGTCTGCCCCTACACAAGACCGAAGGCCCACCTTGCGGGTAATCTTCTGGGCACGGCTCCGCACTCTGATCTCGGGGTTAGGATTTTGAAATTAGGGATTAGCAGGATTTTCACGAACCCCTAACCCCCAATCCCGAATCCCTGTCTTTTCACCACCACACTCACCGGCCCGTACATCGTGTTCTTGCCGTTGAGGTCAAAATATTCTACCTCTTGCTCTGCCATACCGAGAAAGTTTCACCTGCTATGGTCATGGTTCCTTTTCTCGGTTTTCGAGTTGTATTAGGTGCAACGGAATAGCTGACAGTATCGTTCCCTGTCCCGCTGCTACCGGACGTAATGGTAATCCAGTCAACGTCAGCTTCTGCTGTCCATTCACAACCGTTTTCTACCGTCACATTCACGGAGGCCGTGCCTCCAGCGGCCTTGAATAATTTACGGGTCGGTGAAATTGAATAAAGGCAGGTTTGTCCATCCTGGGTAATGGTAAATGCATGATGATCGATTGTGATTATTCCCGTCCTTGAGTATTGGCTTGTATTAAGCAGTACCGAATAATTCACCGTCCCAGCACCGGTGCCGCTGTTCCCCGCTGTAATTGTAATCCAGCCATTGCTGCACCGCGCGGTCCATGAACAATCGCTTGGTGCATCCACATCCACGCTGCCAGTGCCTCCGGAGGCATCAAAGTGCTCACTCGTCGGAGTAATAGAATAGATGCAGGAAGTTTGAGCAGCAGGGTGAAAATAACTTCCCCCGATCCCCCCGATACTGGTCACACCAGACGAGGATAAATCAACTTCTACGGGTGGAGAGTGGTATACCCATACGCTGCTTTGATAGAGTGCTGTTACGATTACCCCACCATCGCTTGAAGTAGAAAGGGCAAAATTCATAAAGTTGAGGGTCATCAGGTTGGGAATTCCATCTCCCCTGATGTCCCGCTGCTCTACCAGGTTTCCAGAAGCATCGAAGTAGAACAAATGGCTTGAATATTCTCCGCCGTTGGTATTGCCAAGACCGACAAATCCCCCACCGGGCAATCCGACAATAGCATACATGGTTATATGCAGAGAAGAAATATCAACCTTATTGGTGAGAGTGAGGCTGTCATTGTAGAAGTAGAGATAGGGAGCAAACCCGGCGCCACCGGAATAGACACGGCCAAGTTCCGGGAGAATCACAAATCCGCCTCCAACCAGTCCTGCAACATCCCCCATCCGCACATAGTTATAGGTCCACCCGTTAGGGTCGGTCCATACATTGACGGATCCCAGGAACTCCCCGGAAGCGTTATAGAGAGTCACTACACCCGATGTATTGGTTGTTACAACAAAATTACCGTTGCTTAAACCTGAGAAATACGGGCCGGGACCTATGGTAGAACCGCTGAAGGTATTCCTTAAGGCGCCGCTTGAATCTATGTGCCAGATGTTCCAGACGTCATAACTCTTTTCCCCTTTCAAAAGCCAGCCGCTGCTCCCAGCATCACGGATAAACCAGGGCGTTCCGATGGAACTAAAGGAAACTGTATTGAGCAGATTTTCCTCCAGGTCGAAGATGAAGACTTTATTGGCTGATTCATCCAGGACTGCGAACCTGTCCCCCTGATCACAGACATCACCGAAACCATCTCCATCACTGTCCGTCTGATCAGCATTGGAAACAGTGGGACAATTGTCACTCACATTGGGGATTCCATCGCCGTCAGAATCTTCACCGGCATCACCGATGATGTAAAGAAATTGTGTCGTCCCATTCGTCATAGGAATCTTTTGCGCAGAAAATGCAGTGAATGGGATGAGAAGAATGATGAACAACAGAACCGTGATAAAATTTTTATGTTTCATAACACCCCTCCGTAAGACCTTGTGGTCACTCTTGTGATAATTCTTACCGGAAGACCGGCCTTGCGGTCTTTTGGTCGTTCTTACGATAATAGAATAATAAAACCTAACATGCACTAATGTCAAGAAATTTTAAAAGAATACGGGGAAAGAAGGGTTAGTCCTGAAATAGTTTAATGGGGCTTCTCGCCCACTACAATCCAGTAGTAGTTGGTAGAAGGACGGCCATCCTGCCGGGTGTACTTGGTGTCTTCCAGGATTTCCTCATTGAGGTAGGTAATGGTAAGCCAGGAGAATACCTTCCGTATCTCCTGCTCGTGGGAGAAGTGAAAGATCACTCCCTTGAGATGCTTCTCATCATCAATGATAAAGGTATTCTCTTCAATCCTAGTCCCCTTTTCCTTCCCGATGAAAAAAAGGGTATTGTTGGTGGAGCGGATAGCCGCTATCAGCTTGCCGCCCGGCTTCAAAGTCCTCTTTATCTCGTCAACACTCTGAAGCATCTCTTTGAAACTCTGAAGGTACACGCTCCTCCAGGCAAGAACGAGGTCGAGGCTCTCGTCCTCAAAGGGGAGCACCTTCATATCACCGACCAGGACCTTTGAATCCGGATGAAGCTCCTTCCTGATGAACCGGATGGCAGACGGGGAGATGTCAAGGCCGATGGGCTGAAACCCCTTTTCCTGTAATGGGTCAAGGTGCCTGCCCATTCCGCAGCCCAGGTCAAGAGCTAAAGCGTCAACCCTCTCGCTCGCCTTTAAGATATTCAGGAGATTGGGTTCAGGTTTCTGGAGGTTGTAGGTTCCCTCCTTGAGGAGCATATCCCAGGGATTTGAAATGTCCTTTACCTTTTCCATGAATTCGATTAGTTTTATAAACGTCCTTCGGGAGATTGCGTCACTGCGTTCGCAATGACAGGGTGGGCAATCAAGCTACCGTGCAGTCATTGAGAGGGGTCCGCCGTGCAGACAAAGAGCAATCTCATTTAGCAAATATTTTATTCGATCATGAGATATTTTTCAAGGTATAACTTGCGCTTGAACGGATTACGCTGGTTTCTTTTCATCCAGATTGCCATTGCTTCTTTCTTGGGTGCCGGGTGCCAGGAGAAGGGGAAACACAAGCTGCCGGGCTTTCTCTATCTCCGCCTGAACACCAATCCCACCACCCTTGACCCTGCCCTGATCGTGGATGTCGCCTCCGCAAACATAGCAGCAAA
>Ga0315274_10015177_pt1 | contig 10919 bp, 4 predicted proteins | sample YL17G02_20_MG_FD_203700 | JGI IMG/M metagenome (GOLD analysis project Ga0315274, IMG submission 203700) | Sediment microbial communities from Yellowstone Lake, YNP, Wyoming, USA - YL17G02_20 | ecosystem: Environmental > Aquatic > Freshwater > Lake > Sediment | place: USA: Wyoming | collected...
CAGTCCATCGTGACCACGCCACCCTGACGGTTGCAGGTTTCGATCCAGGCGATCAGTTCCTGGTCGGTGAACTGATTGCCGTCGCCCAAGCCATGATAGACATTGCCGCAGTAGATTTTGCCATGCCACAGGTTCCCCCCTTGCGGCGGCTTGAGATCGGGCGTGAGGCGAGTCAGGTCTTGCCTGGTCCAGGTGTCGCCCGAGGTGAAATTATCCACTCCCTTGCGGATTCGCGCCTGCTGATTCGGCCCGTAGCTGAATGCGATGACAGCTTTGGGATTGGGTCCGCGGACGATGGACTCGATCGTCGTCCAGTCGTTGGGCGTCTCGCCATAGGAATCGAGCCTTATCCCGTCAAACCACCACCCGGCGATGCTCTCGCCGTAGTGGTCGCAATATTCTTTGAGGACCTCGAGCCGGCGCGCGCGGCTCTCGGGCGAAGGCGGGGTCTTCTCGTTGCCATCGTCTTTCAGGCCTTCGAAGGCCTTGCGATCCTTCATATAGCCATTCAAGCCGGCGTAGTAGCAGATCAGTTTCACGCCCTTCGCGTTCAGCGCCGCGGCCAGGTCCTTGATCAGATCGCGACGCGAGCACTTCTCGCCCGGTCCATATCCGGTGTATTTGCTGAAGGTCTTGTTCGGAGTGCAAGGCCAGGCGAAGTAGTGATCGTCAATGCAGAAGATCACCCAGCCAACTCTGGCCTCGGCCATCTGGGCCGCGAACGCGTTGACGTCGAATCCTTCGACGAACTGGTTCCACTGCCGGGCCGTCATTTGCTCGGGGTCGGGGAATTGAGGATCGGTGCGGATGCACGTGCCGAGCAGAACGCGATACTGATAATGCAGAAAGAGTCCGTATTCGCCCTCGGTCATCCAGGCCGTGCCGGGCGCGGCGCTTCTTGCCGCCGCGCTTCTATTCTCCACAGCCGCCGTGCGCCGGTAGATGAGGACCCAGTCGCCTTGCGGCAGGGAGAAACCCACGATGCCTCCGTCCATCGTGCCCAGCTCCGTTCGCGTCCCGTCGCGCGGGTCAACACGCACGGCCGAATAGCGCCCCGGAGCGAGCGTGACCGTGCCCGTCCCGCCGCCGAGCGAATACACCAGATACGCTTCGCCGGGCTTGGCAAGCGCGTAATTCGTCCGCCAGGCCTCGCCGTCGAGGTTTACGTTTGCAGGGGTGACGCACTCGTTCTGAGGCTCCATCTCCGCATACGGCAATGTGACTATCACGTCGTGGTGCACGCGCATATACTGCGGCGTGAGGCTCCCCTTCATCTGCGGAAGCGGATCGCCAGTTACGTACGTTGATTTGCTCCCCCACATTGTGTATGCTCCTGCCGTCGCCGCCGTCCAAAAAGTGGGACGCATCGTCTCGGGGGTAAGTGCATTGTATGAGGAGCGGGTCCCGCTCATGTCATATCCCGGCTCTTCATCAATCACGGGTTGGCCGAACCGCCGGAGATCAATCAGCACCTGGTTGCGCCGGGCATAGGCGCGTTCGTTGTAGGTTGGCTTCGCCGGCTGGGGAACAGAGTCGCTTATGGCGCTGGCCGTGCCCATCGAACCCAACTGGGTCTGCTTCAACATGAAATCGGTCCAGCCGGCAAAGGGCCAGTCTTTGAGCAAGGTATAGAAGCTGGGATTGACTGCAAACTCATGCCAGCAGGGATTATGCACCGAGACCGGCTGGCCGAAGACGGCCCGGCTTTTCAGAAATGCACCCATTTCGTTGGCCCACGCGTGGCTCTTGAGGTCAAATGCCTTATCCTTGTAGTTGGTTGTTTTCAGCTCGATCTCATTTCCCAGAACCGGCATAACGTTGCTGAAGGCACCGATGCGAGCCATTCCGTACCGAATGTAGGCCCTGTCCTGCTCCGGGGTCATCTTCCATAAGATCTCACGACGCGGATCATAGTAGAAGTATGGCGAAGCCAGGATGTCCGCCTGTCGGAGGGTGTTGGTGAATGCGTCAATGGCGCGGAAGGTCTCCACATTGTAACGCGTGTAATCCGGTCCGGGAGCAAACAGGTTTCGCTGGGTGTAAACCGGATCTTTCTTCGAGTCAACCCCCGGCATCATGAACAACACCCGATTGATGCGGCCTTCCTTGAGGAAAGCGATCAACGGAGGCCATGCCGATGGAGGGGCGAACTGACAACTGAGCCGCGTGCTGATCAAGTATCTCGGCGTGCCGTCCACATGCACAAAGTGACGTCCTTGGACCTTGAGAAGTCCACGGAGATAGGGCTTCACTGACGCCACGCACTCAAGGCTCCCCGTTTTCCCGTCGAGACCCCGGTCGTTGGATCTCGTCGTCCAACGCCATGTCCCGATCTGAGTAGGCATGAAGCGAATCCGCCATTCGGAACCCCCGTCGTGGAACCCGTCCACCGTGAGTCGTTCTCCCGAGGACACGTGGGTGAACGTGGCGGTGAGACTCACGTCTTGGAAGGGGTTCGCGTAGGACTCGGAGGCGGCGAGGGTTGCCTCGTGGACGTCCCAACGCTGCACTTTCTCGGGACCGGACTGGCTTGGGGCCGCAGTGGGAGGCGTCTCGGCGGCGACGCCCACTCGCACCCTCGCCGCAGTAAACACTAATAACAGGACTGCCAATGTCATTCTTTCTGTCGCTCGATATCGAATGTTTTCCATCCTAATATTCCTTCGGGAAGTAGCGTGGGACAGATTGGTAACCCGTCCAAATCGCTGATCGTGGAATGAAATGAGGGGAAGGTTGCCTCGTTTCTTACCCAACAGCCCCCTCCTTCCAACTGCTTGATGTCCTCTTCGCCGACACGCCTTCAAGCAGGTCTTGAAATCTCGCCGAAGTGGGAACTGCATACTCATCGAGGAAGCCCCGCCAGACTACTTACTGAGATGCAGCACCCAGTCGCCGGTGTGCGCGCGGAAATCCGTCGGGTGCGATTCCGGCAAAGCGATTGTGATCTGTCCGCCGTTGTGTGTCCCGAGATCAATCGTGCTTCCATCGCGGGGATTGAGCCGTTGGACGTGCCAGTTGCCCTGCGGCACGTTCAGGGTGATCGTTCCGCCCACCAAGACATATACGACATATTGGGCGTTGTCTTTCTTCAGGCAAAACGCGGTGCGGAACTCCTCGCCTTCGATGTTCTTGGTAGGCCCGCCGACGATGCTGTTGTCCGGCGCCATCTCCCAGTAGGGCAGCGCGGCCATAAAATCGTGGTGGATTTTTAAATACGCCGCGGTGGGCGTCAACTTCATGGCGCGAAGCGGATCGGCGCCCCAATCTTTTGCCCAACTATGCCTTTCCAAGTTTCCCGCCATTTGCGGATAGGCCCGATTGTCGCCGTTGGCGTAGGTCGCCTTGCTTCCCCACGCCGCATAGCCGCCGCCCATGGCGGCGGTCCAGAACGTGGCGCGGATCGTATTGTGATTCTGCGCATTCCACGCATAGCCGTCGGCGACTTCAAAATCATAGCCGGGCTCTTCATTGACGATCGGCTTCTTGTAGCGATTGCGCATGTCAATGCAGAACTGATTATTGCGCGCAAACGCCCGCTCGTTGAGGTCTTTTGCGGCCGAACACTCCGGCTTTCCGTCGCCGTCATCGTCATCGAACTCCGGCGTCGCGCCGTCCATTTTCTTAACGTCGCCCATCCCTGCAACTTGCCCTTGCTTGAGAAGGCAGTCGGCGAACGGGAAGGGATTCGCGAACAGGGCCGTCCAGAAACTCGGATTCACCGTTCGCCCCTCTGCCGGATTGTGAACCGTGACAACCTGGCCGTAAACGGCCAACTTCTTCAGCAGGCTCCCCTTCTCGTTTTGCCACGTGTAGTCGAGGTCATATCCTTCGTGGATTTTCTTCTGCGACTTGTGGTCAATCTGATTCCCCAACACCGGCATCACGTTGCTGAAGGAGCCGAACCGCGCCATGCCATACCTGATGAACAGATCGTCCTGCTCCGGCGTCATCGTCCGCTGAAATCCGTCGTTAAAGTAGTAGAAGTAAGGCGAGGCGATGATGTCGTTGACGCGCAGCTTTTCGATAAAATTGTCAATCCGCCTCCAGGCATCAATGTGGAATCGCGAGGCGTCCTGATCGTCGAAATCGCGACCGTATAGAACCTTGCCGAACCCGGCCTTTGGGTCCTGCCATTGCAGCCCGGACTGGGAGGTATTCCCCACCAACATAAAAAACACGCGGTTGATCTTGTGGTTCTTCAGATAATCAACGAGCGCGTTCCAGTTTTTCGGATCGTCGAATTGGCACGATAGGCGGGTGCTGATGAGAAATTTGCGCGAGCCATCGGCATGCTTGAAGTGGAAACCGTCGGTCATGATCGCGCCATGCAGGTAGGGTTTTTTCGGTGTAACGCATTCGATGGTCCCCATCTTCCCGTCGAGACCGCGGTCGTTGGATCTCGTCGTCCAACGCCATGTCCCGATCTGAGTAGGCATGAAGCGAATCCGCCATTCGGAACCCCCGTCGTGGAACCCGTCCACCGTGATGCGAGTCTTCGAAGCCTCGTGGATGAAGGTCGCCGTAAGGTCCACGTCCTGGAAGGGGTTCGCATACAGATTCGAGGCGGTGAGGGTCACCTCGTGGACGTCCCAGCGCTCCACGTTCGAGGGGCGAGGATTCGCCACCGCGTTTGTCACGGTGACCGCGAGGTCGTCGCTCGCCGAAATCTCTCCGTCTTTGGCGTTGAGACGAAGAACGTATGTCCCCGGCGCCGAGAACGTCGCCGTGGTGTCCGCCGCGTTCGGATTCCCGAAGGTTGCCTCCCCCGGCCCGCTTACCTTGCTCCAGACCACGGCAAGCCTGCCCGGAGGACCCGGCAGACCGTCATCGTGAACGGCCCCATCCAGCGCGACCGGCTGGCCGGCCGCCGCCGTCCGGTCGGGGCCTGCCGCCACGGCAGGCGCTGCGTTGACGACAGGCGGCGGGTCAACCATCGCCCCCATGATCCTCCTGCACAACTCATGGTAGAACTCCCGGTTTGCGTTGCCCGCGTTCACCGCCTCCTCATTCCCAATCCCCAGCCGGACGATCACCATGTTGGCGCTCGGGATGACGGCACAAATCTGCCCGCCATAACCCGACATGAAGTACGCGTCTTCGGGGACGACCGAACCCAGGCCCAATTTGGCTCGATTCGTCCACCAGAGATATCCGTAGCATAGATGCGAATCCTCGGGACCCACGCCCTTACGCGTGGGAGTAGGCTCTCCCCCCAAGAAGGCGCAGCCGGCCAGTTGCGGCGCCCAATGCGTCAGCAGGGAGATCCTTGCGGCGCTCACAACCTGCTGGGGGCCGCGCCCGTTGTCCCATGCTCCTTTCTGCATCGCAAGATACCCCACGCGGGCCAACTGGCGGGCGGTAAACTTGGCCCCGCCGCTGCCGCAACTGTGCCCATAGGGGCGCCACCACTCAACCGGGGGAATGCCGATGGCCGCGTTGATCTTCTGGTTGAAGAACTCTTCCAGCAATTGCCCGCTGACATTCTCGACGATGAGGCTTAGCAGGTCAACGCCCAGACTGTTATAGGCCCACACGGACTCGGGCGCTGCCACGACGGGCCGCGTCAAGTGGAACTCCCAGCGGGGAATCCCTTCGGTATCGCTGCCGCCGTCCCACGGATACAGTCCCGAAGACATGGTCATCAAGTGCCTGATCCGAATGAGCTTTCTTCGCGGGTCGGAATCGCCCCAGGACGCCGGCAAATACTGGTAAGCGAAAGAGTCCGTTCCGATGGTCCTGGAAAGTTGGCCCGCATCGCTCAGATCGAAGAGCTTCGCCATCGCCAAGGCCGTCAACGACTTCGTGCAGGAGTGAATCGCAATGGGTCCCTTGAGAGCGTTCCACTCCGCGGCGATCCAGCCCTTGCGGATAACGAGAAGACTATTGGTACCACCGAAGCTCTGGACGAAACGCCAGGCGTCCTGCAGCTTGTCCCAATCGAGGCCCGTTTCGTCCGCCACCGCCCGCTTCTCAGCCTCGGTGGGCGTACCATTCGCCTTTACGAGCGACCTCCAATCCCCCATAGCCTCCGGTGGCGGATAGTACGTTTCCGCAACCGTGGTCCGTGCCAGGAGGGTGCTCGTGACGAGCCAAACTCCTGCGATTATTCTCCGTGCCCAGGTGGACAACCGCAGGACCAATAAAGATTTGCTTTCTGACGTTCCGTTCCGCCGATACAAGGGGAGGATGTTCTCTCGCCGAGTCATCGTTGTCCTCCAGAGTTTTTGGTTCCCGCCTACAGTTCTCGGTCCTGTTCGGTCGGCTCCATCACCACGCGATAGCGGGGATCGGTCATCCAGTTTTTGAAATTCGGATCGTCTTTGAAATAGCGCCAGTGGTCTTCCACGATTTCGGGGAGACGGTCCTCGACGTCGGCTCGCGGACCCTTGACGGCGATGGAGCCGCCGCGCTCGCCGGCCCGGTTGAGTCGCAGCGTGAAGAGCCGGCCGCCCTGCCGCACGGTGACAACGCCCGTTTGCGAAGTGGCCTGATAGGTGGCGTCTCGAACGGCGTCCGGCGCCTGGCCGTTCACACCGACCTGCATCACGTGCAGGAATTCCACGCTTTTCGAGGGTCTCCTGGGCCGCAGCTCCACACGCCAGCCCAGCAGCCCGATCGTGCTTCGCACCGCATACGAACCGTCGGCGAGCTTGTAGCCTTCGTCGGTCAGGCCATATTGCACTCCACCGACCTCAAAGTCATGGTCTTTGCCGCCGATTTTCTTGCGTTCGCAGTCGCCCTGGGCCGGGCTGAGCGTTCTCACGCGGAGCCATCCTCCGCCGGGTTTCCCCGGCGAACCCGACTCCACGGTGAATCCATCGCTACCCATCCATACATGACCGCCGGGGCTGGGGTGAGGGACTCTCTCCGTCCCGTTCCAGAAGAATTGGGGACCGATCTCCGCGACGGTCAGCGGCTTTTCCTCGCCCGCGGCCCTGGGCTCGCGCAGGCTGTGGAGCATCCAGCACGGCTTCTTCGCGGGATCGGCCACAACGAGCCGGTCATAGACTACGAAAACGTCGGGCTTGAGATAGACAAACTGGCGCGTAATTTCCTCGACGCCCCACTCGGGCGGATAGCTGAAGCGCGCGTCTCCGCACGCATAGTCATAGAGCGGCTGGGTGCGGTAGGCCGTGATCCGCCCCTCCATGAAGTCGCTTTGCGGCCCCGAAAAACCCCATTGCTTCCACCAGTCGCGAGCCTGCGGAACCGACTGCCCGCCCCGCCGGACCACGTTGCCGTCGGGCTTTCCTCTGTAGTCGCGGTGAACGTACTCGCCGTCGCCCACGGTGATGGAGTTATGGGCAATTGTTTGACGGCCGTAGTTCCCGATGACGGGAATCCCCGCATCGCCGCCTTCGCCGAGGAACTTTAGCACCGTGGCGTTCTGGCCGTGCACCGGGCCGGAATCAATGGCGAGCGGCCCTTGCTTGCGGATCGTGAAGCTAAGGTTGTCGGCATTATTCCGACCCCACGTTCCGTCAATCTCCCCATAGCGTCCGCAGCGAAAGGTGGCAAAGGTCGCGCTCGCGCTCCAGTCCGAGCGCATCGTCACATGGCCCGAAGTCGGGAAGAGCCGCGTGGTTGGGAGTGTGGCGGGGTCAATGGGTTTCTGATCGGGGTTCCACCAGAGGAAACGGCCCAGCGCCTCGCGGTCCCGGTCCCAGGCAGGTTCCTGAGTGCGAAACTTCTCCATCCAGGCCAGCCCGAGGCCGTCGTTTTCGCGGGTGAAGGTGAGAAAGAGAAGATGGTTTGCTCCACTGTGCGACGGGCTGACCGCTCCCGAATCGTCGGCGCTGCGGGTCACGCCGATCTTCTCAACCGTGAGCGGACGGAGATTGGGAAGAAAGTGGTACCAGTAGAAGGGGCTCTGGTATTTGGCAAATGCGGCCCGGGCGATGTAGTCCTCGCCCGTGGCGTGCGACCAGGCAATGGCCGCGACAAAAGGCTCCCAGTAGGCGTGCTCGCCATTGTAGCCGTGGCTCATGTCCGAACCGCCGCGCCCGGCGGCCCATCGGTTCAACTTGTCCGTCCAACCGACCAGAGTCTGATCGAAGTCGCGCTTCATGCGGGCCAGAAAAACCGCGTCGTTGGGTCCCTTGCCGCCCTCGTAGAAAACGCTGACGAGATGGAGCGTCGGCCTCCAGTAGAGGGAACCGTCCTTCGACACGGCCCGGGCCACAAGGTCGGAGAGGTCCTTCCGTTCCTCCGCCGTCAGGTCGTCCCAGACAAGGTCCATCGTGGCCACCCAGCCGAAGATCCAGGTCGGCTTGTTGAACTCCGGGGAGCGCCGGATGGCTTCGAGGTACTGCCGGTCGCCGGTGAGTTTCCAGAGCAGCGCATGAGTGCAGCTCACCCAGCCGGGGGCGGCCCCCCAAGTCCCCGCGGCCTGCCGTTTCAGCGCTTGAAATTCCGCGGCCATACGCGGGTCGGCGAGGCGCCGGCGCAAGGTTTCCAGGTCCTCTTTTGCGAGCAGAAACCGCGGATGCTCGTTCCGCGCCAGAGGGCAATCCGGCGTTATCTCGAATCTCGGCTTGCCAGCCTCGAGGGCCACCGGCTTGAACGAATCGGGCCGGGTGGCCCGCAGCCCCTGAGCCGCAAACGCCGCCGGCCAGAGCCAGGCGGACAGCAAAACCGACAGCCAAACTCTCCGCGCGCACATAGTCTTTTTCTCCTTGACTGCTTTCGAATCCATCCACGAGTCAGTCCACTGAGGGACTTGCAGAACTCCGGGTAGCGTGGGCTGTTAGCCACAAGCGTTTAACGGTTTCCCATCCTCTACTTGTTTGAAGAATCTCGATTGAAGCCTTTGACAGGATGACAGGATTCACGGGATTCTGAAATCCGGGAAATTCTTTGCCCGCCATCCTGTTCATCTTCTTGCCTGTTTCCGTTTCATCCCCAAAAAGCATACACGTCCGCCCTCGCGTCAAGCCCTGTATTTCTTCCTGCCCCTGACCGGTTCGCGAAAACCCTGAGAAAGCGGAACGAGTCAATGCCCTTGCGGAGTCCCCGCGCTTCTCCATGCCGCGCGATCGCCGGGAGAAGCCCGGTGGGCCGGATTCACAGAATTCTTCGTCTCGTTTCATCCGGTTCATCCTGTCATCCTGTCAAAAGGGTTCTCGCCCCGCCAAAACCATTAAACGCCTGTGGCTGTTAGCCTGCGAATAGTCAGAAATGGCCAACCGAACCTGCATTTCGAGACATAGTTCACCGGCTGACAGCCGGCGCTACTTGGTTCTGCAAGTCCCTCCACTTACTTTTCGGAATTCCACCCTATAGCCCATCTCGGGAGGATTTGACCGCAATGGTTCGGGTCTGCAAGGCTTTTCGTCCGGGTGGCGCGTGCCTGCGGCCGGTTTGGCGGCCCCGGCCCGCTACTCGCCTTGCGCAACACGAAAATCGTTGACCTTTCATAGGCGGTGAAACAACGTACTCCCCGAAGTCGGGAGAGGCGTTTGAGAGGGGATTCGGGAGGCTCCTACGAAAATCCCCCGGACCGACGTCCGTTTATGCGGCGACGGGGGCTTTGGCCAACGTAACGTTGTATCCGAGGTCTTCGAGCCGCCCGACGTGGTAGCGGGTGATGCGTTCGGGGTCCAGTTGGTCGAAGAAGTCGGCTCCCAACTCCTGGTAGTGGCGATGGTATTTGAGCATGTGATAGAGCACCCCCAGGATCGTGTGGGCGACGGCGATGACAGCTCGCTTCTTCCCGCGGCGTTTGGCGATGCGGCAGAATTGGGCGTGGAAGTAGGTGTCCTTGGTTCGGGCGGCGGCCCAGCCCACTTGCGTCATCACCCGCTTGAGCCAACGGTTGCCTTTACCGGTTCGGGCGTTCTTGCGTTTGCCGGCGCTTTCGTCGTTGCCCGGACACATCTTGGTCCAGGAGGCCAAGTGGCCCTCGCTGGGAAACTGCCGCATGTCCGTGCCGGTTTCCGCCAGAATGTCCTCGGCGGCATGCCGGTTGATCCCGGGAATCTCGTCGGCAAGATTCGCCGCCTCTTCAAAAGGCAGGGGACCGTTCGCCGCAGCGTTGAATGAACGGATGGAGGGGGGTGTGGCGGTGGGCGAAGTGAAAGGGTTCGGTGGCGGTGGCGAAGCCGGACCAGTGGGGGGTGAAGCGTCCGGGATCGAGGGTTTGGAGATTCTGGTCAAGCGACTGGCGGCGGGGCAGGGGGACGAGGAGGTCGAAGGGTGTGTGCTGGCCGACGTGATCAAACAGTTCGACGGAGACGTGCTCGGTGTCGGCGAGCACGAGGGGTTTGGTGGACGTGGGGTTGAGGATGCTTTGGACCATGGCCGGCAGTTCGGGGGTGGCCTGGGTGACGGTGCGGGCGGGCAAGTACGAGGTGACGCTGATGTACACGTGCCCGCAGTCGGACGTTGGGGCCAACATTCGCGTGGAGGCGGGGGGGAAAAGCGTCGAGGGTGTCCTTACACGGGCGCACGATCCGGCGCCGATTCCGAGTCCCGACCGCGTGCCGCGCGGCGAGGTGTATGAGAAAGTCTGGGCGCCGTTGACGCTGGGGACTCTCGCGCTCGAAAAGGGGCGAACGCAACTCGTCGTCAAAGCGTTGACCCGGCCCGGCAAGGCGGTCATGGAGCTCAAGGCGGTGCGGCTGAGGAGGGTGGAGTAGAAGCCGCGACCCAACAACGGAGTGGAAGAAAGGGCGAATGGGAATTGGGCGAGGATGCCAATTTCCGGGTTCCTCGGGCATCCGCCCGTGCGTTGACTAATCTGTATCCTGTTTGAATGCATAAGGATTGAGGGTTGAAAGGGAGCCTCCTGGCGGCTAACCTAACTTCCGCACCGATGAAGTGATTTTCGATTATTTTTGGGGATTGGCGGTTCGGAAGTGCCGTGTTTTCAAGGGTGTTCGTTTTGGGATGGGGAAAATAGTGACTAATCGCATGCATTT
>Ga0315274_10015178_pt1 | contig 10918 bp, 9 predicted proteins | sample YL17G02_20_MG_FD_203700 | JGI IMG/M metagenome (GOLD analysis project Ga0315274, IMG submission 203700) | Sediment microbial communities from Yellowstone Lake, YNP, Wyoming, USA - YL17G02_20 | ecosystem: Environmental > Aquatic > Freshwater > Lake > Sediment | place: USA: Wyoming | collected...
GCGGCCCACAGGGTGCGCTCCCGCCACTCGGGGCGGGCGACGCCGGCCGCGTCGGCGGCCGCGGCGCCGCGCGCAAGCACGCCCGCGGCCACCCCCCACCACGCCGCCGCCGCCCCTTCAAACGCGGCGTCCAGCCAGGCGCCGCACCCGCACAGGTCACACGTGCAACAGAGGAGGAGGGACATGGCGAGGGAGGCGGCGGCGGAGACGCCCGCGACGGTGTACGCGTAGACGCACGGCGCGTTGGACGTCGCGTCGGCGCTCAGCAGGCACCCCGCCGTGACGCTCGTCCCTGCGACGCCAAAGTTCTGGAGGCGGGTGGCGACGATGAACGCGACCGACGCCGCGCCGACAACCTGTGGGCGACGGGGGCGGCGGTTGGGGGCCTGTGCGGTTTCAGGCGCCGCCGCCCGCGCCATGGATCTAAGCACGGACTCGCGAAGGCCGGGCGACGACGGCGCGCGCGGCGCGCGCGCGCGCGGCGTCCCTCCCCATCCCCATGCGCGCCTCTCTCCCCATCCCCGCGCGCCCCTCCCGCCGCACCGTCAGAAAGCTCAAGACCCCCTTGAGCGCCTTGGCGAGCATGGCGGCGCCGCGGGCGGTGCCGGAGGCGCGGGCGGGGCGCCCGGGCCGCGCGGCAGAGTGACCGGGGCCGGGCGAAGCCGGCCGCGCTGGCCCACACTCTCTGCCGCCGCCCGCCGCCCTCGCGGCGACCGCGCCCCCATGAGCGGCGCGCGCTCGGTGAGCGCCCCGATCGCGGCGCGCCCCTGCCGCCGCCCGCGCGCCGCGCGCGGCGCGCCGATCGCCGCCCCCCCCCTCGTCTCGCAGGCCGGCGTCGGCCTACTGGCCCTGGCCATGGCCACCGTCATCGCGCTCTCCGTGTGTTGCCTGGCGATCGGCAACGGGGCGGGAGGGTGGACGGCGCAGGCGCGGACCGACCTGCGCTTTCGCTCGGGCTGGCTCTCCTACACACTCAATAGCGCGCCGCCGACATCTTTGCGCACTTTGAGCGCCGCCGCGTCCGTCTCGTGCATCGTGGCCGCCGCCCTGGTCGCCGCGTCCGCCGCGCTCGCAGCCGCCGTGCTCGGCGTGGTTTGCTGCGGCGGCGCCGGCGGCGCCCTCGCCGCCCTCGCCGCGCCCGCCGGCGCCCTGGTCGCGGCGGGCCTCTGCGTGGCGTACGCGGTGAGCGCCGCGGCCGGGGCGCGCACGATCGGCGCGACGGTCGGCCGCGCCTTTGTACCCTACCCCTCGACCGGCTGGGCCCTGGGCCTCGGCTCCGCGCTGGCGTGGGAGTTTGCGGCGTGCATCGCGTGCGGGTTGCCCCGCGCGACGAGGGACGGGGTGGGACGGGTGGCGGCGGTCCCCGCGTCCCTCGGCGCGGCCAAGCGCTCGTCGGACGCGCCGCCCGCCGCGGCCGCTCCTTTCACAGCCGACCTCGACCCGGAGGTCGCGGCCGCCCTGGCTGACCCGCGGACGCCCGCGTTTTACGGGACGGCGGGGAAGGGCAAGAAACGCGGGGCGGGGGGCGCGCGCGCGGCGACCGCGCGCGCGGCCGCCGCGGCCGGCGCCGGGCCCGCTGCGCCCGCGTCTGCGTTCGTGGGGTCGCTCGCATCGACACACGGGTCTCCTCCTTTCCACGCTGCCCCCCCGGCCGTCGAGCCGCCGCCGCCGTCGGCGCTGCCGCCGCCGACCGCCCTCGGCTTTTTCGCTGCGGCGCGCGACTCGATCAAGCGGGTGGCGAGCTTGGGGCGCACGGCGTGAGAGGGAGGAGGGGTGCGGGGAGGCGCGCGAGAACGAGGGACTGCACAACGAACGCCGACCAAACCATTCGCCCCCCTCGACCTCTAAAACCCCCACCCTCCTCCCGCCCCTCGTGTGTGCGCGGGCTCGCGCCAGCGGCGCACCGCGGTGCGCGCGGGGCCGAGGAGCAGCGGGGAGGAGGCGAAAGTGTGGGGCGGGGGGTGGCACGGCGGGGGCGCGGCGACCGTGGGCGGCCTCGGCGCGGGTGGAGCCGTGTCCTTCATCACGCCCGCCGCCCGCAAGGCCCGGCCGGGCGCGCGAAAGAGCCAGCGCACGCGGGCCAGCGCCGCGGCGTCGCCGCGCGCCCCGGTCCGCGTCAGCGCGCGCCGGTACAGGCGGCCGACGCCGTACGCGTGCACGATGGCGAGGGCGGCCGCTTTCTTGGCCAGGGCAAGCGCGGCCAGCGCGGCAAGAGGATGCGGCATCCCCGTCCGGCGCCAGCGGCGGCTGCCGGAGCGACTGCGGAGCGCGGCGCCGGGCGCGGCTGCGTGTCGGGCGCGGCCGCCGGAGGCGGAGGTCGGGCGTGGTGTGTGGAGGGTGGCCGCAGACGCATCCCCAATCTCTTGCCTGTCTCCACGGCCCGCGCTTGGGGCCGCCGCCCGCGCCAGCCGCGCTCACAACGCGCACCGCGCGCCGGCCGCCCCCTCCGCCTCCAAATCCAACGCAAACGCCCCGCGCCCCGATGGCCGCGTCCGCCGGCCTCGGCGGCAAGGCGCGCGCCTTTTGGAACCACCCCGCGGGCCCCAAGACCATTCACTTTTGGTGCGGGAGGGGAGAGGGGGCGGGATGGCGGCGCCGCGCGCAGCGCGCGCGCGCCGCGCGGCCCTAAACCGACCCCAACCACCCCACCCCACCCCCAGGGCGCCGACGTTCAAGTGGGCCATCACCATCGCCAACGTGGCCGACTTTCAGCGCCCCCCGGAGACCATTTCGACGGGGCAACAGTGCGCGGTCACAGCGACCGGCGTCGTCTGGTCCCGGTTTTCGACCCAAATCACGCCCGTCAACTACAACCTGCTGTCGGTGAACGCGGCCATGGCGTGCACGGGGGCGTACCAACTGTGGCGCAAGTGGCAGGCTGGAAAGGGGAAGGAGAAAGAAGGGGGGGGTGCGGCGGTCGCGGCTGCGTGACTGGTGGCTTGGCGCGGCGCTGATTTGGATAGTGCGCGCGTATGTCTGGTGGCTTGGCGCGGCGCTGATTTGGATAGTGCGCGCGTATGTGTGTGTGACACGCGGCGGAGCTTAAGGGAGCGTGGAGGGCGCACAAACCAAAGAAAGAAACGACCCACCCTCCCCCCCGCTCCCCTCCTACGCCGCCCGGATGCTCCACCCGCGCGCCCCGCCCGCGCGCGGAGACTGCGGCTCAGGCAGGGCGGGCCAGGCGGAAGGGGGCGGAGGGGCGCCGACGGCTTTCGCGGCCGCGCGGTCGAGCCAGCCTGCCGGCGCGGCCTTTGGAGGGGCGGTGGCGGCGACCGGTGCCGGCGCCGGCGCCCTGGCCGCCCTCGCCACGACGCCAAGGGCGGCCGCACCGGTCCCGACCCACACGCACCCCGCGCCGGCAGCCACGCCCCACGCCCACCCCGGGGACGGCAGCAGGCCGCCGCCCCCGACAGCGACGCACGCGTAATAAGACACCACGCTGGCGAGCGTGAGCGCGCCGGCGGGGAGGCCGGCGGCCGCGGCGGCAAACGGCCCGCTGCCGGGCGACGCGCCCTCGGCCGCCGCCGCCCAGACGCCCGCCACCGCGCTGGCGCCAATCATGCACGCCGCCACGACGCCCGCGACGGCGGTCGCCGGGCCGGCGGCCGTTGCCAGGTCGAGCGGCGCCGTGCCGCCGGGCGCCGTCGCGCGCAGCCAGCCCAGACGGAAGCCCGCTCCCGTCGTCGCCATGTTGCCCTGCACGCCGCAGGCGAGGCTGGCGGTGGCCAGGGCGGCGGCGGCGGCGTGGGCCAGGGCGAGAGCCGCGCTCGAGGCCTGGACGACAGGTTTGGGGTTTGGGGTCTCAGGGTGAGGGTGAGGGTGCGCGCGGAAGCCAACCGCCGCACGCACCCCCGCATCGCCCTGCCACATGCTCCACCTCCCTCCGGAGCCGGCGCACCGTGCAGCCGGCGCGCGCGCGCTGCGGCGCGCCCGCGCGCATGCGCCCCGCCTCGGCGTCGCCACTCCCCGCGTCGCTGGTCGGCGGGCCGTGCACCAGGGGGGCGAGCCCCGTGTCGGACGGGCCGGGCCGCATGGCGCGCGGCGGGGCGCCGTTGGCGGGAGTGCGCGCGCGCGACAACGGGCGGCGGTGTGCACTCCTCCGCCCAGCCAGCCCCGGGGCTCCCGCCGCCGCCCAGCGCGACCTTTTGCATTGCCCGCGAGCGAACCGCGGCAATCCTCCTTCCTCAACATGGATCGCCCTGCGCGCCTCTCGATTCTGCGCATTCAGTCCCGCGGCAAAGCGCCGTCCGGCGTGTGCATCACGGCTACGACGGTCGGCGTGCGCGAGGCGGCTGACGAGGTGGGTGCGGAGGGCGTGGGGCCTGGGGAAAGAACGCGGCAAGATGGCACGACGCCATCGTGCCATCTTGCCGCGGCCTGCCGGCGCGCGCGGCGCGTCGACCCCGAGAGCCCGCCCCTGATACGCCTGCCTTGATCCACTTGCGATTTGGTCGGGGCGGGAGGGCCGGATTGGGCGCGCGCGCGCCGTCGGCCGCGCGGTCCACCGGGCCGACGCATGCGTCACCGTTCCCCAGGCACGCTTCGCGGCAAAAACCGCCGCCGCCGAGCACGCCGACGCCCGCTTAAAAGCCGCCTACTCGACCACGCCCGCGGACGCGGCCCGGGTCAAGGCCGAGCTCGACGCCGCGGCGGCGGCTGCGGGCGCTGCGCGCGCCGCCGCCGCGGCCGCCGCCGCAGCCGCCGACGCGGTCATCGCGTCTCAGGAGCCGAGCGGACTCTATCGCCACATCGAGGGCGTGCTGGGGTCGCCGCCCCCGAAAGCGCCGCGCGCGGCGGCCGCGCCCGCGCGGTTGCCGTGGGCTCTTGCTGTCAAGGGCCTGACCACCGAGGCCGAGTACGAGGCCGCGTCGGCCGCGGTGCGGGACGCGATCGCGGCGGAAAACGCGGCGGCCGCGGCAGCGCGGCCGGCGTCGCCGCCCGTCGCCGGCAGCCCGACGCGCCGCGGTCGCCCCACCGCCTGGCCCACCGTCGGCGGCGACGAAACGGCCCACGTGCTGCCGCCCATGGCGCGGTCGCCGAGCCCGGTGCGCGGGGGGCTGCGGAGGTTTGCCGGGCGCCAGCGGTGAGACGGGGCGAGGGGTGCGAGGCCGTCGCCTCGCCACCCCGCCACCCTCGCGTCTTTCGTCGTCCATTGAATCGTCGATCGTGGCGCGCTCGGGAGCTGGCGCCGCCCCGGGCCGCGCCACGACCGCCGCGAATCCTTTTTTCTCTTTCCTGCCGCCCAGAGCGGCGCGCGCGCGCCCTTTTTCGGCGTCTTCGACCCCACGCCGCAGCGCACCCCCCCTCCCCCGTTCATCGCGTCCCTGTTGACACGCGGAACGAAAACCACTCTCTCGTCTCCCTCTCTCACCCGCGCTTGCCGCCGCCGCGGCGCCGCTTGCGGCCGCCGCCGCGCCTCCCGCCGCCGCCGCCACGCCCGCGGCGGGAGCCGGCGCCACCCCCGCCCCCCCCGCCCACGTCCGCCCTGGCCGCCGCCCACGCCGTGCGCCCCGTGGACGCGACGCCGGCGGCGTCGGTGTAGACTTTGACGCCGCCCCGCGTCGTCCAGTGGCCTCCGGCGGCGGCACCGCCGCGGGGGCGGCCGGCGGCGGCGGCGCCGCCGCCCCCGGCCAGCGCCCTCGCCGCCGCGCCGCCGCTGTAGTCGATGGCCACCGGGCGACCGGACCGCGGGTCGAACCCGGAGCGGAGGGCGGCGACCGGCACGAAATCGGGGAGCAGCGTCCACCACGGGCGGGACGGGGAGGGGGGGGGGGCGGCCGTCGAGGCGCGCTCCGTGGCCTCGGGCGCCCCGTGCGCCGTCGGCAACGGGCCAGGCACGGGCGCTCTCTCGACCGGCGCGAGCAGGGCGAGCGCGGCCGCGGGCAGCGGCGCGGGCGGCGACGCGCGCGCGGCGCGCGACGCGAGCGCGAGCGCGCCACCGCCCGGCGCCGCGCCCGCCCCGCCCCCAAACGGGTTGGCCGCCGGCGCGCGCGCTGCAAAGGCCGAGGGGGGGAGGAGGCCGTCGGCGGGGGACACGAGGCCGGCGTCGAGCAAGCCAGCGAGGACGGCCGCGGTGCGGCCCGTGCCGCCGCGGCCGCTGGAGCCGGCAGAGGTGCTGGCACCGGCGTCGGCGGTGGTCGGCGCCCACGCGGGCGTGCCCGCAGTCGGCGGCCGCGGCGGCGCGCGCGGCGACGGCGGCCGCGCCTCGCCCTCGGACACCCCCACCACCCCTCCTGCCGCCTCGGCCTTGACGGCCGCCGGCCTGGGCGGCACAAAGGACGCGCCCGGCGCGGGGCGGCGGGGGGGTGGAGGGGGGAGGTCGTCCAGCGCGGCGAACGAGGCCCCGGCGGTCGCGGCGGCCGCCTCGTTGCGCGGTGGAGGGGGTGCAGTCGCCAGCGGCATGGCGGGCGGCGGCACCCGAGGGCTGGGGAGACGGGCGCAAGATGGGCGGGCGCGCGCGGCGGGCGCGGCGTGGCCGCCGCCCGCCCGCGCCACCCCACCAACGCCCTTCCATCTCCCTCGCACCCTTTTTTGATGAGCGCCAGCCTCCCCGCGCGCGGCGGCGGCGCGTTCTCGTCGGCCGGGGCGCGCGGGCCGCCCTCGGTGGGGGCGGCCATGCCCCGGGGGCGGGGTGCGGGCGGTGGGGGGTGAAGGGAGGGCGGGAGCGAGGCAGGCGCGGGTCTCGGTGTGCGCTCGCCCGGCCGACCGCCCCGCCCGCACTCTCCGCGGCGGCGGCGCGCCGCCCGGCCCCCGTAGACCCCCGCGCCGTCGCCCCCAGGCGAGCGCGGCCATGCTTTTGACCCTGCTGCTGGTGCTGGCGCTGGCGGCCGCCGCGCTCGTCGCCACCGCCCGCGCGGTCGAGCACTTTGCGGGGCCGGCGGCCCTGCCCGCCTTGGTGGCGCTCATTCGCGAAGGTGCGTGTGCACAAGGGGCGTGTGCGGGTGAAATGGGAGGGTGGAGAGGCATGGATCGCGGAACGCGGCCACCAAGAGAGGGCGCATGCCCGCTTACCCGGGCGCTGACGGACCGCCGCCCTTGCCCGTTCAGGCTGCGTCTCCGTGTCCGGCCCTTTCGCCCTGCACCCCACGCCCCGCTGTGGCGCCATCGTGTGCCGCCTCCCCGCCGTCCTGGGCGGCGATGTTCTTTTCTCCGCCGAGTCCGCCGCCGCGTCGCGCGGCCTATGCGCTATCCTCGCCTTCCGCCCTTTCTCCGTGGCCGTGACCGGCGCCACGATCAATGGCCTGCTGGACGAAGCCACGCTGACGCCGCACGCTATGCGGGGGCTGCTGTGGCTGGGGCTGGCGGAGCTGCCTCAAGGGGTGGCGGCGAGCGCGGGCGCAGAAGCTTCCGCCGACGCAACGATCCCCGACAGCGACGACCCGGCCTCGGTCGAAGCCGACGCCGCCGCGGCGGCGGTCGCCGCGCCGCCGGCGTCGCTGCCGGCCCAGCTCTCGTTTGCGCCGACCCCCGTCGCCCTCACCGCCCGCCTCCACGCCGCGAACGCGACCATCGAGCTCGACGGCGCGACCGTGCGCCTGCCGACCGTGCTGGCGGACGTCGTGGGGGGGCACGCGCGGGTGACGGTGGCGGCTGGCGCGCGCGCCGTCGCGGCGCGCGCGGCCGCGCTCCGCCTCGACTCCGCGGCCTGGGCCGCCACTCCCCCACCCACCACCCCCGCCCGCCGCGCCCTGCTCCCGCTCGCCCTGCACGCCGAGGCGGAGCACGGCGGGGCCGAGGCGGCCGGGTGGTGGACCACCACCGGCTTCCTCCTCCGCGCGCCGCTCACCGCCGCCCTCGACTTCACGCCCGCCCTCGTCGGCGGCGTGCTCGGCTACATCCACCCCCTGCTCGCCGGCGCGGTGCGGCTGCAGGAGGAGGACGCGGTGCGGGTGTCGGTGTCGCCCGCGGGCGCCCACCTCCCGTGCCGCTCCCTCTCCCTCGGCGTGTCCCCCATGCGCATCTCCGTCGCGCCCAACGCCCTCATCCTGGGGTCGCTCGCCATGGTGGACAAGATGGGGCGGGCGCGGAGGGTGGCGGGGGGTGGGAGCGGCGCCCCCGCTCTCTCCCGCTCTGCCTCGCGCAAGGGCGCGCCGCCCGACCGCCTGGAGGCGTGGACGTCCGCCATCGCGGCTGTGCTGCACGCCGACACATACACCGTGGACTCCGGGCGGCTGGACATGGTGAGAAGAGAGAGGGGGAGGCTTTTGATTTTGCTGGCGGCCGGCCGCGCGCGCGGCCGCGGCCACACCCCACCCCCGCTACCCGCCTCCCTCTCCAGCTCGTCTCCAAGAACTTTGCCGCGGGCGCGCCGTCCGCCCACCTGGCCATGTGGGGCACGGCGAGCGTGGCGGGCGGGGGCGGCGCGGCGGGCGGCGGCGCGCCGACGACCACGGGCGGCCTCAAGATGACGCTCGCCCTCATGTCCGACACCCTGGGCCTGCCCGGCGACGTGGACGGCTCCCCTGCGCCCGCGGTGAGGGTGAAAGTTGGGGGCACGGCGAAAAAGCCGCGCGTCGCGTGGCGCGGCGCGACGCGCGACGGCGTCGCCCTCGCCGCCGAAATTGTCGCTGGCGGCGTACTTCGAGCCTTTGGGACCATGTTGGCGGGCCGCAGGCAAAAACGCGAGGCCCGGCGCGCCCCTGTGCCGCTCCCTGTCGGGTCGCTGCCGTGGGAGTCGCGCTTGCAGCGCTCCGGCGGGTCGCGCCGCGAGGAGGAGGCCGGCCCCGCCCACAGTCAGCTCAAGGGCTCACTGAACCGCGCGGGCCACGGCAAGTCGGGGCGCGGCGGTGGCGGTGGCGACTCGGCGCGGTCGCTCTCAACGGGGCGGCGGCGCAAGGGGTCGGACGGGCTGATCCCCGCGGTGCGCGCAGCGTGATGGTTTCATAAGGGTGTTTGGCCGGGCGCTGTGCGCTCGGCGTGTTGGGGGTGGCCTCTTTCATTCGTTGCGGCGGGCGCTCCTTTGCGGGCGCCCCCGTCCCCTCGCCGCCCCGGCCCTTCTAGCCGGCGGCGCATCATTACAATTATTAGTCGAGTGTCGTATTACTAGGGCTACTAGGCGGGTGAAGGGTGTGTTACTAGGGCTCCCAGGCGGGAGGAGGTCGTGTTACCAGGGCTCCCAGGCGGGAGGAGGGATGAGGGAGGAGACGGCACGAGGCGAAACGCGTAACAGCCCCCACCTCCATCCCTCTGCCCCTACCCTCGCTTGGACCGCACCGCCCGCGCCACGGAGAGCGCCAGCTCCCCCATCTTGCGCTTGCGCCCGTCGGACAGCGGGAGCGGGGTGTCGGCGGGGGCGGTGGCCAGAATTTTTTCGGCCGCTTTTCGGCCGGCCGCGTCATACCCCGCCCGGTCCAGCTTCCGTTTCTTGAACAGCGGCTTCAGCACCGCGCTCACCGCGTCCCGCACCGCGGCCTTGAGCCCGCCAGAGGGAGGCGCGGTCGTCGCCGGCCCCGGCGCCGCGTCGTCGGCCTCGGCGAGCGCGGCGGCCGCGCGTACCTTGCGCTTGGCGAGGGCTTTCGCCTTGTCCGCGTCCTTGGACGCGCGCGCGGAGAAGGCGGCGAAATCGGCCAGCTTTGCGGGGGCGGCGGAGGAGGGGGCGGCGGCGGCGGAGGCCGCGACCTCTGCCGCGCGCGCCGCGGCCGCGGCCGCCGCCGCCTCGGCCGCCACCAGCCGCGCCCGCACGCCCTCGTCCAGGTCGTCGTCCGTGATGGCGACGGCGGCCGCGGCGGAGCGCGCCTTGGCGGCGGGCGCGCAGGCGGGGGCCTCGCGCGCGCCATACCAGCGGTCGAGCACCGCGCCCCCCGCCCCGCGCGCCCCCTTATCCACCGCCGCGTCCGCCACCCTCCTCACCGCGCGCTCGGCGCCGGTGGGCGCCCGGTCGCGGGCGGGCAGGGGGAGGGCGCCTAGGAGGCGGGCGCCGTCGGCCGCGGCAGCGCCGCCACCACGGTCGCCCGCGGCGGCCTCGACCCAGGAGGCCAGCAGGCGGACAGTGGCCGGCCTGGCCAGGGCCACGAGCTCCCTCTCGCTCGCGCACGCCAGCACGGCCAGCGCGGCGGCGCGCGCGGGGGGCGCCGCGTCGGCGGCCGAGAGTGCCGCGTCGAGCGGCGCGGCGTCGCCGCCCGCCGCGCCCGCCAGCGCGCGCCACAGCGACCGCGCCGCCTCCCGCTCCCGGTCAGCGCGCGCCGCTTCGGCGGCGGCTTCGGCGCCGGTCTGCGGGCGGGGTGGGGCGGCCGCGCGCGCGGGCGCGCGCGCGGCCGCGCGCGGGCGCGCCTCGCGGTCGGCGCCCCGGCGCCGGCCGCCGGGGAACGCGTCTGCGTCGTCGGACAGCGATGCAGCATCAGAGTCGTCGTCCGACCCCGCCGCCGTCGCGTCCCCGCGGGCCGCCGCCAACGCGTCGGCCGCCGACGCGAGCGCCCCCCCGAGCGCGCGCGCCGACTCGCGCCACCCGGTCAGGACGGCCCCACCCACCGTGTCCGGGTGCGCGCGGCACGTGTGTTCGCCAGCGAAGAGGAGGTGGGGGGAGGCGGGGAGGGCGAGGGCGTCGTAAGTCGCGCCAGACGCGCCGGGCGCGACGAACGAGTAGGCGCCCCGCGCCTCCGCGTCCGCGCCCCACCGCGTCTCCAGGGTCGCCACCGGGTCCGGCACGGCCGCGTGCGGAAACGCGGCGCGAAGGGACGCCAGCGCGGCCGCGGCCGCGGCGCCGGGCGGCCCCGCGTCGGCGGCTGCCGCCGCCTCGCCCGCGACGAGCGCCGCCAGCACGGGCGGCGCGCCCGGCGCGAACCGGCCCACGTCCCAAAACATGAAGCCGGCGCCCCGGGTGGCGGGGGAGGGGTCGAGGGCGACCCCGAAATAGTCGGTGTCCGGCCAAAACCGCGCCGGAAACTGCAGAAACGCCTTGTTCAGCGCCCCAAACCCGAGC